>Ga0070741_10004267_pt1 | contig 33623 bp, 32 predicted proteins | sample Coa_R1_4_FD_66440 | JGI IMG/M metagenome (GOLD analysis project Ga0070741, IMG submission 66440) | Surface soil microbial communities from Centralia Pennsylvania, which are recovering from an underground coalmine fire - Coalmine... | ecosystem: Environmental > Terrestrial > Soil > Unclassified ... | reverse complement strand
GCTGCGGTCGCTCGGCCGCGAGCGCTACGGCGCGCTGCTCGCGGAGCACATGCGGCTGCTCCGACAGGCATTTGCCTCCTCCGGCGGAAGCGTGTTCGGAACCGAGGGCGACGCGCTCTTCGTCGCTTTCCGAAGCGCGAGCGACGCCATCGCCGGCGCGATCGCGGCCCAGCTCGCACTCGCCGAGCACGACTGGGGCGAGGCACCGGAGCCGCGCGTGCGCATGGGGATCCATACCGGCGAGGCATCCCTCTCGCCCGAGGGCCAGTACTACGGCGTGGCCGTCCACCGCGCCGCCCGGATCTGCTCCGCCGCGCACGGCGGCCAGGTGCTGATCTCGCATGCGACCCAGGCCCTGCTGCTCGACGAGGACGCCGACAAGCCGCGGTTCATCCTCCAGGATCTCGGGCCGCAGCGGCTGAAGGATCTCGAGCAGCCTCTCCGGCTCTACCAGCTCCACGTCGAAGGGCTGCCGACGCGCTTTCCGGCGCCGCGAACGCTCAACCAGCGATGGCGGGCACCTCTGCGGGATCGGCGCGTCCGGATCGCCGCGGCCGTCGTCGCGCTTGCGGTCGTGGGCGCTGTGCTCGGCGTCGTGCTCGCGGGCGGTTCGTCATCGCACAAGGCCGGCCCCCCGCGCAAGCATCCGGCCGGACCGAAGGCTGTGACCCTGGCGACGCTCCTGCAGCCGCAGTTCCGCAGGCGCGTGCACGCGGTGATGAGCCCGTACGACTTCTTCCCGCTCTTCGCCGTGCCGGCCGGGATGGTCCTCGACGGCACGCCGCACCTCGACGAGTTCCCGAGTTCGCTCCCGCGCGTCTGCGGCCCGCTCTTCACGGCCAGCTACGCGGCGCCGGGTGGGAAGCAGCTCGTCTGGTCGACGTCGCGCGACTGCGACAGCGGCGGCGTGACGAAGTGCCACACGGACGGCTACCCGGGCTACGCGTTCGGGCTTCCGGCTGACAGACGCGCGGTCATCAACGGCCGCCGGGTGTTCTTCTCCAGCGGCAACGACGGGGACAATGTCTGGGCCTGCATACCGATCAAGGTCAACGGCTTCGACGACGTCGCGGTCGCCGGGATGTGGGAGAACCACTTCCTCACGCCGCGCCGGGCCATGGAGGTCGTCGCGCACGCCCGGCAGATCCGCGCCTGAAGCGCTGGGCGGCCAGGTTCTGCCGAAGCCGTAGGCGGCTACTCCGGCTGGAAGCCGAGCCGCACCCAGAAGACCCGGCCCTGCCGCAGCATGAACAGTGTCTGCTTCGGGTCGTCGGACGACTTGCCGACGATGCAGAAGGTCTTCGCGAGGTGAAACGCTCCGCAGCGGACGCCTTTCACGCCGGCGAGGAGCTGCGCCTTCGTCGAGCCGACTCCGATCCCCTTCGCGGTCCGGTAGATGCGGGAGGTCGTGTCGACCCAGCTCACGTGGCGGAACGTGTTGCCCGTGCCGAGGAACGAGACGTCGAACTCGGGGTATGCGTACATCAGGATCTGGCCGCAGCAGCCCGTCGCCTGCGTCGTGTGCATCGGCGCCCCGGCGACCGCGCGCACCTGAGCCCGGCTCATCCCGACCGAGACGCAGGCAATCGACTTGCCGGGGACGATCAGCTTGCACTTCGCGGGCGCGGCGCCTGCGACCGACGTCGCGGCGAGCGCGCCGATCACGCAGCCGACAGCAAGCAAGGCCTTCACGGGTCGGACGGTAGCGACCGAGCGGATCCCGTTGCAAGTGTGAGCGGCGGGGCTGGGATTCGAACCCAGGGTGCCCGTGAAGGCACAACGGTTTTCAAGACCGCCCCGTTCGACCGCTCCGGCACCCCGCCGTCGCCCGAGACTAGCGCTTGGTCGGCGGACGGACAGGGCACGTGGAGGCCCGCCGCTCGTACATCAGATAGTTGTAGTGCGTCGAGATCAGCCGGTAGCCCGGGCCGCGAACGAGCCTGATCAGCGGCGTCCGGGCGACGTAGCTCTCGCCCCGCGCGACCTTGCGCGACTCGTACGGAATCCGCTTGATGACGACCGCGACGTCGGGCGGCCCGTTTCGGCTCCAGTAGCGGATCAGCGTCTGTTGGTACGCCGGCGTCTTGGCCTGCGCAACGGTCGCGATCCACGCGCTGTTCGTGTCCGGCTTCGAGTGCGAGAGCAGGTAGCCGCCGGGGAAGTCCTTGAAGAAGACGATCCGGCAGCTCTTGCCGACACGGTCGAGGTCGCGTGTGATCTCGCCGAGGAAGAGCGCCTTGTTGATGCTCGTCTGCAGGCCTGCGTACGGGCCGCTCGACACCGTCGTGTCGAGCGAGGAGATCGGCCCGTCGCGGTAGACCTGCCAGCCGAGCAGCACGAGCAGCGCGGGCACGACGAGCGTCGGCACGAGTGCGAGCTCGCCGCCGGTCGAGCTTTCCAGCGCCCAGACGAGGAAGACCGTCGTCACGAACACGGACGGGAAGAACCCGACGCCGAAGTTCACGCCGCCGTTGTTGCTCGAGTACGCGGTCGTGAGCCCGGCGACGAACGCGGGAACCCAGACCGTCCCGAACAGGCGCCGCGCTTCGGGCCGGCGCCAGACGAGCGCGGACAGCGGTAGCGCCAGCGCGCCGTAGTGCGCGACGTACTCGAGCGTCCCCGTGTACGAGTCGAGGACGTGGCCGGCCGAGACGGGGACGACGAGCAGCGGCAGCACCACGAGGAGCAGCGGTGCGACTCGCCGCAGGACGACCCAGACGATCCCGAGCAGCGCGAGCGCAGGGAGGAGGAGGTACCAGAAGTGGAGCGTCGTCCACTGGTGGTGGAAGACGTCGGCGAGTTTGCCGGCGCTGCCCGCGTGGCCGAGGTAGTCGGAGGAGCGGTGGTAGCCAGTGTCGACGGCGTGCAGCCCGGCGCTCCCGACCACGGCTCCCATCGCTACGACCGCCACGCCCAGCGCAGGGAGCCCGAACGTGACGACCTCTCTCCGCCACCGCGCGGGCGCAAGCGCCACGCGCGCGAGGAAGGCCACTACGACCGCTACGACAAGCGACGGATAGGCGAACACCGCGAGCCCGTGGCAGAAGGCGCCGACGACGAGCCATCGTGCTCGTGCGCCCGGCCGGAAAGCGAGCAGGCATCCGGCCGTGAACAGGCCGGAGCCGAGCGTGTTGTAGCTCAGGCTGTGGATGTCGAATGGAACGAAGACGACGGGGCAGACTGCGGCGAGGACGGCGACCGACCCGTTCCGAACGAGGCCGCGCAGCGAGAAGAACGCCGCCGATCCGACGAGCACCGAGAAGAGGAACTGCAGGTGCCGCACGAAGAGCACCACGGCCTCCACGCCGACGACTTCCCGCCAGACCCAGACGAACGGCGAGACGAGCAGACCGGCCTGCTGCGCGACGGTCGTCTCGTCCACGAACGGCCTCGCGCCGCCCGCGAACCGCCACGGCAGCGTGACGTAGAACGCCTCGTCGGTCAGGTCGACGCCGTACCACAGCCGCCAGTAGGTGACGCCGACGGCCGCAAGCGCCGCGGCGAGGGCGACCGCCTGCGAGGGCGACGGCCGCGCGAGTCGGTTCAGCCGCCGGCCCCGACGCGCGACGGAGCGCCGAAGCGCTCGAGCACGGGCGGCACCGCCACGGTCCCGTCCTCCTGCTGGAAGTTCTCGACGATCGCGATCAGCGCGCGGGCGGTGACCGCCGTCCCGTTCAGCGTGTGCACCTCCGCGGGGCCTCCCTGCTCGGGCCGGTACCGGATCGCGAGCCGGCGAGCCTGGAAGTCGGTCGTGTTCGACGTCGACGTGATCTCGCGCCAGCGCCCCTGGCCCGGGAACCAGGCCTCGATGTCGTACTTCTTCGCCGCCGAGAGCCCGAGGTCGCCGGCCGCGACGTTGACGACGCGATAGGGGATGCCGAGCTCCTGCACGAGTTCCTCCTCGACCGCGAGCAGGAACTCGTGCTCCTCGCCCGATGCCTCCGGCCGCACGTACGAGAACATCTCGACCTTGTCGAACTGGTGCACGCGGAACATGCCCCTGGTGTCCTTCCCCGCCGCGCCGGCCTCGCGGCGGAAACAGGTCGAGTAGCCCGCGTAGCGGAGCGGCAGCTCGCCGGCGTCGAGGATCTCCTCCATGTGCATCCCGGCCAGCGCCACCTCGGACGTGCCCGTCAGGTACAGGTCGTCGCGCTCGACGCGGTAGATGTTCACCTCGTCCGTGGGCAGGAAGCCGGTTCCGTACATGGCCTGCTCGCGGACGAGCACCGGCGGCAGCACCGGCTCGAAGCCCTTCTGGACGAGCCGGTCGAGCGCGAAGCGGTAGAGCGCGAGCTCCGTCAGCGCGAAGTCGCCCTTGCGGTAGACGAACCGCGCGCCGGAGAGCCGCACGGCGCGCTCGGTGTCGATCCAGCCGAACGCCGCGGCGATGTCGAGATGGTCGCGCGGCTCGAAGGGGAAGTCGCGCTTCTCGCCCCAGCGCTTGATCTCGACCGCGTCCTCCTCGTCCAGCCCGTCCGGAACGGACACGTCCGGCGGATTCGGCACGCGGTCCCAGTGGCGGTGCATCTCCGCCCTTGTGCGCTCGAGCTCGTCCTCGAGCGCCTTCAGCTCGCCCTTGGCGCGCGTCAGCTCCTCGAGCTGTTCCGGCGTCGGTTTCCCCTTCAGCTTCGTCCGGGCGCGCAGCTCGTCGACCTGCGTCTGCAGCCGGCGCCACTCCGCGTCCGCGCGCATGAGCTCGTCGAAGATCTCTTCGCCGCCCTTGCGCGCGACCGCCGCCCGGACGACGTCCGGATGCGCACGAGCGGCCTTGAGGTCGATCACAGGCGCGAGTTTAGGTCTTCGTGACGGGAGGCCTGAGCGAAGTGGCTGCGACCGACACGGGCTCACTTGCAGAGCGGCGGGCGCGATGACCAATAGGAGGGGTCGTCGGCAACGTGGCGATCTTCGGCGGTCTGACGAAGCGCACGAACGATCCGAGCCTCGTCGACGCCGTGTTCTCCTCGGCTCAGGACAACGGCGAGCCGGGGACGAACGACAAGATCAGCCGCGTCTTCTTCTGGGACGACGACCCGAACACGACCGGCGACCCCCAGGCGTGTCAGCTCGTCGGTCCGACCGCACGCAGTACCCCGGGAGGCTCTCAGAAGAGGGCCTCCCGGCGCATGTACGCCTCGATCACCTGCGCCACGCCCTGCTCGTCCACCGACGGGCAGACGAAGTCCGCGACGGCCAGCACCCTGCGGTGCGCGTTCGCGACCGCCACGGCGTACCCGGCCCACTCGAGCAGCTCGACGTCGTTCTCGCCGTCCCCGAACGAGACCGACCGCTCCCGCGAGAAGCCGATCCGCTCCGCTGCGAAGTCGAGCCCTGAGCCCTTGTTCACAGAAGGGTTCGCGAACTCGAGGAAGTGCGGCAGCGACTTCGAGATGAAGAGCCGCGGGCCGAAGCGCGCCTTCATCTCGACCTCGAGCCCGTCCAGCTCGTGCGGGTCCCCGACGACGACGAGCTTCGTCGGCGCCTTCGGCAGCCACACGAGCAGATCGCCGACGGGATGGACGACGAGGTGCTGGAAGCCTGCGTACGCGTCCGACTCCGCTGTCTCGTGCGAGACGTACAGCTCGTCGTCGACGTAGACGAGGATCGTGTAGCCGAGCGCGTCGATCGCGGCGATCACCTCGCGCGCCTCCTCCTCCGGCATCGGCACGTGGCGGAGGAACTCGCCGGTCACCGGGTCGGCGACCACGGCGCCCTGGTAGCAGACGACCGGATCCGTGATCCCCGCCGCGAGCGCGTAGCGACGAACCGACTGGAACATCCGGCCGGTCACGAGCAGGAAATGGATCCCCGCCTCGCGGGCCGCCGAGATCGCCGCCGCCGTGCGCGGGTGGAGCACGGCGTCCTCCCCGATCAGCGTCCGGTCGAGGTCGGACGCGAGCGCCTGCACGTCGCGCGGGAACTCCGCGGGCAGCGCGAGCCGCGTCGGGACTACTTCTGCGTCAGGAATGCGACGAGGTCCGCGAGCTGCTGCGGCTTCAGCGTCGTGCCGAACGTCGTCGGCATGACGTTCGTCGGGAAGCCCGGCGGCACGTACGAGGGCGGCGGGCTCGTGATCGCGCTCTGCGTGAACTGGACGAGCGGCTGGCCGGCTTTCTGCGCGTAGTCCGCCAGCTTGTCCAGGTCGGGCCCGACCTTGCCCGACGAGCCGGCGGGCGTGAACGTGTGGCAGCTCCCGCAGCCGCCGACCGACAGGAACACGGTCTTCCCGTTCGCGGGGTTGCCCTTCGTCGTCCCGGGCGTGGTCGGCTTCGGCGTCTTGCCGACGACCGTCTGCGGCGTCGGCGAGGCGACTCCCTGCGAGCCGCAGCCGGCCGCGATCCCAGCGCCCAGCACCGCGACGGCCGAGACCGCGATCGTGACGTGGCGGCGACGCATCGGCGCGAGTCTATCCACCGAGGCGGTCCGCGAAACGCACTAGGAACACGGCTTCTGCTTGCTGCCGGTCAGCTGGTCGAGCATCTTGTCGGCGCTGACGCCCACGGTCATCTTCACGAGCCCGGGCTTGTGGGCGGTCAGCCTCACCATCTTGTCCTTCCCTGTTGCCACGCAGCCGCGCGACGCCTGCCAGTACGTGCTGGCGCGCACCGCGATCCGGTAGGTGCCCGGCTTCGAGACGCGAATCGTCATCGCCTCCTCGGTCATCGACACGATCCACGCCGGGCCCGGTCCGGTGACGATCGGCTGCGGATGCGGCACCGCGTAGATCGTCAGCCGAGCGTCGGAGTAGGCGACGCGAACCGGCAGCCGTCCGCTCTTGAGCAGGTCGGCCTCGGCCTCCGAGCTGTAGTCGGTCGGCGCGTTCGCGAGCACGACGTAGCGCACTCCCAGCGAGCGAAGCCAACGCATGTACGCCTCAGGCCCGAACTTGCCGTACAGGATTGCGTTCTCGGGAAAGTCGCCCTGGCGCCACCAGCCGCGGACGAGCGGGATGTTCGCCAGCGGCAGGTAGTACGCCGGCCAGTGGCCACTCGTGTCGACGGCCTCGACCCGGTAGGAGGGCGTGAGGTGCTCGTGGAGGAAGGTGACCGCCGGCCGCCAGAACGCCGCGCTTGCGGTCGGGTCGCCCGAGCTCGCCTCGAGGCTGCCGACGAGCGGCGAGACGTTCCACGACAGCGCGAGGCCCAGAGCGGTCAGCGCGAGCAGCCGCGGGCGCCACCCCCGCAGCGCGACCAGCAGGACGGCGATCGGGAAGGCGACGTAGCGCACGCGGAGCACGTTGTCCCCGAGCGCCGAGGGGACGAGGAACGCAGCCGTGCAGCACGCCGCGTAGACCGGGAACACGAACTGCATCAGCCTCAGGCGCTCGACGCGCCAGCTGAGCACGATGCCGTAGCCGCAGAACACGTAGGCGCCGAGGAGCTCCCAGATCGAGAACGGGTAGGTGCCGTTGTCCGGGAACAGGCGCCAGAGCACGGCCTCGACGAGACCGAGCAGGCCGACGGCGACGCTGGCCGCGACCATCGTCCGCCGGTCGGCGCGCCGGCCGATGGCGATGCCGAGCAGCACGATCGCGAGCAGCAGGAATGCCAGCGGACTCGCCGCCACGGTCAGCATCGCGAAAAGTCCGAAGCGCCAGAGCCGCCGTCCCTGCAGCGCCCAGATCGCGAGCAGCGCGAACGCCGCACCGAGCGCGAACGGGAAGGCGGCGGTCAGGACGACGCCGGCCCAGGCGACCGCGAACGTGCGGCTCGACCACACCGCCTCCTGCCCCCACTGGCGGAGGACGACGACCGCGAAGACGAGTGCGGCCGCCGCCGTCGTCGCCACGGCGAGCACCTTGATCCCGACCACCGCGGCGAGGGGGTAGTAGAGCAGGCTGTAGGTGACGAAGCTGTAGCGCCCCGCGTACCAGAAGTTGTTCCAGACCGCGAAGCCGTGCTGGAGGAAGATGGCGCGCTGGTAGACGTGGGCCGCGAAGTCCACGCCGGGCGGCGCCAGCCAGACGAAGAGCGCCGAGAGAAGCGCGGCTCCCCCGGTAGCCGCGAGCGCCTCCCGGGTCAGCGTCGAAGCGCGCAGAGTCGCGCCCTCGGGGGTCACGGCCTGCACGCTATCGCTTCGGGATGTCGGTGTGGGGCGTGGACCGACACCGCCGAAGTAGGATCGCTCGACCGATGCGCACGTTCCTGCTCTACCTCGCAGCCGGGATCGTCTTCACGGGCATCGGGATCTGGAACCAGAACTTCATCTACTCGTACTTCGAGGGCCTCGCCTTCGTCTGCTTGTTCGTGGTGGGCATCCCGTACCTCGTCAAGCGACTCCGGCGCAGAGGCGTATGAGCTGGGCAGCTCACGACCTCGAGCCATACGTCATCCAGAAGCACCTCGGCAAGAAGGTCGCCTTCATGCCGCTGCTCTTCGGGTCCTACGCGCCCGACATGTTCACCAAGTGGTTCGTGTACGGGATCGGCTTCTTCGGCTACGAGATCCGGGCCTCGGACCCTGCCCGGTTCCATCGCGGCTGGCCGGGCGTCGGGTTCACGCACTCGCTCCCGTTCGGGCTGCTGATCGCACTGATCATCTACGGCGTCTGGCGAAAGCCGATCATCGCCTACAGCTTCCTGATCGGCCACTGGGCGCACTCGCTGACCGACACGGGCGACACGGTCGGGACGATGCTCTTCTTCCCGTTCACGACCCACCTATTCTCGATCGGAGCCTGGGCCTACGCGGGGGAGCTCGGCCGCCAGGTCGACGCGGGGGCGTACTTCAGCGGCCTCGGCTTCGTCTGGGACGGCTTCTGGCTCGTCTGGGCGGCGCTGAGCTGGAAGGTGCTGACGCGCGACTACTTCCGGCGCGAGGTCATGGCCGGCGACCCGTTCTACCGCTGGGCCGCGAAGTCGCTCTCCGAGACGCTGCTGCTCGCGGTCTACCGCGCCGCCTTCTTCTACGGCGCGACGCGGTGGGTGGCCTGGATCGTCTGGGCGCATTTCCTGCAGGGCAGCGCGCTCTACAACGGCAAGCGCTACAGGTTCAAGTTCGACCTGAGCTGGGGCGGCCCGCACTGGGTGCACGCGATCCAGTCGTCGACCGTGAACGCGGCCGCGGCCAGCTGCCCGTGCCCGTGCTGCCGCGCGGCCCGGCGGACGCTGTTCGCCTACGGCTGCGTGGCCGTCCTCGTCAAGGTCAAGCAGTTCCGGCAGCGGCTGTCGGCCTGCTCCGCGGCCGGAAGGCAGATCCTGACCGCGCGGGAGTGAGCCGCTACTTCGGCAACTCGTTCCGGCGCCAGTAGCGGTTGACCGCCCAGAAGGTGAGCGTCGCGTACAGGTAGCCGGCGAGCAGGTCGATCACGTAGTGGTCGCCCGTGTAGACCCGTGCGAACGAGAGTGCGAGCGGATAGACGGCCGCCGGGACGATCACCCACCAGCGCCAGCTCCGGTGCCAGACGAGCCAGGCGACGAAGAGGAAGCAGAGCATCGCGTAGCCGGCGTGGAGCGACGGGATCGCAGCGTAGGGATTGCCCTGGATGATCTTGGAGGCGGAGAAGTTCGTCCCCACCGTCGACCAGGTGTTGTCGGCGATCTTCGTGACGGTCGGCGTCAGCAGCGAGTGCCCGGCCGCCCACGGCGGCGCCGCCGGGAAGAGGAGGAACGTCAGCGCCGCGGCGAACGAGAGCGTCAGCATCCCGGCCGCGAAGCGGAAGAAGAGCGCGCGTCGCCTGATCCAGAGCAGGAAGGCGAGCAGCGGCGGGATGACGAAGTGCAGGTACGAGACGTCGATCAGCAGGTGGTCCCACCAGTGCATCGACCCCGTCCAGAACCATTTCTGCAGCTCCACCGTGGGCACGTGCCCCGCGAACAGCCACTTGTCGATCTCGAGCTGAGGCTTGTAGAACGGCTGCGGGTGGAGGATGTAGGCGAGCCCGCGCGCCTCCGAGTAGACGAAGAAGAGGAGCGCGAAGACGCCGAAGTCCTTGAGGTAGACCCGTCCGCGCCTGAGGACGAGCGCGGGGACGAGCAGGATCACGAGGTAGCGGTCCGTCGTCAGCGACATCCCGAACACGGCCATCGCCCCGCCCAGGCTGCAGGCGAGCGCGAGCAGTGCCAGGACGAGGGTGCGGCGGTCGAGGTCGGCGCGCGGCGCGCCCCACGTCAGCGTGCGACGGCGGCGGCGCTCGAGCTGCTTCTCGGTGAGCGGCTTCGGCTCACGCCGCAGTCCCGGGAGTGCGATGCCCCCGGGTTGCGGCAGGGCGACGACGCCGTCGGTGACCTCCGGCTCGACGGCCCACATGATCTCGTCGTGCTCGCGCTCGAAGCTCAATCCCCGGACCTTGCCGGCGCGATCCTAACGGGTCCGCGCCTCTAACCGAAGGGGCGATACTCGAGGTAGTACCCGAGCCCGGCGGCGAGGAAGGTCGCGCCTCCGGCGGCGAGGCCGAGGAAGATCGCGAACCCCGTCCGCTCGAGCACGGCGCCGAGGCCGCGCCGGTCTCTCGGGAGCGCCTCGAGCGCGAAGGCGTAGACGAGGACGCCGGCTGCGGCGATCAGCAGGGCGCCGACCCAGACGCCGTTCTGGGTCGACCCCCAGACCGTCCAGGCGAGGACGGCCGCAACGGCAGACGCCGCGGGCAGGGTCCAGACCCACCGAGGGAGCCGGGTTGCGGCCACCGACTCAGTGTAGGAGTGCGCCAGGACCATGCCAGTGCGTAGGCTGCCCCCGTGGTCGTCGAACGGAGCATGGATCCGGGCTGGCTGTCGAATGCCTACCTCGTGTACGCCGAGCCCGGCGGGACGGCGGTCTTCGTCGACTCCGGCGCGCCGCTCGAGCCGCTCCTCGCGACCGTCGAGCGCGAGCGGCTCCGGCCGACGCATCTGCTGACGACGCACTCGCACGGAGATCACGTCGCCGGCCACGAGGAGCTGACGAGCAGGTTCGGAATCCCGGTCGTCACCGACGCGGTCGAGACGGGCGGGCTCGCGATCGAGGCGATCCCGACTCCCGGCCACTCGGACGACATGGTCGCGTTCGTCGTCAACGACGAGGGCGTGTTCTCAGGGGACACGCTGTTCAAGGACGCGGTCGGCGGCGGCAGCTTCGAGCAGATCCGCTCGGCGGTCATGGACGTCTTCATGCAGATGCCGCACGAGCTCCGCGTCTATCCCGGGCACACCGACGAGACGACGCTCGCGCGCGAGTGGGAGCACAACCCGTTCGTGCGGGTGTGGCGCGGCGTCGAGCCCGAAGGCACCGAGTCGGTGCGCGTCGGCGGCGAGGACGCGACGCTCGTCGTCTGGTCGCCCGACTATGACGGCAAGGGCAAGGCCTGGGTGCGCTTCACCGACGGTCGCGACGCGATCGTCGGCGGCTCGCGAGTCGAACGGCTGTGAAGCTCGGCGCCGTCTTCCCGCAGACTGAGATCGGGGCGGACCCGGCCGACGTGCGCGCGTTCGCAGAGGGCGTCCAGGAGCTCGGCTTCGACCACCTGATGGCGTACGACCACGTTCTCGGGGCCGACCGCGACACGCATCAGCACCTTGTCGGACCGTACCGCGCCGAGCACGAGTTCCACGAGATCCTCGTCCTCTTCGGCTACCTGGCCTCGGTCGCGCCGGGGCTCGAGCTCGTGACCGGTGTGATCATCGCGCCGCAGCGGCAGACCGCGCTGCTGGCGAAGCAGGCTGCGGAGGTCGACATCCTCACCGGCGGCCGCTTCCGCTGCGGGCTCGGCATCGGCTGGAACGACGTCGAGTACGAGGCGCTTGGGATGGACTTCTCGAACCGCGGCCGGCGCTTCGACGAGCAGATCGACCTGCTGCGGCGCTTCTGGACGGAGCCCGTCTTCGACTTCGACGGCAGCTGGCACAAGGTGACGGCCGCCGGGATCAACCCGCTTCCCGTCCAGCGGCCGATACCGATCTGGATCGGGGGCTCGGCCGAGCGGGCGCTGCGGCGGGCCGCGGCGAAGGCGGACGGGATCTTCCCGCAGCGGGCCCTCGAGGGCGGGTGGGCGGCGACGCTCGAGCAGATGCGCTCGTGGGCCGAGGATACGGGCCGCGACTGGAGCGGCTTCGGCATCGACCAGCGGATCTCGGTCGCGGACGGCACGCCGGACGACTGGCGCGCGACCGCGGAGGAGTGGCGCGCCCTCGGTGCCACGCACCTCACCGTGGTGACGATGGGCGCCGGCTTCCGGAGCCCGGACCAGCATCTCGAGCGGCTCCGCGAAGCGCGCGAAGCGCTCTCGGCCCTCTAGCGGCCATGGCCCAAAGAGCCACGGCCGGGGTCTGACCCCGGACGTGGCCGGAACGGACAGCCGGCCGGCCGGCGAGGATCCGCATGAATACACGGACATGTCCAAACTGCGGTGCCAGAGCCCTGTCATGTCCCGTTTGGACAGCAAAACCTGTCGATTTACAGGAAGAGACGAAACGGCAATGGCTTTCCCGGCCTTGGCCGGCAACTGGCTCCAACGGCCGTGGCCGGGGTCAGACCCCGGCCATGGCCTGAAGAGACATGGCGGCCGTGTCCGGAGAAGCGGCCGAGGCTAGCCGCGGTTCGGGCTCGCGTTCGCGATCGCCTGCGTGAGCGCCTGACGCGTGGCCGCGTCGACCTCGCCGGTCGGCGTCAGCCCGGCCTGCGTCTGCAGCTGCTCGGTCGCCGTCTGCGTCGCGGCCCCGAAGCTGCCGTCCGTCGTCAGCTGCGTCGCAGTCGGCGTCGTGATCTTCAGCCACTGGTTTAGCTGCGTCTGCCACTCGACCACGTCCTGCCCCGTGTCGCCGAGCTTGAGCGTCCGCGCGGTCGTGGTCGGGCCCGTCGCGCCGGTCGGCCCGGTGGCGCCGCTGGCGCCGGTGGCGCCGGACGGCGTCGCCGCCTTCGTCCCTGCGAGCGCCTGCTGGAGTGCCTGCCGCGTCGACGGCCCGACGATGCCGTCGGGGCTCAGTCCCGCGGCCGTCTGCAGTTGCTCCGTGACCGTTTGCGTGGTCGCGCCGAAGGTCCCGTCCGCGGTCAGCGTCTGCGTCGACCCCGTCTTCTGCAGCCACCGGATGAGGTCGTTCTGCCAGGTCACGACGTCGGAGCCTTTCGACCCGAGCGACAGCACCGGTCCGGTGGTCGTTCCCGACCCCGTCGAGCCGAGCGCCGTCCGCAGCGACTTGAGGAGCGCTGCGCGGTCGCCGACGAAGGTCGAGCCCGGAAACACACCGCCGAGCCCGTGCGCTTCGAGCACGCCGTTCGCCTGGTTCTTGACGGCGCGACTCCAGATCAGGTCGCTCGCGACGAGGTCGTCGACCTGCGTCGAGACCGCCGCGTCGAAGGACGTCCCGCTCGTGCCCGCCTGGGCTGAGACCAGCGTGTCGCGAATTCCCTGGAGCCCGGCCAGCCGCAGGTCGAGCGCCGCGAGCGCCTGGCTCTGCACGCTCTGGAGTGCCCTCGGCGGCGTCAGTGCCTGGAGGCGCGTCACGTCGTCGACCGTCTGCTGGATCAGCGAGTCGAGCTTCCCGACCGCGTCCTTGCCGCTGACCCCGGCGAGGGAGGCGCCTGCCTGCTGCGAGTCGCTCGCGATCGGCGAGACGTCGTTGACGAACCCCTGGAGGCTGCCGCCGCCTCCACCGCCTCCCGAGGTGACGACGACGATGATGATGATCAGGAGCAGCAGCGCGACCGCAGCGGCAGCGGCCAGGCGCCGGCGCATGACGATCTGCGGCGTCGAGGGCGGAGTCGGCCGACGGACGGGGGCGTCGTCGCGAGACTCCTCCCAGAGAAGCTCCTCGTCCTCCTCGGCGGTGGCCCCAGCCGGCCGGTCCGGGAAGAAGTCGAACTCGAAGTCGTGTTCGCGTTCGTCCACGGCGTGTGCTTGCTGCCTCGTGCGGTGCCCACCCTACCCGGACAAGAAGTCGGCAAGGCGTTCCGACTCGCCCTCCACCTCTGTCCGTTCCGCCCTTGTCAGGCGCCGCCACGGCTCGACCCGAACGCGCCCGCGCTCGTGACTCCACGTGCCGGCGACGAAGCCGTCCACGAGGAACGTGGCCGGCATGACCGTGTTGACGGTGTAGACGCGTTTGCGGAAAGCCGTCGGGACGATGCGGTCGCGCTCGCCGGACGCATGGCCGAGGTAGAGGTTGTCCCAGCGGAGGAGGAAGCGCGGCGGCGCCGGCGTGTCCTCCGGCACCAGCGGCGCGTGCGGCAGATCGAGCAGCAGGCGTCCCTTCTCGTCCCGGAACCGCTTGAGCTCCAGCTCCTCCACAAACGGCTTCGCCTCGTTCTTGCCCAGGCTCGCCCAGAAGCAGAGGTCGTCGATCGTCGCCGGACCGAACGCCCCGAAGTAGCAGCGCACGAGCCGCCGCATCCCCTCGTCCCGGTCCGCCGGCGGCGGGCCGACCACGTAGTCCTCGAAACCGTGATAGCCCCACGTTCCGGCCGGCGCGACCGTCGCCACGCCGAGCCGGATCGCCGCCAGGTTCGCGAGGAAACGGTCGCCGCCGACCGCGTCCACGAGCTCGGAGAACGGCCGCGGAGCTTTCCCGGCCCGCGACAGTGCCCGCTCGGCGCGAGCGATCGTCTTCCCGTCGTAGCGATGCTTGGTCGTCCGCTGCCACCACTCCGCGCGCCCGCGGCGGATCGCTCCGTGGAAGAGCGCGTAGTCGCGCGCTGAGGTCAGGTGCAGCGTGCTGCGGAGCGGCCGCGACCTCACCACGGCGCCGCGCTCGAGCGCGCGAGTCAGCTGCTCCCGCCTGAAGCCCTCGATCCGCGACCAGAGGTTGACGTAGGTCGACTCGACGCCCTGCGCGTGCTGCGGCCCGATCTGCTCGAGCACCCGCCTGGGGGAGAGGCGTTTCCGCTCGAGCAGGAACTGCCGCGCCAGAAGAGCGCGATTCAGCTCGCGCACGGTCAGCACCCGCTCGCTCACGGGTGGACGGCGGCCTTGAGGTAGTCCTCCGGCGGGTCGGCGAGCAGCGCGGCAACGCCGTCCAGCGGCACGGCATGTGTGATCAGCCGCTCCCACGGATAGGCGCCGCTGGCGAGAAACGCAAGGGCGGCGCGAAAATGGCGCGGCGTATGTCCGGCGGCTCCGCACAGGGTCAGCTCCTCCCGGCGGATGCGCTCGGCGTCGGCGGCGATCGGCTCCGCCGGCTCCGGCGTGCCGACGAGGACCACCGTCCCGCCCGGCTGAACGAGCTCGAGAGCGTCGCGCCTCGCCTCCGGCGTTCCCGCAGCCTCGATGACGACATCGGCATCGTGCGGGTCGGCAGGTCGCGCGCCGAAGGCAGCCGCCAGCGCGTGCCGGGAGGTGCGTCCGCCGACTGCCGCCACGTATCCCCCCGCGTCCGTCACGCAGGCGCACAGCATCAGCCCGATCGGCCCCGAGCCGAGCACTGCGACGAGGCTTCCCGGGCGCACGGCCGCGCGCTCGACCGCGTGCAGGCAGCACGCGAGCGAGTCCGCGAGGGCGCCCACCGCCGGGTCGACTCCGCGAGGAAGGGGGTGGAGGCTGACCTCGGCGATCCGGGCCGGGACGACCGCCCGCTCCGCGAGCGCGCCCTCGAGCAGCGTGGGCCGGCGGCAGAGCGCCTCCCGGTCGTCGATGCAGGGCGGGCAGTGCCCGCAGGGCGCGGAGGCCGCCGCGACGACCCGCCGTCCGTCGGGCGCGACGCCTGCCAGCTCCCGCCCGAACGGCGCGGGAGAGCCGTCGAGCGCGTCGGTCCCGCCGGCGAACGCGCGCAGCTCCTCGTGGCCGGTCAGCGCCGCTTCCACCTCGACCACGACGTCCCCGTCGCCCGGCACGGGCGCAGGAACGTCGTCGACCCGAAGGTCTCCCGGCCCGTGCAATCGCAGCGCTCTCAAGAGCCGTTTATCGTAGGCCGTGGACGGCGCGAAACCAGGGAGGACGCTATGGCGCTCAAGCTTCATCGCTGCTCGAACGTGTGGGTCAAGGTGTCGGGCCATCCGTGCTGGAAAGTGCAGAAGGCGCTCGACGAGCAGGGGATCCATTACGAGATCGTCAAGGGCCCGCTCCGCCGGAGCAAGCGCGACGACCTGGAGAAACTGTCCGGCCAGCGCCAGTACCCGGTGATCGAGTTCGAGGACGGCTCGGCGTACCGCGAGGAGTCCAAGGACATGGCCGCGACGATCAACGCCGGCAAGCTGGACGAGAAGAAAGGCGGCGCGGCGGCGTAGCTACACTGGCACCCGCGGGGCTATAGCTCAGCTGGGAGAGCGCCTGGATCGCACCCAGGAGGTCGGCGGTTCGAATCCGCCTAGCTCCATACACTCGATTTCCAGGGAACCAGAACAACCAAAGCGTCAGGTACGAGAACCCGCGACCTGCTGCGCGGTTCGAGCTCTTGCCCGGGGAAGTGGGCATCAAACCGCCCCGCACGCTCCTTTCCACTGCACGGTCGAAATGTGGCCGCCGAGCCGCCGCGATTTGGAGGCGACGCCCCGCGGCGTGCTAGCCTGAACGTCACCTAGAGCGAGTACCGGTTGCAGATCTTTGCCTCCTCTACGCGTTCGTGAGTAGTAGAGGAGGTGTATATGGCAACTGGAATCGTCAAATGGTTCAGCAACGACAAGGGCTACGGCTTCATCACTCCTGACGGCGGCGGGAAGGACGTTTTCGTCCATCACCGCAGCATCAGCGGCGAGGGCTTCAAGACGCTCGCCGAAGGTTCGAAGGTCACCTTCGAGCCCTCCGAGGGCGCGAAAGGCCCCGAGGCCACCAACGTCGCGCTAGCAGCCTCCTAACCGAGAAACGGCGTCCCGCGCTCCTTCGGAGTGCGGGACGTGTCCGACCATGCAGTACGTCGAGGGGAGGGCCATGTACGCGACGGTACGGCGCTACGAAGGCATCGACGAGAGTCGGTCCGAGGAGCTGGCGAGGACGATCGGTCAAAGCCTGATGCCTCGCCTCGGCGAGCTGCCGGGGTTCGGCGGCTATTACCTGATCGAAGCGGGCGAGGGAGTGCTGACCTCGGTCGGTCTGTTCGAGACCGCGGGGCAGGCTCACGAGTCGACTCGTGTCGCGGCGCGATGGATACGCGAGCAGAAGCTCGAGGCGGCGCTTCCGAATACGCCGAAGGTCACGGCGGGCGAGGTGATCGCGCACCTGCAGAACGGGGCCGGGTGTCGATGAGGGAGGTGAACGATGAAGGGTTCCGAGAAACCGAAGAAGCTGCAGAAGAAGCAGCCGCTGAAGACCCTCAAGGAACGTCGGAGCGAGAAGCGGTCCGCAAGGAAGCAGAAGCTCAGTGACAGCTAGGGAATGAGCGAGTTGCGGGTGGCCGTCCTGGCGCCCGTCTCGTGGCGGGTTCCGCCGAGGGCATACGGTCCGTGGGAGCAATTCGCCTCGCTTCTCAGCGAGGGACTGGTCGAGCGCGGGGTCGACGTCACGCTGTTCGCCACGTCCGACTCCCTGACCGCTGCGAAGCTCGCCTCGGTCGTCGGACGAGGGTACTCGGAGGATCCCGACACCGAGCCGAAAGTGTGCGAGTGCCTGCACATCGCGCACGTCTTCGAGCGCGCAGACGAATTCGACGTCATCCACAACAGCTTCGACTTCCTGCCGCTGACGTACAGCGAGCTCGTCGAAACCCCACTGCTGACGACGATTCACGGCTTCTCGTCGCCCGCGATCCTCCCGGTCTACGAGCGCTACAACGCTCGCACCGCCTACGTGGCGATCAGCGACACAGACCGGCACCGGAGCCTGGACTATCTGGCGACGATCCACCACGGGATCGACACGGAGGCGTTCTCGCTGCACCCGACGCCGGGCGGCTACCTGCTCTTCTTCGGCCGCATTCACCCAGAGAAGGGCACCGTCGAGGCGATTGAGGTCGCCGACCGCGTTGGGCTGCCGTTGACGATCGCCGGGATCGTGCAGGACGAGCGGTACTTCGACGAGGAGGTTGCCCCGAGGCTCGACGGCGACCGTATTCGCTTCGTCGGGCCGGTCGGGCCGGCGGAGCGGGTCGAGTTGCTGGGAGGGGCTCACGCGCTCCTTCACCTGATCAGCTTCGAGGAGCCGTTCGGGTACAGCGTCGTCGAGGCGATGGCCTGCGGCACCCCGGTGATCGCGTTTCGACGCGGCTCGATGCCCGAGCTGATCGAAAACGGCAGCTCGGGCTTCCTCGTTGCGGACGTCGACGAGGCCGTCGCTGCGGTCGGGAAGGCGAGCACGCTGGACCGGGCCGCAATCCGCCGGCACGCGGTCGACCAATTCGACCAGGAGCGGATGATCGACGCGTACCTCGACGCGTACAGGATCGTGGTGTGCGGCAGCTAGACTGGATTGCAGCCCGACAGATCCTGGCGCTTTTTGATGCCGGCATGTCGGATGTCGACCTCTCGATGAAAGGACGCGGCCGTGCATAGCGCGATCCTGTCCACGTTTCCTCCGCGTGCATGCGGCATAGGCGTCTTTTCCTCGGATCTGCGTGCCGCGCTACTCGAAGCGCCTGGCATCGACGACGTCGGAGTCGTGGTCGTCATCGACGAACCGTCGAGCCCTCAGTACACGGACGTGCTCGCAACGGTCTCGCAATCGTCTCGCGGCGACTACGTTCGCGCGGCCAGGCTGCTCGGCCGCCTCGACATCGACGTCGTCCTGCTCCAGCACGAGTACGGAATCTACGGCGGCGCGGAAGGGGAATACGTCCTCTCGTTCGCGCGAGAGCTCTCGCAGCCGCTGGTCGTGTCGCTGCACACGCTGCTCTCGGAGCCCACTCCGCACCAGCTCGAAGTGCTCGGGGCCCTGTGCCGGGAGGCCGAGCGGGTAATCGTGATGACCGAGATCGCACGCCGCCTCCTGATCGAGCTGGACGCCTGTCCGGCGGAGAAGATCCGGATCGTCCCGCACGGCGTTCCCGCGCTCCTCGGCGAACGACGCGCGGAGCATGCAGCTGGGCGCCGACCAGTCTACGTCACGCCCGGCCAGGGAGGCTACGAAGGGATGCAGTCCCGGTTCCTGCTCTCGACGTTCGGGCTCCTCTCGGCCGGCAAGGGACTGGAGACCGCGCTGGAGGCGTTGCCGGCGATCGTCGAGCGGCATCCCGAAGTCCTGTACATGATCGTCGGGCGCACCCATCCCCAGGTTGCGCGACGCGAGGGCGAGAGGTACCGGCTGCAGCTCGAGCGCCAGGTGATCGACCTCGGGCTGGAGGGCCACGTCGCGTTCGACGACCGCTTTCTGTCGATCGACGAGCTCGCCGATTTCCTCGCCGCGACGGATGTCTTCGTCACGCCTTACAGAAGCCGCGAGCAGATCGCGTCCGGGGCGCTGACGTTTGCGCTGGCGGCGGGCTGCGCTGCCGTCTCGACCCCGTACTGGTACGCGGAGGAGGTCCTGGCCTCGGGCGCGGGCGTGACCGTGCCGTTCGGCGACCCGGAAGCGCTCGCGGATGCAGTCTGCGACTACATCGAGCAGCCGGAGCTGCTCGCTGCCGCTCGGGCGGAAGCCCGCCGGATCGGCTCCGAGCTCCGCTGGTCGTCCGTAGCCGAGGCCACTGCCGACGTCCTCGGCGAGGCCGCCGCCGCCGCCCCCAGGCGCGCGCGGGTCCCGTCGGTCGACTTGCGGCTCGACCGGGCACGCACCGAGCACCTGCACACGCTGGTCGACGACGTGGGGATCGTGCAGCACGCATACGGCGTCATCCCCGACTGGAGCAGCGGCTACTGCGTCGACGACGTGGCGCGGCTCGCCCTCGTGGCGCTGGAGCTCGAGCGGCGCGACGGAGGGGAGCGGTGGACCTCGATCCTCCATCGCGCCCTTGCATTCCTCCACTCCGCAGCGGACGGCGACGGGCAAGGCATGCGGAACTTCCTGAGCTACGAGCGGCGCTGGCTCGACGACCAGCACGTCGGGGACCATGTCGGCCGGTCGATCTGGGCGCTCGGAGAGATCCTCTCGACCGCATGGGTGCAGGGAGTGGTCGGCCCGGCCGGCAGGCTGCTGACCTCGCTCGTGGCCTCGTTGAACGGCGAGCTCTCGCCCCGAACGGCTGCGTACGCGATTCTCGGCCTCGCCCGGCTCGATCCCGACCGTCTCGAGCCCGATGCCCGCCGCCTGCTCGAGCGGCTCGTAGGGCGGCTAGAAGCCGACTACGAGCGCTCGGCCTCCGATACTTGGCGCTGGTTCGAGGACGACCTCAGCTACGACAACGCCCGCCTATCGCAGGCGCTCATCGTCGGTGGCGAGGCGCTCGGCAGTGAAGAGGCCGTGGCGGCCGGGCTCGAGTCGCTCAGCTGGCTCGGTGACGAGTCCGGGCTTGCCGACGGGATGCTCCGGCTAACCGGTCACCTGGGTCGACGCCGCAACGAGCCGGCCCCGGGAAGGGGTGACGAGCAGCCGCTCGACGCAGCGGCTCTCGTCGAGGCCGAGCTCGCCGCTTTCGCCGTTACCCGCGATCCCGAGCACGGCGCGAGGGCCCAGACGGCGTTCGACTGGTTCCTGGGGCGCAACCGGCTCAACCGGCCGCTCTACGACTTCGCGACCGGAGGCTGCGGCGACGGTCTCGGACACGACGCGATCAATGAGAACGAAGGGGCCGAATCGGCGCTCGCGTTCCACCGTGCCCAGCTCTCGCTCGACGCTGCCGAGCTGCCCGTCGTCGTTCGGCACAGGCGGGCAGCGACAGCCCGGGCAGCTGCATGACCACGCACCAGGGGAATCCGACGGAGCGCGGCGCTGAGCTGTTCGTGCGCCATCCGAGCAATCCGATCCTCACCGCGGGAGAATGGCCGTACCGCGTCAACGCCGTCTTCAACCCCGGCGCGGCGCTCGTCGACGGCGAAACGGTGCTCCTGGCACGCGTCGAAGACCGCACCGGGATATCCCATCTGACCGCTGCACGCTCGTCGAGCGGCGTCGACGGGTGGAGGATCGAGTCCGAGCCGCTCCTGGCACCGGATACGGTCGACGAGACCGAGGTCTGGGGATTCGAGGACGCGCGGACCGTGTGGGTCGAGGAGCTCGACCGGTTCGCGATTACCTGTACTGCGTACGGACCAGCCGGGCCGGCCGTCTTCCTCGCGACGACGACCGACTTTTCCTCCGTCGAACGGCACGGCATCGTCAAGCGCGCCGAGGACAAGAACGCAGCGCTCCTACCCGAGCGCGTCGGCGGCAAGTGGATCCTCTTCCACCGTCCCATGAACGCCTTCGGCGGGTCACGCGGAGCGATCTTCCTCTCCCGCTCCGACGATCTCGTTTCCTGGAGCCTGCCCGAACCCGTGCTCCAGCCGCGACACGGCGCCTGGTGGGACTCGCTCCGGATCGGGATCGGGCCGCCTCTGATCAAGACCGAGCACGGCTGGCTGCTCATCTACCACGGAGTCAAGGAAACCGTCGCCGGCTGCATCTACCGAGTCGGCCTCGCGATGCTCGACCTCGCCGACCCCACACGGGTCTTGAGTCGCCACCCTGCCTGGGTCTTCGGCCCCGCGGCAGGATACGAACGGGAAGGCGACGTGCCGAACGCGGTGTTTCCGTGCGGGTTCGTCCACGACGAGAGCTCCGACGCTTTGCGGCTCTACTACGGTGCCGCAGACACGTCGATCTGCCTCGCGACGGCACAGCTGGACGATCTCGTCGACGCCGTCATGACCGCACCCGCCCAGGATGCTTGAGCGCCTGGACCGAAAATCAGGATCCGGTCAACCGTCGGCCTGCAGGCAGCCGGCAAGCGTACGAGCGTGAACGGAGGATGCTCGGTCAGGTTGATGCGCAACCTCCCGGCGGGAAGCGATCTGATCGATGGTCGACGTCGAGAAAGTTCTTGTCACGAGCCTGTCCCGGATCCCGGCGCGGAAGAAGACCGCCGCCGGCGTCAGCGTTTCCGTGCTTTGTGGAGTACCGGCAGCTGTAGCCGGGAGCCACAACGAGAATGCCCGATCGTCTGACGCGGAACACTGGCCTTTCGGCCTGCGAACCGTGCCGCCCGATCGGGCAAGCAGCACCTTCTCACAGAGGGACGCTTAGGTCAAGCTGCCTCGACACGCCGGGCAACGCCAACCGCGTATCTCATCCACCGGGATCTCCGCCACCCCGTACCAGCCTCGGCAGTTCAGGCACTCGATCCTGACCCCGGCCTGCCGCTGCAACAACTCCCACTTCGGCTTCTCTTTCTGTCCGACGCTGAGCAGCGTCGCCGCCACCTGAATCTCCCCTGCCGCCGGCCTCACATAGAGAACCTCGTAGTCTCCCGCCGGCAAGTCCTCGGTGAGCCGAACCGGGATGCGAAGCCGCGTCACTGAGCGTCCCGGAGAGCAAGCCAGATCTCGTCGAGGTCAGCCTCGTCGGGAAGCGGGGCGACGAGCTCGAGTGCGGCCGCAGCCGTCCCGCGCCACCAGCGACGCGGCTCCCCATGGCTAGGGCCGGACAGAGCAACGAACTGCCCGTAGTCGGTCATCGAGATATAGCCGGTCCGCCCCCTGCGGAACGCTGTCCCACGCCGCTCGAGCTCCGCACGAAGCGCCCTCGTCGGTGGCCCACTCATCACGCCAGGGTACAGACAATGCGCCCAGCGGCCGATTCAGCCGGCGAGCGCTCGCCAAAACCGACAGCCTCGACACGGGAAGGTTGACTAGGATGCGTCACATCTTCTAGCAAGGGAGTACGCGGATGCTCGGGTTTGTGTGGGTGCTGCGCGAGTACGAGCGCGGCATCGTCTTTCGGCTCGGGCGTCTGGTCGAGCCGCGCGGCCCAGGGATCGTCTTTCTCATTCCGGTCGTTGACCGGCTGGTCAAGGTCGACCTGCGCACGGTGACGTTGACCGTGCCGCCGCAGGAGGTGATCACGAAGGACAACGTGCCGGCGAAGGTGAACGCGGTCGCCTATTTCCGGATCGTCGACCCGAACGCTGCCATCACGCAGGTCGAGGACTTCATGGTCGCCACCTCGCAGATCGCGCAGACGACGCTGCGGGCCGTTCTCGGCCAGCACGTCCTCGACGAGTTGCTGTCCGAGCGCGAGAAGATCAACGTGATCTTGCAGGCGATCATCGACGAAGCGACCGCGCCCTGGGGCATCAAGGTGTCGATCGTCGAGGTCAAGGATGTCGAGATCCCCGCAAACATGCAGCAGGTGATGGCCCGTCAGGCCGAGGCCGAGCGGGAGCGGCGTGCCAAGATCATCAACGCCGAGGGCGAGTTCCAGGCAGCCGAACGGCTCAAGGACGCCGCGCTCGTGATCGCCGACCACCCGATCGCCCTCCAGCTCCGCTACCTGCAGACACTGCTCGAGATCGGCACCACCAACTCGACGACGATCGTCTTCCCTGCGCCGATCGAACTCCTACGGCCCTTCCTCACCGGGCCCACCACTGGAGGGAGCTAGGGCACTGCAACAACACTTCGCGTGATGGACGGCAGTGCCGGAGCCGAACCGCGATCGCCCGTGTGCTCGATTTCCGCCGGGTCTCGAGCTGAGCCTTCTCCCAGGTCGGGCTCGTGCTCATCGCCGCTCGCGAAGCCACACCCTCAGCCGCTCTGCCGTATCTGAGCTCGTGACCGAAGGCGCCCGCGAGCCTCACGCGGGTCACTATGAGAAGCCGGTGAACCTAGCATGGCCTGATGGTCGTGGGGCTCAGGCAGATCTTCCGGAAGTTCCAGGCCGACCGGGGCCCGCACTTGGCGGCGATGATCGCCTACTACGCGCTGCTCTCGTTCGTGCCGCTGACGTTCATCGCTTTGTCGATGCTCGGCTTGTTCGGGCATGCCAAGGCTTCTGACAGCCTGGTGAGGAAGCTCGGCTACATCCTCCCGGACACGTCGCTGTCGACGATCGCGAAAACGGTCAACGGTCTCCAGGCTCATGCGACGGCGTTCGGCCTGATCGGGCTCGTATTCCTGACCTGGACGTCGCTGTCGCTGTTCAGCGCGCTGGAATCCGTGTTCAACATCGTCTACGGGCGTCCCAACCGGTCGTTCCTGTCAGGGAAGCTGCGCGCGGTCGCGCTGCTCTCCGGGCTGCTGGTACTGCTTTTTGCCGGCCTGACGGTGGGAACCTTCGGTTTCGGCGAGCTCGACCGGCTCGCCCCCGGCGTCGGGCGGAATACCGTCGTCGCCTATGTCGTCCCCGTGATCGTCTCGTCAGGCGCCGTCTTCGGCTTCCTTCTCAGCGTGTACTACTTCCTCACGAACGTCGAACAGACGCTCGCCGACCTTTTGCCGGGCGTCTTGTTGACGACCGTCTTCCTCGAGTTGACCTTCCAGGCGCTACCGATCTACCTGTATCTCTCGCGCGACTCGACGCCACAACGCGCCTTCGGCGGCCCGGTGATCCTGCTCGTCTGGCTCTACGTGATGGCGAACGTGATCGTCCTCGGCGCCGAGTTCAACTGGTGGCGCGAAACACACCGCCCTGCCGGCCGACGCCGTGTGCGGCCGACACGCTGAGGCCGGCCGGCTTTAGTGATGGTGCCCGGGTGCCTCTACGATCTCGCCGGGTTCCATGGTCGAAACAGTGCGCCAGGACTGCCAGGTGATGCGGAGGATGACGAACGTGATGACGAGGCCGATGATCGGATCGGCGACCTGAGCACCCAAGGCAACGAGTCCGGCACTCGCGAGGACGCCCAGGCTGACGAAGCCGTCGATCCGGGCGTGATCGCCGTCGGCGACCAGCGCCGGACTGCTCAGCCGCTTCCCGGCTCGTAGCCGGATGTGCGCGGCAATCTCGTTACCGACAAAACCGATGAGGCCGGCCGCCGCGAGCCACCAAAGGTGTGTAAGCCCGTGCGGGTGGATGAACCGGAGGATCGTCTGGATGAGCGCGACAACCGCGCTGACGAAGATCGTCCCGACGACGGCGAAACCGGCCCACCGCTCGCCACGCACACTGCGCAGGAAGAAGGCGAGCCCAAGCGGGATGGCAGTCAGCGCGTCTCCGAAGTTGTGGATCAGGTCGGCCAGGAGCGCCACGCTCAAAACCAGCACGTAGATGGCTGTCTGCGCCGCCGCCGTGATCGTCAGGACTGCAAGGCTGAGCGAGACGGCCTTGATCCCCGCGCGGGAACGGATGATCGAGCGATCGACGAACGGACCGTGCGAATGGTCATGCTCGCCGTGGTCGTGATCCTCGACCTCGTGAGCGTGGTGCGGGTCAAGGGCGCAAGTCGCCGTGTGGCTCATCGTCCTGAGCGTAGCGACGTGTGGGGCCGTAGATCAGCCGAAGACCGTCCACATTTCGGACCGGCGTCGACGTGATCGACGAGGTCTAACCCATTTCGAGCTCGAGGGGCTGGCCGAGCTTTCCCATCTCGCGGAGGTGCCGAACGTGGGAGTGGAGCGCCGACCAGATGTTCGGGTGAGTCTGGTAGGTGAGGTCGTGTCTCTGGCAGACCTCCCGGACGATCGGAGCCAGTCGTCGGTAGATCGGATGCGGGAGCTTTGGGAAGAGATGGTGGATGACCTGGAAATTCAGACCTCCGAGGCACCAGCAGAGCAGCCGGTTGCGGGGGCTGAAGTCGACCGTGGTTCGTACCTGGTAGATCATCCATTCCGTCCGCTCGTCCTCGGGGCTGAGTTGCTCTGGCGTTGCGTACGTGGCCTCGGTCACGCAATGGGCAAGCTGGAAGACGATCGTCATCACGAGACTGAGCGTGCCGACAACGACGATGTAGCAGCCCAACACCCCCCACCAGGGGAAGCCCAAGAGGATCGGGATGAGGAACGTCCAGCCGAGGAACAGCGCTTTGCCGGCGACGACCCCGACGCCGGCCCAGCCCCGAGGGAACCGCAGCGGGCTTCGGCCGATTCGGCGCTGAGAGAAGCCGACGACGTCGGCCATGAGTTGCATTCGGAAGCCCATCAGCAGATAGAGAGGCCAGGCGTAAACGGCCTGCCACCGGTACCAGGGGCGCCCCGCCTGGCTGGGGGCCAGCTTGAGCAGGGGTGTCTGCTCGGCGTCCGGGTCGTGTCCGGCGACGTTGGTGTAGGTGTGGTGAGCGACGTTGTGCTTGGTCTGCCACATGTAACTGCCGAACCCGAGACAGACGTCCGAGAAGACCCAGGCAAGCAGGTGATTCCATCGTTGGCTCGGGAACGTCGCCCGATGGTTGGCGTCGTGTTGCACGCAGAAGCCGGCCAGGATCGCCCCCGAGATCAGCCCGACAAGAGCGACGCCGACGAGCGCTATCCGCAGATGAAGGAAGAGCAACGAGAGATAGGAGCCCACCATCAACATCGCTGCGCCGACCGCCTTGACGGCGAGTTCGCGACGGGCCCGACGGAGAAGCGACGGATGCAGGGCAAGGAAGTCGTCCACCGCACTCCGTAAGTCACGGGTGAACGCTCCGCTGCTTCGAAACTTCACGGGGGAGGCTGTCATTCAGGTTTCCCGGGCCGGCCGGCGAGGGCCGACCTCGCCTCATGCCGCCACGAGCGGTCGTCGGTCACGCTTTCGCCGAGGTCTGCGTGCCGCAGGCTGTTCTTATGAAGGGGCGGAATCTTCGTAGGCCGAAACCGGTGAGTCGCCTGGCCAGGACAGCCTGGGCTGGTCAGTCGAGGACGCCTGCCGTTTCCAGAGTAGCTGCCTGCGTCCTGTTAGCCGCCTGCGCCTTGGTCGCGGCGCGTAGCGCCCGGATGCGGGCGCGGGGAAGATCGCCAACGGTGCGAGCTTCGCTGTCGATCATCTCGTCGTGCAGTTGTGTCCAGGCGCGGCTGGCGTAAAGCGGCTTGCCCCGTTGGACGGGTCGCTCGTTCGCTGTCCGGAGGTGGACCTGCTCGACCGTCATTTCCTCGAACTTCACCGTCATACCTTCGAACGTCGCGGACATTCTTCTCCTCGCCACTGACCGGGGTTGGTTTGTCGCCTCATGGCAGATGCGTCTTGAGTGTCGCGAGCCACCCAGGCGGGGGGAGGCTTCTGCTGGGGGCTGCGGCTTCGAGGATGCGCGTCGCGGCCCCGAGGACGAACGAGGCTCCTGCCAGCTCGCGGAAGTCGCGGTTCTGGTTCGCGGTCGCGACGGTGCGGATCAGGCTCTCGAAGCGGCTTCGCAGTAGTGGTTGTGACACGCCGAGTTCCTGAAGCAGCTGCTCGAGGCTCGTGAGGTCCGCGTCCGAGGGCCAGGCACCGAGCCCATACGCGAGCACCACAGCAGGGTCCTCAGTCATCGGCACGTTGGCTGCGCCAGCGGCCCTCTCTGCCTTGAGCGCCGACACGGTCTCACCTACGAGTTCGAGGCCGCGCGCGACCTCGGCTGACGAAGAGATCGTCTCTGAGGCAACCTGGTAGCCCTGTGCGTACACGGCTCGAAGCTGGGCTCGCCAACGGCGAGCAGACCCTCTCGCGCGATTGAGAGGGGTCGATCCCAGCTGCCCTCTGCTCATGCCTTGCGTCGCTGTCGTGACCAGTCGGCTCCTGGTCGGCCCAGTCTCGGGGAGAAGCAGCGCGAGCAGTTCGTCGAGTCTGCGCGTGAACGGGTTCCTGGCCGGTCGGTACCAGAGCAGAAGAATCCAGACCTGGAACACCACCATCCACACGATCGGTGAGCCTGGTGCGACGAAGGCGATCACGATGAGCTCCCGCGAGTAATCAAGGTCGGTGCGTGTTGGCGCGCCCCTTGCGGCCACGATCGATCGCCGGCGCGGTAGCGAGACCAGGCATTGATCGCGGGGAAGTAGTGCCGCTTCGTGCCGGGGTAGACGGCCTCACAGAACGCCTCCCAGCTGAGACCGGCCGCAAGTGAGTTCATCTCCGACGGCTGTTCACGACCGTTTTCATCGCCCGGCCTGGCGGCGGAACCACCTTCACCTTCCCACGAGTCGAGCGCTCCACGCCCTAGCTCCTCGTCGCGGGACTGCGCTGATCGTTCCGCGCCGTTGAGCGAATCAGCAAACCCATTCGCACGTGAACCGTTCGGAGTCGTGGAGGTCGACCGGAAAGACCACGCCGGCCAGCGTTGGTCGTAGTGACCATGTTTCCGTGACGGCTCGAGCATGGCTAGACCTGCCGTCGCGTACGGTGGACGGAGACGACGCTGGTCGCGATCCCGAGCAGCCAGCCGATCACAGCGGCAGCCAGGATGATCCAGATCAGCGACGCATGGGTCGAGCCGACGACCCAGTCGAGTTTGACGGCACGCGTGTTGGCGGCGATCAGCCCGACGAGGACGACGAGCAACGTCACCAGGAAGCACACCCAGGAGTAAAAGCGCGCGCGCTTGCCGTGTCGAATCGCTCGCTGCCCGCGCGACTCCGCCTCCGGCCGCCCTTCCGCCCGAGGCGAGATCCGATCGCGCGTCGTCGGCGAGGTGGCTTCGAACTCCGAGGCCGAGGTACTCATACTTCACCAGCTCTCTGCGGGATGGATCCGCGACGGCCGGCAAAGGCGAGTTCTAAAGGACGCGAACGACTTGGACGCTCGCTACGTCTTGCCGGGGACACCATTTGTGGCGTCGGTAACATGCTATCACAGCAGCGCCCCCGATCCACCAGCGGCGAGGAGCCAAACTGCCCCGCGCTGACGGACCGGCAGCGCCGCGACAGGCCAACCGTTACCTGAGGATGTTCACGGCCCGCGCTGCGACCAGAAGCGTCGTGACCGCGGACAAGGTGCATTCGGCAGCCATCAGCGCCTTCGTCCGCCGCGTCAAGGGCATCGCATCGGTAGGGCTGAACGCGATCGAGTTGGTCAGAGAGACGTAAAAGTAGTCCCACAGGCGTGGATACCAGCCTTCCTGAGCAAGCTGCGGGTTCTCGTCCTGAGGAAACTGGAAGTCCGGCTTGACGCGCGCGACGGCGAGCGCGCGAGCAACCGGACCACCACAATCCAGCTCCCAAAACGCAAGCCCAAACGCAACCGCATCCGTCAGCCAAACCGCCCCGCCGCTGAACAACAACTGCCGCCCCGTCAAGTGAACGGCCGAGTGAGACACCAACGACGCGACCAGCACCAGCACCCCGAGGACGTTGAAGCCCCATACGAGTGCAAGCAGCGCAATCACGATCTCCCGCCTCCGCTCCTGCCGAACCAGTCGTCCGAAACCGACAAGCAGCAACGCCGACAAGGCACCGTACGGCGCCGCAACGGCAAGCCAAACCCACCACAGCTGGCGCCCCAGCAACTCCCAATTCGCATTTCGGCTCACCAGCGCAAGCCCGACCAGGATCCCCGCCGCCGCGAGCGCGAACGGCGCCGCATCGTCTCGTGCCTCCCGCGCCGCCGCCAGCAAGCGATCCAAGAGCTTCGTCTCAGCCGGCGTCGGCGGGATCAAGGCGACGGGACATTGCTCGTGAGCATGGAAACACCACCGGACGGTGGCCTTGACGAGGTCATCGATCTCGCCGGAGTCGAAGCTCAACTGGAGTCGAGGGTTCGAGAGTGCTCCGTGTAGTTCTTCAGTCAGCAGCTTCTTCGGGGGCGGTCAACACGCTTCGCACGCGCAGGCCGAACAGCGTCACTACGAGGGCGGTGCCGAGGAACAACAGGCCGGTGTCGCTGAAGTTCTCGCTCTCGAACAGCGGCTCGGACACGCCGCCGGCCGTGCGGATCGACGAGAAGAACGTGAGCGCCGCGGCGACGCCGACGACGTACCCCAGGTACACGAGGATGCGCGCGTGGCGCGGGAAACCTCGGTCGTCGCGGTTCGTGATCGACTTTCCCGACATGACCACGTCCCAGAGCAACGCGAAGAGCACGAGCAGGGAGGCGACGATGCTCAGCCGGCCTGCGTCGTTGACCCCGGCCGAGATCGCCCGATCGATCCAGTAGACCGCGAACAACCCGAGGTTGAGCCCGACGAGTTCGCCGGCCACCCGGCGCCCGGTCCGCGTCAGCAGCGCCACGAGCGTCAAGATGCCGGCGAGCTCCTCGAGGCCTCTGAGCGTCAGCTGCGGCCACGCCTCCCGCGAGGAGGCGCCGAAGAGCGTGTACGCGATCGTCGGTAGCTCCGCGAGCCCGAAGTAGAAACCCGCCACTGCGACGAAGGAGAGCGCAGAACCGGCCCAGACCACGACCGTGCGCCGCGGAATGCACGCAAGGAGCGCTGCGGCGGCGACGGCGAGCGCGAACCAGGCGAGCCCGGCGTACTCCAGCACGCGGTCGGTTGAGGTGTAGCGGGGTGGAGCCGCCGTGGGCGGCGGTGCGGTCAGCTGTTGCGTCCAACTCGCCTGAGCCTCGTCGAAGGATTGCCCGAGGAGCGGGAAGGTCGACCTCGCCGCGACGCCCGCGAGCAGCCACTCCGCGCCGCCGATCGATCGCCGCCAGGAAACACCCAGGTTGCCGTTCGCCTCGCGGAAGCGCTCGCGCAGCCAGGGCCCGTCGTGACTCGACGCGGTCACCGTCCCTTTGAAGATCGCCGCCCGCGGGTCGCTCACCGTCCTGGCGATCGCCGCCGGGAAGTAGAGAACGTAGAACTGCGCAGCCTCCGGCGCGGAGGAGAACAGGAACGCCCTGATCGTGCTCGTCGTCGGCAGCTCCTTCTCCTGCCAGCTCGCCGGGTAGGCGATCTGGAACCGCGGCGCCTTGCTCCGCAGGGTCTTTCGCGCGGCAGGGGAGCTGGTTGGGCCGCTCGTCGAGTAGACGACGCCGAGAACGATCCCCATCAGCGCGAGCGCGCACCCGAAGACCGCGAGGTAGGGGACGTGCACGTGACTCCGCCGCGCCTGCGCGAACACGAGCGCGGCAATCGTGAGAAACACCGCAGCCATCCCGACGCGGTGGCCGAGGTCGTTCGTGCTCTCTGCGACCAGGAGGTAGGCGAGCGGCCCGGCGGCCGCCGCGGCTGCGGCAACGGGCAGCACCGAGCGCGCGAGCTCGGAGGCGCGGCCAGCGACGGCATCCGCCCACTCGGCGAAGTCCACGCCGGTCACGAGCAGCAGCGGGATGAGCGCGAACGACAGCTGCACGAGCTGGTGGTAGACGGCAAGGCTGTAGTACCGCTGGTCGCCGAGTGGCCGTAGCCGCCACCAGAACGAGAGGTAGAAGCCGAGAGCGAGGACGAAGAGGACGGACAGCATCGGCAAGCGCAGCGGCTCCTGGTCGGTGCGGAGGGCGAGGAGCGAGACGACGCCGATCGCGGCCGCGAACGCGAACGCGGGGGCCATTCGCCAGGTCTCGACGGGCAGCCCGATGTTCAGCATCTCGTAGACGCCGAACCCGAAGATCGCAGGCGCCGCGAGCCTCGCAGGTCGGTACGTGTGCAGGACGCCGCCGAGCAGGTAGCTCCAGGCGAGAGACACGAGGACGATCGTCGCCCAGAAGCTGAGCGCGGGCATCGTCGACCGGTCGCCGCCGGCACCGAGCGGCACGGTCGGGAGGCTCGTCCCGCGGAGCCCGACGAGCACCGCTCCCGCAACCACCGCGGCGAGCGCGATTCCCGTGATCCAGCGGAGCGCGGGGGTCATCGAGCCGACCGAGATCGCCCGGTCGGCGAACTGCTCCCGCAGCCGGCGTGTCTCGGCCGTGTTCGACTTCAAGAGATCTCCCGCGTTCAACAGACGAGCGACGAGAGCACCGGCATTCAAGCCGACCACTGCCCCCTCTGCAAGGGTTGCCATGTGCATCGAGTTGCGATTGAATAGGCGTCGCTCTCCTTCACGGCCCCTCGGACGGAAGGACATCTCTTGAATCGACAACTGCGCGGCAGCGCTGCGGCTACCGCCGTGGTCTCCCTGATCGCCGCCTGCTCCTGTGCGCTCGCGCTCGGAGCGACGCCGGTCGTTCCCAAACGGAATGCGTTACTCGGCGGAGGCTGGATCGCTCCGGCGTACGCCGGCGCGTCGCACCCCAACCTGACGCTCGTCAACATCAGGATCGGCGCGAACAGCAAGACGGCGAACGTCTATCTCGACCTCACGGCTCCTTGTCAGGGCACGTATTCCGCCTTCAAGGTGCCGGTCACGGTCAAGAACGTGCCGGTGGTGACCGGAACGTTCACCCTCAGCGGCCAGATGCGTGACCAGGACTCGAACTCGGCAGGGCAGTACACGATCACGGGCCGGTTCCTCTCGCCGACGAGCGCCGCGGGCACCGCGAGCGAGACGTTCGCGTACAAGAACGGCGCCACGACCGAGTCCTGCATCACACCCACGATCCACTGGCAGGCGCGCGCAGACGCGAACCTGTCGTCGGCGCCCGGGAAGCCCGCAGTCCGGAAGGGCGCGTTCTACTACGGGAACACGAGTCAGACGTACGACATGGTCCTGCGGCTGACGCCGGACGGACGCCATGTGGCGGGGGCCGCGGCGCTGATGGACGAGCACTGCAGCAAGGATCCCGCGGACTACGTCTTCCACATCGATCCGGTCGCGTCGCTCTCGACGGCGATCAGCTCAAAGGGCGCGTTCACCGACACCGTCGTCATCCACAACGCCGCCTTCACGACACGCGACGGCGTGGCGGCGAACGGAGAGTTGACGGAGAAGATGAGCGGACACTTCGGTGCATCTTCGGTCGCCGGCACCTGGCAGGTCACGGAGGTCCTGCACGACACCAGCGGCGCATACCTCGACACTTGCACGAGCAAGGTCGTGAAGTTCAAGGCCGATCTCTAGACGATTCGGACCACCAATTCCGTGGGGGGCCTGCGGGCCCCTCACGGGAGTGGCGGCTCGTTGCCGGGCGGCATAAGCTTTCGCGCCCAGGCGCTCTGTCGTCGGCGGCCCGTCGGCACTATCCGGTACAGCAGCTCGTGAGCATTCTCGCGCCTTCCCCGATCACACCCGACGAGCGCGCGGATGCGCCCGCCTCGGAGCAAACGCGAAGCTACCGCCGCTTTGTCATCGGCTTCCTCTGCTCGTGCTTCGCGGTGCTGGCAGGGGTGCTCGCATTCAACGTGGTCATGGACCCGTTCGCGATCGCCGGCAGCGGAGTCGTGCCGACGGCGGTCGAGCCGGACCGGTCGATCAAGCTCGACCTCCTTCAGCATCTGAAGCACAGCCCTCAGATCCTGATCCTGGGCAGCTCCCGCTCGCGCCAGGCCGAGCCCGCGTTCATCCAGAAGCTGACCGGCCACACCGGCTTCAACGCCGGCGTCACGGGTGGAACCTCCGCGGACGAGTACGTGTTCGTCCGCTATGCCGCCGACCGGTTCCCGCAGAGGCGCCGCTACATCTGGTTCACGGACGTCGGCCTCGCGGGCGGTGGAGTCCTGCCGCAGCTCTCGCAGGACCAACGCGCGCGCAAGTACCTGGTCGGGACCTCGGGGTTCGGCCTCGGCGACGTCAAGACCTACCTGAGCACCGACGCGACGAAGGCTTCCTGGCGCGTGTTCAGGAAGTGCGTGCTGCACAGCTGCAGCTCGCCGATCCGCTACAACCCCGACGGGTCGCTGACCAACCAGTCGCTGCACTACCTGCCCGAGCACGCGAAGTCGCTGCGCGCGTCGGTGGCGAAGGAGGTTGCCGGCGTCCGCACGCACCACTCGACGCTGGCGCAGGCCCGCAAGGACCTGGCCGACCCGAGCCGCTTCTTCTACTTCGAGCGCACGCTCGCGTTCATGAACAAGCGTGGCGAGGTGCCGGTGATCGTGCTCAACCCGGTCTATCCCACCGTGCTCGCCCAGCTCGAGAAGTACGGGTACGCGGGACGGCGGGCGACGCTGGAGAAGGTCGCGCAACTGCACAAGCAGGGCTTCAGGTTCGTGTTCGTCGACTGCCAGGACATCCGCACCTGGGGCGGCAACGACTACGACTGGACGAACGCGACGCACGTGAACCGCTCGAACATGCGGC
>Ga0070741_10004266_pt1 | contig 33629 bp, 32 predicted proteins | sample Coa_R1_4_FD_66440 | JGI IMG/M metagenome (GOLD analysis project Ga0070741, IMG submission 66440) | Surface soil microbial communities from Centralia Pennsylvania, which are recovering from an underground coalmine fire - Coalmine... | ecosystem: Environmental > Terrestrial > Soil > Unclassified ... | reverse complement strand
CGGTGTCATTCACCTGCTCCTGAGGCATATTCCTCACGCAGGAAGACACACCCGACCTCTCTTGCACCCCTTCTGCCCGCGTCGCAGAGTACTTCATCAAGGCGGCCTTTCGCCGAGGAACGCCTTAGTCAGCAATTCGCAGGCCAACTTGGCGGATCCAAGAATGCTCTCTTTGAAATCAAAGCCTTTTGCTCTAAAACAAATAGACTGCCGTGCACTCCCGTATACACCCTGCCTCCGGTGTACTTTGGAGTATTCGTAAGAAGGCTAGGACCCATGAAGCGAGCCGCGCATCGTGAAAAACCGAAACATCGGAATGTCTTTATAAGCCTGTCAGTCTTGTAGCGCCGATTTTGCAGAGGAACGAGCCATAATAATTTCCAGGGATGTAGGCCTTAGAGGAAGGGGTATCTGTATGAGGCGGACAATCGCAATCCTTGTTCTCGCATCAGGCGCATGGGCAGCTTTCGGCCAGGGACGCGGGGCCGCCCCTTCCAGCGACCGCTATCCGCCGCTTGCCAAGACGGACTCCGAGAAGCGAATCCTCTCCACGCTGGAGGCCATAGTCAAAGCCGGGGAAACATATGCGAACGTTCCGGCGGCCGACGGCCGCATTCTGCGGCTTCTCACCGAGGCGGTCAACGCCAAAAACGTGATTGAGATCGGCACTTCGACCGGCATCTCCGGTCTTTGGTTCTGCCTTGCTCTTCAGAAGACCGGCGGAAGGCTGACCACATTTGAAATCGACCCCCGCCGCGCGGCCATGGCGCGCGCTCACTTCCAGAACGCTGGCGTCGATGCGATCGTCACCTTGGTTGAGGGCGACGCTCATCGCAACATCGCTCGCCTGCGGGATCCGATCGATCTGCTGTTCATTGATGCGGAGAAGTCCGGCTATTCCGACTACCTCCACAAACTGCTGCCGCTGGTGCGTCCGGGCGGCCTCATCTTGGCTCACAACGTGGACATGGCGCCCCAGTACATGAAGGAAGTGAGGGCCGATCCGGATCTTGAAACGGTTGTTTATATGCAGGGCGAAGGCCTCGCCATCACTTTGAAAAAACGATAAGACCGGGGCTGCGGCGAATTTTGGCCGAGAAGCCGGCCTGATGCCGTGGCGTAGGCGCCCGCTGGCAAGTTTCTATCGCCGGCGGATTGCGAGCTCATTCCAGCGGCAGGTCGGTCCTGACAGGCCGTTCGAGGCAGGCATCTTGCAATTCTCCCGGGCCGCACATAGACTGGAAACTTGCCTGCGAAGCGTGCACCTGTTCTAATCTCCGTAATCATCCCCGTAAGAAACGGCGAGCGCGAACTCGAGCGCTGTCTGGCGGCTCTGGCGCAATCGGATTTTGCGGATTACGAGTGCATCGTAGTAGATGACGGCTCGACTGACGGCTCAGCAGCCGTGGCGGAACGTCACGGCTGCCGCCTGATCCGGTGCCCGAGCCGGGGGCCGGCCGCCGCCCGGAACCTGGGGGCGCGGGAGGCGTGCGGCAGGATTTTGTTTTTCATTGACGCCGACGTTTGCGTCCATCCCGATTCGCTCAGTCGTGTGGCCGAGAATTTTGCAGGAGATCGCGCCCTGGATGCCGTGATCGGCTCCTATGACGACAGCCCGGAGTCGCCTGATTTTCTCTCCCAGTATAAGAATCTGATGCATTGTTTTGTGCACCAGGCCGGCAACGAAGCGGCATCCACGTTTTGGAGCGGCTGCGGCGCGATCCGGCGAGAGATATTTGAGAAATACAGCGGCTTCAATGAGGACTACCAGCGCCCCGCCATCGAGGACATCGAGCTCGGCTACCGGCTTACCGCGGCCGGCCGGAAAATCCTGCTCGATAAGAATCTACGGGTCAAGCACCTCAAGGCCTGGAGCTTCTGGAGACTGCTGAAGACGGATATTTTCGATCGCGGCATACCCTGGACCGAGCTGATTCTGCGCGACGCGAACATGCCCAACGACCTGAACGTGCAGATCTCGCAGCGAATCAGCGTGGCCCTGGTCTACATCATGCTCGGCGCAGTGGGCGCGATGGCGGTTCATTTCAAGGGCCTGTTCCTGGTACCGCTGCTCCTGCTCCTGGTGCTGCTGCTCTCGGGGTACTGGTTTCACGAGTGGCGCGCTTCCGGCCAGCGGGTGCGCCTGCTGGTCCCGATTGCGGGTCTTTTCGGAGCGTCGATCTATTTCGCCTGGCGGCATCACATGCTGGCTCTGATACCGCCTTTGGCCGTGACGCTGGCGCTAATTTACTTGCAGCACCGATTTTTGGAGGGATCCCGTTCCGCTCGCATCTATTCGTTTTTGACCGGCATCTGCCTGGCAGGCACGATTGTGTTCATCCTCAGCTTCATGCCCTACCACCCCATGATCATCCTGCCTTTCGTAATCCTGATGCTGGTGCTGTTTATCAATTCGCAGTTTTACATCTTCCTCCAGGGGCGCAAAAACTTCCTATTTGCTCTCACCGCCATTCCTTTTCACCTGCTCTACCACTTCTATAACGGCATCTCGTTCTGCGCCGGCATGCTTCTCTACTGGACCCGCCGCAAACCCGCAAGCCTTCCCGCGAAGCCCGCGAGCCGGCGGGCCGACCCGGTGAAATGAGCGCGGCGCGCACCGTCCTCCAAAATTTCTTCAACCTCTCGGCGGGAGAACTCGTTGCCCGGCTGGTAAACTTCGCGGCCTTTGCGCACCTGGCTCGTGTGCTGGGCAGCACCGATTTCGGCCACGTCGGTTTCCTGATGACGGTGACTTCTTATCTGCTCATTCCCGTAATGCAGGGTTTCGATTCCGTCGGAGTCCGGGACGTGGCGCGGGACCGGGGCCGAGTGCGCCAATACGCCGGAAGCATCTTGTCGATTCGCCTGCTTTCGGCGTCTTTCACCTGGACGGCGGCGGCCGTTGCAGTGGCGCTGCTCCAGCCGGCCCCGCCGATGGGCCTGCTGGCGCTGGTCTTCGCGCTCGCTTTATTCCCCAACGCCGTGTCTCTCAAGTGGGTTTTTCAGGCGGTCGAGGAAACAAGACCTGTTGCCGCCGCGAGCATCGCCGCGCAAATTGCTTTCGCCGCCGGAGCCTTCACGATCTCAGGACCTCAGCAGCTTGTCCTTGTGCCCGTTTATTCCATAATCGGCGAATCGGCCGGAGCGCTGGTGCTGATCGGAGCGTTTGCGCGGCGTTTCGGCCCTTTGCGGCCCATCTTTCACCGGCCGCTGTGGAAAGAGCTGTTTCGCGAGTCCGCTCCCCTCGCGGCCTCAACCATACTCGGCACGCTGCTGTTCAACTTCGACGTGCTGGCGCTGGCTAAATTTCAAACGCAAGCGGCTGTCGGGCTCTACACCGCGATCTACAAGCTCGTGCTGCTGTTTGCCACGCTGCTGACCCTATTTCAACTCAGCCTGTTCCCATTGCTCTCGCGGGCTTATGCCGACAACCGCGAACTGCGGCCCGTGGCCGGGCGGGTACTGCACTTTGTAGCCGCAGCCTTCGTACCGCTGGCTTTCGCAGGCACGCTGCTGGCCCGGCCCCTGCTCGAGTTCTTCTTCGGCCCGGAATACGCCGCCGGCGGAGCGACCTTGCAGATCCTGCTTTGGTCGCTGCCGGTGATGGCGCTGCGATCGGTGTTCCGCATTATCCTAGTTTCCTATAATCTCCAGCGCCTCGATATGCTGGCGGTGCTGGCCGGCGCGCTGGCCAACATCTCTCTTGATATCGTCCTGGCGCCCCGGCTGAGTACCGTAGGTACGGCGATTTCGACGCTGGCCTCGGAGCTGACGATTCTGGCGTTGTGCTATCGGTATGTATGGAAACGGATTGAGCCGATCGGGATCGGCCGGCACTGCCTGCGCCCGGCGGCGGCCTCGCTGGTTATGCTCGCCGCCGGAAGCGCGATGACCCAGGCTCCTCTGCCGGCCCAGGCGGCTGCGGCTGGTTTTGTCTATCTGGCTGTCTTGCTGCTGCTCCGAGGCCTCAACTGGAAGGAGATCGCTGCCCTTTATCGCGGCTGAACCGCGCATGGCACTGCCCGAGCCCCAGGCGCCGCACATTTTTTCTCCGGAATATTACCGGAAGCTCGACCGCCTGGAGCAGCGGCATCCCTGGTCGGCGCATATGCAGCAACTTGCTCTCGTGCTGATCGGCCGTTTCTGCGCGACGCCTGAGCGCGTGCTTGACGCCGGCTGCGGCGCTGGTTATTTCACGGCCCTGTGGCGGGAACAAAGCCGGCCGCGGCTGGCCGTTGGAATCGACGCGTCCTTTGAGGGACTCGGTTTATGCCGGGGCCGCGGATTGCAGGAGGTAGCTGCCGCCTCGGTCCAAGCCCTGCCGCTATGCAGCGAAATATTCGACGTGATTTACTGTGCTGACGTGTTGCAGCACCTGAGCGCGCCGCGCGCCAGAGAAGCGATCAGCGAACTCGCCCGCGTGCTGCGGCCGGGAGGGATCGTTGTAATCCGTGCGGCTGCCCGGCGCGGCATCGGGTCCAAGAAACACCGCGATACGGAAGATTACCAACAATGGGAGCCGCGGAAATTGGCGGCATATCTCGAGCCTTACGGATTTCAAGTGGAGTGGATGTCGCTCGTAAACTGGCTGCCTTCGCTTGCGGCCGACATCCGGGGTTACCAGAAACGCGCCCCGGCGGGAGACGTAGGCCTCCAAGCGGCAGCCGGCATACCGGAAGGCGCTCGTGGAGGCGTCAAGGGGCGGCTGCTGGCCGCCTATTGGGCCGTGGAGCGGTTCGCGGTACTGCGGCTGGGCGCGCGGCTGCCGGGGGGGCACACGCTGCTGTGCGTGGCGAGGAAACGGTGAACCGGGCCCGTCGGTTCTCGGTGATTGTAGCTTCCTTTAATGCTCCTGTTACTCTCGAACGGTGTCTTGAATCTCTCGTAGAGCAAGTGGGTGAAGAGGGTGAAATTATTGTCGCGGATTGCTCGGACGAAGATCCCCGGCGGAGTTTGCGCCGCGCGTTGGAAGGCGTGCAATTCTTGCGATTTGAAAAACGCCTGACGATACCGGAGATGCGGCGGGAGGCGCTGCGGCGAGCGGCAGGTGAAATTCTTCTGCTAACCGAGGCGCGCCTCGTTCCGTCCAAGACCTGGGCCGCTGAACTGCTGCGCGCTCACCAGAACCACCCCCAGTCGCCGGCTATCGGCGGCCCTATTGATTCGGTCCCGCGATCCGCGTTCGACGCGGCGGTGTTTCTTTGCGAGTACGGGTGGCACATGCCTCCCGCCGCCGATGGTGAATGCACCGAGCTCTCGGGGGCCAATCTCAGCTACAAACGCTGGGCGCTCCTGGAGTGCTGGGACCTTGTCGAAGCCGGGGCCTGGGAGCCCTTCCTCCACCGGCGCCTCGAGCAGAAAGGATATCGCCTGCGGCGGGCAGGCCGGGCGATCGTCACTTATCAGAATTCCCTGACCGTATCTCAATTTTTGCGCCAAAGATTTCATTACGGCCGCTGGTTTGCCGCGGCGCGGGTAGCTGGAACTGGGCCATTACGCCGGCTGGCGTATGCCCTGTTTTCGCCGTTGCTCCCGCTTCTCTTGACTTGCCGACTGGCGCGCGTGGCCGCCAACAGAGGCCGCAGCGCTCTATTGGCGAGGGCGCTGCCTTGGGTTTTGTTCTCTCAAACCATGTGGTCGGCGGGCGAGTTCTGCGGATATCTGGCGGGCAAAGGGGCCAGTGACCGGGAGGTGTTCTGATGCAGCCTCGGTTATCCGTCGTGATTGCCTCGGTAAACGGTTTGGGCTGCATCCTCGAATGTTTGGAAAAACTAGAAGCCCTCCCTGAGCGGCGCCAGATGGAAATCATTGTGTTGGATCGCCGGACCGATAACACAGCCGACGTAATTGCCGAGCGTTTTCCCGATGTGGTGCTCTTCCGCGGGCTGACCGGCAAGTCCATCCCGGAACTACGCTGGCAAGGAATGCAGGCTGCGGCTGGGGAAATTGTGGCCATCATCGAGGATCACTGCATGGTGCTGCCGGGCTGGGCGACCGAGGTCCTGCGGCGAGTGGGGCCGGAGTACAGCGTCGTGGGAGGGCCGGTTGAAAATGGCAGCACCGAGCGCCTGATCGACTGGGCCTTTTTTCTGGCGGAGTACGGTCCTTGCATGCCGCCGCTTCCGGAAGGCCCGGCGGAATGGGTTCCGGGCAACAACGCAGCCTATCGGCGCAGGTTCTTGCCGCTTCAGGAACCCCAATGGGCCGGTCTGTGGGAAAGCTTTCTACAGAATGAGTTACGAAAACGTGGCTTAAGGATTTACCTGAGCCCTGCGATGCTCATTTACCACAAGAAATCCTTTCGGCTGGGCGAAATGCTAGCCCAACGGTTCCTCTACTCCCGATCGTTCGCGGCGATGCGAGCCAAGGAAATGGACTCCGCCCAGCGGCGGCGCTACGTGCTGCTTTCTTTCGCTTTGCCCGCGGTCCTGCTGGGCCGCATTTGGCGCTGTGTGTCGCAAAAGCGCCGCAACAGGCGCGAGTTCCTACTAGGTTTGCCGATTATCATCCTATTCGTAATCAGTTGGGCCGTGGGGGAGATGGTGGGCTACATCGCCGGGCCCGGCGACAGCCTGGCAAGGGTGGAATAGGCGCTCACAGCCGGCGAAGGCCCGCAAAAACCTGGAATATGGGGCGCGTTTCCTTCGTTTCCTTACAGAAACGTGCCCGGGAGAAGGCGCTTGTTATAATGGGAGGTTTCCCTCTCATCAGATTTGCCGCTGTAGGTGCCGGCTTTGGCTCAGGATTACCTCGAGATCCGTGGCGCACGGGTTCATAACCTCAAAAACATCTGCCTGAAGCTCCCGCATAACCGAATAACGGTGATAACGGGCGTTTCCGGCTCGGGAAAATCCTCGCTGGCCTTCGACACAATCTACGCGGAAGGGCAGAGACGGTATGTGGAATCCATGTCCGCGTACGCCCGCCAGTTTCTCGAAAGAATCGCCAAGCCGGATGTAGAAGAAATCATCGGGATTGCCCCGCCTGTGGCCATCCGGCAAAAAAACACCACGCGCAACCCCCGCTCGACGGTCGCGACGGCCACGGAGGTGTACGACTTTCTGCGCCTCTTGTTCGCACGCGCAGGAAGAACCTATTGCAGCCAGTGCGGCGCCCGCGTGAAAAAAGATACAGTGGACGAGATTGCCGGCCAAGTGCTGCAACTGGAGCCGGGTTCCCGCTGGTACGTGCTGTTTCCCGTCCGCGGCACCGGTGATTGCGTTTCCACTGAAACAGTCAAGACTCATTTATTCGAGCTGCGCAAGAAGGGATTCAACCGGCTCTTCCAGCAAGGCCGCACGTTTGAATTTTCAACGCCGGAGTCGCTGCTGGAGATCGATTTCCAGCGCCCGCTGTTCGCCTTAGCGGACCGTCTTGCGCTTCCGCAAAACGCATCCGCCACTCCGGCCGGCGAACCCTCTGCCGCAGGCCAGACCTCCGCCGAGTTCCGGCAGAGAGTGGTCGATACGGTGGAAATCTGCTTTCGGGAGGCGGGTGAGGCGATCTTCGAGTCGGCCGAAGACCCCTCCCGCCAGCTCCGGTTCACCGAAAGATTCGAGTGCAAGCGCTGCCGCCTTGAATACCAAGAACCCGAGCCGCGCCTGTTCAGCTTCAACAGCCCATTCGGAGCCTGCCCGCGCTGCCAGGGTTTCGGCAATGTCATGGATTACGACATGGAGCGCGTCATACCGGATCCGACGCTCACGCTGGCGGAAGGCGCGGTCGAGCCGTGGACCAAGCCTTCGTATTACCGCTTCTTTTTGGATCTGCGACGCAGCGCGGCCAGCAAAAAGCTCCGGCTCGACGTTCCTTACCGGGAATTGAGCAGGCGGGAGCAAGAGATCGTGTTGGAGGCGGTGCGGCGCTTCTTTGCGCGTCTCGAGCAAAAGAAATACAAAATGCACGTGCGCGTTTTCCTGAGCCGCTACCGGGGCTACGGGCCGTGTCCCGAGTGCAAGGGCGCGCGGCTGCGAAAAGAAGCGCTTCAGGTGCGCCTGGGCGGGAAAAACATCGCCGAAGTCGTGCATATGAGCATAGAGCAAGCGAAACCGTTCTTCGACGGGCTCGAGTTGAGTCCGCAAGAAATGGCGCTGGCCGACAAGGTGCTGCACGAAATCCGGCAGCGGCTTGCGTTCTTGAACGATGTCGGGCTGGAGTATCTGACGCTGGACCGGCTCGCCTCCACGCTTTCGGGCGGCGAGGCCCAGCGGATTCAACTCGCCACTTCGCTCGGATCGCGCCTCGTGGGTGCGTGTTATGTGCTCGATGAGCCTTCCATCGGGTTGCACAGCCGTGATACCCAGCGCCTGATAGGAATCCTGCGCGAACTACGTGATCTCGGCAACACAATCATTGTCGTGGAGCACGACCGGGATGTAATGCGCTCGGCCGATTTCATCGTTGATCTCGGGCCGGGAGCCGGCGAAAACGGCGGTCAAGCGGTTTTTGCCGGCCCCTATGCCAAGCTGGTAGCGAATGGCGGGGGATCTCTGACCGGCCGCTACCTGACGGGGGAGATGAGCATTCCCGTGCCGGGCGTCCGCCGGCGGATTGACCGGAAGCAGCAGCTTCGCTTCCTCGGCGCCTACGCTCACAATCTGAAGAGCATCGATGTCGCCATCCCGCTCCACGCGCTGGTCGTGGTGACAGGAGTTTCCGGATCCGGCAAGTCTACGCTCCTGCATGACGTGGTGTACCAGGGGCTGATGGCGGTTCATGGCCCGCTCGGGCCGCAACCGGATATGAGGGATGAAGGATTGGATTTCCTGGAGGACGCCGGCGGGGACTACCCGAGGCTCCAGTGCCGCCGCATCGAGGGCGCCGAGCTGATCGAGGAAGTGGTTCTGGTGGACCAATCGCCGATCGGCCGCACGCCGCGATCAAATCCGATCACGTACATCAAGGGGTTCGATCTGATCCGGGAATTATTCGCATCTACGCCCGACGCCCGCAAGCGCGGGTATTCCGCCGGCCACTTTTCTTTCAATATCGCCGGCGGGCGCTGCGAAACGTGCCAGGGCGACGGAACGGTGACCGTGGAAATGCAATTCCTGGCGGACGTCGAGCTGGTTTGCGAGGACTGCAAAGGCAAGCGGTATAAAAGCAGCATTCTCGATATCCATTTCCAAGGCCGCAATATTTATGACGTCTTGCAGATGACGGTTCGGGAGGCGCTGGCGTTCTTCGCCGCCTATCCCCGGATTACGTCGAAGCTCAAGCTGCTGGCCGACATCGGGCTGGGCTATCTCCGGCTGGGACAATCCGCCACCACGCTCTCCGGAGGCGAAGCGCAGAGAGTGAAGCTCGCCGCACATCTGGCGCGGGCGCGCTGCGACCGCACGCTTTACATCTTCGACGAGCCCACGACCGGTTTGCACTTTGACGACATCGCGAAGCTGCTCGGGGCGTTTCGCCGCCTCATTGAAAGCGGGGGCAGCGTGCTGGTAATCGAGCACAATCTGGAAGTGATCAAGACGGCCGACTGGGTAATCGATTTGGGCCCGGAGGGCGGCGAGCGGGGCGGGCGCATCGTCGTAGAAGGCCCGCCGGAGCGTGTGGCGGCCTGCGCGGAGTCGTACACGGGACGGTTCTTGCGGGAAGCGCTGCATCTCTCTCCAGCCGAAATCTCCGCGATACAATAAAGCTATGTTATGGCCGCTCCTGGTGATTCTGGCAATCCAGGCGGCCTCTTCAGGCCGTGCGGCGGCGCCTCCGCAGGCTCTGGACGCGGCCGCGGCGGCGCTGGAGGCCGGTAAATACGCCGAGGCGGCGGAACTGCTGGAAAAGGCAGTCGCAGCCGATCCGAGGGACTACCGTGCCCGCTTCAACCTGGCTTTCGCCTACACACAGTTACATAGAGAGACGGAAGCCATCGCCCAATACACAAAAGTCGTCGAGCAGCAGCCGGACCTCGCGCCCGCGCGCCTCAATCTCGGGATTTTGCTGCTCCGGCAGGAGAAAGCTTCCGCAGCAGTTCCGCATTTGGAACTAGCGGCTGAAAAACGCCTTCAGGATTTTCGCGCCCAATTCTATCTCGGAGAAGCGCTGCTCAAGGCGGGCTTGAGCGGCCGCGCGGCGGCAGCCTACCAGAGGGCGCTGGCAATTGACCCCAAGTCCGCGGCCGCGGTGCTCGGCTTGGCGCGCAGTTTCGCCCGACAAGGGCAAATCGATTCGGCTCGGGAGCAGTATTTGCGGGCCGCCCAGATGGACCGGCAATTCAATGACGCTCTTCTGGAGCTCGGCGACCTGCTGGAAGGCCGGAAACAGCCCGATGAGGCGCTCGGCCTTTACCTGGAGTATCTGAAAACCAAGCCCGAGGCGGTGGCCGTGCAAGAGCGCGCCGGCGTGCTGCTGCTTCAGTCGAAGCGTTATCCCGAGGCGATCGAGCATCTGGAGGCGGCGGTGCGGCAGAATCCGACGGCCGCCAACCAGACGGCGCTGGCGCAGGCCTACACGATGAGCCGGCAGCCCGCCAAAGCCGTGCCGCTGCTCCGGGCTGCGGTGATCGCCGAACCGGACGACCTCGATCTGCACTTGCGGCTGGCCATGGCCCTGCTCGAGACGATGGATTACGGCGGCGCGTCGAAGGAATTTGCCGCCGTCGCCCAGAAACAGCCTAGTAACGTTGACGCCTGGAACGGACTGGGCTTCACGCTATACAAGGTTGAGAACTACGACGGGGCTTTGCAGGCGCTGGAAAGAGCGCGCCAGCTTGGCTCTGAGCCGCCCGGAAACGAGTTTTTGCGCGCCATTATCCTGGATAGATTTCACCAGTACCCGGCTGCTCTTGAGAGCTACCAGAAGTTTCTCGCGGCTTCCGGGGGCAAAGATCCCGACGATGAGTTCAAGGCGCGGCAGCGCGTGCGAATCATCACCAATATGCTGAACAAGCGTCGATAGGTGCGGCGGCATGATGGTTCCCAGCTTGATGCTGATGCTGGCGTTAGCCCAGGGAAATCCTCCAGAGAATCTCCAGGCGATTGCCGCCGAGCCGAACCTGGTCAAGCGAGCTCGGCTCGCGCTTCAGAGGGGCGACCGCGACACAAATCAAGCCGGCCAGGCTTGCAAGGACGGCGATTACGATTCCTGTAACGCCGAACTGAATCACGTCCGGGAGGATGTGGAACTGGCCGACAGGTCCCTGAAGGAAACGGGCATTGATCCGGCGCGAAGCCCGCGGCACTTTAAAGAGGCGGAACTGCACATCCGAAAGATTCTGCGTAGTATTGAGGCGGTCCGGGCTTATCTGCGGCCTGAAGACCTCGATCACTTTGATACGATCTACCAGCGGATCTCGGAAATCGATGACCGCCTGGTCGCGGCCATCCTGAGCAGGAAGAAGAAAAAGTGAGGCGCATATGAAAGGCCTAGCGGGAGCCTGCGGGCTTATTCTGTTGTTGGGAACAACGCTGATCGCCCAGAACCGCGATTTTCTGACCGACGACGAAATCAGCCAGATTCGTGAGGCGCAGGAGCCGAATGAACGCCTCACTCTTTACCTGAAATTCGCGAGGCTCCGGCTTGAGCTGCTGAAACAGGCGATGGCTGTCGAGAAACCGGGCCGCGCCAAACTGATTCACGACAATCTCGAGGACTATACGCACATCATCGAGGCGATCGATTCAGTGATCGACGACGCTTTGCTGCGAAAAGCGGATCTGACCAAAACCATAGGAACGCTGGCCGCCCGGGAAAAGGAATTCGTCGCCACCCTCGAGGGATTTGCCGCGCAGCGCCCGAAGGATCGCTATCTCTACGATTTCGCCTTGAAGGATGCTCTGGAGACTACTCAAGACAGTTTGGATGAATCACAGCAGGACCTCAAAGAAAGAGCTCATCGCCTGGCCGTCGAAGACGCCGGTGAGAAGAAAGAGCGCGAGTCGATGATGACGCCCGCCGAGCAAGAGAGCAAAAAAGCGGAAGAGAAGAAGGCCGGAGACAAGGCGAAAAAGAGTCCTAAAGCGCCGACGCTGCGCCGAAAGGGCGAGGCGCCCGATCAGCCGTAAAAACGCTTGGGGGTTTGCCGCTTGGCGCAGTATGATTCCTTACGAGTCCGACAGGAGCCGCCGCAAATGGCAGACCTCGAGATCCGCCCGACGATGCGTTTCATCGCGATTCGCTACGCCATCACTCTGATTTTGTTGATCGCCGCGCTGTTCTGGTGGGGCGTCAGCCCCGACGAAACCCTCCGCCTGGCTGCGGTGGCGGGCGCAGCAGCCCTGCTGTTATGGCCCCTCGGCTTGCATTGGAAGCGACAGCGCATCCGGTGCCTTCTCGACGGCGGACAACTGCGGTATGAATCCGGACTGGTCACCACTTCGGTGAAAAGTCTGCCCGTGGCCAACATTCAAGACGTGACGGTTCGGACTACTCTGGTGCAAAAGCTATTCGGAGTCGGGGATCTGCGGATTGAAACGGCCGGTCAGGGAAGCGGCTTCGAGATCGCCAATGTGGAAAAACCACACAAGGCGGCGGAAATCATCCTGGCAGCAGCCGCAAGACGCTGAAGGATGAGCACACAGCTTGTTTCTCCGGAGGCCTTCCGGCCGTGAAGTTGCCTCCTTTTCGAATCCGGGGCCGGCTGGCGCGCATCCAAGCAGGCGGATGTTTCCGCGCAGAGGTGCGGACATTCGCAGCCGAAATGCAACGCGGCCGCAGCCGTTCCCGCCCTCTCAGAAGGGAGTGTTTTTGAGCTAAACTTTATGCAATCTCTGCCCAAGTTGAGAACGGACCTCGAATTCATGCCTTCTCCGCTCGAAGACCGGCCCGGACTGTTCATTCGCGATCCCTACCGCTACACCGATGCGGCTGTGATCGTGCCGCCGCTGCTCGCCGAGGGCCTGGCGTTTTTCGACGGACAGCAAACGGAACTGGATCTTCAGGCGTATTTCACGCGGCGCACCGGTCAACTGGTTCCTTCCGATGTTGTCCGCAGCATGGTGCACGCGTTGTCGGAGCAGGGTTTTCTGCACACGGAAAAGTTTGATCGGATGAAGCTGGATAAGCAACGCGCCTTTTGGGAGGCCTCACAGCGGATGCCTGCGCATGCCGGTTCGGCCTATCCGGCTGAGGCGGCGGGCCTCCAACAGCGGCTGGCGGAATTCACGCGGGATGGCGCCGGCCAGAGTCAGAACGGATTTCCCGCGGGCAGCCGGAGGATCGCTTTGGCGGCGCCCCATGTCAGTCCGGAGGGCGGATGGCGCAGTTATGCGGCGGCTTACGCGGGGTTAGGGCCGGAGTTGGCGGATAAGACGTTCGTCATACTGGGCACATCCCACTACGGCGAACCGCAGAGATTCGGGCTGACGCGAAAGCCTTTCGTGACCCCGCTCGGAACGCTCGAGCCGGATTTGCCTTTGGTAGACCGCCTGGCTGCCCGCGGCGGGGATGCGGTGGCTCTTGAAGACTATTGTCACTCCATAGAGCACTCGATCGAGTTTCAGTGTATTTTTTTACAACATCAGCTCGGAGTCCGGATCAAAATTTTACCGATTCTTTGCGGGCCGTTCATCGAAAGCCTCCTCACCGGGCGCGCGCCGGAAACCAACGAGTCTGTCCGCCGCTTTTTCAACGAATTGCGAGAAATCGAGGAAGCTTACGGCAACCGCATTTTTTGGATCCTGGGGATCGACCTGGCGCACATCGGCCGCCGCTACGGGGATGCTTTTGCCGCTCGCGCGCAGGAAGGCCGTATGGTCGAAATCCAGCGCGCCGACGAGGAGCGGCTAGAAAAGGTCTGTTCGGGAGAAAGCGAGGCATTTTTTGAGCTGGTCAGGCCCGGGCACGACGAATTACGGTGGTGCGGCTACTCGCCTCTTTACACTTTTCTACAAGCGGCGCCGGCAGCGCGCGGCGCGGTGCTGCGCTATGAGCAGTGGAACATCGATGAAATGTCGGTGGTGAGCTTCGCAGCTCTCGAATTCTGGAAGTAAGGCGCGCGGGAAAGGCCGCGCGCCATTGAACAGGAGCCGTGATGCGGGCGTTAGTCACCGGAGCTACCGGGTTTATCGGACGCAGGCTGCTCTCCGAACTGGAGCGCCCGGTTGTGCTTACCCGCGATCCGGGTCGGGCGCAATCCCTGCTCGGCGCGGGCGTGCAGGCTTTCCCCTGGGAGCCGGAAGCCGGTCCGCCGCCCCCGGATTGCTTTCGAGACGTCGACGTAGTTTTCCATCTGGCGGGGGAATCCGTAGGCGAAGGGCGATGGACGGCGGAAAAGAAAAAGCGGATCATGAGCAGCCGTGTCCGCGGCACTCGCCATTTGGTATCCGGCATCGAAGCTGCGCACCCGCGTCCTGCGGCTCTGGTTTCCGCCTCGGGTGTCGGTTATTACGGCGATCGGGGTGACGAAATTCTGGATGAATCCGCGCAGCCGGGAGGCGATTTTTTGGCTCAAGTTTGCCAGGCCTGGGAAGCGGAAGCCGCCCGGGCGCGAAGTCTGGGCTTGCGGGTCGTGGCTCCGCGAATCGGCTTGGTTCTCGGCAAGGGTGGCGGGGCTCTGGCGCGCATGCTGCCTCCCTTTAAACTTGGGTTGGGCGGCCGGCTGGGAAGCGGGCGGCAATGGGTCTCGTGGATCCATCTCGACGATCTTGCCGGCCTGCTTTTGTACGCTGCCCGGAAACCAGAAATAAACGGGCCTATGAACGCCGTGGCGCCCGGCGCTGTCACGAATCGCGAGTTTACCCGGGTGCTTGCGGCGGTATTGAAGCGGCCGGCTATTTTCTCTGTTCCCGCGCCTCTGCTGCGCCTCGCTTTAGGCGAGTTCGCCTCCGTGCTGCTGGCCTCCCAGCGCATCACGCCGCGCATCGCGCTGGAAACGGGCTACCAGTTCCGATACCCCGCCCTGGAGGACGCGCTGCGTAGTGCGGCCGGCAACTGAGCGTGCCCGGACATACCTTCCAACTCTATCGGGAGCAGCTCGTTCGAAGGCCTCTGCGGGAGGTCTTCCGGTTCTTCACCGAAGCGAAAAACCTGGAACTGATTACGCCGGATTTCCTGCACTTTCGCATTCTGACGCCGCCAGCTCTTCTTCGCATCGAACCGGGTGCGCGAATTGATTACAAGCTGAGGCTGTTCGGCATTCCATTCCACTGGTGTACCCAAATCGAGACGCTCGAGCCGGAACGCCGCTTCACCGACGTGCAGCTGGCCGGCCCGTACGCAAGCTGGCATCATTTGCATGAATTTCGCGAAACGGAGGGCGGCACTCTGGTGATAGACAACGTGGAATATGAGTTGCCGCTCGGCCTGCTCGGGCGTATGGCGCATGCTCTCTTCATACGGCGTTCGCTGGAGCGCATTTTTGAACACCGGCGCCAGCGGGTCGAGGAGCTGTTGAACCGTTGACCAAGGGCCGGAAAGCGCGGACCGGCGTTCGTATCTGAAAGTCCCAAGGAGATATCAGAGCTTCCGGCGTCAGCAATGGCGGAAGCGGGACCGCACATCACTACCAGACGGCTATGCCGGCGTAGCCGACCACCCGGCTGGTGTCTCCGGTAACATCTGCGCTCGTACCATAGCGGACCAGTTCGGCGCGCTGCGCTCCCAGATCGAGCGCAGCGGTGAGCATCGCCGTGGCGGGGGCGTAGCCGCACATACTGATGCTGTCGCGGCGAACCGTGTCATACAGCCCGCGGGGATCCAGAGCCAGGATCCGGTCAATAGCGCGGCGGTCTTTGATCCTCGTGCGCTCGTCGGTTTCGAAGTGATTCATGTCGCTGGAGGCGATGATCAGCGGCCGCGGCTCACTCTCCTGAACCGCCCGGGCCAGGCTGTGTCCCAAGAATTCCAGATCTGCAAATCGGTCCAGCCCTATGGCAATCGGGACAAATGAGAATCCAGGTTTTAGAAACTGCAAAAAGGGCAGTTGGACCTCGAGGGAGTGCTCTTCTTCATGCGCCTCGGAATCCTCGGAGAGCAGCGGGCAATGCTTCATGATCCGGGCGGCGAGGGCGCTGTCGACCGGCGCGTCGCCGAGCGGAGTTTGCCAGGATCCTTCCCCCATGATCGCCAGAGAGCCGCCGCGGCCCGTGTGGTTGGGGCAAAGGATGATAAACCGCTCGGGCAACTCCAGCCGCCGATAAACAGCCCCGGCTATGGCGCCGGAATACATATAGCCGGCATGCGGGGAGACGCAGCCGATCGGAGCGGCGATTTCTTTCGATGGCGCGCCGGCCAGCAGATGTTGCAGTTCTGCGCGCAGCGCCGACGGATCACCGGGATAAAATTGGCCGGCCCAGGCTGCACGGCGGAGCATAGCAGCTCTCCTGCGGTTTCGAGCGAGGTGAAGCGAAATATGCCAGGCGGTAGGATGCCCGGCAGGTCATTCGGCGACGATTTTCATCGCCTTTAAAAATTCCTGATCCTGCCGCGTCAGTGTGATTGCCACAGTCTGGGGGGCGGAGGTCTCCTCTTCTTCCCTCTGGACCTCTTCTGCACTGGAGCGCTTGTTGAATCCGATAGTGGCCTCGAGCACCAAAAAAACGTCGTAGCCGGCTTGTTTAATCTCGCCGATGGCTTGGGCTATCGCTTCCGAATCGGAAAGCGACTCGTTGATGGCATTGCCCAGCTCTTGCATGAGTTGCTTCAGCCTTTCATCCATGGCTTCACGCTCCTCCCGGTCCTTCCTCCGCCACCCAACCCGATGGACGCGCTCCATCGGCTGGAAGTTGCATCCGTTCCGCCTTTCCAAAGCGTATTGAAACAGATTCCAGGTGGAAAGGCAACGGCCCCACGTGCAACATATCGTCGCCGCCGCCTCATTCCATAGGGTTTTTGTCGTAGCGCGCGTGCTAGGATGAACGTGGATGCTCGATTTAAGGGCGGCGGCAGCCACCACGCGCAGCCTGGCGGAGGTTGTGCGCCAGATCTGGAAAGCCCTGCGCATCCTTTTCCAGGAAGTTCTGGGCTTCACATTTTTCGTGCTCGGCGGGTGGGGCGTCCTGTGGCTCGTTCGCAGCTATCACCGGTTTCAGGGCGATGGCGAATCGGTGTTCAAAATGGCCGTGGTGGCGCTGTTTGTCCTCATGATGGGCGCCTGCGGCTTTTCTTCCTTCCGGCGCGCGCGCCGCATCGGGCGCGGCAAGTAAGTACGTTTGATGGAGCAGCATCGAAAAGCGCGATTCACATCTTCCGGGATTGAAATCCCCATCTGTTATGACCCTCGGGCGATTGATTACGACGCTCAGTTGGGCAATCCTGGCGAATTCCCCTTTACGCGGGGCGTACAGCCGGATATGTACCGCGGCCGGCTGTGGACCATGCGGCAGTACGCCGGCTACGGCTCGGCTCGGGAATCGAACGCCCGCTTCCGGTATTTGATCGCGCAGGGCGCAAAAGGCCTCTCCGTGGCCTTTGATCTGCCGACCCAAATGGGTCTCGACGCCGATCATGCGCTGGCCCTCGGCGAGGTGGGCAGAGCGGGCGTATCCATCTGTTCCCTCGCCGATATGCAGGAGCTCTTCCAGGACATACCGCTGGAGCGCGTCTCGACGTCCATGACCATCAATTCCACAGCCGCCATTTTGCTGGCGCTCTATGTGGCCGTGGCGCGGCAGCAGGGCTGCGATCTGCGCAAGCTGGCCGGCACGGTGCAGAACGACATCTTGAAAGAATATGCCGCTCGCGGCACCTACATTTACCCGGCACGCGCCTCCATGCGGCTCGTCACGGACCTTTTCGCGTGGTGCCACCGGGAGATGCCGGATTGGAATCCAATTTCGATCAGCGGATACCACTTCCGGGAAGCCGGAGCAACCGCCGTGCAGGAGGTGGCTTTCACGCTGGCTAATGCTGTTGCCTATATCGAGGCCGCGGTGGGCGCCGGCCTGGAGATAGACTCGTTCGCTCCCCGGCTCAGCTTCTTTTTCAACGCCCACAGCCATTTTCTGGAAGAGATCGCCAAATTCCGCGCCGCCCGCAGGCTGTACGCGCGCCTGATGAAGGAGCGGTTCAGGGCGCGGAATCCGCGTTCCTGGATGCTGCGCTTTCACGCGCAAACGGCGGGCTCGACGCTGACAGCCCAACAGCCCGACGTAAACATCATTCGCACGGCGATTGAGGCGCTGGCAGCCGTGCTCGGCGGAGCGCAGTCGTTGCACACCAATGGGTTTGATGAGGCCCTGGCGTTGCCCACTGAGGAATCCGCCCGGCTGGCGCTGCGCACGCAGCAGGTGATTGCTCACGAGAGCGGCGTGGCCAACACCGTGGATCCCGCTGGCGGAGCCTACGCGATCGAAGCTTTGACGGACGAGATCGAGGCCCGGGCTTCGGAGCTGATGCGCCGTATCGATGCCATGGGCGGCATGGTGAGCGCGATTGAACAGGGTTTTGTGCAGCGCGAAATTCAAAACGCCGCTTACCAATATCAGAAACAGGTGGAATCAGGCGAACGCGTGGTGGTGGGCGTAAACCGGTATATGCCGGAAAAGGAGACCCCGATTCCCATTCTGCGCATCGATCCGGCGATCGAGAGGGCTCAAGTGGATCGTGTGAGGCAGCTCCGCGCAGCCCGCGACAACGCCCGAGCGGATAAGGCGCTCGACGAGGTGGAGCGCACCGCAAGCTCCAATGACAACCTGCTGCCGGCGATTCTCGCCGCCGTCGAAAGCTACGCGACTTTAGGGGAAATCTCGGACCGTATGCGGCGGGCCTTCGGAGAATATCGGGAAACCGTGGTCTGGTAGCCGGCGGCCCGCGAACAGCGGTTCGGGAATCAGATAATTCGTTCCGCGCGGGTTCAACCAGCGGCAAATCGGGGAGAAAAATCCGTACGCCCCAGCCTCGCCCGGCGCATGGGCAGGTGCAGGGCCGAGCGGAGGATGCCGACGGAGCGCGGAATACTTACCCAAAGGTCCGCGTGCCGGTTTTCTTGCGCGGTCCGGCGTTACGCATAGGACTGTGGCCAAGCGCGGAATCGGCAATCTCTTTCTGTAACAGCGCGCGCCGCTCCTCCATGGTCGGTTCCCGCGCGGGAAAATCCTTTTCCAGCTTGGTACGAATCTGCTGGAAAGCCTGGACGGCCATTTTTTCCGACCGGAAGGTTTGCACCTCCTCGCCGAAGCGCATTTCGTACGACCCGTCCGGCTTGGATTCCAGAAACAGCTTGCCCGGAAAAAAGGACAATTTCATGGCATTTATCTCCGCGAGCAGGTCAAGGCCTTACCCGCAGTTCATTGATGACCTTCTTCACTCCATCGACCTTTTGCGCAACGCGCTCGGCCCGCTGCCGGAGCTTCTCCGAGTCGATCACGCCCCGAAGCGTCACCACCCGATCTTTGACCGAGACCTCGATAGAATTGGTTTTCAAGTCGCGGTCATTCACCAGAGCGCGAATGACTCGATCGTACAGCACGTCGTCCGTTAACGGCTGCTTCGCCGCAGCCAGAACGGCATGGCACCATAACGGCAAGGTCAGCAGGAGGGCGATCGTTCTCATATTTGCTTGCCGGCCCGCGATTCGAGCTGCCGGCGCCAATCCAGCGCTTCCACAAACGATTCACTCTCGCGCCAGTCGCGCCGCACTTTGACGTGCAGTTCCAAAAAGACCTTGCGCCCAAACAGCATTTCCATTTCCTGGCGAGCCTCGGTGCCTATGTGTTTCAGCCGTTCGCCTTTCGAGCCAATGATAATCCCTTTTTGACCTTCCCGCTCAACGTAAATGGTGGCTGCAATCCGCAGCAGTTTCTCGCTTTCCTGGAAATCCTCTACAACCACCGCGGTGGCGTGGGGAACTTCCTGGCGGGTATGCCAGATCACCTTTTCGCGCACAAGTTCGGCGGCCAAATGGCGCACAGGCTGGTCGGTCAGGTGATCTGGGGGGAAGTACTGCGGGCCTTCGGGCAAACGGGCGATCAGGGCGTCCAGCAGTTCCGGGACGCCCTCGCCCGTTAAAGCTGAAAGGGGAAGGTACTCCTCAAAAGCGAAGGATTGTTTATACCGCTCAATGAGAGGAAGCAGCAAACTCTTATCCGCCAGACGATCGATTTTGTTCAAAGCCAGCAAAGCGGGCGTGCCGGCGGAACGGATCAGCTCCAGCGCTTGTTCATCGCCGGGTCCGAAAGCAACCGTAGCGTCCACCACCAGCAGCAGCAGATCGCGCGCTTCCAGGGCGGCGCGAACCTCCCGCATCATCCGTCGGCTCAAGGTGTTGCGGGGCTCGTGAATTCCCGGGCTGTCGAGGAAAATAATCTGCGCTTCGGGCCGAGTAACCACGCCCTGAATGGTCTCTCGGGTGGTCTGAGGCTTCTCGGCGACGATTGCGATTTTTGCGCCGACCAGCCGGTTGAGAAGCGTGGATTTCCCGGCATTCGGACGGCCCAGAATGGATACAAATCCTGATTTCATGCCGTATAGGGAAGCTCGGCGGAAGATTCCTCTTGTCCGGTGCGGCGGAGGCGCAGTTTTTCGACCCGCAGCCCGTTGCTAGCGAGCACTTCGATCTGGATGCCGTTGAGCTGGAGCTTCTCTCCGGGCGCCGGCACACGGCCCATGCGCTCGGTGACCAGACCGGCGATCGTGGTTGACTCCAGATCCTGCTCCGGACGGTACCCGGTCAGGTCTTTCAGACGGTCCACGTCGAGATCGCCGGAGACAACCAAGCTGTGGTCGGGTTCCTCGATTACATCGGAGACAGGCTCCGACTCATCGCGGATCTCGCCGACAATTTCCTCGACCAAATCTTCCATCGTGGCCAGCCCGGCGGTATTGCCGTATTCGTCGATCACAATCGCCATCTGCAAGCTCTTTTCCTGCATCTCGCGCAGAAGATCGTTCACCCGCTTGGTTTCGGGCACGAAGAGCACAGGCCGCAGCAGCTCGCCCACGCGGCGCGACTGCCGCTCACTCTCCTCGACCTCCAGCATATCCCGCACATGCACGTGGCCCTCGATCGCGTCGATGGTGCCTTTGTAGACCGGTATGCGCGAGTATCGCTCATTGATGAGCAACTGGCGCAACTCCTCCAGAGAGGCAGAGGCCTCGATGGCTACGATACGCGGGCGCGGCGTCATTACCTCACGTACCGTCTTGTCCCCGAATTCGACCACCGATTGGATCAATTTGCGATCATCTTCGCCCAACAGGCCCTCTTCCTGGCCGGCGTCCATTAGCGCTTCAATGTTTTCCTCAGGAGTGGCCGGCGCCTCCTCGGCCTTCGATTCCACGCCGAGATCGGCAATGGAGTAGCCGAACCCGACCACCAGCAGGAGGGGCCGCACAGCCAGAGAAAGCGCCCGGGCGACGGCCAGAAAACGCAGCGCCCACCGGCCGGTGGTCCGTGTAACCAGAATGTGGGGCGCTATGTAAGCGAACAGGATCAATAAAACGCCGGCGAGCACCAGAGCTTCTAATAATCTCGCGCCGGTAAAGCCGCCTCTGCCACGCAGATAGGCCAAGTCGAACGCGAGGAGCAGGAGAATGCATTGCTTCACCGCGGCGAACCGCTGCATGCCGGACTCGGCCTCCAACTTGAGTTTCGGGCGCAAAGCGTCTTCAAAGTACGGGAGCGACCGGGCCGCCTCGCGGGGCATGATGCGCAGAGATTCCGAATAGAGCAGATGGAAGTATGACGCCAGCACGAGGGCGGCGCAAAGCGCGATCACAACCAGAATGGCAAAGGCAGGAGTCATCGTTTCGGCGGTCCGGTGTGTTTGTACTTCCGAGGCCGCTTTTTCAGGCTATTAAGCGTACCCGACGGCCGGGCGCGCGCCGGTTTCATTCGGGCCTCTCGAGAACTCCCCTCGTCTGGATCGTGGCGGCTGCCAGCCCGTTCGATGAGGCCGGAGGGCAAGCGGAGGCGCCGGCGCCAATGTCGCTCGTGCCTCTCCATGCGACCCCCGTCGCGTTCGTGATCGTAGCCCAACAAATGAAGCAGGCCATGCAACAGAAGCACTTTCAGCTCATCCTCTATCGAGTGTCCGAGAGCGAGAGCCTGCCGCCGGGCTTGGGCGGCGGAAATCAGAATATCCCCCAGGTACATGCCTTCGCCGTCGGGAAACGAAAGCACGTCCGTCGTTTCGTTCTCTCCCCGAAACCGCAAATTGGCCCGCCGCACGGCGGCGTCCGAGGCGATCGTCAGCCCAAACTCCCGGCCCCCGGCGAGGCGGCGGCGCAATTCACTGGCGAAGCGGATCAAATCGGAACGGTTGAAGCCGACGGCTGTTTGCCGGTTGGAAAACCAATCCGCCGGATCAGAATCGCCGGAACTGTGTTCCGAAGGAGGCATAAGGCAGCTCAGCTTGCCTGTTCGGCCGCGGGGGAAGAAGGAGGATCGGCGGCGGCATCGCTCTCCGTTTGCGGCGTTCCGCCCGGCGGCGCCGGATGATCGAGCGGAAAACTCAACTGGCGCCCAGCCGCGTCTCCATACTGCTCATATGCCTTGATAATACGCTGCACGAGCGCGTGGCGAACCACGTCTCGTTCGTCGAGATAAACGAAGCTGACGCCCTGCACGCCGGAAATGACCTGAATCGCCTCCAGCAGGCCGCTGCGCTTGCCGGCGGGGAGGTCGATCTGGGTAACGTCGCCGGTGATAACCGCCTTGGAGCCAAAGCCCAGGCGGGTGAGGAACATCTTCATCTGCTCGGGAGTCGAGTTTTGGGCTTCATCCAGAATGATGAAGCTCTCGTTCAGAGAGCGGCCGCGCATGAACGCCAGCGGAGCCACTTCGATCAGACCTCTTTCGAGGTACTTCTCTACCTTCTCCACTTCCAGCATGTCGAACAGAGCGTCGTAAAGCGGGCGCAGATACGGATCCACTTTTTCCTGAATCGTGCCGGGCAGAAAGCCGAGGCGTTCGCCCGCCTCCACAGCGGGCCGCGCCAGAATGATCCGTGATACGCGCTTGCTCAGCAGCGCCGAAACGGCCATCGCCACGGCCAAATATGTCTTTCCAGTACCTGCCGGCCCGATCGCGAACACCATGTCGTTGCGCTCGATCGCCTCGACATAGCGCATCTGGTTGACGCTGCGCGGCGCCAGGGACTTTTTGCCGAAGTTCCGCTGCTTTGCGCTGGCTACCAGGTTGCGGAGACTCACCTGAGGGTCTTCCACCGCCACCCGCAGGTAGCTCTTCATGTCTCCGTTGGTAAACACCTGGCCTTGTTGCACCAAGTAAACGTAGTCCTCGAGGATCGACTCGGCGCGCCGCACGCGTTCGGGTTCGCCTTCAATTTCCAAACTGTCTTCCAGGAGATGCGCGCTGACGCTGAGAGCCGATTCCAGCAAGCGGATATTTTCGTCGCGCGTACCAAAGAGCGGCTCAATGCCGCGGGTGATTTTGACCTGCCGTTTCATTGATGCGGGCGTTTAAGCGCCCTAAAAAAACAAAAAACAGGCCCAAGCCTGTTCTTTTGCCTCCTTATTACTCTGTCTGATGGCTGCGAATAAGCCCTTCCAGTTACGGCCAGCGCCGTACTTTCACTATATCGAACCTGCCGTTCCGGAGTCAATCGGCCCGGGCGTCCGTATCCCGGCGAGAAGTGGCGGTAAACACAATCATTGCAAGCGGTATGCGCTAGGGAGATTCCCAGGCCGGCGTCAAGCCGGGCGCCTGCCAGCAGCGGACGCTTCCCTCGGCTCGATGTTACACAGGGGCGACTTTGGGATCATAGAGGCGCGGGATGTTTCGTGCTGGAGCCGGCATCACGAGCTGGCCCCCGAGCCGGGGCGAGGGATCTCCCTTTCGCCGCGCGGCAACAGGAATCCAAAAGCAGATTCTCCGCTTAGAGCGATAGAGCGGCGCCCTGCTCAGTCACAATGGGGCGACCGACCCCGAATCGCAGTGTCGCGGGTTAGAACATGAATTTGGACCAAGACGGCAACAGTCCGGACTGAACGCTGGCCGCGCGCCTGGTAAGGTCTCTTCGCGGATTCCCCAGCCGGCGCCCGCGCTGCTACCCTCGTCCCACAAAAGGCATCTTGGTGGCCATGATCGTCATGAACTGGACATTGGCGTCCAGCGGGAGGCTGGCCATGAAAACAATGGCCTCGGCGACATGGCGCACATCCATACGCGGCTCGACGTGAATGCTGCCGTTCGCCTGAGGCACGCCCTTTGTCATCCGCTCGGTCATTTCGGTGGCCGCGTTGCCGATATCGATCTGGCCACAGGCGATGTCATATTTGCGGCCGTCGAGTGAAATGCACTTTGTAAGCCCGGTGATGGCGTGTTTTGTCGCCGTGTAGGGAGCGGAGTCGGGACGCGGCGCGTGCGCGGAGATCGATCCATTGTTGATGATCCTGCCGCCGCGCGGATTTTGCGCTTTCATCATCTTGATCGCTTCTTGCGCGCAGAGGAACGCGCCGGTCAGATTCACCCCCACGACGGCGCTCCACTGCTCGTAAGTAAGATCTTCCATGGGAATCCCCGGGGCGTTGGCTCCGGCGTTGTTGAAAAGCAAATCAAGCCGGCCGAACGCTTCCCTCGTCTTGGCGAACAGAGCGCGGACGGCTTCGGGGTCGTTCACATCAGTCGGAACGACCAGCATTCTTCCGCCCGAAGGCGTCGCCATGGCTGCCGTCTTCTCCAGCGCCTCAGCTCGCCGGCCGGCGAGAACGACCGAGTACCCTGCCGATTGCAGCGCGACGGCGGCGGCCCGTCCTATGCCGCTTCCTGCGCCGGTCACAACTGCGGTTTTGCCGCTGCCTGCCATGTTCGTTGATCCTCTCCGATTCGGATTTGCCCGCCTAAAGCAACCATTCTGCCTGAGATCGTCTGATGGTCAAATGGAAATTGGTCTTTGCCGGGGTTGGGCCGCCGGGCGCCGCGATTGCCCGTCGAACGGTCAGAATCCTTCGGCGCGGGCGCAACGGCGAACGTTTTCATCGTGCGCAACACGAGGTTCGGATGGCTACGGCATTCCAGGAGCAACACATAATCGAATTCGACCGGCACGCGTGCGGCGATCTGGAGTTCGCACTGCAACGCGAGTGGCTGGAGACGAACGGCCTGGGCGGATTTGCATCCTCAACCATCGCCGGCTGCAACACCCGGCGGTACCACGGGCTCCTCATCGCCTCCATCACACGACCTGCCGGGCGATTTGTCCTGCTGTCCAAGCTGGAGGAGACGCTGATCCTTGACGGCCGCCGGTTCGAGCTTTCCGTGAATCGCTACCGGCCGGGAGTCATCCACCCGCGGGGGCATCGGTATTTAAGGCGTTTTCGTCTGGATCCGTTTCCGATATTCACATATGGCGCCGAGGGCGTGGAGATCGAAAAATCGTTATTCATGATACATGGCGAGAACAGCGTGATAGTGCAATACCAGATGAGCCAGGCTGAGGGCGCGCCGGAGCATCACGAGTGCTTGTTGGAATTAAGGCCGTTGATCGCCTTTCGCGACTACCACGGCCTCACTTACGAAAACGGCGTGCTCGACCCGCAAGTCGGGATGGAACCCGGAATTGCCTGTGTAAGACCATATCCGGGCCTGCCGGCGCTCTATATTTCGCACCAGGCCGACGTGGTCGATCCCGCCGGCTATTGGTACCGCAGCTTTGAGTACGAACGGGAGCGGGAGCGAGGCTTGGACTACTGGGAGGATCTCTTCAGCCCGTTCGCGGCCCGCGTGGATTTGAAGCGCCAACCTGCACCGGCTCTCATCGCGTCGCTGGAACGAAGAGCGGCGGCCACCGCCCAGGCCTTGCGGCAGTCCGAAATCGAGCGGAGGCGGGGGATTGCGAACGCTTCCCGCTGCGAGCAACCGTTTGTTCGCGCGCTGGCAGCCGCCGCTGACCAATTCATCGCCGCACGCGGAGATCGGAAGACCATCATCGCCGGCTATCACTGGTTCAGCGACTGGGGGCGCGACACACTGATTTCACTCCCCGGGCTTACTCTCGTCACGGGCCGCCCCGAAATCGCGAGAGACGTTCTGATCGGAATGGCGCGTTATGCGGATCGCGGCATGCTGCCAAACCGGTTTCCTGAAACGGGCGCCGCGCCCGAATACAACACTGCCGACGCATCGCTCTGGTTTTTCGAAGCCGTCCGGGCCTTTCTCGATTCCCAGGAAGATTACGATTTCGTCGAGGCCGGCCTTTATAAGGCGCTGACGGACATCATTGCCTGGCACGTACGAGGCACCCGCTACGGTATTCATGTGGATTCCGACGGCTTGCTTGCTTCCGGGGCTCCGGGCGTGCAATTGACGTGGATGGACGCCAAGGTGGGCGACTGGGTCGTTACGCCGCGCTGTGGAAAGCCGGTCGAAATCCAGGCCCTTTGGTACAACGCGCTGCGGATCATGGAAGATCTGGCGCGCCGGTTCCGCGACCACGCCGGCGCGGCGGAGTACGCCCGCATGGCCGATCTGGCGAACCGCAGTTTCAACGCGCAATTCTGGAATGAAGCGGAAGGCTGCTTTTACGACGTAATCAATGGCGCCGAGCGCGACGGTTCGATGCGCCCGAATCAAGTGATCGCTCTGAGCCTTCCGCATGGTATGGCGCCCCGGGAGCGCTGTGTGCGGGCCCTCGACGCAATCGAGCGCGATCTGCTGACGCCTTACGGCCTTCGAACCCTTTCGCCGCGCGATCCTCGATATCGCGGCCGTTATGAAGGCGGCCCTTCGAGCCGCGACGCCGCGTATCACCAGGGCACGGTGTGGCCCTGGCTGATGGGCCCTTTTCTGACCGCCTACATAAAGGCGCACGGCCGAACTTCCGAAGTTCTCGGGCGTGCAGCCGCGTGGCTGCAACCTTTTGCGCAGCACCTGAGCGAAGCCGGGCTAGGGCAAATATCGGAAATATTCGAAGGCGACTTTCCGCATCGTCCCTGCGGCTGCATCGCCCAGGCCTGGAGCGTCGCGGAGCTGCTGCGCGCGGCGGCGCAAGATGTGTTCGGAGTTTCTCCAGCGCAGGCGGCTCCGCGCGAAAATTGAGAAGGCCGGGCGCCTGGTGCGGCTCCGGACGCCGATCACTCACGAAATTCACGCCAGCCGGTTTATCTGAGGCCCCTGTGCCGCGCGGCCAGCATCTATCATGAAGGAAGGCTTCCTTACATGGCGCCCCAGATCATCGAGCAGTCCTGGCAGATGCGGCTGAGAAGCTGGGCGGATGTCCAGCGCGTCCGGCAGCACGAAAACAAGCTGCTCCTGATTCTGACTCTCGTTATCGGCGCAGTGGTCGGTCTGGTGGTCGTCGCATTCATTTGGCTTACCGAGAATCTGGGAGCGCGTATGTATCCCGCGGGCGGCGCCGCCTGGCGGCGGGTCTTTGTACCGACCGCCGGCTCTTTGATCGCGGGATTTCTGCTCGACCGCTATTTTCCTAACGCCAGAGGCAGCGGTATTCCTCAGACAAAGGCGGCGCTGTTCCTGCGGGATGGTTACATTCGTTTCCGGACGGTTCTCGGGAAATTCGCCTGCTCTTCGCTATCGCTCGCCAGCGGCATTGCGCTTGGGCGGGAAGGGCCGTCGGTGCAAGTTGGCGCAGGCATCGCTTCCGTACTCGGGCGCCGTCTGGGATTAAGCTCTGACAAAATCAGGAGCCTGGTTCCTGTCGGAACCTCCGCGGCACTGGCCGCTGCCTTCAACACGCCGATATCCGCCGTGCTTTTCACCCTCGAAGAAATCCTGGGCGATCTGCATGCTCCCTTGCTTGGCTCCGTCGTGCTGAGCTCGGCCACCGCCTGGATCGTGCTCCGGCTCGTGCTCGGGGACGAGCCATTATTCCATGTTCCCGCTTACCAGTTGGTTCACCCTCTGGAGTTTGGGATTTACGCTGCGCTGGGCGTCGCCGGCGGCTTTGTATCGGTGGGCTTCGTAAAGCTGCTGTTGTTTCTCCGCAAGCGCTTCCTGGCGATGCCCCGGCGCACCAGCCCTTTTCAGCCTGCCGCCGGGGGAGTTCTGGCGGGCTTGCTCGGCTGGTTTGCGCCGGAAGTGCTGGGAGTCGGTTACGGACACGTCAGCAGCGCGCTGAATGGCCAGATGAGCTTGGGGCTGATGGCGTTGCTGGCGCCACTGAAAGTTCTGGCGACCGCCGCTTGTTATGCGTCCGGAAACGCGGGCGGCATTTTTGGGCCCAGCTTGTTTATTGGCGCCATGACGGGCGGCGCCGTGGGAACCGCCGCTCACTACTTCCTCCCTGACTACACGGGCAGCGTGGGGGCTTATGCGCTGGTAGGCATGGGAACGGCTTTCGCCGGCATCATCCGCGCCCCGCTCACCTCTGTGATCATGATTTTCGAAATCACGCGCGACTACTCCATTATCGTGCCGGTGATGCTTTCCAACTTGATCAGCTTTTTCATCTCCCACCGCTTGCAGGAAGAGCCGATTTATGAGGCATTGCAGCATCAAGACGGGATCCACTTGCCTGCGGGAGGCGGCCGGCATGAGGGGATTCTGCTGGTACGGGACGCCGTCCGGCAGCCGGTCAAGGCCCTTTCCGCCGAGGACCGGCTGAGCGACCGAATCGAGATTATTGAAAGCCGGGAAGCCGATGCCTGGCCGGTTGTGAACGAGAGAGGCCTGATGGGCATGGTGACCGCGGCCCAGGTCCGGCAGGCCATTGAGCAAGGTAACGGCGCCCGGACTTTCGGCGACCTTGTGCCGGATCCGGAGGCGATGCGGCCCCTGCGGGCGGAAAACTTTCCTCACCTGCATGCCGACCAATCGCTCGATCTGGCGCTGCGGCGCATGGCGGAATCGGGCCTGACGGTTTTGCCCGTCGTGAGCAGAACGAATTTACGCGAGCTGCAAGGGACCGTTTCTCTGAATGACGCCCTTACCGCCTACGGGTTGGGCAAAGATCGCAAGCCACCGGCGCAACCCGCCGTCAAGAGTCCCGAGCCCTCTGTGCCGCTGGCGAGCTTTCTCGCCGTGCTGGTGGGAATTTTAGTGCTGGCCAGCTTCTTTACCTATCTCTACCGCGCTCAACGCCGTGAGAGGGCCGCGAGAGAATTTCAGCAAGGAACTGAGTTGGCTCGACAGGGGCGCGATCAGGAGGCTATCGAAAACTACCGGCATGCGCTCTCGGTTTCCCACAGCCGGGAGCACCGGCTCGCGTTGGCTTTGGAATTGGTGAAGGTTGGCCGCTGGAACGAAGCCCGTTCTTACCTTCAGGAACTGCTCCGGGAGGACCCCGCAAGCGGCGTCGTCCACCTGGCGATGGCTAGAATTGAGGCTGGAGAAGGCAGAACCCAGGAAGCTGTGACCGAGTACAACCGCGCCATCTACGGCTCGTGGGCCGCGGCTGTGGAAGGCCCCGTGCAAGCCCGCTTCGAGCTCGCGGATCTGCTGGCAAGGACCGGCGCGAAACAGCAAGCAGCCGCCGAACTGATAAAGCTGCTCGGCGAGACACCGGAAAGCGATTTTGCAGCCCGAAAAAAAATCGCGCGCCTTTTGCTGGACTACGGCTCCGCCAGGCAATCGGCGGCTATCCTGCGCGAGGTCTTGAGCCGGGATTCTCAAGACCCGGAGGCCTACGCAGAACTGGGAGCGGCGGAGTTTGCTTTGGAGGATTACGCGGCGGCAAAAAGCGCCTACGGTCACGCCGCGCGATTGAATCCCTCGGATGCGGCGGCGCAAGCGCGTCTGGGTTTGTGTAATGAGATTCTCGCTCTTAACCCGCGTGCTCGCAGCTTGCGGGCGGCCGAACGGTACGCGAGAAGCAAGAACCTCGTGCAGAGGGTTCTTCAGGCGGCCGGTCCGTGCATTGCGAGCAGGGGCAATGTTCCACTTCCCGACGACATCCGCCGGCTCTCTCAGAAAGCCCGCCAGTTGCTGGCCAGCCGCTCCGGGCCGCGCTCTTACCGCGATGCGGCCGATGACAACATAGCGCTCGCCGGACAACTATGGGAGGCGCGCAACCGCTTTTGCGCTTCGCCGCCTCCTGACGAGGCGCTCTCGCGGGTTCTGGCGCTTTTGGCCCATTGAAATCGGCCGGCGCCGGCGGAGCGGCCCGGCCGCCCAGCGTCTTCCAGGCAAGGCGGGCTCATTCGCGAAGGTCTCGGCCCGCTTTGCTGCTACAGTTGAATTACGGCCCCCAGGAGCACATCATGTCGAATGTTGCTTACGTTTCACGCATCCATATCGAGCGCAGAGCCGGCCCTTTGCGAATCGCACATCTGCCGGGTGAACGTCAGCCCGTTGTCTTCAGCGTGCATGGCGCGATCGCGGAGCACTACAAGATGGATCCGGCGGCCTTCGCCGAGCCGCATGCTTCCACGATCGACTACGTAATCGCCGCAGCCGCCGGCTGAATGCTGGGAACCTTCGGCGGGGCGCTGGAGGCGCGCCGCATCGACGCTGGCAACGGGCGTCTGACGGCCGAGGTGACCGGAGAAGTGGAAACCGACGAGGGAGTTTTAGTCATCCGGCGTATTCATGTGGCAATGAAGCTGGCCGCCCCTGTGCAGTCCCGGGAGACAGTGGAACGCGTGCACGGCACTTACGCGATGCGCTGCCCTCTTTATCGCACGCTCCATAAGGCCATCGAGCTGACCTCGTCGTATACATTGGTCGAGGAGCAGTGATGCGCGGCGCGCGGTGAGACCCCGGCCTTGTTTCGAGTAGTGCGGCTCCCTCCGGGCTTGCGAGGCCGTTACAGTCCTAATTGCTTACACAACCTCTCCACGCGCTTTTTGACGGCGGGATCCATCACGATCGGCTCCGGCCAGGGGCGTAGGAAGCCTTCCTCTTTCCATTTGCGCGTGGCGTCGATCCCCATTTTGGAGCCGTAATTGGGAAGCCGGCTGGAGTGATCGAGAGAATCAACGGGACCCAGGACAAACTGAATGTCGCGCTCCGGGTCGATATTGTTGAGGGCCTTCCACGCTACTTCCCGTACGTTCTGAACATCCACATCTTCATCCACAATAACAATGCATTTTGAAAACATGGCCTGACCGAGACCCCAGATGGCGGACATCACCTTACGCGCATGGCCGGGATACGATTTCCGAATGCTGACCAGCATCAAGTTATGAAACACGCCCTCGGCCGGCATATGAATGTCGCAAACCTCGGGCAATTGCAAGCGCATCAGCGGGAGGAAGATGCGCTCAATCGCGTTGCCCATGTAGAAATCTTCCATCGGCGGGGGACCGACGATAGTGGTTGCGTAGATCGGCTTCTTGCGGCGCGTCACGCAAGTCACATGAAAAACCGGGTAATCGTCTTCGAGGGAATAAAAGCCGGTGTGGTCTCCGAACGGGCCTTCCGTGCGCAGCTCACCGAGATTTACGTAGCCTTCGAGGACAATTTCGGCGTTGGCGGGCACTTCCAGATCAATGGTCTCGCAGGGCGTCATTTCCACAGGCTCGGAGCGTAAAAAACCGGCGAAGAGCATCTCATCGAGGTCGGGAGGCAGCGGCAGCACGGCCGAAAACATCGTCGCCGGGTCGGAGCCAACGGCCGCCGCCACCGGCATCCGGGCGCCCGCCTCCTTCTGGATATTTTTGAGCGACCGGCGGTAATGCTCCGCGCCCTGCTTGTGCGTTTGCCAGTGCATGCCCGCCGTGCGGTCATCGTAAATCTGCATCCGGTACATGCCGCAATTCCGCTTGCCGGTATCGGGGTTGCGGGAGAAGACCAGCGGCATGGTGATAAAACGGCCGCCGTCCTTGGGCCAGCATTGGAGCACGGGAAAGTCCAACAGCGAAAATTTCTCGCGTTGGATGACCTCCTTCACCGGGCCGCCACGCACGGTTCGAGGAAAGAAGGATCCCATTTCGGCCAGTTTCGGCAGCATTTTGATTTTGCCGAGAACGCCCTGCGGCGCTTTCATCGCAAGATACTCCGAGATACGCCCGGCCACATCCTCGATGGAATCGACTTCGAGCGCGAGCTCCATGCGCCGCTGGCTGCCCAGCAGATTGATGGCGACAGGAATGTCGTATCCCTTCGGCCGCTCAAACAGAAGCGCGGGACCGCCTTTCTTCACTGCCCGGTCGGCGATCTCGGTGATCTCCAGAATCGGATCGACCTCCTCGCTGACACGCTTCAGTTCGCCCTGTTTGTGCAATGCGCGGAGAAAATCGCGGAGGTCTTGGTAGGCCAAAGTTATTCCTCGATCTCCAGGTCCTTAAACTTGACGGTCATGTTGGGGGAATGCATTTGCAGGCCGATGGCCCCGCGCCGCGAACGGTTATTGGCGGTCTCGGCCACTTTTTCGCCGTTCAGCATTACCTCGATCCGTGGGCCCTTGCATGTGATCAAAAATTCGTTCCATTGACCGGATTTGATTTTGCCGTCCCGAGCGGGAGCGAGATCATATATGCTTCCCGTGGGATTCTTTTCATGCGGCACATCAAGTATTTGAATCTCGTACCCCAGATGTGCGGGGGTTCGCGCGCCGCGGGCGTGGGAGGGATCGCGGATCGCCACACCGCTGTTGCCGCCGGGCGTGATCCAGAACTTCAGGCGCAGCCGGAAATCGGAATACTCCCGGCGCGTCACAAGCCACCCCGTGCCCGGGTTTGCAGGGTCCGAGGAGCCCACAATCATTTTCTCCTCGACCCTCCAAACGGCTTTGCCAACCTGCTCCCACCCGCTGAGGTCTTTGCCATTGAAGAGCGGCTTCCAGGCGGCGGCCGCGCTGGCGCTGAACGCGAGCATCAAGACGAACAAGAGGCTCGGCGGGCGCGAAAAAGCCGCTGTACGCACGGTCATAGACTCGTTTGTACTATACTTTTTTACTCATGTCCAAAACCGCTTTTCTCTTTCCCGGGCAGGGATCACAGACGCCGGGGATGGGCCGCGAACTGGCCGAACGCTTTCCCAGCGCGCGCGAAGTTTTCGAACGGGCCGACGCTGCATTGGGGTTCAAGATTTCGCAGTTGTGCTTCGAGGGTCCCGAGGAAGCGCTCAGGCTGACTGCCAACACCCAGCCGGCAATTCTCACCTGCTCGATCGCCGCCTGGGCGGTCCTGCGCGAGCATGGGGTCGCAGGGGACTACGTTGCCGGCCACAGCCTCGGCGAGTATTCAGCCCTCGTGGCCGCCGGCTCGCTCGCGCTGGAGGATGCCGTGAAGCTGGTACGGCGCAGAGGCCAATACATGCAGGAAGCGACCCCGGAAGGCGTCGGCGCGATGGCGGCGCTTTTGGGTTTGCCTAATGGCGCTCTCGCCGGCATCTGCGCGGAAGCCGCAGGCGGCGAGATTGTGAGCCCGGCAAATCTTAATTCACCGGACCAGGTCGTGATTGCGGGCCACAAAGGAGCCGTAGAACGCGCCGTGCTGCTCGCCCACAGAGCCGGCGCCAAGCGCGCCGTCATGCTGCCGGTGAGCGCCCCTTTTCACTGCCGGTTGATGGAGCCGGCGCAACAGCGCCTGGCCGCCGATCTGGCGGCTATCCCGTTCCGGGACCTACAAATGCCGCTGGTGAATAACTGTGCCGCGCGGGAGATTAGCACCGGCGATGAAGCCCGCCAGGGTTTGATTGACCAGGTTCCAAACCCCGTGCGTTGGGAGGAGACCATTCGCTATATGGCCGCCCGGGGCGTCTCCCGGTTCATTGAAGTGGGCCCGGGACGCGTGCTTTGCGGATTGCTGCGCAGCATCGACCGCTCGCTGAAAGGCTTTAATGTAGAAGACGTGAAAGGTCTGGAGAAGCTTCTGGCAGCCGAGTACGTATGAATACTCCTAAATACCGCGGCCGCGGCCATATTCCGATCTGATTTGCGTCCAAC
>Ga0070741_10004265_pt1 | contig 33632 bp, 25 predicted proteins | sample Coa_R1_4_FD_66440 | JGI IMG/M metagenome (GOLD analysis project Ga0070741, IMG submission 66440) | Surface soil microbial communities from Centralia Pennsylvania, which are recovering from an underground coalmine fire - Coalmine... | ecosystem: Environmental > Terrestrial > Soil > Unclassified ... | reverse complement strand
ACCGTCTGGAACCCGTCCATGATCGGCATGGAAAGGTCGAGGAAGATCAGGTCAGGCTGGAGGGACACCGCGGTCTGAATCCCCTCGACCCCATCCGAGGCCGCCGCGATGCGGTAACCGGCGAGCTCCAGCTCGAGGCGGATCAGCTTGACATTGCTCGGGTCGTCGTCCACGACGAGGACGAGCGGCGCCCGTCGTTGAGCGGATCCTTCTTCGTCCATCCGCGGCAGCCCCACGCGCTCGCGGAGCCCCGCGCTGTCCGATGGCGGAACGCCGCAATGGGGCTCTCACGAGACCGAACGGGATGATCCTACCACGGGCGGTGCTACCCGTCTTGCGAGATCAGGCGAGGGCTGCGAGCGGCGCTTCGTGACGACGGCCGTGCGGAGCGGCGGCGTCGAGCGCATCGCGCACCTTGTGGAGAAGCAGCGGCGGGAGTTGACGTGATGTCTCGAGGTTCAGAAGAAATGCGGAAGGTTCTCGGTGCCAATCCGCCGGTGCCTGTCCGGACCCAACCCCACGGGCCTTTTGGCGTGCTTCAACTCCAGGGAGAAATCGCCGAATGCCTCCAAACGAGCGCCACGCCAGGACGACCATCGGACCCAGCGTGGACATTTCGTCGATTGGTGGGATTCCGGCCACAGACGTGGCATGCCTTGGCCGAGATGGCCGCCAGGCTAAGCACGCCCCGGCGGCGGGTGTGCCCCGGGCAACTGGCAGCGAGCCTGATTGAGGACAGCGTCACAAAACGCTCCTCGCCATCCGGACGCTTCTCCGAACCCCTATCCCGCACGATCGCCTCATCAGGTGCGAGCCATTCGGATTCCGTGGCTTCGTCCCAGCCTTCGCAAAATTTGCCGCTTGTCGGCCAGTCGTTTAGCGAACCGACATCAGAGGCGCGGCCGGAAGTTTGTCGGTCATCCTGAAGTCAAGCGAAGCATCCCGTTCGTCGCCGTGATCCATCCGCGGAGTCTTCGCCGGCGGGCACAGAACGTCAGTTTCCATCCGGCCTTCTACGAGGTGGTCAGCGGCTCGATCGCCCGGAAATACTTGCCGCGGAAGAATAGCAACGGCTGCGCATCCGTCGCATCGAGATCGACGGCTTCGCCGATGAAGATCCGATGAGTCCCAAAGTCCATCGAGTCGACGACGCGGCAGTCCAGGTAGGCGAGGGCGCCGTCGAGAATCGGCGCCCCGGTCTTTCCGATTCGATGCGGAACCCCGATCAAGGCGGCCTCGGGCGTGTCCGGCTTCGCGCAGCCCCGGGAAAGGGCTTCCTGGTGCTCCGCCAGAATGTTGACGCAGAAGACCTGCCCGGCGTCGAGAAGGCCGAAGGTGATCGCCTCGCGATTGACGCAAACGAGGACGGAAAGGGGATCGAGGGACACCGAGGCGACCGAATTCGCCGTCATCCCCCGCACCTCTCCCGCGTGAGCCGTCGTCACGATCGTGACCCCCGTGGCAAACGTTCCCATAACGCGGCGAAACTCATCCTTTGTTGGCGACACATTCAGTTCCTTTACGGCTTATTCCCATGGAGCGCCGCGTAGACGCGCTCCGCGGTGATGGGCATGGTGCGAACGCGTACACCCACCGCGTCCTCGACGGCGTTGGCGATGGCTGGGGCAACAGCGTTATTGGTCAGCTCGCCTGCGGCCTTGGCGCCAAAGGGACCGGGGCCTGATGCGCTCGGCAGCATCACGACGCGGAGCGGTGGAACATCCATGTGCGTGGGCAGCTTGTAGTCACCGAGGGTCAGGGTGCTCACGCGGCCGTCCGCGAACTCCAGCTCTTCCATGACGGCGTTGCCGAGCCCGAAGACGAATCCGCCTTCGAGCTGCCCCGAGTGCGCGATGGGGTTGATGACCGTTCCGACGTCGACCACTTCGAGCGCTTCGACCGGGCGCACCTGGCCCGTGTCGGGGTCGACTTCGACCTCGATCATGTAGGCGCAATAGTTGGCGATGCCCTCGTCTTCCTCGACGTGCTCTGCGCTGTCATACGCGCCGAAACCCTCGACGGTGCCGCCGCGAAGGATTCGTGCCACGACCTCCTCGTACGCGGCAGACTCGCCGGAGCCATCGGTGGTGATGAAGCGGTCGTCGCGCAGCTGGACCGCGGCAGCAGGCCAGCCCATGACCTCCGCGGCCAGCTCCTCCAGCTTATTCTTGAGGTCCGTCGCGCCGGCAATCGTTGCCTGCCCCAGAACGCGCGTCAGCCGGCTTCCGCCGGGCCCCGGGTTGAGCGGCGCTTCCGCGGTCGTACCGTAGCGCGCGATCACGCGATCAGGCGAGACCGACAGGACCGCGGCGCTGACCCTGCGCACCAGCGTGGCGGAGCCACCGCCCTGATCCGGGGCGCCGTGGATCGCCTCGATCATTCCGTCGGGACGGAGGCGGATCAAGATTTCCGCGCGTCCCGCGCCGACGTCCCGGGAGCGCAGCGAGATTCCTCTGCCGTGGTTGGCGGGAAGCGGGTGTGTCTTCCAGCCCGACTCGCGCTTCAGCGCCTCCAAGACCTCTACGGCCTGCGGGTTTTGGACCCGCTCGCCGGTCGGTCCGGTCCTGCCTTCGCGCACAGCGTTCAGGATTCGAAAATCCAGCGGGTCCATCCCCAGCTCGCGGGCGATGTGATCGATGTGGGACTCGCCGACGAACCCGGTGTGCGCCGCGCCGGGGGCGCGCATTTGACCGCCCGGGACCTTGTTGGTGTAGACCATGAAGGTCTCTAGCCGTGCGTGAGGCACGGCATAGACCTCGAGGGCGCTCCAGCCATCGAGGATGGGGCCGGGAAGGGGCCGTGCCCCCGCATACGCGCCGTCGTCGTAGTAGACGCGCGACTCGTGCGCCAGGATTCGGCCGTCCTTGCCGACCGCCGTGCGCAGATGGAATTTTGCGCCGTGTCGCGGAGCGGCGGACTCCAGCTCTTCGGCGTAACTCATGACCGACTTGATCGGTCGCCCGGTCGCCGCGGCCAGGAAGTAGCAGGGGAACTCTTCGATCGAATGCCCCTTTCCGCCGAAGTCACCGCCGATGAACATCGAGTCCACAACGATGCGCTCCGCCGGCAATCCGGTCACGATTGCCATCTGGTGCTGGATCACGAATGGGGCCTTGTTGGTCGAATGGATGTGAACGATTCCGGCCGGGTCGATCCAGACGACGCACGCGCGCGGCTCGATGTAGCCCTGGTGTTGCCGAGCGGCGAGGAACGTGTCTTCCACCACGACATCGGCTTCCGCAAAGATCCGATCGAGGTCGGAATCGTCCTTGGTAATGAGGCGGTACCCCTGGAGATTGGGATGCGGCACGGGCGGCCGTTTGCCAGGCTCGTACCGGTACTCGGCGGCAGCCGGATGGATGATTGGGGCGCCCTCGGCGAGCGCCTCCTCCGCGTCGAAGACCGCGGGAATCTCCTCATATTCGACCTGGATGAGCCTCACGGCCTCTTCCGCGATCTGAGGCGATTCCGCCGCCACCGCCGCAACCCGCTCGCCGATGTAGCGGACCTTCTCGTAGGCCAGGATTGGCCAGTCCCAGAGCACTTTGCCCACGCGCTTTGGTCCGACGTCCGCGCCGGTAATGACCGCGTGTACGCCCGGCAGTGCACGCGCGGCTGAGGTATCGATGGATCGGATGAGCGCATGGGCGTGGGGGCTTCGCAGGAATTTCGCCCACAACATCCCGGGGAGCTGAATATCAGCAGCGTAGCGCGCCCGGCCGGCGACCTTGAGCGGTCCTTCCACGCGATACTCGGGCTCCGCAAGCGCGGCCGCGATGTCGGCTGGGACAGCCGTGCGAGGTCTGTGGTCACCATCCCCTTGAGACAGGGCTTCGCGCATGATCACTCCTCTCCACCAACAACGCGATTCCGAAAGCCGGTGACACGGGGTTCTGGTTCGCCCGGGACCGAGTTAGGCGGCAGTCGGCGGGAATTCGGCCTCAATCCAACGCTCAGGCGCGCTTTTCTTGGAGCATGCGCTCGTAATTGAAGTTGGTCATCACGTCGAGTATCGATTGCCCCTGGCGGACGGCTTCGGCCATCGCCTCTTCGCGTGCGACGATGTCTTCCGCCGCGGATAGGACCGCCTCGAGGTTGTCCTGCGCGATCACCACGACACCGCTTCCGTCGGCGATGATCCAGTCGCCCGGTCTGACCTGGACGCCGCCAATCTGGACCATGACGTTCCACGCTTCCTGCTGGATGCGGCCCCGCGCGGTAATCGGAACCACGGCGCGGGTGAAGACTGGGAATCCCATCTCCCGAATCGAATCGACGTCCCGGCACGCGCCGTCGATCACCGCGCCGCTCAGGCCGCGGATCTTGGCCGCCAGCGATTGCAGATCGCCCAGACAGGAAACGTCCGGACGCCCGGAGTTGTCGATGACCAGGACTGAACCGGGATCTGCGGTGGAGATCGCGTGGATGTTGATGTGCTGGGCTGGCGGTGTGGGGCCGGCCGCTATCGCTTTGACCGTCACCGCCGGGCCCGCGACACGGGGCGCTTGCCACACGGGCCGAATTCCGTACGTGGCGCCTTTCATGTGAAGCTGGTCGAGCGCGTCTGACACCGCTCCGGTGTCCAACTTGAGCAATCGCTGCTGAGTGACCGTATCCATGCGCCAGCCCTCCGTCGTCGGCTCTATGTCGCCTGGGGAATGGATGCGGCGCGCCGTGTCGTAGCGCGCATGCCCAGCACGCAAAACACCGCGGCCATTACACCCCAAAACAGCGTGAGCCCCACGAATGATCGCAGACGAAAGTCGGAAACGAGCAACGTTGGGAGCCGAATCGGGTCCGGGCTGGCGGGAATCACCAGAAATGCGATGCCGCTGTACGCGGCGAGGAGCAGGACGGCTGCGCCCGAGGCGATCCAACCGTTCCACCGCTTCGATGCGTACGAGCCCATCACGATCGTCGCGACGGTTCCCGTCACTGACACGGCGAGCGTCGCGACGTACAGCAACTGGCGGTAACCGATTGTGGCATCCTCGCCGACGCCCGGCGGGTTGGCGGGGAACTTCAAGAATGGGAAGAGGGCGACTGCCCAGTAGCCGGCGAGCGCGATGACGAGGGCACGTCGCGTCGCGCTCGTTGTCCAGATGAGTCTCCCCAGAAGCTGGATGGCGACGGCGTACAACGCGGACCAGGTTGCGCCGTAAATGAGGAACCCAACAAAGAGACCGATCCGTTGAACGTCGCGGCTCACAACCTCGACGTGCGGCGTGGGGGCGATGCCCTCCTCGATGGCGATCGCGTGTTCGATGAGCGGCTCGGTTGCGAAGAAATGATAGGTTGCGACCGCGGCTCCAGCGATCAGCCCAGCGACAATCGCCCGAATGAGAAGTTTTCCAAACGAGATCTCAGCCAAGCCGCCTACCCGCGAACCGGCGTACGCAGGGCTAATGGCAGGGGAAGCCGGCCGCGTGCCGCGCGTCGTGGACGAACTCGTGGATCAGGTTCGTGTCGAAGGCGACATTCCCCTGCACAAGACTCAGGAGCAAACCCTGATCGAGGGCAAGCACGTACAGGGCAAAGATTCCAAGCAAGGCGGCCGGGATCAGAGCTGCGTGCGGGCGGTGAGCGGGGGCGAACACGTGCTCCATGAGCAAGCTCCCTGGCGGTTGATGTGCCGGGTCTCCCGTGGCGGCGTGAGCGGATCGGTCCGGGGTCAAGCGCTGTCGCTCGTGCTAGTAATATCGTCTGGGAGAGGGGTGCGTCAATCTCGGGCGCCGGTGCCCTGCCGCGCGGGAAGTGCTCCCAGCGGAATAGCCTGGCGAATCAGCTCCAGCTCGTCCTTTCGAACGCCGCCTAGGGCGACGAGCGCGAGGCTGTACATCACCGCTCCAGACAGCACCGCGAACCCGATTGACCCATTCCCGACGAGCCATACCACCGGCGCCATGATGCCCGCCGCGACGAGGGGTCGCCATCCCTGCCGCAGTGCGCCTTGGACTCGAATGCGGGTCCGCAGGGCGACGAGAAACAGGGTCAGCAGGAGGACCTCCGAGGCCACGGTAACGATGGCGGCGCCGACGTAGCTCCAGCGCGAGACGGCGAAAAGGTTCACCACGGCATTGAACAACGCCGCGCCGAAAAAGGCGACGGTGATGAAGCGCTGTCGGTTGGCTGCGATGAGCACATACTGCAGCAGGCTGTTTACGAACCCGAACGGTGCGTACCAGACCAGGATCCGCAGCGCGATGGCAGCGTGAGGCAGATACTGCTCGCCGGCAAACCCGCGGATCAGCGGCTCGGCGAGCAGCGTGGCGCCGACGGAGATTGGAAAGGCGATGCTCAAAAGCGCCTTCAGGGCGATCTCGACGATGCGGGACATCTCAGCCGAAGGATGCGCTGTCGGCCCGGTGGAGCCGTCGGAGATACGGGAGAGAATCGGGAAGAGGGCCAGCGTGACGTTGGCCGGGATCGTCCCGATTCCGTCGATGAATTTGTATGCGGATCCATACCACCCAAGCGCGGCGTCTCCGGCCATCGCCCGCAAGATCAACCCGTCGACGCGAAAGAAAAGCGTAGCGAGGAGATTGTTGATCATCAACGGGTATGAATCCTGGACCATGGCGCGCGCGCTGGAAAACGAAACAGTGGGGTGAGGTGTGCCGACAAGCCGAACGAAGAGCGCGGCCAGGACAGCGGCCGTGGCCAGGTTGACGCCAACCGATACGGCGCCAATCCCCACGATTCCCAGCCCAGCGGCGAGGACGACGACGCCGGACACGACCTTCATGGCGCTCGTGAAGATCGTCACCAGTGCGGGGACCTCCATGCGCTCGGCGGCGTTAAAGAGCGCGCCTGCAATCCCGGACGCGTTGGAGACCCCGATCCCGAGGGTCAGGAGAAGCAGCGTGAGGCGCACCTCGTCCGCGATCCCAATGGTGGATGCCAGTGGCCCAGCAATGAGGGCTGATATTGCCATGGCTCCAGCCCACATGGCGCCCCGAACGACCAGCGCGCCCCCGAGGTAGCGTCCGGCGGCTCCCGGATCGCGCGCAACATCTCGGGTGATCAGTACGGCCAGACCGAAGTTGATGAGAATGTCAAAATAGCCCACGACCAGGACGGCCCAGGTGTACCGCCCCACCTCGGTTGGTCCGAGGACGCGCAGCATAACAATGGCGAAACCGAAGTCGAGGCCACGGTTGATGAGGTTCGCGACGGTGGGGACCGCCGCGTTCTTGGCGATTCGCTGAGCCGCGGTTAGGCGGGTCGGCGGGATTTGACCGTGCCCGGGCGCAGAGGGACCATTTTCGACGTGTCCGTGGTCGGGGGACGCGGAATCGGCGAGGATCATTCCGGCGATGGGAAGGATCGTCCGGCCTCCTCGGACGGCGCAGGCCCGCCGCAATGTGGCGGATGGAACCGAGTATAGCAGGCTCAATCAACGGGAACGGCCGGCAATGCGGCCCGATGTGACGCTGTTGGGGTGAGATTGACCTGGTCGAGCGCAGTTGAGACGGTGATAATCCCAGGCAGGTCGACGCGTGACGTTTGCCCGATCGTGTCCACCAGGCGTGCAATAGAGATGTGATGGATAGGGCGACGAATCTCCCGCGCCACGTCGTTCGTTTCGAGCACGTGTCGAAGCGGTTTCGAATCCAGCACGAGCGTCCGCGCTCGTTCCAGGACCTCCTGGTCAGCGGCATGCGCCGCCGCGAGTCCGAGGAGTTCTGGGCGTTGCGGGACGTATCGTTCGAGGCGGAGCCCGGCGTGTCGCTCGGCGTCATCGGCGCGAACGGCTCCGGCAAGAGCACCATGCTGAAGCTTCTGACGCGCATTCTCACGCCGACGTCCGGGCGCATCGTCGTGAACGGCCGAGTCTCGGCGCTCCTGGAGCTCGGGGCGGGATTTCACCCCGAGCTATCAGGTCGGGACAACGTCTTCCTGAACGCCTCGATCCTGGGTCTGCCGCGTCGTGAGGTGGCAAATCGATTCGATGACATCGTGCGATTCGCGGGGCTGGAGCGGTTTATCGATATCCCTGTCAAGCACTACTCATCGGGCATGTATGCGCGACTGGGCTTCGCCGTCGCGATGCACGTCGATCCAGACATCTTGCTAATCGATGAGGTGCTGTCGGTAGGGGATGAGGGGTTCCAGGAGCGCTGCCTCGACGCCATTCGGACGTTTCATCGCGCCGGGAAGACGCTGATCCTCGTGAGCCACGACGTCGCGTCGATCTGCAACATCTGCACGGAGGCGATCTGGCTCGAGTCCGGGCGGATTCGCGCCCACGGGCCCCCGCGGGTCGTGGTCAGCGACTACCAGGCTGCCGCGCATGGCACTGCCGCGCCGGATCTCAAGGTCGCACCCGCGGCCGGTGCGCTCGATGACGCACCGCCCCCGAGTGAGCCGGTCCCCGACCGGTGGGGAAGCGGCGAAGTTGAGATCCTTGACGTGGAGTTTCTCGACGGCGACGGCCAACCGCGTTCGGCCTTTCGGATGGGCCAGCCTTTGGTCATCGCGTTGCGGTATCGCGCAAAGGAGCGGATCGAGGCGCCGGTCTTCGGCATCGGCCTGACCAGCGTCGATGGGGTGCACATCGCGGGCCCGAACACGCGAGTGGATGGCGCCCGCATCGACTCAATCTATGGCGATGGACGCGTGTTTTACGCGACGGATGAGCTTCCGCTCTTGCCCGGCGTCTACGCCGTATCGGCGTCGGTCTACGACGAAACGTGCACCCACGCGTACGACTTCCACGACCGACGGTACGCGCTGCGTGTTCTCGCCGATGAATCGGGGGTCCGATACGGTCTCGTCAGGATTCCGGCGCGCTGGTCCCATGTCGCCGGGGCCGAGCGCGCGGAGCGGCTGAACGCCGAGACGTTTCGTGGGGTACGCCGCGCGTGAAGCCGCAGCCTTTCTCCCTGTTCGACGCCGCACCGGATGATCTGCTGGACCTCCCGTTCGACCAGTACACGCGGCACCGAATCGTGCGCGTCGTCGCCGAATGCGTTCGGGGCGCCCAGGGAGCGCATGCGCTCCACGTTCTCGACGTCGGTGGATATCCGTGCCTCACCCCACGGTTTCTGCCGGCTGATCGAGTCCGGGTCGTCGACGTGGTGAATCCCCGCTCCGACCATCTGGCCTGGGTTGAAGGAGACTCCTGTGGCACGGAGAATCCCGGGAATGGAGCCGCCGGCGCATCAGCCGCATACATCCGCGCCGATGGGTCCTGCCTTCCCTTCAAGCCTCGCGCGTTCGATCTCGTCGTGTCCCTGGACTCGCTGGAGCACGTGCCCCCGGATCGGCGCCCTGCGTACGTAGCCGAGCTGGCGCGGGTGAGCCGTGGGTTCGTGCTCATCCTCGCTCCGTTCGCCCAGGACGAGACTGAGCTAGCCGAGCGGTTGCTCGCGGAGTTCGTTCGCGTCGTGAATCGAGAGGAGCAGCCGCAGCTTCGGGAACATCGCGCGTTCGGCTTGCCGCGACTGGACGACTGGACGCGTTTCGCGGAGGATCACGGTCTCCCTTACGTCACCTTCTGCAGCGGGTTCGTGTACAACTGGCTGCCCATGATGCTGCTCAAGCACTACGTGTCGTCGCTGCCAGACTCCGAGGCCCTCCATCGGGCGATCGATCGGTTCTATAACGTCACCCTCCAGCACTCAGACGCCAAGGCGCCCGGCTATCGACAGGGTTTGTTGATCGCGGCCGGCGGCGCCCAGAGTGTGCTTCAAGAAGCCACGAGCCGCCTGGCCCCCGGGATAGAGGCCGACCGGGATGAGGTGATCGAGCGGATGGAGCAGATCGGACTGCTCCTGAAGCTCGCCGACCTTCACGTGTCGTCTCGTCGCGACGATCGGCTGCGGGATGATCTGCTGGCAAAAGACCGACACATTCTGAACGTTGAACACGCGTTACGCGAATCCCAGGCCCGCGGCGCGGCCCTCGAGCAACAGGTCAAGGCCCTGGAACACGAGATCGCCCTGATCCGAGCAGGGCGCGCCGTGCACGCGCTCGAATCTCTCGCCAAGATTCGTCAAGGTGTATCGGCGCTGCTCTCGGGGAGATCGATCCCACCACCGAAAGGCGGGCACTCCGACAGGAAGCCCGATGGCTGAGGAGTGCCCAAAGGCAAGTATCGTCATCCCGAATTTCAACGGGATGGAGCATCTCGAGGACTGCCTGACCAGCCTCGCGCGGATGGACTATCCACTCGACCGCCTTGAAGTGATCGTCGTGGACAATGCGAGCACAGACGGCTCCGCCGCGTTCATTCGGAAGCGCTTTCCCTCCGTCCGATTGCTCGAGCTCCGGGAAAATCGCGGGTTCGCGGCCGCGTGCAATCGCGGCGCACATGAGGGGCGCGGCGAAGTCGTCGCCTTTCTCAACAACGATATGCGCGTCGGGGAGGGGTGGCTGAGGGAGTTGGTCTCCCCCCTCACGCGGCACCCGGACGTGGCGGCGACGAGTTCCCGGATCCTGAGCTGGGATGGGGCGGCCATCGACTTCGTCGGCGGGGCGGTCAACTTTTACGGCCACGGCTTTCAGCCGCTGCGGGGGCGGCCGACGTCCGAAGCAGACGACGCAGGGATCAAGCCCGTGCTGTTCGCGTGCGGGGGCTCCATGGCGATCCGTCGGGAGCTCTTTCTGAGCGCCGGCGGATTCGACGAGGACTACTTCGCCTTCTTTGAGGACATCGACCTGGGCTGGCGGCTCTGGATCCTCGGCCATCGGGTGCTCTATGTGCCCACCGCTGAGGCGTATCACAAGGGCCACGCGACCGGGAGCAAGATTCCGGCCCATCAGCTGCGCGTCCTCTACGAACGAAACGCCCTCGCCACCATCATCAAGAACTACGACGACGCCAATCTCGCGCGCGTGCTGCCCGCCGCCTTGCTGCTCATGGGCAAGCGGGCGATGGTCTACGGGCGCGTAGACGATCGCCCGTACCGACCTTGGGCGGACCGAACGGAGGATCGCGAAGAGGTGCGGCGCGTGGGAATGAGCCACCTGGTGGCGATGGCCGACCTTGCCGACGGCGCCGCGGAGCTGTGGACCAAGCGCGCGATCGTGCAGCGGGCGCGGCGCAGATCGGATCGTGAGATCCTTCGCCTTCTGGAGTCCCCATTTGAGACGAACTGTCTCGATGAAGGGTACATGCGAACGCAGCAACAGGCGCAGGCCGTATTCGGCATCGATGAGATCTTCGCGGACGCCCAGGGCGCCGGGCGGGTGCTCATCATCGCCAACGACATCGTCGATGCGCGCATGGCCGGGCCCGGAATCCGCGCGTGGGAGATGGCGAAAGTCCTCGCGCGCGCGCATGACGTGACCCTCGCCGTGCCGAACGAGCGCCCGCCGGCAGCGGATGGGTTCTGCGTCCGCACGTATCGGTCGAAGACAGGGGTCGGTCTTCGCGAGCTGGCCTCAGCGCACGACGTACTGATCGTCCAGGGTTTTGTGCTTCACCTGTTCCCCTTTCTCGCGCAAATGGGAAAGCGTCTGGTCGTGGACCTGTATGATCCCTTCACGCTCGAGAACCTCCACGTCTTTTCTCACGATCCCATGGAAGAGCGGGCGGCCGTCCACCAGTCGCACCTCGACGTCCTGAACGCGCAGATCCGTGCGGGCGACTTCTTCCTGTGCGCCAGCGACAAGCAGCGAGACTACTGGCTCGGCATGTTGGCCGCGAACAATCGCGTCAATCCCCAGCAATACGACGCCGACCCAACCCTTCGGAGCCTGATCGACGTGGTCCCGTTCGGGATTCCATCCGACCCGCCGGTCTCGACCCGCCGGGTGCTGAAGGGCGTGTTTCCGGGCATCGAGGAGCACGATCGCGTCATTCTCTGGGGGGGCGGAATCTGGGAGTGGTTCGACCCGCTCACCCTCATCCGCGCGGTGCACCGGGTCAGATCGACGCGCCCAGAGGTCAAGCTCTTTTTCATGGGGATCAAACACCCGAATCCGCTCGTCCCCGAGATGGATATGACCAACCGAGCGATCGCTCTCGCTCGTGAGCTGGGTGAAGAGGGGCGCGGAATATTCTTCAACGAGTGGGTGCCGTACGAGGAGCGTGCGAACTATCTCCTCGAGGCCGACGTGGGGGTCAGCCTGCATTTCGACCACCTCGAGACCCGCTACTCGTATCGAACCCGTGTGCTCGACTACATCTGGGCTGGGCTGCCCGTCGTCTGCACCGGTGGCGACGCGGTCGGGGATCTGGTGGATGAGCGTGGCCTCGGCCGGGTCGTCAGATACCTGGATGAACATGGGCTCTCCGAAGCGCTGCTTTCGGTTCTCGACCATCCGAAGGGCCGCGCCGCGTACGCGGAACAGCTTGCAGCCGTGGCAGAGGAGCTGACGTGGGAGCGCGCGATGGCTTCGCTCATCGACTACTGCGCTGAACCGCGATTTGCCGCGGACCATCTTCCGACTCAGCCCCTGAGGCTCTCGATCGAACCCGACGAGCGACGGCTGCGTGGGCCGAGCCCCTGGCCGCTCGCGCCCCTGCGCCGGCCGCCTACCCCCCTTCACCGGCTGCCGCTGCGCGCGCTGCTCTACCTGCGCATGGGGGGGCCTCCTCGCTTGTGGCAGGAGGTCAGGTCCTACCTCAGGTGGCTGCGGATTCGAGGACTGAGAGCCGAAGGGTAGATGCGACCACGACAACTGGGCGCCTTCCCCCGGGCAGTCGTCCTGCTCCTTGGGCTTCTCACGTGCGTTGCCGGCGCGGGGGGATGCATTGCGCGCGCCGGGAGCGTACCGCAGGGCTCCGAGCCGATTGGCCCGCTCTTCGCGGGACACCGCGTCACCGTCGCCTTCACGCCCCGCCCGGCGACCCTCGTCGGCATCGACCTCCGCGTCGCGACGTACGCTCGGCACAACGGCGGCGTGGTGACGCTGCAGCTAAAGTCGGCTGCCGATGCGCGCCAAGCCCTGCGCACGGTCCGGATCCCCGCCGTGGATTTCGCGGACAGCCAAGTGTTTCGCTTCGCCTTCGATGCCCTCGATCTCGCCAACTCTGGAGATGGCCAGTCGACGCCAGGCAAGCTGGTCCTCGAGATCACGAGCGACGCGCCAGACGACAAAGACGCGGTGGCCGTATGGGGCCGTTCCCCGGATGGGCCAGCCACGACGTCATACGACGGCGTCCCCCTGGACGTAGACCTCGCGTTTGCCCCGGTTTACGCGGACCCGATTCTTGGGCTCGCAGCGATGGAGATCGGCGCGCTCGTGGCCTCGGGGGTGCAGGTCCTCGTCGTGGCGCTTGTACTGGTCGTCCCCGGGCTGCTCATGGCCCGCGCCGTTCTCGGCTCGCGCGCTCGCCCGTTCGCATTGCTGTGCGCGGCGCCAGCCTTGAGCGTGGCGGGAGTCGCCATTGTCACGCTTTGGTGCAGTACGCTTGGCCTTCGCCTCGGCGCACCCACCGCCATCCTCGTGGCGATCCTGTCCTGCGTCGGGCTCGCGCTGATGGTGGCTCGGCCTTTACTGCGCAACCGAGGTGGGAGGTCGCTGGCTCGCCTCGCCAGTATCGGGGACATTTCGGTGGCCGGCATCGTCTTGCTGGGTGCTCTGGCGCGGGCGATCGCCTTCGACGGCTTCGTTCTGCCCCCGGGCGCCGACGCGTACCACCACGCGATCATCGCGCAGCTCATCCACGACGTCGGAGCCCTGCCAACGTCGTACCGGCCATACGCCGCGATCGATTCATTCGCCTACCATTTCGGGTTTCACGCGCTCGTGGCGTGGGACTCCTGGCTAACGGGGCTCCCGGTCCTAGCGTCGATGACCGCAACGGCCTTCATCCTCAATGTCCTCATCGCTCTATCCGTCGCATTTTGCGCCGAGTGGCTGGGGCTTGGTCCGATGGGACGGATCACGGCGGTGCTCGTCGTGGCACTGCTGAGTCCGTTTCCCGCGGACCTGCTGGACCTGGCCCGCTACCCGCAAACGGCTGGGCTGGTGATCCTCCCGGTGGCTGGCGCTCTGGCCATCACGCAGGGGGCTGGCTTGCCGTCGGACCGCGTATCGGGCACTGGGCACCGGTGGTCGCTCAGCGAGGTTCGGCCCGCGGTCGGCCTTGGCGTGCTGGCCGCCGGCGTGTTTCTGACGCACTACCGTCTCGCGATCGCCCTGGTGATGCTTGGGATTCTCGCGCTGGGCTCCGTGGTTGGAGCGGCTGTGCGGAGCAGGGCCAGCGAAATCGCGTGGCGCAGCGCGCGCGCGCGATTCTTGGGCTCGATCATCGCCGCCTCGGTGGGGCTGGTCCTCGTCGCGCCGTGGCTGGTCCGATTGGCGACGACGTTCCGACTGGGTCTCGGCGATGGCCAGGGACGGTACGGGCCGGAGTACTTCAGCCTGGAGCGCCTGGGGACCGCGCTCGAACACCCCCTGTTCTGGCCTCTCATGGCCCTCGCAGTCGGGGGATTCGTCGCGTCCGTCCATGGGCGACGGGGGGCCATCACGCTCGTCGGCGCTTGGGCCGGCCTGACGACCGCGCTCTCAAACCCGTATTGGCTCCCCATACCGCGCGCGGGGGCTCTCGACAGTGTGACCCTCTTCAGCTCGCTGTTCCTTCCGGTCTCCATTGGAATCGGCTTCGGCGCGGAACGAATGTGGGCGCGGCTCCCTCGCGCACACGCACGACTCATCCGTCCACTGGCCGTGGCGACCGCGGCCAGTGCACTGGTCGGCCTGAGTCTCTGGGGCGTCGCGACTATGGCGGCGAGCGTGAGCCCTGACGGCCGAATCGCGGATTCCGGCGACCTCGACGCGGCGCGGTGGATCGAGCGGTCCCTGCCGCCCGACGCGATGCTGCTCGTCAATAGCGCGATCCGGCGCTGGTCTCCCGATTACGTCGTTCCCACCGACGCCGGTTACTGGATGCCGCTTCTGGCCCATCGAGCGACGACGCTCCTCCCGCTCGTGTATCCTGGCGAGCGGGGCGTGACCAGGGCCCAGGTCGAGCTGATGGAGCGAATCAGCCGCGCGTCCGCGGCGCGCCTGGGGGACACCGACACGCTCGCCCTGCTGCGGAAGGCCGGAGTGACCCACGTGTACCTCGGCTCGCGCGGTGGCCCGCTGTCCGACCAAGCGCTCAAGGAGAGCCCGGCGTTTCGGCGGATCTACCAGCGGGAGGGGGTCAGCATCTACGAGCTGTCCGGCTCTCTGGCTCGAGCGCCATCGGATGGTCGCGAGGTCGCTGGCCCGTGACGGCCCTCTCGTCCATCGTCGACTCGTATCGCTATCGCGGACTGCTTCGGAATCTGCTCGCTCGCGACTTATCCGTTCGGTACAAGAACTCCGTTCTGGGGTTTCTGTGGACCCTTCTCAATCCGCTCCTTCTGATGATCGTCTTCACCATCGTGTTTCAGGTCCTGCTGCCCACGAACATCCCGCACTTTTCGGTTTTCGTGCTCATCGGGATCCTTGCCTGGAACTTCTGCGTTGGCTCCGTCATGGCGTCGATCCACAGCGTGGCAGGAAACGGCGACCTCGTCCGCAAGGTGTACTTCCCGCGCGAGATGTTGCCGCTTTCCGCGGTCTTGTCATGCCTGGTGCACTTCGTTCTCGCCCTCTCCCTGGTGTTCGTGATGCTTCCACTGACCGGACTGACCATCACGCCGCTCATTCTCTGGCTTCCGATCACCATCGTGTTTCAGACCGCGTTCCTGGCGGGCGTCGGGCTCTTCCTGTCCGCGGTGAACGTTTTCTTTCGCGACACCGAATCGATCATGGACGTTGCCATGCTGGCCTGGTTCTTTCTCACGCCGATCTTTTATCCGCTGGACGTGCTGGCGGATAAAGAGATCGGCGCCATGAACGTTCGCTGGCTCATGCACGTGCTGAATCCGATGGCATCCTTTATCTCCACGTACCGCCTCGTGCTCATCGACGCTGCCCCTCCCGATCCGGCGTTCCTTGCGCGGACCTTCGCGGTCTCGATCATGGTCCTGATCGTCGGGTACGCGGTTTTCAAGCGCTCGGAGCCCAGTTTTGGAGAAGAGCTCTGATCGTTGCACGGCAGGAGGCACGAGCGGCCCCGGCCATACGAGGGCGTGAGACACCAGCAGCGACGGCGATCGCGGTTCTCTGTGTCGCTGGGGTCGGACTCGCGGTGCGCCTTCACGACATCGCCCGCGAAAGCTTCTGGCTCGACGAAGCGGGGCGGGCGGCGATTGCCCATCTCCCGCTGAGTCAGATACCGGGCGCGGTCAGCGTCGTGGAGCTCTCGCCACCCCTGTATCACCTTCTGCTCCACGTCTGGATGCTGGCGTTCGGGGACACCGACGCGGCGCTTCGGCTATTTTCCGCCGTGCTGGTGGTCCCCACCGTCGCCGTCGCGTGGTCGCTCGGCACCGCGGTGGCTGGCCCGCGATCCGGGCTGCTGACGGCGGTGCTCGCTGCCCTGCATCCTTTCGCCATCCGTTACGGCCAGGAAGCCGGGATGTACGCGTTGCTCCTGTGCCTTTCCCTCGCAACCACCCGCGCCGCTGTGGACGCGCTCGCCACGGGGGCGGATACGGGCGAGTCGGCTCGGGCTCTGCGCAAGCGGCGCGCGCGCGGGCTCGCGGCGTACGTTGTGTTCGGCGCCCTATCGCTCTATACGCACTACTACGCGGTGTATCTCCTGGCCTCGGTGGCCCTGGTGGGCGTCGCTCGATCCGCCCAGCAACGGAGCAGGCACGGGCTCGTGCTCTGGTCGGCGGCCCACGGGGTCATCGCGCTCGCATTCGTCCCGTGGCTCCCGGCCATGGCGCAGCAGGCGCGCCTTGCCGCATCCGTGACGGACTGGGACGGAGTGACCCTGGCTGGCGCGTTGACCCATTGGTGTGCGACCGCGCTTGCTGACGGCGCTCCATGGTCCCAGTCGCTGCTCAGCGTGCTCGTGCTTGTGTGGCTGGCGGCGGCGGGCGTCATGCGGATCGGACGCAATACCCCGTCGATCTGGCTGATGGGAGTCATCGCTGTGGGGCCCGCGATCGCGGCCGGCCTGGTGTCCCTTGGCCTTCACTCCTTTCGGGACCGCGGGTTCATGGTGGCAGTCGGCGCAACCTGGGTCCTCCTGGCCGCGGCAATCGGCGGCGTTCGCGATCTCCCCCGATTCGATCGAGCCGGTCGGGCCTTCGTCGCTGTCGCGGCCGCCGCCATGGCGATCAGCGGAATCGTCTTCGATGCGACCGAGCACAAGGAGGACTGGCGTGGTGCGGCGGGGATGGTCGCCGGAGGGGCAGGGATCAACGATCCGATCTTTCTGATCCACTACGGCGCCCAGATTCCCTTCGACCGGTATTTTTCGGGAAGCCAGCCGCGGATCGGGCTGCCCGCAAACTTCGACTGGACTCGTGGCTACGCGGCACGGTATGTGGCCACGACGGCCGACATCGAGGCGCGCGTCGTCCCCGCCCTCGAGCACACGCGCCAGGCATGGGCGGTCCTTTCGCACGACGAGGGCCGCGGAAGCGCGACGCTTCTGGCAGCGCTGGACCGATGGGGAACGCCGGTGGAGGATCGCGACTTTCACGCTGTGCGCGTCGTGCGGTACCGCGCACGAGGCGCCTGACGGATCAGCTCGTTGCAGGGTGCGTCGCGCGCGGATTAAATGGTCGGGACATAGTGCCCGGCTCATGGATCCCGACGATGATCGGGAGCAGGCCGAGAACCGCGCCGTCGATCCCCATCGACGGCGCGCGCGACTCCTGGGGGTAGGGCGCAGGTGACCGCTCCAGCGAAGGTAAGCGTGCGGGGCGTGACGAAACGCTTCACGGTGCGCCGCCGAGAGATACTCGCCCTCGACGGCATCGAGGTCGACATTCGCGGTGGCGAGTTCTTCTGCATCGTCGGTCCCTCGGGGTGCGGAAAAACGACCCTCTTGCGCATCCTCGCGGGGCTCGAGACGGAGTCGAGCGGCACCATCGAGGTGGTCCGAGATCCCGCGACCGAGCGACCTCTCAATTCAATGGTGTTTCAAGAGCAGAGCGTGTTTCCCTGGATGACCGTGCGCGACAACATCGCGTTCGGGTTAAAAGCTCGGGGCTTTTCGCGGCGGGCTCGCTATGCCGTGGCGGAGCCCTTCATCCACAAGGTTGGGCTTACCGGGTTCGAAGACGCTCTGCCCCACCAGCTCTCCGGCGGAATGAAGCAGCGCGTGTCGATCGCTCGGGCCTTCGCCAACGATCCGGAGATCCTGCTTATGGACGAGCCGTTCGCCGCGCTGGACGAGCAGACGAAGCTGGTCCTCCAGGGCGAGCTACTGCGGATCTGGGACGAGAGTCGAAAAACGGTCGTGTACGTGACCCATAGCATCGACGAGGCGATCCTTCTCGCGGACCGTATCATGGTTATGAGCGCACGTCCGGGGCGGGTGAAGGAGATCATCGACGTGGCGTCGGTGTTCGGCCGGCCGCGGCAGGTGGAGTTGGTTAAGAGCAGCGCGCAGTACGGGGAAGTCTTCGGTCGCGTTTGGGGGCTGCTTCGCGCGGAAGTGCTAGGTTCCCAGCTGATCGGGGACGCCACGCAGGAGGGCATGGGCGCATGAACGTCTCCACGAAAACCGGGGCCGTCGACGTGCGGGCCGCGTCCGGCAGCGCCCATGCGGGCGCGCCGGCGAATGCCGCGCTGGTGGGTAAGCCCGCCCGGGGCGGAATCGGCCGATGGAACGTCGAGCGCGCCCTCTCGTTCCTCTCGCCGGTCATCCTCCTTCTGCTCTGGGAGGCTGCTGCGCGAACGGGAGGGATCGACACGCGATTCTTTCCAGCCCCGTCGTCGATCTTCAAGACCGCCGGTGCGCTGGTCCAATCCGGTGAGCTGTGGAGCAACGTGTCGGTGAGCCTCGTCCGAATCGCCGTGGGCTTCACGATCGGCGCGGTCCCGGCGGTGATCGTCGGCCTCGCGATGGGCCTGTTCAGCCCGGTGCGGGCCGTGATTCAGCCGCTCATCGACGGGACGTTCCCCATCCCCAAGATCGCCGTGCTGCCGCTCTTCATCATGATCTTTGGGATCGGCGAGGCGAGCAAGTACGCGATCATCGCGGTGGCGGTGACCTATCTGGTGCTCATCAACACGGTCGCGGGGGTACGCAATATCGAGCGAGTCTATCTGGACGTGGGCAAGAACTTCCACGCGAGCCGGCGCATGATGTTCAGCGACATCGCGCTCCCGGGCGCGCTGCCCATGGTCCTGACCGGCCTTCGCCTCGGGATGGGAGTCGCGCTGCTCGTGATCGTGTCAGCCGAGTTCGTCGGCGCCAAGAGCGGCATCGGCTACATGATCTGGAGCTCGTGGCAGGTGTTCCAGGTCGAAAAGATGTACGTCGGCTTACTGGTCAGCGCGCTCATCGGCTTTGCGAGCGCCATCCTCCTCAATACGCTCGATCGCGTGCTCATCCCCTGGAAGCCCCGGTAGCGGCGGCCCGAAGAATCGATCGTTGCGAGTCGCTGGGGCGCTCCGGTCCTGCGTCGGCGCGGTGGACCCGGTCACTTGGGCCATGCGAGGGCGTAGATGTCGTTGCACGCGACGAGGCGGAGCGGCGTCCTCAGCGCGAGGCGAGCCAGCGCTCGGACCGCCGGCGTGCGAAAGAATCCATACGATGCGCCCCGCAGGTCAGCGAACTGATCCGAGTTTTGCTGCCAGCGAGCCTGTTCGAGCGTGAGGTTTTCCAGCCAGACGCGACTCGCGAGGCCAGCCCGCTCGAGCGTGCGCCGCAGCCCGACGATGTCCTGCTCATTCACGTGAACTTGGTGCTCGTAGTCCGTTCGTGGGTCTCGAGGGAGCCCCGGTCGGATGAGGCGCAGGAGCGGATAGCCGATGCCGAGCGCCCATCGATTCGGAACGGTGTGGATGACGGCGTAGCCGCTCGGTTTGAGAATCCGCCGCACCTCGCGCATCGCGCCATCGAGCTGCCAGGGAACGAGGTGCTCGACCACGTCGAGAAGCGTTACGCGGTCGAAGCTCCCAGGCGGAAACGGCAGGGCAGTCGCGTCGGCGAGCAGGACGCGCACGCTTCCCGCGGATCCGACGCGGGCAGCCTCCGGGGTGACCCACCCGACCATCCGGACGGCCTCCTCCGTGAGGCGGGCGCAGTCGGGCGAATAGTCGGCCGCGATGACCTCGGCGCCGCGCCGCGCAGCGTGCACAGCCACCTCGCCACGGCCGCATCCGAGATCGAGCAGGCGAACCCCGGGCCGGATCTTCGCGAGATCGAGTGAGCGAGCCAGCCGCGGCCGCAGCCGTTCGCCCCCGCTCGTGACGAAATCGCGATAATCCGGCCCGGCGAATCCCACCACGACCTCTTCAGAGTATTGCGAGGCGGGGACGGGTTGATCGGTCACGTCTTGCGGGCCCGGACGAGAAACCCAGTGCCCCGACTGAGACGGTCGAACGGCTCGTCGAGGTGGAAGAGGCCGGCGAGGGCCGTCGTTGCGCGACCCCGCGCGATCTTTGCCAGGAGCGACCGCTCGCCCCCCGGCGAACCGGCCCGAGCGAGCCCGGGCCCCTGGAGGAACCGTTCGTAGAGCATCATGAAGGGAAATCCCCATCGCACCATAAGGTCGATGCGAAGGCCGTTCCCCTCGATGAGACGACGCAGGTCGGCCGCTTCATAGCGGCGCCGGTGCCCAGCCCACGTGTCCAGCCAGCCAAATCGATCGCTCCCCGCGGGTACCGTGAGGGCCAGGATCCCACCTGGCCTCAACGCGGCGGCGATGGCGCGCACCGCCGCGTCGTCGTCATCGAGATGCTCGAGGACCTCTCCGCAAACGGCCCCGTCGAACCAATGGGGGCGGAGGGAGGCGCGTGGCAGATCCGCCTGGAAGACGTGGACCCGATGGGCCAGGCCAAGATAATCCATTCGCGCGCGCGTGTACGCCACGAATTCCGGCGATTCGTCGATAGCGGTGACCGAATAGCCCATGCGCGCGAGGAGCTCGGTGAGGCCGCCCGCACCGCAGCCCGCGTCGAGGATGGTGCCCGCGGGCATGGCGGAGCGCAGGCAGCGCGCGAGCCGCCTGATCCGGTAGGCGTGTCGCGGCCCAACGAGCTCTGGAGCGGTGCCCCAGGTCATGGGTGGGGGTTGCTGGGTAAGAGCCACATGCGCCTCGCGCGAACGTATCGGGATGATAGCAGGCTGTGCGGACACAGTCGCATCACACCGCGCGTCCATGGAATCCCTGGTCGGTAGAATTGTTCTGATTCCGGACCGGAGCTGGGTTACTGAAGCGCCTGCTGGCCGATGGTCGCGCTGCGCGCAGATTGGCAGTCGCGATCCGTTGGATCCTCGTCGTCGCTGCATGCCAGGCGCCCACCCTCCCGTCATCGGCGCGCGCGCGAGCGCCCACTGTCCGCGCGGCTGAGCTCGCGGCGACGCGAAGCGACGTTGCAGCCGACAGCCTTGCCATCGCCACGTTTGAGAGCGCCTTCGCTTTTCAGGCATTCGGCATTCTGTGGACCGGCGACGCCCCGACGTTGGAAGAGCGCGTGGTGACGGTGGATGGAACCATGGGCGGCTGGCACGAGGTTGAAATCGAGGACGATTTCCCGCCCGTCTCCGGTGGGAATGCCAGCAAGCTCATCATCGGGGCGCCGGCGATCGAGGCTCAAGTACGTGTCTCTGCTGGGGCAGCGGGGCGTCTTCCGGCGGACCTGCGAATCGTCGCGATTGACCCATCCGGTGGCCAGCCCGATCCTCCTGTCGCCGCGGCGCGCCTGGGAAGAGCGATCGATCCCGCGATTGCGCCTGGGAATCCGCTGCAGGTCCCCGTGCCGACGCCGCCCCCTGCGACACCCTTCTCTCCCTTTGCGCCCATCGGGACCCCGCGGCCGACCCCTGCTCCATCTGTCACGCCGGCCGTGACGCCACTCCCGCCAGGAGTGGCCCCATCAGCGCCATCCGCTCCGTCCGGTCCGCCGATCGCGGCGCCTCGGATCATCGCCCGCTCCGATTGGGGCGCTGATCCCCAGTACCTGACGTGGACGCCGGAATTTGCGCCAGCTCGTAAGTTCGCCATCCACCATACGGTTACGAGTGACGGCGGCAATGACCCGGCGGCGGCGATTCGCGCGATCTACTACTACCATGCCGTCACCCTCGGCTGGGGAGACATTGGCTACAACTACCTGATCGACCGATCGGGGAACATCTATGAGGGGCGGGCCGGTGGGCCGAACGTCGTCGCCGGTCATGCGGCTCAGTACAGCAGCGGCGCGGACGGCATCGCGCTACTCGGCACCTACCAGGACGATCGACCGACGGATGCGATGCTCGCGGCGTTGGTGTCGCTGATCGCGTGGCGAGCCCGCGCCCAGGGCGTGGACCCGCTCGGCTCGAGCTTCTTCGTCGATAAGCAGGTCCCCAACATCTTCGGCCACCGGGACGTCATGTCGACGGATTGTCCGGGCGACGCGGCCTACGCGCTGTTGCCGACAATCCGCCAGCGTGTGGCCACCTATCTCGCCACCGGCGTCCTTCCGACGGGTCCAATTGGACCGATTACGACACCCAGCCCGAGCCCATCCGTTCCGCAGCCGCGGCCGTCTGTCTCGGTGGTCGGCGCGCGGTTCAGTCCGACCTCGCTGAGCGCGATGGATGTGGTGAGGGTCGACATAACGGTAGCTAATACGGGGGCGTCGCCGGTCACCACGCAGGGGCCGGACCCGGGGGCGGTCTATGATGAAAAGGACAGCTACCTCTCCGTGGGCCAGCCGGAGCAGCCGGGCCGAATTCGCGTCGGCGTCGAGCTGGATGGCGGCGGCGTAATCGATCGGCGATTCCGTTGGGGCCTCGGACAGGACCTGGGGCCCGGCCAGACGCGGACCGTAACCGGGTTCATCCGCTTCGACGAACCTGGCGCGCACACGCTGTGGGCCGGCATTGTCGACGAAGGGGTCGCCTGGCTTCAGGACCGCGTGGCTCCGACGTCGGTGACGGTTTGGACGCCGGGCGCCAGTAGTTACGCCGCGATCGCTGCCCCGTCGTCCACGGTGTATTTCCCCCTGGCGATGCGCGGCGCTGGCGGGTGGAGCACACGTCTGGTCGTGGCGAGTGCCGCCGATGCGCCCCTGCAAGGATCCCTCGCCCTGATCGCTCCAGATGGCGCGACGGCCGCTGCGGTCCCATTCGCCCTTCAGGGCCGCGCCGCCGCCCAATTCGACCTGGCCACGCTCACCGGGCTTCCGGATGGCTTCGTCGGGTCCGCCGTGGTCCAGGCCGATGGGCCTGTCGCGGGGGTGGCGTTTCAGGAGCGCGCAAACACCGATCGAATGGCTGTGGAGGGCGTGTCCCACGGCTGGACGACGCTCTACGCGCCGCTCATTGCCAAGAACTACCACGGGCTTTCGACCGGCATCCAGGTCCAAAACCTGGGGAGCGAGCCCGGCTCAGTTTCGGTCACCTTGATTCAGGACAACGGGGCGACCTGGTCGGAGACGGCCGTCGTCGCACCGCTCGCGGCGGCGACGTTCTACACTCCCGCGAACGACAGCCTGCCGGACGGCTTTGTCGGTTCGGCGGTGATCGAGAGCACAGATGGCCAGCCAATGGCGGCATACGTCAACGAGATTCGATCTGACGGCGTCGCGATGAGCTACGCGGCTCGAGCCGGCGGGAGCCAGGCCGCGGTTGCGCCGCTCCTGTACCGCCGCCGCAACGGATGGAATTCCGGGCTGCAAGTACAAAATCTCGGCGCTGGACCGGCCGACGTATTAGCGACGTATATGCAGACCGACGGATCCGGCGGACCGTGGGAGCAGCGCGGCTTCGTCGGGTTCGGCATCAGCGCAACGTTTTATCTGCCGGCGGCGCTCGATCTTCCCGACAACCTCGTTGCTTCGGCTATCGTTCGCGCGCTGGAGGGCCAGCCGCTTCTCACACTGGCGCAGACCGTCAACGCGGTGAAGAAGACGGGCACCGCGGTGGGCAGCTCGCCAGACAGCGCGTCGACCCTGTTCGTCCCCTGGTTCACGAACGACCGCGATGGCTGGCGTTCGGGCGTGCAAGTCGTGAACCTTCTGCCGCGAGCATCCCCGATCAGCCTTCGCTTCACCGATCCCCGTGGCGGGCTCGTGTACCAGACGGACGACGTCATTCCCGGCTCGGGCGCCCGGACCTTCTACTCTGCAGCCTTGACCGGGCTGCCGGCCGGATTCGGCGGTTCGCTGACCATCAGCGCGGCCCCCGGATCCGCGCTGTCAGCCGTCGTGAACGACGTTCGCTGAGCGGAGCTTCGGGCGTGGTCACGCTATCCGCGCCGTGCGCGACGCGCGCAAGCGGCTTCGATGGCATCGACGAGGGGCGTGACGACGGCCGCGGGGGTGAACGCCGCCGAGTAGAGCCGTCGCCCCTCGGCCGCGACCTCCTCGCGAACGTTGGGATCGTCACGCAGACGAAGCAGGGTCGATGCCAGCGCCGGCGGATCGGACGGCGGACAGACGAGGACCGGAGGGGTGGCGCTGGACCGGGCGAGCACCTCCTCGCGGAGCGCAGGCGACTCGGCGGTGGCGACGGTGCGCCCACAGGCGAGGGCGAGGTAGAGCTTCGCGGGGACCACGTCCATAGCCTTCGTTCCCGCCCCGAAGATGCCCAGGCATACGTGCGCCTGGGAGATGTACTCGCGGATCAAGTCGTCCTCGGAGAGCCACGTCCGGGTGAATCGCACGTTGGGGACAGGATCGGCCGCGAGGGAAGACGCGACGGCATCGGCCTCCTGGCCGTCTCCCACGAGGTCGAAACACACCCCCGCGCCGCGCGGGATGCACCGGGCCGCCGCCAGGATCGTGTCCAGGCCGTGGAGCGGCACGAACCCGCCGAAATAGAGGACGCGGAGGGGCGGCGAAGCGGGGGCCCTCGGCACGGTGCCCGGGTCTCGAGCGCCGACCGGCGCGACCACGACTCGTCCCGGGTCGAGGCCGCACTCGACGGAGAAGCGGCGCCCGTGCGCAGCGGTATCGACGACGACGAGGTCCGCGAACCGAAACGCGAGGCGGTCGATGAGCCGTGCCGCGCGGCGGGTCGCATCGTTTCTGGCGCCGATGCGCCGATCGGCCAGGGTCTCGTCCAGTCCCACAAACGCGTCCAGCACCAACAGCGCGTGAGGGAAGAGCAGCCGAAGCGCCACCATGTCCAGCTGGCCCGGGTAGCCGACGAGGATGACCCCGTGGCGCGCGGCCTCCGCTACTCGACGCCCCAGGCGTGCATACGCGCGGACGAGCCGTCCCAGGAGGCGGGGGTTGCCCAGCCCTCTCCGCGCTAACTCAACGCGTTCGGTGGTTGAACCCCAGGACGGCTCCACGATCCGGCGAACGGTCAGGCCTCGCTCCGCCAGCCCCTGGGCGAGGATTGGCACTCGGCCGCTTCGCGGGTCGTGGGTACCAGCGAGAGTGACGACGCGTGCAGGAGAGGCGGCTCGCGGCGCCGCCGGCGACATTGCTGGGGTCGTCCCAGCCCTAATTGCGACGCTCGGCAGGAGAGGCGGCGGCATGCGTGATCCTGTTCACGTTGACCATAAGAAGCACCCTCACGTATGATCGGCCTCGTGCCCTTCGCAACCGAGAGGCACTATATCAGGGATGATGACGAATTCCATTCACGTCTTGGCGTAGTGAGATCGCCCCCTCTCAACGAGTCCAGGCCACTGAAACCCGTGCCCAGCGCGTCGTTGCCATCGACGCAATGGCGCTGGGCTCCGCGCGGGGCGGAGACGAGACCTATACGAAGGGACTCCTCACAGGGCTCGCGGAGATCGTGGACGACGACGGCGATCGGCTCTTCCCACTTCTCGTCCGTCCCGGTGTCGAGCTGCCCAACATCGTGCGATCTCGCGCGGCTTTTCCGCTCGTGTCTGTGGGCGGGCGCATCTCCGCTGTTCGCCACGCGCTGACGGTGCGCCGGGCCGTTTCGCGGTTTGAGCCGCGAATCTCGCTGTTGCATTCCCTGATACACGCCCCCCCTTGGCCCCCACGCCCGGTCGCCCTCTATGTGCCCGACCTGGCATTCCTGAGGTATCCGGCTCTTCATCCGCTGGCCGTCCGCGTGCGGTTCCGGGCGCTGATTCCGCTTCACATCCGACAGGCGCGCGCAATCATCACGGTCAGCGAATTTTCCCGGTGCGAGATCATCGGGACGTACGACGTTTCGCCCGACTCGGTGTTCGTCGTGCCCAACGCGGTCACTGTTGGCGGCCGCGCGGCCACTGCCGGAACATTGGAGACAGCGCCGAGATCGGATGAGGAGGCGCCCGACCCGCTGGGGGCGTTGGGGGTCGACCCGCCGTATCTCCTATACCTTGGGAACCTGCATCCGAGGAAGAATGTCCCACGTTTGATCGACGCATTTGCCCGGGCGCAGCGCGCCGCGGCTGGTATCGACAACTTCAAGCTTGTCATCGCCGGCGGTCGGTGGTGGGGTGGTGGAGAGGAGCAGCGCGCAGCTCGGCAGGCGCGTCCGGGCTCGGTTGTGTTCCTCGGTCGCGTCCCAGACGCCGTCCGGGACGCCCTGCTGCAGCGGGCGACCGCGCTGCTGTATCCCTCGCTCTGGGAAGGATTTGGGCTCCCCCCAGTGGAGGCCATGGCTGTCGGGACGCCGGTGCTGGCGTCGAACACGTCTGCCTTCCCGGAGGTCCTGTCCGATGCCGCGCTCCTGGTGGATCCGTTCGACACGGATGCCATCGCGCGCGGGATCGTCGAACTCGCCACAAGCCAAGCTCTGCGAGCCACGCTCATCGAGCGGGGACGGCGCCGCGCCGCGACCTTTACCCCGCGCGCGATGGCCGAACGGGCGCTCGATGCGTTTCACTGGGCGATGGACCGCGCCGCGTGATGGTAGCGGGCCAATCGCGCAAAACACCGGATCGAGCGTGACGGGGGAAGTTGTTCTGAGAGCTGAGGAGGCCCGGAGCGGAAATGTCGCGCACTGAAGCCGAGCCGGCGGATCGTCCGGTCGTCTCCGTCATCATTGCGAACTACAACGCCCGGGAGATGCTGGCTCGTTGTCTCGCATCCCTTCAGCGCCACGCACCAGAGCGTTCGTTTGAAGTGTTGGTCGTCGATGACGGCTCGACGGATGGGAGCGACAGGATGGTCCGCTCGTCGTTCCCCGATGTCCTGCTGCTAGCCAATTCACAGAACTTTGGACAATCCTACTCGAGCAACCGGGCCGCGCGCGAAGCGCGCGGAGCGTACCTGTACTTTGCAAACAACGACGTCGAGCTGTTTCCTCAGACCGTCGACGCCCTCGCCTCCTTCCTCGACGACCACCCCGAATCGGCCGCGGCGGGGAGCTTGCTGCTGAATCCGGACGGAAGCTTCCAGGGTGGAGCGAAGCCGCTCCCTTCCGCTCGAACGGCGCTGTTCGGCCGGCGCTCCTACATCACCAAGTGGTTCCCGGGGAACCGGTTCTCTCGCGGCGAGATACTCGATTGGCGTGCGACATCGGGCGAGCCGTTTCGCGTCGAGTTCGTGCATGGGACGTCGGTGATGATCCGCCGGGACGCCTTTTTCGCCGCGGGCGGCTTCGACGAGCGGCTATTCAATTTTGGCGACGCCGATCTCTGCAGACGGCTGCAGGGGCAGGGACATGTGTACTGCGTGCCGGCGTCTCGGGTCGTTCACTACGAGCACTCAGGTGGATCCGGGCACAATTTTCGCCAGCGTTGCTGGCGCGTGTGGCGATTCCATCAGGACGTGTGGCGGTACTATCGCAAGCACCATTCGCGCGGTCTTCTGGACCCTCTGGCCCCGATCGTGGCGGGCCTCCTCGCCGCGCGCTGCCTCGTTTCCTACGCCATTCAAGGGGCCCTGGAAGTGGAGCGGCTCAGACGCTCGCGTTCGCGGCACGCGCGACGCGACGATGCAGAGATTGGCCGCGTCCTTCAGGAGCCCGAGCTGCCCTAGCGTGGGTGGTGGCCCCGCGCGCGATCCGGGGAATTTCTACAGCGACGGGTATTCCGAGTTTCCGAGTCTCGCGTCCGTGATCTCGTGCAGCCCCGTGCCATCGAGGTTGATTCGGTAGACGCCCCAGCGCGCGAGCGATACGTCATAGCGATGAAAGATGAGGGTGGCGCCGCCGCTGGTCCATCGCGGGACGCTGTTGATCGCGCGGTCCTTGATCACCGGGTGCTGGTCGCTCCCATCTGAGCGCATCATGAAGATGCTCCACACGCCGATGCCGGGTTTGAATGCGTTTGGCTCCGTCTCGGCTAGCCACGCGATGGACGCGCCATCTGGCGAGAAGTAGGGGTCGTGGTCCCGCATCGTGTTGTGCGTAAGCTGGGTGACGTCACCGCCGGCGGCGGGCATTGTGAAGATCTCGAAATTCTGCTCGACGCAAGGGGACACGGCGCAGCTCACGAACGCGATCGTCTTTCCGTCCGGTGACCAGCTCGGATCGGTATTCACCCCGTCTCGATGGGTGATCTGGCGGGGGTGCCGCCCTTCGTCATCGGTGAGGAAGATCTGCGTGTTGGGGAACGATCCTCCTACCATGACCAATTGATCCCCCGATGGCGACCACTCGGCATGTCCCTGAACGACCCATCCGTCCATCCCGACGGGACGGAGCAGTCGCTGATCCGACCCGTCCGCATTCATGACCCAGAGACTCGCAACCTTGATCTCCTCCGGCTTCGCGCCCGCCGGGACTCGGTAGAAGAGAATCCTGCGCCGATCGGGCGAGATCCTCGGCCACCAGCTCTCGAACGAGAGATCGAGCGTGAGCCGCTTGACGTTGGACCCGTCCGCGCCCATGACGTAGATTTCGTGGTTACCGGTCCGGTCCGAGCAGAATACGATGCGATCGGCCGTCAGCGGCTCGACTTCGGCCGTGCGAGCGCGGGCCTCCTCGAGGCCGACGGCCGATAGCTCGGGCGGCGTGACTGGGCCGGGCGACTCGGTCCCGATCTGGCTGCGCCGGCCGACCACGATCCCCGCGATGAGCACAGCCGAGAGCACGATCAGTCGCGCGAGGAACCGGCGCAGGATGAGTGGCGCTCCGTGACGACGTTCACATTGAAGGGGGATAGTACGCAATGTTACCATCCCCTTCCGTCAACGGAATCAGTTCTTGACGGAATGATTCTGGTTCACGAAACACAACGATTCCCATGCTTGGCGACTGGCGAGTTTGCTTCTGACTCAACGCGAACGCGTCATTGAGCGAGGAGCTCCCGGACTCTGAAAGTAGCCGCAGGAGCAAAGGACCCGTCGCTCTTGATCGGGTGCGGCGCGTGCACGCAAATTCGCTGATCGGTAGGCAACGCTCTTTGGCTGGTACCTTCAGCAACGCACCACGGGCGCAGGAGCCATTGGCGGCGAGCCGCTGCGCGTTCCCATCCATCCGTCGCTCGGCGCGCGAGCTCGCCCCCGGGCTCAGTGCCCCCGTCGATGCTCGGCGTGGTCGCCCCGCATACGACGCGGCCAAGCGCGCCCTCGATATCGTCGTCGCCTTGTTGGCGCTCATCCTCCTCGCTCCGTTGATGGCGGCAATTGCGATCTTGATTCGCCTGGATTCGGCCGGGCCTGTGCTGTTCCGACAGCGCCGCGTGGGCCTTGGCGGGCGCACCTTCATGCTCTACAAGTTCCGTTCAATGTACGTTGACTCCCGCGATCGATTCCCCGACCTCTTCACGACGCCGTGCCTCGATGACCGGGGCTCCGTCGTGTACAAGAGGAAAGATGATCCGCGGGTCACGCGCGTGGGTCGCGTCTTGCGCACAACATCGCTCGACGAGCTCCCAAATCTGTGGAATGTGCTCCGCGGCGAGATGAGTCTCGTTGGTCCCAGGCCGGAGCTCCTCGAGTTCATGCGCTTCTACGCGCCGCGGGAGTTGGCGAAGTTCAGCGTGCGGTCTGGTCTGACCGGCCTCGCGCAGACGAGCGGTCGCGGGGCGCTCTCCGTCCCGGAACAAATCGCCGCCGACCTCGAGTACGCCGCACGACAGAGTATGTGGCTGGATCTCGTCATCCTTGCGCGCACGGTGAAATGCGTATTCATGCGCGACGGCGCATTTTGAGGCGCACACGATGGCCCGGACTTCCCCCGCCACCACTCTGAGCTTCCATCGCGGAGCGCGTAGGCGCGACCGCAGAGATTGAGGACGCCCATGGACTTCACACCTGGATGGGACTTGGCGCGCCGGTGGTGGCCCCTTGGGGCCTTTGTCACTCTTCTCGCTGGACTTCTCGCCTATGCCGCCTCGTTCTTGATCTCGCCCACCTATTCGTCTACGACTCGCGTGCTCGTGCGCGCCTATGACGCTCGACTCCTCAGCTCCACGGGAGAGGACGTGGCGGCCCGACCCGGGACCATCGACGTGACACAACCCAAGTCGCTCAATCAAACGCTCGCCGGCCTGGCGACCAGCCGCGCGGTCGCCGAGCAGGTCGTCAACGACCTCAAGCTCGACGGGCCGCCGGCGGAAGATGGGTCCTTCTTTGGGCGCATCAAGGCAACCGTGAAAGGCTGGGTCCGTGTCGGGGGGGCCATGCTCCAGTACGGCTACTACGCGGAGCCTACCCCCCACGAGGCAGCGGTGGATCGCATTCGCCGCTCGATCGACGCCACGCCGATCAAAGATTCCTACCTGATCGAGATCAAGGCGCGGGCCGATGACCCCGGTCTGGCAAAGGCCATCGCCGAATCCGCCACGCGCGCGTTCATCCAGCAGTCGGGCGACGAATTTCAGCGACACGCGTCGAAATTCCAGTCGGTGCTGGCCGGCGAGGTGGATCGCGCGCGCGCTGAGGTGGACAGGGCCGAATCCGCCCTCGAGCAATACAAGTCTGAGCACGGCATCAGCGACATCGCAGAGGCGCAAAAGCTGAGCGCCGCCGATGAGCAGACGCTTCGCCAACAATTGCGCGACGTCGAGGTTAACCTGGGGTCCCAGCGGGCCCGCCAGGAAGCGCTAAGGTCGACGATCGCAACGCTCAGTCCAACGGAGCGCACAACGTCTCAGGCCTCCGGCCAGAATTCGGTCTCGACGTCGACGACGGCCGAGGCGGGCCGCGCGGCGACGACCACCTCCAACGACTCTGCGACGAACCTGACGGAGAATCGCGAGACCGTGTCGCCGAGCCGCGTCTATCAGGACCTGCAAAAGGACTCGCTCTCGCTCGCCGCGGAGATCGCCGCCCTCGAGGCCAAGCGAGACCGACTGGACGCAGCGCTGCAGACGCGAACCCAGGCCGCTGCGCAGCTCGCCGCGGACGCCGCGCGGATCGACGCGCTCGATCTCCAGCGATCGAGCGCGCATTCGGCCTACTCCTCCATCCGCGCCAGCTATGAGGCGGCCGTGGTTAATGACGCCCGGGGAGCGCAGGAAGTGGCGCAGGTCGATGCCGCGACGCAGCCCGTCTATCCAGATAAGCCGTTGCGGTATCTCTTCGTCCTGTTCGGCCTGATGTTCGGGCTCGCCGGTGGCGCCGGGCTCGCCTTCGGTCTCGATCGTTGGCAGCGCGGCGTGGAGATGCGGCCCGTGTTTAACCCGCAGCCTTCTGGCCTCGCCGCGGCGTCCACCGTCGAGGCTGGCGCCGCGCCTCCACCGTCGACGAGTCGACCAGGTGTGGCAACGCCCGCCACCTTCGAGATCTGACACCATGGCGCCCGGGGCACCGACAGGCCGCCGTGCCGCCTGGAACGCCATTGCGCTGCTGGGATTCCGCGCGGTCCAGTTCGCCGTCAATCTGTTCATCACCCTGGCGCTGACGCGTCACCTGGGCGCCGGCTCCTACGGGGACTACGTGTTCGTGCTCGGATTCACCGGGACGCTCGTCGTTCTCAGCGACTTCGGCCTCATCAAAGTGGCGGTACGTGAGATCGCGCGTGATCCCTCCATCGAATCGGCGGTCGTCGGCACGGTGATCGGTCTGCGTTGCGGGATCGGTCTGGCTCTCGCCCTGGCTGCGCAGGTCATTCTCGTACTGATCCATTCGCGGGATGAGCTTCGGGGCTTGGTCCTCGTCGCGTCTGTGTGGTTCATCTCGGACGCGCTCCTTGCCATCGCCATCCTCTTCCAGGTGCGAATCGCGATGCACGTCGAAGCGCTGATGGGATTGGCTGGCTGCGCGCTTCAGGGACTGGCCGCCATCTGGCTCATCGGTCGCGGCGGCGGGCTCGAGGAGCTGGTGCTGCTGCCGGCCATCGGTGGATTTGGCGCCGCCATGGTCGGCATGTATCTCGCGGCTGTTCGTTACCGGTTACCCGCCCGGTTCGACCTCCGGCTCATTCCTCCCCTGGCTGCGGCCGGCTTGCCGGTCTGGACCACCGTGGCGTTTACGATGGTGAATCTTCGCCTCGACGGTGTGCTGCTGGGAGTCCTGGCAACCCCGACGGACGTCGGTCTGTACGGAGCGGCGTCCAAGCCCATCGAGTACGTCTTCCTGCTCTCGACGGCCCTCATGAACCCCGCGTATCCGCTGCTGGCGCGCTGGTTCCACCGGGATCTGGATCGCTTCGCATTCGTGTATCGACGAATGGTTACCGTGCTTGCCGTGGTGGCGCTCCCGATTCCCGTCGCGCTGTTCTTCCTCGCGGGGCCCATCGTCGCCGCGCTCTTTCCGCCCGAATTCGCGGGCAGCGCCTCGGCCCTCCAGCTGCTCGGCGCCGCCATGGCGTTCACGTTCCTCACCGCCTGGCACGGCTTCACCCTGCTCGCTGCTGGTCGCCAGCGGGACACCGTGGTGTACGACGGCGCCGCGCTCGTCGCCAACGTCGGTCTGAACCTCGTGCTCGTTCCACGCATGGGCTTTATGGGTGCAGCCTGGGCGGCGCTCGGGACGAGCGCCCTGGCGGTCGTCTGGTCGACGGTCATGGCGCGCCGAATCGGCGTCAGCATCGCGGCCGGCGAGCTGGTACGAGCGTGCGTCGCGGCTGGAGCGTTCGGCGCGGCGCTCGGCGTTTCCCAGGCCGCAGGACTTCCGGCGCTCGTTGCCGCGGGCGCCGCGCTCGCGGCGTACGTCCTGGCGGTCCTCGCATTGCGGATCGTCCGATGGCGCGAGATCGCGGAGCTGGCGCCGGGCGCGAGGGCCGGCCGACCGGCATTGCCCGTGCTGGAGGGGGTGTGACGGCGCTCAGCCTCCCAACCTTCTCCGTCATCATACCCACCTACAATCGCGCCGAGATCGTGGCGCGGACCGTTCGGCATTTCATGGCGCAGGACTACCCGCCGGACCGATTCGAGGTCTTGCTCGTCGACAATTCCACGGACCGGACTCCCCAGCTCGTCGAGGAGCTGGCCGCGGAGTCCCGGTGCTCGGTCCGCGTGATCGCGACCCACATTCGATTGCCGGCGCGGAAACGGAACCTCGGGCTCGCCCAGGCCCAGTTCGACTACGCGCTCTTCTTCAACGACGACGTTTGGGTGGAGCCCAATCTCCTTCGCGAGCACGCGCAGACGCACGCCGAGCACGACGCGCCGATCGCGGTGCTCGGGCTCGTGGAGCAGTCCACCGAGATGCCCTGGTCGCCGTTCCAGGAGGTCTGGCGGCCCTTCGCCTACGACGACATCGCCGACCGGGCCCACAAGACCGTCCCATACCGGTATTTCTGGTCGATGAACCTCTCCCTTCCACGGCGGGTCATGATCGATCGAAACCTGGTGTTCCACGAGGACTGGGCGGAGATCGGCCACGAGGACGTCGAGCTGGGCTATCGATGGACGCGAGCGGGGTACGAGATCGTCTAC
>Ga0070741_10004264_pt1 | contig 33640 bp, 40 predicted proteins | sample Coa_R1_4_FD_66440 | JGI IMG/M metagenome (GOLD analysis project Ga0070741, IMG submission 66440) | Surface soil microbial communities from Centralia Pennsylvania, which are recovering from an underground coalmine fire - Coalmine... | ecosystem: Environmental > Terrestrial > Soil > Unclassified ... | reverse complement strand
AATAGCGACTCCGAGGGCGGCTCCAATCGCCGCTCCCGCTATCGCCCCGACCGCAGCATTCTTTGCAGCCCCGGTAAGGGCGGCCTTCAGGCTGTTCGCGTCGCCGGCCTCGCGAATGGCTTCGGCTGGCGGGACGGGCAATATTTTCTGTCCTTGGTCGTCGACTGCAAAAATCTGCGACGGATCAATCAAGTACGGTTCATCGGTTCCGTTGGCGATCGAAACATCGACTGGTATCACCTCCCCGACCGGCTGTCCGGCTCTCGCAACCACAGCGACGTCGTTTTTGGGCGGCGTGAGGGCCACGCGCTTTTCGACAGGAAGAGGGCGCGCGCTCGTGGCGCAGCCTGGAGCGGCAGCGGTGGCGAAGACAACCGCGATAAAAGTTACGATTGCTCTTTTCGTAATAGAGGACATGAGTCCATGGCTCCCCATCAAACGGTGGAATTACCAAACGTTTAAACGCAGCACAAGCGGTCATGTCATGTCATGTAGTTGTTGTTTTCACACGACACGGGGCGGCCACGGTTCGTCGGATGAGACCTAAACGAGCCCGCGAACAGGCCTGTTGGCGTTACAAGCCGGTCAACGTGTTCGATAAACCGCCCCGGCGCCTCCAGCCCGGCGCCAAGCGCGCTCTCCATGAGATCATGTACGCCGAGCGGCGCGCCGACTGCGTGGCCGCCAGAACTCGCTTCCAGACCGAATACCAGGCCAGATATTTTGAGCGGTTGAATCGCTGAGCGCCCAGTGGAAGCGCCTGGCGGCTGCCTGGCGGCTTTCTTCGGCTTCGCCGCCGAGCACTGGAAGCATTTGCGCGCCACCAGCGTCATCGATTCGCCGCTCGCCACCGTGCGGCTTGCTGACGGCGTTCAAGCCTCAGGAAACAGCCCAGCAGCGTTGGCCGCGACGCGATGGCCGTCTCCTGGCGCTCCTGGTCCTTGCGAAAGCCGAGTTCGTCAACAGAGTACGTCGACAAGCCCGATCCCTATACTACTCAGTTAACCAACAATCGATCCAGAAAAGCGGCCTAATGATTCCATTTTGACAATGACTCCAGCGGCCGCCGCCGCATCTTAAAGGCGGTTCCCGCTTTCCCTCCCGGGATCCAGCGTCACGCGCCACTTGTTGACGTTGTAACAGAGTGATAACGTCCTGACATACCGCGCCCGGAGCAGGCGTTTTTAGATGAGACAAATGATTATTGATCCGCGCCCCACTTGAACGGGCGAATGCGCTTACGTCGATGAAGCGAGATGATCTCGAAAATCTGCGGAAACCTTACTCTCAAGGAGACTCCGGGTGCTTAGATGATCAGTTCGCAGCAGCCCTTGGTTTTGATTGTTCCCAAGTCGCCCTTCTTTTTAATGAAATTTTTCAGGATCTGGATGAGCGTAGTTATGGCGTGGGATGGTGGGCTCCGCATCCTGGAACCTCGCGGCGCATCTTGATAAGCGACTATTTTCTACAATGTGTCGCAAGCGTCAGAACAAATCTGGTGGAGGCAAAGCTCCATTTGCACGAAACGCTCGATTATCGAGATCAAGAAAGCGGCTTTATAACCAAAGCATTTAAAATGGGCAGAAAGGAAAAGCTTCCCGCAGATTTGCCGCCGCGCCTCTCAGCGTTTGACGACCTCCCGAGATGGATGGCGCAACTGCACGAAATCGGGTTCTTTCGGGCTATCGCAGGCGCGCTTGACTGTATGGGCGCAACGGTTGTGGGAGTTGTTGGGCTTCCGCTTTCGATTCTCAAGGCCAACCTTGCTAAAGCTAGAAAGGAGCTAGGCCGTCTGTCAAAACCGAAGACAGATGGCGAACATCTGCAGGCGGAATTCGCCAGGCTGTTGGCGTGCAAGATTCAGAGTGCAGGGCCCAAAGGGTGGCTGAATTGGGCGACTGACTTTCGAAACATGGTCGTGCATCGGGGCCGTAGGCTTCAGCTGGTTCAGCTTCTCCCCAAGGAAACACAAGTGCTCGGACCTGACGGACGTCCGGTCTGGCGGATAAGGGCGGCCCTGCAGCTTCCGCAGGAGCCTCACCTGTCTGATGTGGAGATGTTCCTCCATACGGCAAGCCCGCCGGTGCTAACCGAGGACGCGGAGCGAACGTTAACAGGTCTTTTCGGCACTGCCGTGCGATTTATAAACGAAACGAGTAGCGAGCTCCTGAAAGTCTGGAAAGCGAGGCGCAACCGCCCCGACCTTGTTGTCCAACCGAAGCAACAATGGCCCGGCGATCCCTCCGTTCGGTCAAGCGACTTCCCTGGCTACAACCCCGGGACCGTGGAATATAATCCCGCCCAATTCAAAATAGACAAGTTGACGTTCCGGCGCCTTATGGCCGCAGCTCTTTTAAACGACGCGCCGGCAAAATGGCGTTCGTTCGACTGAGGGATATCGCGAACCCGCCCTGCCCTATTTAATTTGCCCTTGCGCCCGTCAGGCTCGTCGTCACGAAAACGCTTTTTCCCGGCGCTTCCGCGTTACGCTTCCGCGTTACGCGTTCGCAAGCGCCTCAAGCGCGTTGTCCGTTCTCGCGGTTTCGACGATTGTTCGCATTACGGAAACTCTATCGACCTGAAGTTCCCACAACTGCTCCTCGATCAGGTGTATCCAAAATAATTTATTCCGATCAAGCCCAGTGTGTAATATTTTCGTCGGATGAATATCGCCGGATTTAATTCTGAATTTCCTTTTGCCGCGATCGTCTACAACCGCGGCAATGCATTCGATGCTTCTCAACGACACTTCAAAACCAGTAAACGCGCATTTCTCATATCCCACATTGTTTTCCGCGCGAACCTTAAATACAGGAGCTTTGGCGCTGATGTTGCGGCGACAAATTGTAAGACGGGGAGAGGAATAATAAGGAGACAAGAAATAAGGAGAGAACTCCAACCCTAGGCGTTTATCTGATACAAAAAGGGATTTATACCACTCTGACGAGGACATTGCTTCGAGAACAGCATGGTACTTTCTGAGATTTAATACTTCCAAAGCGTTGATTTCAAATGTCCGCGACATCCTCCGCGACGCAACCAGAGAGCCGGGGTACTGCACGCCAATTTCAGCGATGAAGTCCATAGCCAGTTCGCCGGGCGCTTTCGGCGCAGGTCCGCGAGCTTCCGGGCCGAGCCGATGCGCCTCGTCGATTTGTTTCATTATTGTTTGAATGCACTCGACTCCGATTTTTTTTAGCCCATAGGCTATAATTGACTTGCGAAAATCGCGGTCAAACCTTTCCCGGCTTCCGTCATGGGCCGTTTTTACTATCGCGGCCAGCAGGTTTAATGGCAGTCTTTCGCTCTCGTAATAATGATTTTCTGGGCGTGATCCCGCAAGCCTGCTGAGGTAACCCGAAAAATAGAAATCGGATTCGCTGATGTGAATAAAAGGAGAAAACCTGGATGAAGGCCAACCGACGCCAGCTTCTCCCAGAATTTTCCACTCGCAAATATCGTAGCGCGAAGATGCAAGCAAGGACGCTATTTTGGCCAATGTGACAATATCGGCGGCTTCACAGCCTTTGATTAAAAGCGGCAGCGTTATGATTGCGGGTTCGCCTGACGCGCGCTCGCCTTTGTCCAGCCAAAAATTCACTTTTCCCTTAAGCGCGTCTCCTTCAATCCAAGCTTCTGTTTTTGCCATGTCCGTTAAGCCTTTTACGGCATCCGTCCGCAGACTGATCAACTTTTTAAGTTCGGCAAAGCATAAAGCATGCGTGGCTCCCCGCCGAGGATTCGAACCTCGATCTCCAGGTTCAGAGCCTGGCGTCCTGCCAATTAGACGAACGGGGACCTTACTTGGCTCCCCGGGCAGGACTCGAACCTGCAATTTTCCGGTTAACAGCCGGTTGTTCTGCCGATTGAACTACCGGGGAGCGTAATGCTGGATCGTTTCGTCAATACTTAAGGCGGCTGCACCTCCCGGGGGCTGACAGCCCGAACACTGGTCAATATGGCGGGATTCGAACCCGCGACCCTTCGCTTTCAACATTCAACGACAGCCGTCCCCATCCGCCGCGATTGCCCGCCGCAACCCTTCAGCGCGGCGAACTTGCGCGCGGCCGTTTGTGCGATTCGCCGTGCCTCTTTCTCATCCTCCCCACGATAGAGAAGCCGCACTTTTTCGCCATCATACTGCCGCACTTTCCAAACCGCACCGACATTCCACACCATAACGCACCAGAGTCCCGCCTCATGTTCCCCGGACAAGCGCAAACGGATTTTCTAATAAGCCATATCTTAGCCTTCGATAACTGATTTTAATCGGTAAGCCTTCTCGCGCACGGCCGCTTTGGCGATCCGCCGCGTTTCATTTTTCTAAGCGAAAGCGCGCTTTCCATGCCGCGCCACATTCCGTGCCATTTTGAATTATACCAGCATGGCGAAACTCAGCCACGTACGATGCTTCGTCGTAGTTTATCAGATAACCAGGCAACCGCTGCTGTCTGGCTATGTTTTTGAGCTCGAAAGCAAAACGCCTTTCGGGAGCGATCGATCCGGTCTTTTTGTGCAATGTGGAAATTCCAATTCGGAATACGTCCTGGCGCCCAAGATGCTTTCGGCAAAGCTCATACAGGCGCCTTTCAAGCCCCCCAAGACGCAGATAGCGGCGTTCGAAAGACAGCACCTCCCGAGCGCGTATGGCGTTCGCAAGCCATTCGGAAACAGTGATTTCGATCCGCTCCATTCTCCCCGACGATGTCCTGGAGACTACCCGCCACTCTTCGATAAGCCCAAACCCGCGCCTGATTAAAATGCCGCCTGTTGCGATATTGGTTCTGATTTGCACCCCTTTAAGCCTGACTAAGGCCTCTTCAAGAGACTTATAATCTTTTCCCCCGTCATGCCTGCCTATCGCGCGCAGCAATTCTCTTGACTTGATTTGCACACAACGGCGTTGTACTCCCTGGTCGACAGCGGCCGTCAGCTTGCCGACGCAGTAAAGCAGGATATCTTTGTCCCAGATCGTCGGATGCCCCAGCGCCGACGGGATAATGGTTACCTCGGTCCCGTTATGGCAATAACTTTTGATTCGAGTATCGCGCCGCTTGGTAAGCGAAAAAAACGGGTGCTCCATTGTGTGGCGGTCGCTTTTCAAGGTGATTGCGTCGAAAGATGAGCTGAGCGCGACCTCAATCGCAGGCTTTGTTTGGATTTCGTCGCCGTCGGGTTTGATATTGTCTTTTACGCTTAAGAAATCAATAAATTGTTTAACTGAAGCGAATCTGATTTTTGAACGAGCTCTCAACTCTTCGTCGTCGGCCAAATCGGGCAACCCAATGGCCCTGAGTTCCGCAGCTGACCTTTCGATTCTGTCAAGCTCCAGCAGATCGCGCCTGGACATCGAGCCAATGGCGGAACCACGGGATCTTTTCGGCTTACGCCTGGACAATTCCCTGGCCGCTTCGATCAAGTTTTTCTTTTCTCGGTCGCTGAGGCGTTCAAAGTCCGGAAAAAACGTGCAGGCTTCAATGGCTTTGGAGATGCTTTCCAGCGCATGCCCTGATCGGAGCATGTCTGCAGCGGCTCTGACGCAGACCGCGGCCGGGCTTGGGGTCGCCCCAGCCCGATGAACCAGTTCGATAAGCCGTTTAACCCGCTCGCGGTAGGCGTTCAGCGTAACTGACGAGGGCTCCGCCATAAATATGGCCGTTTATTGCTTATGTGAACGGCGGAATATAGACATTGGCTTCACGGGCCACCGGCAGACTGCCGCGAGCCCGTCAGCCGCCTTTTTCGACCGCGCTTGCGCGGTCCGGCTCTTCCGTTTTCTGCCTGATCCATTCGTCAAGGTCCTGGGTTTTGTATCGCACGATTTTTGATGAAATCCTGACATATTTTGGCCCCAGTCCCCTCACCCGCAGGTATCCCAGGGTGCTCTTTTTTATGTTCAGATAACTGGCGGCCTCCGATATTGAGAGAAGCATGATCGCTCCTTTTTTAATATAAAATATGCCTTATAAAGGGCCTTTTTGTTTTTATCGTTTTCGGAGCTTCTTTAGCGCCCCAGTCTTTATTCGTTCGATGTCTTCCGGATATACACGCATGATTTCGCAGAGCTTTTCAATTGGTATGGGTTTTTCGGAACCAATGCCAAATATCGAACGTAGAACCAGACGTTCCCTGGAATTAAGCTCCCCCAGGAGCAGTTCGATTCTCCTGCGTAAAATTTCCCCGGATGAAAGGTTTGAAGCCGCCGGATTCATGGATTAAGCACTATCATAAAATACAATCGCTCCACGTTAAATACCCCAACGAAAAACCAGACTCAAGCTTTTATAATTGGAAGACGGCGAAACGGTATTTTTCCACAATAATAAAAGCGGCATGTTCGCCGCCGGCTTCCCTGGAACAGTCGCGGTTTTTTGTATCAGAATACAGGTGCGGGCGTGGCGGAACAGGCAGACGCATCCGGCTTAAACCCGGACGCCATTTGGCGTGAGGGTTCAAATCCCTCCTCCCGCACCACAATACCACAAGAAACGCGAAGCTCTGGCCGCTCGTCTAACAGGCAGGACTCGCGGCTTTGAACCGCGAAATGCGGGTTCGAATCCTGCGCGGCCAGCCAATAAAGAACCGGCTGTCCGAGGCCGGCTAATCAGCTGATCTCAAAACCCAGGCGCGAGGGTTCAAGCGCCACTTTCGTGGCCATTTTCGCTCCGGGCGCGGCGGATCCTCTCAAATGGGACCCAATTCTTCCTGAGCGCTCGCCAGGCGCGTAGGCTTGATACGAATGCTGGTCGCCCACTGCGGGCAACTCACGTCTTCGTGATCGGACACAATACATACGATCACTTTCGAGCGCGGAGGCGGTTCGGGCGGCCATGGGGTCAAACCGTCAGTAAGGACAACAATGATGTCAGGCGCGGGGCGCAACTTCGAGGCTGCCGCTATGCCCGCCCCCATGTCCGTTCCGCCTCCTCCAACGAGATTAACCTGAGTTTCGGTAAACACCCGCTGCACAACATGAACGTCGGAATCGCACGAAAGCACCGCAACCCGATCGCGGTACCCGATCGCCCTCAAAATTCCCTTGATTTCCCCCATTACGGCGGAAAGATCGCATTCAGACATGCTGCCCGAGGTGTCGCACACAATCGCCACATTTGGAACTGGCGCAACAAGAGCAGGCATTAGTATTCTGTCCCATTGGTCATGGCGCCGCGAGTTTTTACGCCACGAGTAATCAAAATACCCTGACGCCACCGCGACGGAGTTCCGTATGCAGCTCGTCAGCTGTCGATGCCATGATATCTGCGGCTCGAGAATCAGATTTGCGGAACGCAGCATATGTTCCGGAACAGAGCCTATGCTTTTGGCGTAGGATATAATTTCCTTGGCCGTCCTTCTTAGCACTATGTCGACTTCGGTTTCCGTAAGCCCAGACTCCGTATTCGAGCCCCCGCCGCGCTCCCATTCAAATTCCCCTCCCGCACACGAACCGCAACGCCCGGAAGCGGGAGCCGCCTCCTGAGCTCCATCGCGAGATGCGCCATGGTTGTCATTCTCCGCAATCTGCCCGGCGCGCTTCGTTGACCCGGCAATAGGGGGCGGCTGCGGCCGACGCCGGGCCAGGATATGGAATATTTCCTCGAACAGCATTCCGTCTTTGACGCCGAGGATCTGGTAATCCGTTACCTTCAACGCCTCTTTAGGAAGTTTGATAAAACCCTTGTGTCTATCGGGCAAACCAGACTCTTTGATGGCGGCGTATTCCTTGGTTATGTCGTCATTGATTTCAAGATCTTCGGCTTGATTGCTGAGGCGATGAAAAGCGCCCTTGTCAAATTTGTCGGAATACGAGGAAAAGAGCAGTTCGGAGCGCCTGTGGTGTCGCCTCAGTAGATGGCAACACTCATGGTATAAGGCGCCGACAATTTCGTCGATGCTCCACTTTTTCACCACCTCCGGATCGTAGTAAAAGCGCATCCAGCGGTCGACCCCGAAAGTCTTGAGGCCGGGCGATTCGACCTCGCTCATGGAAAACAACAGCAGCCCAAGGTATGGCCTGATCGACTTGAGCTTGAGACGCGCGGCGGAAATTTCCATCGGCAAACTCATGGGCGTTCCCCGTTCTTTTCTTAAACCGTCGGCATGAGCCCGGCCGCCTGCAACATTGGAATGAACTTGCGGATCACCGCGGGATTGGGCGGTCCAAAGGACCTATGCTCCTTGTATAGCCTGGCTATCGATTTGGCCGCCACCGCGGCCTGATCCACGGCCCCCATGTCAGCGGCGCGCCCCATGATCTCCCAGGCCGCGTGGAAACGCTCTTTGGTTGGGTTGACGACAACCGCCGAGGCGACCGCGGTCAATACCGCATGCCTGAAATCTCCACGGTTTGGAAGCCTTAGCCTGCCTGGATCTTCCAACAGCTCTTCGGGATCGGGTAAATCCATTTCCTGCTTCCAGGAGATGAACTCATGCGCCGCGCCCTCGCCCACCTGGGAAGCGACAAGCAGAGTTTCGACTTCCAAAAAACCATCCTTTCCGGCCAGAGCCTCGATCTGCCTCTGAACTGAGCCGGCGGCGGCAAGCAGCTGAGAGGCCCGTTCCCACGAGCGCATGGTAGCGAACGCCTGCCCCTTTTCAGCTTCGGTTTTTGGGACCTTTTGCAGCAGCTCCATGCGTTTTTCAATGAATGAGGCTATCAGAACCCCATAGCGCATCTGAGTTTTCCTCCAGTCCGGAGGAAGCTTGAAAAACTTGGGGAACCGCCATTCTCCCGTCTTCATGCCGTCCAGCCATGTAGAAACCGGAGGAACCCACTCGAAATGAGAAAGCCTGTTTGCGAGCGGGGCCGCCAAGCTCCACCCCCCGGCGGCCATTTCAATTGGATTCGCCGCCGCCGCGATCAGCGTGCTGTCCGGAAGCTTCAAATATCCGCACTTTCTTTCGAGCATAAGCCCCATCAGGGAGGCCTGTACCGCCGGCGGCGTGCAGGTTAGCTCGTCGACGAATAGTAGAGTCGGCTTTTTGCGATCAGCGATTTCCGCAATAAAGTCCGGAGGAACGAATGACAGTTTCACCCTGGACTGGTTCGGCACCAGTCCGCCTTGAATCGTGCGCCGGAAGCGGCCAAAAACCTCTTCTATGCCGCGATTGCGCTTAATTTCATCGTCTTCAGCCTTGTAAAGGCGTTCGAGCTCGTCCCTGGTCTGTAAAATCAGCCTTTCAAGCGACGCCTCGGCCAGACGGGTCAGGTCGCGATCTCCGACCACAACCGGCTTGCCGCAAAAATCCGTCGGGTCATGCAGATGAGGAAGAATCGTTGTCAGATGACAATCGAAGGCTTCCGCCATCGCGTAATAAAACTGGCTCTTCGCCACCCCTGGTTCTCCGATCGCCAGAGTCGCAATCCCGGTTTGTACCGCAATCGCGATCGCCTGTTGGGAAATTAGTTCACGTCGGGCGCTGTTCATGACAGCCAGCGTAACCAATCCAAACCACAAAGGCAAACGCCCGCAATTGTTTTTTTTTTGTATCGGATAAAACCAATTTCAGCCATACCGCCCCCGTCGGGCGGCTTATAAAAACCCGGCGGCTTTAACGGAATAAAAGATCTTTAAGGCTGGATACGGACAGAATCACGGCGTTAAACAGACGCTCGCGCAAATTGCTCGCCTCAATGGCCGCGGGGCCGCAATCGCCCCCTCCGGACGAGGCGCAAAACCAATATTTACACAACAGGCCATGACATTCGCTGATCGCGCCTTCGGCTCCGGTTATCATTGCCCCGCATTCGTCAGGATTTGCGCGCCTGAAGAGCTCTGACAGCACGCTTCTAATCTCCGAGAGCAGGGCGACGAAAAAATCGTATTCCTGGACCAGTCGATCCCCCCACAGCACCAATGTTTTGGTGCGGCCGGCATCGACGCCAAGCGCTATCCTGTAGGGAATGCCGGCGCGGCCGATGCGTAGGAAAAGCTCGTTTCTAATTTTGTAAGCCTCGTCTCGCTTCCGCCCGTTTAACCCCTCCAGGTCAAAAGGAAGAACGTTATCGACAAACTTGCGTTCTGTGTCCGTCTTGCATATGGCAAGAGCGGCCTTTTTTGCTTCTGTGAGAGTAAACATGACTTTCGCTTTTTTATTATAGCCGCGAAAACAAAAGTTGTAAGCCGCCAAGTGCGATGGTGAAACGAAAGTATACGCTACCCGCTTCACAGCGTGCTGTACAATTATGTATTGTTGAAACCAAGCTTGTTGGTATGAATCGGCGGCCGCATGAGTCGTTCGCGCATTCCGCGAACAGCCTTGGGGTGAGGCATAGCCTTCCAGAACACCTTGAAACCGTCGCCAGGCTCACCGCCCTTTTCGCCGGACGCTTCGGGGCGGGAGAGCATGGATATTGGTCAGGACTTTGGCACGATTTGGGCAAATTCAACCCTGAATTTGGCCGATACCTTGATGATTGCGAAAAAAAAACAGCCCTTCGGAAGCACGGGCCAGAGCACAAGGCGGCGGGAGCTAAACTCGCTCTGGAATATCTCGGGGTGTCGGCTTTGGCGGTCCATGGCCATCATGGCGGGCTCGTGTCCGCGGACGAATTCCATCATTGGATGGCGGCTCGCGCGAACTCGCCTGATGTGCTTCGGTCTATCGAAATCGCAAGAGATGAGCTTCCGGCGCTGACTCCGCGGGCAAGGCTGGCGGCCCCTTATTTTGCCGAAAAAGACCCCCTGTCTGCCGAGTTTTTTGTGCGCATGCTTTTTTCGGCTCTTATCGACGCTGATTTCCTCGACACCGAACGCCACTTCAACGCGAAACGCGGAGTTTTGAGAGAGAACCGGCACGCCATAAGTTCGCTATGGGAGCGCTTCGATCGCGACCAAAGCCGCGTCACCGGCCGTCAAACTGACGCGGTAAGTTCCGCGCGCCACGAAATCTATAAGCTCTGCCTTAAGGCCGCAGAGCTCGCTCCTGGCTGTTTCCGGTTAACCGTGCCCACCGGCGGCGGCAAGACCCGCTCGTCTATGGGATTTGCCCTCAAGCACGCATTAATTCACGGCCTCGAACGAGTGGTGGTGGCGGTGCCGTATATTTCCATAACCGAACAAACCGCCGGCGTTTACCGCTCAATTTTCGGAGATTGGGCAGTTCTTGAGCACCATAGCGCGGCGCAGCCAACGGATGATTCATGTGACAGTCTCTGGGGCAGACTCACGTCCGAAAACTGGGATTCTCCGATTATTGTTACGACATCAGCCCAGCTTTTCGAAAGCTTGTTTTCTTCCAAGCCAATGGCGGCAAGGAAAATTCATCGTCTGGCTCGCAGCGTAATTATTATCGACGAAGTTCAGGCGCTGCCGGGCCATCTTTGTACGCCGATTTTCGATGTCTTACGCCAACTATGCGCCAACTATGGCGCAACGGTGGTGCTTTCTACAGCCACACAGCCGGACTTCGAAAGCATCCCCGGCTTCGCCTCGCTCAAAATCCGCGAAATAGTCCCCAACCCGAAGCGCTTTTTTGAGGTTCTCAATCGGGTCGAGTTTGAGCTGCAGCGTGAACCTATCTCGTGGGCCGAATGCGCCGAAAGAATGCTTGATGCGCAGCAATGCCTTACGGTTGTAAATACCAAGCGCGACGCATTCGCGCTGCTCGACGCGCTTGACGATCCGGGCGCTCTACATCTCTCAACGCTGTTGTGCGGGGCTCATAGGAGCGCGGTAATACGCGAGGTCCGCCGGCGTCTGTCCGCAAACGAACCATGCCGGCTTGTGTCTACCCAAGTGATCGAGGCCGGCGTCGACCTCGACTTCCCTATGGTTATGCGCGCCATGGCTCCGCTGGATTCAATCATCCAAGCCGCCGGGCGCTGTAACCGCGAGGGGCGTCTGCCCCGAAAGGGCAAGGTTATCGTCTTCAGGCCGAATTCAGGCGGGTTGCCGCCGGGGTTCTACCTGACGGCGTCTGGAGTCGCCGACGCCGTGTTGGCCTGCGTCTCCAGACCGGATTTCAACGACCCAGAGTTGGCGAAGGAATATTTCAAGCGTCTTTTTGCCACGATCGAAACGGACCGGGAGCGCATCCAGGAACTTCGCCGAGCTTTCAACTATACCGCGGTTTCTTCCCGTTTCCGCATGATCGAGGACGACATGTCGAGCGTCGTCGTGCCGTATGGCAGCGAACAGGTCCGACGAGAAACAAAGGCTCTCGTCGAGCGCCTCCGCGCAGGCGCTCCGGACGGAAGGCGTTTGCTCCGCAAGCTTCAGCCCTTTTTGGTGCCCGTGCGCGCTTCAGCCGCAAAACAATACAAGTCCGCAGGGCTGATCAAGGAAATCGGAATTGGGTGGGGAATCGGCGAATGGCAAGGCACATACGATCCTGTTCGAGGCCTTGTCGCCGACGACTCAAGTTTGACCGAACTTGTCGCGATCGCGTAGGCGACGATGCTTTATTCTTCCGTAAAAGTCAGAGTTTGGGGTGACCTGGCGTGTTTCACTCGCCCCGAAATGAAGGTCGAACGAGTCACGTACCCCGTGATGACGCCTTCCGCCGCCAGGGGAATACTGGAGGCTATTTTTTGGAAACCTGAGTTTTTCTGGATTATTGACAGCATATCGGTGCTCAAGCCGATTCGGTATTTCTCGGTTGTACGCAACGAAATCAAAGATCGCCAAAATCCCCTTGCTCAGGGTTATTTCGCCGACGACCCGAATTCCCGCACCCAGCGCCACACGCTCGGGTTGCGCGATGTCGATTATCTGATCTCGGCGCGGATCGCGCTGCGCCCTAACGCGGGCATGAGCCGATCCGCGTACGCCGATCGGTTCATACGCAGGGTTAAAAAGGGCAGATGTTATCATAGGCCCTACCTCGGCTGCAGGGAATTTTCCGCGGCATTTGCGCCGCCAGCGGGAACCGAACGGCCAATAAAACTGTCCGGCGCGCTCGGTCCAATGCTGCTTGACTTGTACGCGCCGGACGGGGCCGGTGAACCGACGCCGGTCTTTTTCGAGGCTAGACTCGAAGACGGAGTGCTTTACATACCCAGGCGGACGGAAACGAACAGTGCTGCTTAAACAGCTGGTCGAGTATTCGCACCGCGCAAAATCGCAGCCGGCGCTTTATGCCGAGGTCCCAATTCGCTACATCGTCGAACTCGACGAGAATGGAATATTGCTTTCGCCGAAACCAATAGACACAGCTGACCCCTCGAACAGGCTCACGGCGCGCGGACAGCGGCGTTTAGCGCCGCAGGTTCAGCGCGGCAACCGTTTTATTCCAATGCTGTTTGCTGACCGCGCCGAATACACCCTTGGAATTACGAGCAAGTCGCTGAAGCCTCAAAGAGCAAAGAAAGTTCATACGGCATACCTGGAAATGCTCGAAAAGTGCCTTGCCCAAACCGGATTGCCGCAGGTGCTGGCCGTACACAGGTTCCTAATCGCCGATCCGTTATCCGCCATTAGACTTGAAAAAACATTCGATCCTTCCGCGAATATCACTTTTCGCGTTGGCGGAGTTTTTCCGATGGATCTGCCGGAAGTGCAGCGTTTCTGGGCGGAGCAACACAGCCCGGCAAGCCGTTTCGGTTGTTGCGCCACACGACAATGTCTTGTGTGCGGAGAAAAAAGACCCGCCCTTATTCGCCTCCAGCAAAGAATTAAAGGCATTCCCAATGGGCAAAGCCAGGGAACCGTACTGATTTCGGCTAACGATTCGGCATATGCGTCATATGGCCTAAAGGCGTCATCGGTTTCGCCTATCTGCGAGGAGTGCGGCCAGCGCTCCACTCGCGCGATGAACCTTCTGCTTGAGGACCCCAACACCCACCACGAGATGGGCGATACCGTATTCGTCTTCTGGACCAGGAATTCAACGGAAAAATTTTCCTTTCATGACTTCCTGTTTTCGCCTCGCCCCGAACAGGTGAAACGCCTGATCAAATCCGCCGGGAACGGCAACCAGCCTTCGGAAATCGACAATGACTCCTTTTATTGCGTCGCTCTTTCAGCCAACGGCGGACGCACGGTTGTTCGCGACTGGATCGATTCCACCCTTGCCCAGATACGGTTCAACCTCGCCAGGTGGTTCGAACGCCAGGCCATCGTCGGCCCGTTCGGAGAACGGCCGAGGCCGTTGGGCATTAATCTGCTCGCAAAAGCGCTCGAAAGAGGCGACGGCGGCGGGCTGAATCGAACAGGCCCTCTTATTAAGAGGGCCCTCTTCAGGGCTGCGCTGACCGGCGCACCCCTGCCGAGCAGGCTGCTTTACCTGGCCGTGCGGCGCAACTGCGCGGAACGGAACGTGTCACATGCGCGCGCGGCGGTAACCAAGCTTGCGATTTATTCCACAAAAACCGGAAAGCACGCGGAGGACTACATGCAGACCATTGAATTGGAAAACAACAGCGTCGCTTACTTGTGCGGACGACTTTTGGCCTTGTTTGAACGCGCCCAACGTCTGGCGGGGCGACCGAATGCGACCATCGTGGATCGTTTTTATGGCGCAGCCTCGTCCACCCCGCGCATGGCCTATCCGCTGCTTGCGAGGCTTGCGCGCGCGCACCTCTCGAAGCTGTCCTTTGGCGCGCGCGCAAGCCTCGAATCCTCGATTGAGGAAATTGTGTCCCGAATAGGCTCATTTCCCGCGGTGTTTAATCTTGAGGAACAGGGAATGTTCTCGCTTGGGTATTATCATCAGCGCGCACATGATCGCTTTCAAAAGACGGCTGGAAAGAAAGACCATACGAACGAGGACGCAATAGCGGCCTGAACGCGCCAAACTTTCGGCGCGGCAATTAGAGGCGCATCCGCGAAAGTTGGACGGAGACGATGAGGACGATGAACAGCCCAATAAATAAAACCATTTGCGATCCATCCAGGCGGCACGATTTCGCATACCTGTTCGACGTCAGGGATGGCAACCCCAACGGGGATCCGGACGCCGGCAACATGCCGCGAGTAGACCCTGAAACGATGCATGGCCTGGTGACCGACGTCGCCATCAAGCGAAAGATCCGCGACTACGTCGCCCTGCGCCATTCCAAGGAAAAAGGCTGCGGAATTTATATTGAGCTCAGTGCGGCGCTAAACAAGAAGCATGAGCACGCCTACAAGGCGTGCAACATCCGGCCCACCGGCAAAAAGCAGAAGCAATCCGATATCGACGTCGTGCGCAAGTGGATGTGCGGCACGTATTACGACATTCGGATGTTCGGGGCGGTTATGACGACAGGAATCAATTGCGGGCAAGTGCGTGGGCCTGTGCAGTTGACCTTCGCCCGATCAGTCGATCCGATAACCCCAATCGACGTGACCATTACCCGCATGGCGGTGACGCGGGTTGAGGACGCCGAGGTTGCGTCCCCCGAAAACGGAAAGGCTGGCGGCGGGAAACGAGGGGCGATGGGCCGGAAGGCGATAGTGCCCTACGGCCTGTATCTGGGATATGGATTTTTCTCCCCGCGCTTCGCAAAACATTGTGGAGTAACCGTAACCGACCTGGAAATTTTCTGGGACGCGTTGATAAACATGTTCGAGGTCGAACGCTCCGCGGCAAGGGGTATGATGGCGTTGCGCGGGTTATGGGTCTTTAGCCACGAAAACGAGCTTGGCAACGCCCACGCACACGAGCTTTTTTCTATGATTCGGATAACCCGCAAGCGGTCAGTGAAAGCCCCAAGAACGTTCGATGATTATGAGATAACCGTGAAGCGCGATCTTCCAAGGGGCGTACTTCTTTCACGGGTTGTCGATGGCTAATCCGCTTGGCAGCGCACGATTGCGAAAATCAGCGCTCCATGGCCTGACTATTAATTGGGCGGTTCTCAATCTCTTGAATAAGACTCGTTAAAGCTTCAAGGTCTTCCCCAAAGAAAATGTTATAGCAGGGAATATTGCGGCTCATTGCGATCTCGTATGCATACCGCCCGCCGCCCTTGACGCCATTGTCGTCTTTTGGAGCCCAGCACACCAGGAAGTCCACCGGCGTTTCCAGGTCCTCTCCAAGAACCTGGAGATAGCTGCGAGACGCGAGCCTGCGCGAACCGGGAAAGGAATCGGCAATGGAAGGATACCGTAACAGTATCTCATCCATAGCCGCCTTCCAAATTGGTTTTGAGATAACCTGTGTGCCGCGCAGCATTTGTTCAAATGCCAGCCTTTCCCTCCTCCCCTCGGGGGGCGGAATATATACACCGGGCCCCCCAGGATGGAGATTGTATTTGGGCCACGGTAAAAACAGATTTATCCGACCGGGAACCGCCCCGGCCGCCGCAGCCTGCTCGGCTCCCTCGGCGAAGCCGGATGTTATGAGGCATCCGGATGATGTAAGCCGAAACGCTATTTCCGACAAGGTGGAAAGAACCTTTTCAGGGGCATTCAACGATCCGGTCATCGCAATGCGCATGTTTGTTTCAATCCTCAGGGGGGTCGTAGGGCCCCCTGCAACGCTAAACAGCGAGTACACGTTGCCGCTCCGTTTCAATCCTCAAAGGGCTGTAAGACCCCCTGCGGAACATCCGAACCGCTTCCGCGCGGTCGTTCGTTTGTTTGTTTCAAACCCCAGGTGCCTACGACCCCCTTGCAACCCGAAAGCTCCAACACCAGAGAATTCCTATGCATGAAATGCAGCCGACTAAAACGAACAAAACAAACACTAACAAACTATTAAGCCAAAGACAATCCATGGAGAGGACGAGGGCGGGCGCAATCCGAACGACGCTTTACAACGAAGCGGTATTGTATGGCTAATTCCCCTCGAACAGGCAGTCTCTGACGCGGTACTTCCCTGTTTCGAGTTCGACGAGCCGTCGAGCTGCAAGCCTCTTAATGTATGCGTCTCGAGTGGACCTCTTGTACCCGGTCACTTTATCGACATATTCCCGCGGCACATACGACGGATAATGGCTTATGCCGAGTTCGAACACGCGCCGTTCCCCTTCGGGAAGGCTCTTTAGCCAGTACTCCCGCAGCCCGGCGCCACTTGGCAGTGGGGTAAAGGATGACCCAAGGGCTTCGACGCCCAGCTTGGTTGCAAATACCGAATTGCCCTTGATTTCCACCAATCCTTTTTCGCGGAGCCTCTTAATGTATGCGTCTCTGGTGGACCTCTTGTACCCGGTCAGTATCGATAGCTGGTCACGATCACATCCATCGGAATGCTGAGCGCAGGCGGTAAGAACCGCAATCTCTCCCCGGGGAAGTTCCGGTTCCGAACTCGCCTGCGAGCGCGCATAGCTCGCCGGAGCGAATTGGCGCCCTTCAAATGGCGGCGGCGCCAATACAGGCAGGCCGCCGCGCGTCTCAGGCGCTGAGGGGGACGCGGAAATTTCCGCTATTCCGTCCAATGCGGCTTTCAGGGCGGCGCATAAAGAAGGATAGGTGTCGTTGATCTTTTGCAGAATCTGGTTAAGCGAGCGTTGCGTCCTCGCCACGCCCGAGGATATACGTCCGCGTTCGGAAGCAAGCGCTTTTTCAACCGCATTTTTAATCGCCGACTCGCTGTTGTGAGGAGAAACGTTAGCCAACCGCCTCTCAAGTTCGGCGATTTTGCGGCGCATTTCGTCAGGGTCGTCGCGCTTTGCTCGTTCAATTGTCTCAGACATTCTGCGGCGGAGATCAGCCAGGTCAAGTGGGCGGGGCCTGATCGACTCAGACGCCCCGCGCCCCGGGGTTGCGGAAGCATCGTACGTTGATTTCGGACGAAATCTCACGGGTTCGTACTTGCGAAGCCACGAAGGCGACCAGATGTATCCGTCTCCGCATTTGAGCAGAGGCAGTTTCTCAACGAGGTCTTTAGCGGACCCATCCCCTTTTCCGGCGATCCATTCGCGCAAGGCCTTGCGTTCGTGGTAGCCGTTGGTCTGAAACACAACCAATAGCTCGGTTTGGTTTAGAACGTCCTTGCTGATCGCCTGCGGCCGCTGGGTAATCAGCATTGTCCCGATCCCGAAATTTCTACCAATTTTTGTTAGTCTCGAGAGCGCATGGAACATCCGCGCCGTGCGTCGATCGACGTTTTCGGGCATGAAATCCTGCGCCTCTTCCCATATCAAAGTCAACGCGGACCGGCGATGTTTTTTTAAGCGAAGAAGATCGGTCCCAAAGTGTTCCGTGAACTGATACATCTCTCCAAGCGTCATCTCGGAGACGTCAAGGACAAGCGAATACCCCTGGCTTGCAAGTTCAGCGATCAATGAACCTGCGGATGGTTCAAGCGGAATATCGCCCCGCTGACCACCGATTATCGGGATATCAAGCCCAGGGCCCTTCCCGTCCGAAGAAAGCCTGAGCCCCCACCATACTCCGACCTGATCAATAACAACGATCTGCATTCCGGCGCGGTAGAGCTCTTCCGCGTACTTCATTGCCGCATATGTCTTCCCGCTGCCCGATCGCCCAATGAAGGCCACTTTTTCCGTGGCGGCCTCAATTTTATCGAGCGCCAGGTTGTCGGCCAAAATAATTTTTTCCCGCATACCTTATGCCTTATCCTCACCGCGCCGCATCTGCAAACACGGCCCGCGCCGCTTCCTCTGACTCGCCGACGTAGAGCGTGCGCCGGACCCGACCGTCCGAATCGCGATCCAACTGAGTGACTCGCCACACGGTCATGCCGCCCGTTTTGCGATGACGGAGCCAGACCGTCCGGATGCGTCGGCCGTCGAACTTCACGCTCTTGATCTCAGCACCGGTTTGGCGAATCGCGATTTTCATGACGTTTGCCCTTAGCGGTCTTGCGGAGGCCGGCGCTCCGCCTGTGTATCTCCTTCAGTTGACAACACCAACAGAGTATCCGGGTTTCGCAGTTGTTCGCCGGTGACGGTTTCGCCATTGTTTGCGCTGCGATCCGGACGCATTCTGGAAATTGCGTATCTGCCGTCGGTTTTCACCACTTCGCCTCGCGCCACCAGCAATCGAATCGCGCCAATTACCTCGTTGGGGGCGTAGGTTTTCAGGGCCGCGACGATCTCGTCCGAAGAAAGCCGCGCCGAACCTTTGCTTAACAGCTTTCGAACGCTGATAGCCGCGCCTAGAAGGCGCGACGCTCCGCCTGCGGGCGATACCACGGCCAAGTGTTGACGCCCGTCGGATTGCGCGGGCGCCCCATTGTAAGCGCAAGGCGCAATTTCCTCGGGCGAAATCAACCGCTTGAGTTGCTGTATGAGGCGCTGCTTTTCGTTATCGCATTTTACGAGCGCCCTGCATATCGCCATAATTTCCTTGTCTTTGTCGGTCATCCTAGTCTATCGGTCATCCTAGTCTAACCTTTAGAATGGTACATCCTCGCCCTCCGAGGAGTCGGCATTCCCATCCGACTGGTCTGACTGAATCTCTCCCGCTTCCGTCGGCTCAGAGTCGTATGCCAAGGCCTCAGCCCGCATGTAATCGACAAACACGACCCTGCGCGCGATGATTTCAGTGACGTAGCGGTATTCACCGCGAGCATCCGTATAATTCCGGTAGTTCAGTTTTCCCTCAACCAGCACTCGTTTCCCCTTCCTGAGAAGGGCGCATTGCTGCGCAAGCTTGCCGAAAACGACAATCCTGTGCCACGATGTTTCCTTGCCCTTTTGGCCGTTGCGTTCGTAGAACTCATCCGTAGCAAGGCTGAAATGAGCAATCGCCGTCCCCGATTGAGCGTATTTTATTTCCGGATCGCGTCCAAGGCGCCCAAGCAAAATCACAGTGTTCATGCTTGTCTGGCTTTCCTCCTTACAGCCGACCTGCCGGCATACGCTGCTATTTTCCGCGCCCTGATGCGACCATGTCAACACCACCACCGTCCGATTGACTACAACCTGTGTGTGTTTTATAAAGCCTGTTATGGCCAAGCAGTACAAACTAACAAACTTGTCATCTATAAACGGAATAAACGACGGAAATCCAGGGCAGGCCGACTTACATCGCGAGGAAATAGACAGCCTTCTGGAGGGGATAGTACTCCCGGATCAGTTCGCTGACCTGCGGCGAACGTCCCGAATCAAAACCGGAGAACAGCGCCTTGCGCTTGCGCTTCTTAATGACGCAAGAAAGTGCCTCTTAAGGGTAATTCCCCCCGGAAAATCCCAGTTCCGACGACGCCTGCTTAAGGAACGGGAGCAGGCGTTGGAATGGGTGTTAGGGTCAACCGACTGCCTGACGTTCGATCTGGTTTGCGAGGGGCTTGGGGTGGACCCGGATCAAATGCGAGATTCGCTAATCGATCAGTTAAGCAAGATTATACAGATCGAACGTAACATGAACCCATTGGATTCCCCGGAGACCGGAGGCTCGAAGAAAAAGCCGACCAATCAAATAATACCAACTCAAGCAACAACCGAAGTCGGGCCGTTTTCCGCACAGCCATGCGAGAGTTCGCAGCTCGATTTATTTCAGGGGAATTAAGCCTCCCGCTCGCGACTAAAACGGCCTTGGGGGGACGCCTTCCCCCAAGGCGGGTTACGGCTGCACGTCTTGCCTGCGGCGGCCAATGCCGGTGTGGCCGAAACCGCCAGCGCCCCTTGTCGTAGGGGTTAGGTCGTCCATCAATACGGGCCTGGCTACGACTATCTCGTTAAAGACCATTTGCGCAATTCTGTCGCCGTGGCGGACCAAGAACTCCGATTGCCCTGCGTTGAACAGCATTGCGCTGATTTCGCCGCGGTAATCGGCATCAATCGTTCCGGGGGAATTAAGAATGATTATGCCACGAAGAGCGAGGCCAGACCGTGAACGAATCTGCGCCTCAATTCCTGGCGGCATTTCGATGGCAAATCCGCATTGAACCAGCTTCCACGCCCCTGAGGGGATTAAAATCGTTTCCCCTTCCGGAACACAGGCATGAAGATCCATTCCGGCCGCCTGCTCGGTCTGATACGCGGGCAGGATGGCTCGTGGGTTAAGCTTTTTGAAACCAACCGCAATCTGCTTCATATGATTTTAAATCAGCAGGCTGCTATATAGCATATGCCAACCTACGGCAAATGTTACCGCACAAACATCGCCAAATCGCTGAAATCTCGGTTTTTTTTAAAAAACGCGCGGAGAAGTGAACGAAAACACTGAAACCTGAAGCCTGCCGCCAAGCCTGACCGGCATTGAGTGAATTAAAAATTCTTTCCCGGCGCGATGCGCATCTTGACGTATACAACCTTTCAGGAGAAAATTTCAAAACGTTTGCGATGAATGTAAAAGGGTTGTAAACCGCAAGGAAAGGAAGCAAAAATGACGATTCGAAAATTCCGCGAATGGTACCTAAGGCGCCAGGTGCGCACCGCTCACGAATCAATCAGGGCGAAGATGAATATTGCCCTGGATTACATGAACATCAGCATCACGGAATTCGCGGCCTTTCAGGCGAACCGCAGCGAGCGGGAACTCTGTAAAGACATGGAACTTAAACTCTGCGAATTCAGGGCGGCATTCGAAAAGCTGATCGACGAGTACGAGGCGTCGCTGCTGAAAAAGCAGCAACTCGCGGCTTCCTCGGCGATCGCTCTCGACAAGAACGACACGGCCGACGCTATTTTTTCGTACGCCGCGTAACCGCTGGTCTGGCGCGGTCGCAGCGCACCGCGGGAAGCTTCCCGCGGTGCGCTGAAAGATCACTTTGGAATTGCCTGGTACTTGGCGCGGCCGACGCGGCGTATTTTGCGGAGCGCGACCAGCCGGCTTAGGGAAGAGTAAAAGGGCTTAATGCGCTCTTCCGGGATGCCGAGGCTGGCCCTGATGTCACGGGCGGACCAGGTCTTCCCCGGGTCCCCGTCAAGCAAGGAAACAATGCCGCCGAAGACATTAAGGTCTTCATGCGAATCAAGGGCAGGCCCTTGCGCGCGCGGCGTCGGCGTCGAGTTAATCTCGCGGCCAACTGAAGCCGCCTGCAGCTGGGCCATGAGCCTGGCGCGTTCATCCTCGAAATTTTTTTCAAGTTCAACAATTTGCCTTGCTATCGAGGTAACCAGATCCACATCGATCTTTTTAGCCATATTAACCTCTCCTTCAGCGTGGTCATAAAATAATGACCAACAAGTTTGTTGTCAACATCCGATTTATGTTATCAGCTCCCAAATATGCTGATATTTTCGTAAATTTTACACAAATATCAATAAATATGATGCTTTATAGCCTAAATAAGGCAAAGGTCGCGAGCCTTATAAAAAAGGCTTTACCAAACGGCCTTGTCGGAGATAAAATCATGGCCGGACCGCATTAACCATCGCATGTCGCCGCTGATCGCGCACATTCTGCTATGGTGGCGTCTTCACGCCGCTTTTCCCCGCCAGACGCCGCCGGTGCCTCCGGCGTGCGTTGCTGTCGCGGCTCGACGTTACCAGCTCCCTCAGGACATCATATGGGCGACATTACAGGTGCAGGGCGGGCGGGTGGGGCTCGCGCACCACAATGAAAATGGGACATTTGACCTGGGGCCGATGCAGATAAATACGACCTGGTTGCCCGAGCTATACCAACGCTTTGGAATCACCGGTCCGCAGTTGTTATACGATCCATGTCTGAATACCGCGGCCGGAACATGGATATTAAAAAAATACATGATAGAGGCTGGAGACTTCTGGACCGGGGTTGCGTACTATCAATCGCACAATCCGAAAATAGGCGGAGAATACATGCTTAAAGTGGCCGGGGTTATTTACCGGAACTACGCGCTTGCCTTCGCCGTAAGAGCCTCAGCCGTAAGAGCCGGACCTGTTCGGCGCACTTACGGTTACGGATCGCAAACGGGCGAGACTCCGTCGCCCGCAACAGAGGCGCTCAGATTCCGCGGCGCCGCTAGAAGACGCACGGAAGGCCGGCCGGAAAAAGGTTTGCAAGAAAAATTTAAAGGAAAGACTTATGGCAGATAAAAAGACTTCGGCAAACCAATCTCTACCGCGTACTCTCACGAAGGTTCTTATTCCTTTGAGCCAACGGGTTACCTGGCACACGGCAAGGGTGGGAGATCCCGTCGTGACGCCGGCAAAGAAAAGCGCCAGCGCGAAACCATGGCCCGAGTTGGTAAGTGGAACCATTAAGTCCTTCACGAAAAAGATCGTGAAGATCAGAACGGCCGACGGGCGAACCGTAAGACGCCATTGGGACGAGATCGCGTTCTGCCGCCAGCCTATACCCCAAATAACAGCTAAGGCTCTTGCAACCCGGCGGGAGGAGGGAGCGGATGAGCGGTTCAAACACCGCACTTGAACAGCGGGAAGTTGGAACTTGTTTAGGTGGGCCATCACCCCAAAGCTTAGCGCCTCCCTGGAATGGCGGCGCTGACGTTTTGAAGCGCGCACTCGCTTGCGCCCTGATCATACTGCTTCCGCAGAACGCCTTGGAGGAAGCTTTTTCGTGGCTAGTGGATGCTTGGCAATTCTACTCGCATGAAACAAGCGGGGTCGATCAACCTCCCCTGCATGCCAGTACTCTTGGCATTCTTAAGCCACCGATGGCGAGGGCCCCTTTAAGCATCAATGAAGAGTAACTTCTGAGTAACGCAAAAGGTCGTCTCAAACCCATTCCGGCCCCGCTTTGGGAATCGACGACTGATGTCGCGAAGCCGCCTTAAGCAACTCGGCAAGAACGAGCGCCACGGCTTTGTAAAACTGGGGAGGGATGGCCTCGCCGACCTCAACGATTCTGAACAGGGCCCGCGCAAGGGGTTTGTTTTCAACCACCGGCACGGCCGCAAGGCGAGCTATCTGAATAATATTCAGAGCCGCATCCCCGGCGCCCTTGGCCACAACTACCGGAACGGTGTCGAATCCTTTTCTGTATCTCACGGCGACCGCGAAATGGGTCGGATTGGTTATCACCACGGAGGCGGCAGCGGCCTGATGCATGCCCCGGGCGCGCTTGAATGAAGCCCTACGCCTGGCCTGTCTGATCGCCTGCTTTATCGCCGGATTGCCCTCTTCACGCTTTATTTCCTCCATGAATTCCTGGCGGGTCATCCGAATCTCGGACTCGAACTCGTGGAGTCGAAACAGATAGTCGCAAAGCCCGGTCAGCAGCGCAATCATGGCGCTTAAACCTAAAAACCGGCACAATGCCTTGAAAACCTCTCCGGGAGCTGAAACAGCGCCGGCGCGAAACCACGGCCCGAATGCGGATTCACGTACCGCAACGACTCCAAGAAATGCCACAACCAGTATTTTCGCCGCGGACTTAACGGTTTCAAGCAACGCTGAACGCGAAAAGATCCGCCGTCGCCAGCTGGCCAAACTCATTCGTTCCGAGGTCTGCAACAGCCTCGAGGGCAAAAAGAAAAACCCCCCCTGAACCGCAAATCCGAACAATGTTCCAATCAAAGGGACGAAAAGCGTTAAACAAATCGCCAGCGGATAACGCAAAACCGCATGTGCCGCGGCGGTAAAATCGAAGCCCGCGCTTAACGCGAGCCCAACCCGCATCATATTAACCATTAGCCCGGAGGCCGTTAAGCCGAAGAACCAGAACGTCAGCACGGCAAAAACAAAAGCCGAAGCTCCGGCAAGCTCTTGGCTTCTCGCGCCGCGTCCTTCCTCTTTCGCCTTGCGCCGCCACCCGGGTAAAGCTTGATGGGTTTTTTCTTCCCGATCGGCCATCAGCCGTTTAGAATCAGACTCGGTTTGCGAGAGTCGCGAGAGTCGCCATTGCCTCGCCTAACTGGCGGGAAATAAGCCGAATTACCAGCCCCGCATCATAATAAAAAAGCAGCACGCCGGCGGCGATCAATGCCGCCACGCCCGAGAACATTACATTCACCTGCGGAACAAGCCGAGCCACAACTCCTTGCGCCACCGCAACCACAAACAGCGGCAGAACCAACGGCGCCGCCAGGATGAACATCATCTGAAAAAAGTCTTTCGAGATCGCCAGAAGGCCGGCCTGAAATAAATCTCCCGGAGTTCCAAGAGGAAAATGAAGACTTGCAATAAGAACCCCGAGCAGAGCCCGATGGCACCCGGCAAGAAAAAAAATCGCGGCTGACGTTGCGCTGAAGGCGTCGGCCAAAATATTTGGGGAAAACCCCTCGGCGGCGCCCGGCCTTATGATTGCCGACGAGTTCAGCTCCATCGAGAGACCAACCGCTTCGCCCGCCGAAAGGGCGACGGCGTAAATCATTTGCACGAAAATCCCAATGCCAAGTCCGAAAACGATCTCGCGCACGGCCGCGCCGGCAATTATTATCGGCGCGGCCATGTTGCGAGCCGGAACGAGGACCATCGTTGCGGGGGCCAGGAGAAAGGCAAGAAGCGCCGCAAGCCCAAGCCGCAATTTTGCCGGAACGGAGATCCCCGCAGGCCCAGGTAAAGCCACGAGAATTCCAGCACAGCGAAGAAAAAGCAGCCCGTAGGCGATAAGCAGCCTCTCAACCCCAATCGAGCCGGCCATCAGCAGCTATAAAACCGACGCCGATAAATTCCGGCGGCGTCCAACGATTGACATAACGATATACCATACACAGGGCCCGACAATTGTTATAATTGGAGCACGCTGATTGTCGTTTTGTTTAAAACTGCAATTAATTCGTTTGAAGATTTTAAAGATACAGCCAACCAATAGGCGCTTAACAGGCGCAATTGAATTGTAAACCTGGAACGTAAGGACGCACATGGCTTATTGCAGGTTCTCCTCGGACAACTTTGAGTCGGACCTGTACTGTTACAGATCCGAAGACGGCTGGGTCACTCATGTTGCCGGCAACCGCATCGTCGGAAAAGTTCCTCCGTTGCCTGCCTTAAAAGAGGACAACGTTGAAGAGTGGATAAATGCTTATAAAGCACAGGAACGATTTTTGGACACCTGCAAAATGCAGCCGATCGGCGGTCCATATGACAACCAAAGCTTTTTGGACAAATCTCTTGATCAGTTTTACGCGAGGCTCCTCAGGTTGCGCAACGCCGGATATAAGGTCCCGGACTGGGTCTTGAAAGACGTTTACAAGGAGATGATGGGAAAAACAGAAAGCTAAAAAACGCCGACCTCGGTCGCTATCGTTACAACCGCACGTCCTGAAACCGTATTCCAGCCGTTACCCGAAAGAGGTAGCCTTTTTAGGATGCCCGCTTCCGGGGGTTGCATCATGCGCAGACTGGTTTTCTTAACCTGTATTGCGGTCTGGTTATTGTTCGCCGGCGCCGGGAAAGCAAATGCGCGACAGAAGCGATTGTATGAGATCGATTTATTGTGCGACCAGGCGGCCACGCTGTATGGCGTCGATGCCCGCCTTTTAAAAACTCTCGCGATAACCGAATCGGGCGAAAACCCCGCGGCTGTTTCGTTAAGCGGAGCCGTAGGGCTGATGCAGCTTATGCCGCGGACTGCGAAACGGTTTCGGGTTGAAGACGCCATGGATCCGCTCCAAAGCATCCTGGGAGCTGCCCGCTATCTTCGCTACCTCGAAAAACGCTTAAAAGTCCGGTATGGCCGGGTTCCTATCGAGGCTCTTTTGGCCGCGTATCATACAGGGAGGGAAGGCGGCCTGCGGTCGGCAACGTCGCGGTACGTCAGACGGGCCATTGCCGTATACAAACGCGAAAGGCGCCGGGAAAAACGCCTGAACGCCATGGGGATAGGAATCATCCGGCCTCCGAACGAATTCCTGGTTCTCGTTCAGTAAGCGCCGTTTCTTTATAAGAGCGGCGCTTACTGCCGCTGGCGGCGGCGCATACACAAATGAGATGCCCGCAAGCGCAGCACGGTTCCACGTTTTCAATTTCGCTCAATAAATACGGCACGCTCGTCCGTCCATGCGACAATGCGATCTCAAGCTCAAGCAGGTAAAGAACCTCTCTGAGTTTCTGCAGACAGGTTTTACGTATTTCGCTTGGACGGCGCTCAAGCGAAAGCTTTACCCTGTCTATTAACGATCTGCAAACCTCCTCGGAGGTAGTTCCGCGGCTTTGCGATTCGCGGTTAACAAAGGTAAGGCGAACCTGGTTGAGCTGTTCTCGTTCTCCGGCTCCAATTGCGTCAAGGAAAAAATCGTGGCCGCGCTCGATGACGACCATAGGCTTTCCTCCTGGGGCGAGCCAATTGCAGGTTTCTGGAGCCTGTAGCCGGAAATGTCGGAAGAAGCTGTTTGAAACATGGCGCGCTTAGCCTGACTTAACGCCCGCCGCCACGAATACATGTTTATATAAATCGAACAACGCGGCAATATGGTATTTATCGGTATTTATAATCAGGAAACACCTGGCTAAGCCGCTTTCTTTCGGCTTTTGGGTTCGCCGCTAAAAAGCGGGCCGGTCACGACAACCGAATCGTCTTTCCGTCCGGTTCCGAGCGGCAAAAGAGCCCGTCTAGCGCTTGGTTAAGCTGATAGGCCAGCCACTGGCCATTGCATTTTTAACGCTTTAAGGTTTTCCGCCTCTTGCCGGATTAGCGGACGACACTCTCTCGGCATACAAGGCGGCAAGAAGCGCAACCTCGCGCTCCTCAAGCAGCATTCTCTTGTAATCGATAGACGCATGCAGCGCTTCCAGCATTGCCGCGTCGCGAGCCACGGAAGCCTCAGGCTCAGAATACAAAGAGGCGTACCAGTTGTTGTTTTCGGCCCGCAACTGGTTGATTTGCACATCGTAAAAGTCGTTTTCCGACGCGACGGACCAGTCTCTGGAACAGGTTTCTCCGGTAAGCCCTCCGCTGGAGCATGCGTCCCGAATGACGGACGCCGCCCACGAACCAATCGCCGGATTCGGCAGCGTCATGTTCATGACGTGGCGCATTGCCTCCTGCGCAAGACTCATACGCGCCTGCTGGATCGCAACCTTGGCGGAATATTCGTCCGCCTCTTCCCCCGTACCGGACGGAGGATTTCCGGGCGGAGGATTAGGATTCGTCGTATGGTTGATATATGCCTCAGCCGCCTTCGAGGCTGCCGCGGGATCCGATGCCGACGCCCCCGGATTCATAAGCGCGCCGGCGTCAAAGCTCGAAGGGGTAGAGGCTTTTTCCGAAAGCGTCCGTTTAACCCAGGACGAATCGTCTCGAGTCGTGCCGCCCATGTTATGAACTGCGGCGGCCATGGCCGCCGGGTCAGCTGAAAGCGTCCGCGGAATGACGTCTTTCGTCACGTTGGTTATGAATGCGCCGCTGGCCACTGCGCTCGCCGCGCCGCCCATGGCCTGTTTGGTCGCGGCTCTTGCTCCTCCTATAACCTGAGTTCCGTTCATGCCCACGCATGAAGGACTGTTTTGCGGAGGCGCTGAAAACTGCTGGGCGTTTCTTTGCGTCATCTGGCCGGCGGCTATCGAACTCGCCTGATAGACCTGCCATTGACTGATACCCTGCTGAATGTTGTTGATCCCCTGAAGAAGCGACGCAAAATCGGAATGGAGCCCTTGTCCAACGGAATAAATGATATTCCCAAGCGTATTCGCCACCCAGGTTGCGTCAGCCGCAACCGCAGCCGGGGTGGCGATTGGGCCTGAGGAGCATTGTCCGGAAACAAACGTTGCCGGGCCCTGCGGGGCGGAACCAATCGAGGGGAGTCCGGCAAACTGCGCGACTCCTGCGACGGCGAGAAAACCAATTCCAAAACCCGCAACACCCGCCGCATATCGACCTATTTTCCTTAGAGACAGCATAGTTCTGAATCTTCTGAATCAAAACAGCCCCGGAATTCGCAACCAGCTCCTCCAACCCGTTGCGGGCGGCTGAACCGTCGTGTTTCGCGGCCCGCCCCAGAATGGCGGCGACATCGTTCCAGATCCCGGCGGAGCAACTGGAGCGGACGAAACCGGTCCCGGCGCCGAAACCGGGACATTCGTCCCTCCCCATGGGGTGCTGATGGAAATGCCGCCGCCTCCGGTTGTCACGCCCCCTCCAAAGCCGGGATAGCCGACCATTCCGCCGCCAGGCAGCCCTATGGCCCCGCCAGGCCACATGATCGTACTCGCAAAACTCCCAAGCTGCTGCTGTGCGATGCTCCATTCGCTCTGGATCGCCTGGCAGGCCATGGACTGCAAAACCTGCATCGGATCGAAACCGAATATGGAGAATCCAAGGCCAATATGAAAAAGATTTGAAATACAACTGCCAAGGTTTCCGTAGCTGCTTAAAGGTTGAGTGGACACCAGCCCCTGTACCTGGCATTGGGCCTGCTGATACCCGCGTTGCGCCTCGCACTGCGCCCGCTGACATCCGCTGTAAGCTGAACAGTCGATCGGCGTGGCGCATCCGGACACGGTCCCGGACGACGCCGCGCTGGCGCCCGAGCTCTGAGTCTGAGCCGACGCGGTTTCAACAAGGGCCGACAACGCCACAATGGTAACCACAAGCGCGATAACCGCGGCCGCAATCAGCCGCATTCTCCGACACTTCGGCATACACACAACCTCGTTAAAATATGCCCCGCCCGGCTCCTACTCCCTCGTTACGCGTCCTTATCCCCATAAGCAATGCAAGGGTATTGTCGTATGAATAAGCGCGAGTAACTACAATCCGATCGCGTAAAAACGCCAGTCTCCGGCGATGCAAAGATTCCTTGGGATCATCGTCGCTATCCGGATTTGCTCCGACCACCGGCGCGAGCGCTTCGTCGCCGTAGCACCCGGCCATTGTCCAGACCACGGACAACATGGCTCCAATCGGCAAATGAAAAAACATGCGTATCACTTCGCGCGGCATGGCTTTAACGGCGTAAATGAATTTTGCGGGTGGGCTGATGGAAGCCAGCGCGGAATGCGCCCTGGCGAAACCAACGGTCCATGGCTCGCGGACCGCATCAAGCTGTAAAATTCTCCTCAATCGCTCCGGAAGCCTGTATGCCGACGCTGAGGTTGACATGGTTTATAAAAGCCGCCGATTCTGATTGTATCTCTGGCTTTAGTAAAACACAGTTGTTATTAAAGGTAAAGATTGATTATGTTTGTATTTGTAATGCGATAAACATGGATACCTTGAACCATATGCCTGGGCCCGCGAGAGAAGCGGCCTGGCTGGCGTACGCGACCAGGCTTGTCGCAAGCATAACTGCATTGCGACAGACAAGCTGGAGCTCGGCCGTCAGCGGATTCGCCGGCAGCCCCATAGCCGCGGCCCTTTTTCGCCCGCGCCGCGCGGACCGCGCGGAATCTGCGTCGGAAAATCTCGACAAGTCCGTCTGATAAATTTTATCGGCGCCAGTTCCACGCCCGATAGCCATCGCAATCCATGCGCATGCGTCTGTATATCGCGGAGAAACCTTCGTTAGGCAGGGATATAGCCAGGGCCCTTGGAGCCGTGTCCGGCCGACAGGGCTATATCGAATGTTCCGGAAAGACCGTCGTGACATGGTGCTTTGGCCATATGTTCGAGCTGGATCCGCCGGATTCCTATCTTTCCCCAGGGTCGCAGGATCAAAGAATCAAAGCCGGATGGAAGCTCTCGGACCTGCCCATTTTTCCCCAAACGTGGAAACGAAGCGTAAAGGGCGGCGCAGCGCAACAGCTTAAGGTTATTGAGTCACTGCTGCGCCAGGCCGCGGAGGTGGTTCATGCCGGAGATTCGGATCGCGAAGGCCAGCTGCTCGTCGACGAGGTGCTTGAACATTTCCGAAACGACAAACCGACATTCAGGTTGTGGTTGCAGTCCCTAGACGACGCCAGCCTTCGCAAGGCTCTGAACAACCTGAGGCCGAACGCGGACTTCAGAATGATCAGGGATGCGGCTGAGGCGCGCGCCAAGGCGGACTGGCTGGTGGGAATGAATCTCACGCGAGCCGTGACGTTAATGGCGCGAGCGGCCGGCTACAAAGGAGTGCTTTCGATAGGGCGAGTGCAAACTCCCACTCTTGCTTTAGTTGTGTCGCGCGACGAAACCATAGAGGACTTTGTTTCTCACGATTATCACCTCGTATGGATTGACCTAGAGCACAAGGGCGGGCGGTTTCGGGCATGGTGGCGTCCGGATGAGACGGAAACTCGAGCTTTACATTCGTCATCCGGCTCGACGCCTGAGAAAGCCGAAGAAATCTTCGATTCGGAAGGCCGACTTACGCTAAAAGCGATCGCTGACGCGAGAGCCGCCGGCCTCGCGGGCGTGGCCGGACGAGTTCTGAAGTATGAAGAAAAACGAATCGAGCGACAGCCGCCATTGCCGTACAATCTCTCGACGCTTCAAAAAGAAGCCGGGAGTAAATTCGGCTTTAGCGCCCAAAAAACGCTCGATATCGCACAGTCGCTGTACGAAAAAAGAGTAGCCACTTATCCAAGGACTCCGTGCAGGCATCTTCCAGAGGAACAGTTTTCGTTCGCGCCGGACCTTCTTGCGAAACTCTGCGGCATGGGAATAAAGTCGGCAAAGCAAGCCGACCCAAGGCTTCGTAGCGCGGCATGGAACACCGCAAGGGTGGGTGACAAGTCCCACCACGCCATTATCCCGACCGGGGGAAGAGCGGATCTTTCCGACGACGAAATCCGCCTTTTCGCATTGATTGCGATCGGGTATATCCGCCAGTTTTATCCCCCCGAACTGTCAATACGCCAAACGGCGATCATTTCGCTCGCCAAAGCGACATGGGCGGCCTCGGGAAGAAGAGTGACGGACCCGGGGTGGACCGCGGCGGGCGGTCCACCCGATGACGATGAAGAAACCGCGATTGAATTGCCCGTCATGCGTGATGGAGATAGCGTGACATGCGTCGGGTCAGGGGTCGAAACAAGAAAAACCTCCCCCCCGCCTCATTTCACGGACTCGACTTTGATTGACGCCATGGCCAATATTCATAGGCATGTAACGAATCCGGAAATAAAAAAAAGGCTAAAGGACAACTCCGGAATCGGCACTGAAGCCACCCGGGCATCAATCATTGAAACCCTCATAGAACGAGGATATTTAAAGCGACAACAGCGCCGGCTGATCAGCACGGCGGTTGGGCGAACGCTTATCCACTCCATCCCGGAAAAACTTGCCGACCCGGGAATAACCGCGGTATGGGAGGATTCGCTTGAATCAATCGCCGCGGGTAAAATGACACCGGATAAATTTCTTGAGGCGCAAAAAAACGCCCTACAGAAACACTTGGAACAATGCCTGGCCGGGGACTATTCGGGATTTGCCGAAAGAACGGAATCCGGCGACAGACGCCAAAGCTGCCCATTGTGCGGGGAGACAATCACACTGCGCTCAAGTCGAAAGAAGCACGCGAAGTTTTGGATATGCAGCGGGGTTACCGCTCACTTGTTTTCCGACCTTAACGGCGTTCCCGGCAATCCCTTCGGAAGAAACGCCCCAAAAAGCGGAATATCCTGTCCGCTGTGCGGCGCGCCGGACATTGCGAAAATGAAATCGGCGGCCGGAAACGCCTACTGGAGATGCTCTGGAGAAACGCGGCACTATTTTGCCGATCTTGACGGACGACCGGGCAATCCATTCGGGGAAAACGCCCCCAAAAGCGGCATTTGTTGCCCTAAATGCAACAAAAAAAACCTGCAAAAACTCCGCTCGCGCCGCAACCCAGGGCTGCATTTCTGGAAGTGCCCGGACTGCCGCGGCTGCTTTAATGACGCCGAGGGCGCTCCAGGTGGGGAGTTTGCCGCTGTCTCTAAAGTGCGTAAAAGCGCCTGATGCGCCTACAGGCTTGACAGTATGTTCATTGTTTCGACTGACACCACTTCATCCTGGGTTGGCGCGACCTTTTCGAGGGTTTCGATTTTTAAACTCATGGAAAGCATCAGTTCATTTATTTTCTTTTCGGTTTCAGCGCGAGGAAGACGGCCTCGCGCCAGATCCGGCACGGCCTCTTTTATCGCCGCATCAACGGCCTTATAAAGGCCGTTGATGCGGTCAAGCGCTCCGTACACCGCATCCCAGGAATCAGGAAAATCGTCCGCGCACCTGAACCATAATTTGCCTATGTTGGAGCATTTCTGCTTCAATATATCCAGAGCATTCCGCTTTTCGGTCAACCAACCGACGGCCCGATCGTCCAATAGAATTATGAACTTGCCGTTCGGCTTTTCCGCGACAATGCACCTGAATCCGTGTTTTTCAATAAGGAGAGCCAGGCGATTGATGCGAAGCGTGTCGATAGTTTCGCCACCCTCGACTAGACGCTTTATGTCAGGCGTAACAAGCGTGTTTGCCTCGATCGCCGCAAGAATTTGATTCGCCTTGTCCATGCCTTATTGCCCTTCGGCGCCAGCGGCCGCTTTTACCGCAGGTTTAAGAGATTTAATCTTTGCGCGAAACTCTGCGCTCAAACATATACAGGCGGCGGCGTACGCCCAGGAACACACCCAGAAGGCCAGAGTAACGCCAAGATCGCGCCTCATTCGCGCGGCCAAATCAGACATGGCGGCCAGACCATGTCTTTTGCGGATTCGGCCGAGCGCGTAATCGGCCAGCCAAATCGCAGCGCTTTTCTGGCTGTAAGCGGCTTCGTCCCAAGCCACTCCGCCAAGAGCGGCAGTTAAAATCTCAGTTGTAATCTTCCTTGCAATCTTGTCGCCGTTATAGAAGCGCATGCCAGACCCTACGCCCGAGCTTTTCCTCCCCTTGAAGCCCAGACGTAGAATAACATAACTCCGCGAACTAACAAAAACCGGGTTTTTATAAAACGAACCCCGCAACGGTTATGAACGACACTACAAGTCTCACACCCAACAAGTGCGGCTTGTAAAGTTCCGCCCGCGTGTCCCGCTTGAGCAGAAAAGACACTACGTTTGTATCGATCACCGCGCCCGACATCAGAGGTCGCGCCTCGCTCCATCCTCTCTACGCCACGCCCGCACCTGCGCGAT
>Ga0070741_10004263_pt1 | contig 33641 bp, 26 predicted proteins | sample Coa_R1_4_FD_66440 | JGI IMG/M metagenome (GOLD analysis project Ga0070741, IMG submission 66440) | Surface soil microbial communities from Centralia Pennsylvania, which are recovering from an underground coalmine fire - Coalmine... | ecosystem: Environmental > Terrestrial > Soil > Unclassified ... | reverse complement strand
GAGCTTCGTCGGGTCGCTGTCGAGATCGACCATGTTGCCGGCTTCCTTGGCGGCCTGAGTCCCGGAGTTCATCGCGAGCCCGACGTCCGCCTGCGCCAGCGCCGGCGCGTCGTTGGTGCCGTCGCCCATCATCGCGACGAGCTTCCCCTCCGCCTGCTCCTTGCGAATGTACGCGAGTTTCGCCTCGGGCGTGGACTCGGCGACGAAGTCGTCGACGCCCGCCTGCGCGGCGATGGTCGCCGCCGTCAGGGGGTTGTCCCCCGTGATCATCACGGTCCGGAGCCCCATCTTCCGTAGCCGTCCGAAGCGCTCCTTGATGCCGGCCTTCAGGATGTCCTCGAGGACGACGACCCCGGCGATCTTGGCCCCTTCGGCCACGATGAGCGGCGTGGCGCCGCGCGACGCGACCTCGCGGACGGTCGCGTCCAGTCGCTCCGGCGGGATGCCCTTTTGCGCGCGCACGAACTGCAGGACGGCATCGGACGCCCCCTTCCGGATCTGCGAGCCGTCGGGCAGGTCGATGCCGCTCATCCGGATCTGGGCGCTGAAGGGCACGAATTCGGCGCCGCGGGGTGGAGTCGCGACGGCGGCGAGCCCGTCCGCGTCGTGCGCGAGCTGGACGATCGACTTGCCTTCCGGCGTCTCGTCGGCGACCGAAGCGAGCGCGGCTAGGCGCGCGAGCTGCTCCGTCGAGTAGCTGCCGAGCGGCACGAATTGGGTCGCGTGTCGCGCGCCGATCGTGATCGTCCCGGTCTTGTCGAGCAGCACGGTGTCGATGTCGCCCGCGGTTTCGACCGCCCGACCGCTCTTCGCGAGGATGTTGGCCTGCAGCGCCCGGTCCATGCCGGCGATGCCGATCGCCGCCAAGAGCGCGCCGATGGTCGTTGGGATGAGACAGACGAGGAGCGCGACGAGCGTGGGCACGTCCGTGCCGAGGCTGCTGAGCGGCTCCTGGATGCCGAGGTACGCCATCATGTACTGCTCGGCGTTCCGCGCCATCGGCCAGAGCGGCACGACGACGATGAGGAAGATCAGCGTGAAGGCCGAGAGGACGAGCGTCAGGGCGATCTCGTTCGGGGTGCGCTGCCGGATGGCGCCCTCGACCAGCGCGATCATGCGGTCCAGGAACGACTCGCCTTGCGCTGCCGTGATGTGGACGACGATGCGGTCGGAGAGGACGATCGTCCCGCCCGTCACGCCCGAGCGGTCGCCGCCGGCCTCGCGGATGACGGGTGCCGACTCGCCGGTGATCGCCGACTCGTCGACCGACGCCACTCCGTCGATGACCTCGCCATCCCCGGGGATGACCTGTGACGCGACCACGACGACACGATCCCCGGGTTTCAGCTGCATCGAGGACACCTCCTCGACGCTGTGCCCGTCGGGGCGCAGCCGATAAGCGGGGGTGTCACGCCGCGTCCGTCGCAGCGAATCGGCTTGCGCCTTGCCGCGCGCCTCGGCGAGCGCGGTCGCGAAGTTCGCGAAGAGGACGGTCAGGAAGAGCCACGCGTCCAGCGCGACGAAGTAGGTGACGGGAACCTGGCTCGCCGAGCCGGCGACCAGCGCCTGGAAGACGAAGAGGAGCGTCAGGAAGGCCCCCACCTCGACGACGAACATCACGGGGTTCGCCCACTGAATGTCGGGCCGGAGCATCACGAAGGACTGCTTCAAGGCCGGACCGACCAGCTCGGGCGCGAACAGCGCCGCGCGCCGGGTACGGCGCGGAGGACGAGCGTGCGGCGGTGCCGACCGGATCACGTCGGGCGCGTGCGAGGGGAGCGGAATGGCCATCAGCGACTACCTCCTGAGCGAGCGTTCGTCCTCATCCGCCGAACGGTATGGGCCCGAGGTGCTCGGCGAGCGGCCCGAGGGCGGCCACGGGGAGGAAGAGCAGCGCCCCGATGATCACGATCGTGCCGAGCACGAGACAGCCGAAGGTCACGGTGTCGTCGCGCATCGTGCCGAGCGTAAACGGGCTGCGCTTCTTGCGGGAGAGACTCGCGGCCATCGCGATCGGCGCGACGATCGGAAGGTACCGGCTGAAGAGCATCACGAGGCCGGTCGCCACGTCCCACGGCCGGCTCGTCGGCGCCGGCGTCGGGTTGTCGTTGAACCCCCACGTGTCGCCGAGACCCTCGAAGCCCGAGCCGTTGTTGGCGGACGCCGACGAGAACTCATAGACGATCTCCGAGAATCCGTGCGCGGCAGGATTGGCCTCGGCCTTGGTGCCCCAGTCGTTCGCGGCAAACAGACCCGCCGGACCGAGGATCATGATCGGGTGCACCAGGAGCGCGATCATCGCGAGCTTCATCTCGCGCGCGCCGACCTTGAATCCCAGATACTCCGGCGTGCGCCCGACCATCTGGCCGGCGATGAAGACGCCGATGATCAGGAAGAGCAGCAGGTTGATCATCCCGACGCCCTTCCCGCCGAACACGCAGTTGAGCCACATGCCGACGAACGGCGAGAGGCCGGCGAGGGGGTTCAGGCTGTCATGCGCGCGATTGATGGCGCCGCAGGTGAACGCCGTCGTCAGCGCGGCGAACGTCGCGCCCGCCGACGTCCCGAAGCGGAGCTCCGCGCCCTCGAGGTTCCCGAGCGCCTGGTCGACCGGGAGCCCGGCGACGGCGGGGAAGGGCACCGGGCGCTTCCCCCCCTCGGCGGTCGCACTCGGCACCGTGAAGTGCTCGTTCGCCGCGTGCGCCGTCACCGCGGGATTCGGTTTCAGCGTGTCCCAGTAGATCGCCCAGCCGATCATTCCCACCAGCAAGCTGCCCATGACCGCGTAGATCACCACGGCGTGGCGCATCCGGCGGAGCATTCGCCCGTACATGAGCACGAGACTCGCCGGGAACAGCATCATCCCGAGACAGGTGAGGAAATTGGATCCCGCGGTCGGATTCTCGAAGGGATGAGACGAGTTCGCGCCGAAGAAGCCGCCGCCGTTGGTCCCGATCTGCTTGATCGGAAGGATGGCGGCGACCGGCCCGACGACGATCGTCTGCTGCTTCGCCTCGCCGCTGTCCGTCGTGCCCATCGCGCCGGGCTCGACGGACGAAGCCTGGACGACGCTCTGGAACGTCATCGGCATGCCCTGCTGGATGAACAGCGTGCCCCACAGCAGGCAGACCGGCACGAACATGTAGATCATGACCCGCCACATGTCGACGAAGAAATTGCCGATCAGCTTGTCGCCGCGGAACAAACGAATGATAGCTGCCAGCGCGCAGAAGCCGACGGAGGCGGAGATGAACATGTTCGCGATGACGAAGAATATCTGGCTGAAGTTCGAAAAGTGCACGTCGCCCGAATAGTGCTGGAGGTTCGTGTTGGTCATGAACGAGGCGACGGTGTTGAAGATGGTATTCGGCGCCAGCATGCCGAGACCGCGCGGATTCAAGGGCGCGATCGGCTGGATCGCGAGCACCGTGAAGCCGTACACGAAGAGCACGACGTTGAAGACGAGCAGGGCGACGGTGTACTGCTTCCACGTCTGCGGTCCGCTATCGAGTCGGCTCTCGAACCATCTGAGCAGGCGCGGTGGCCGGTATTCGCCTTCCATGATCCAGGCCGCATAGCGGCTCAACGGAATCGAAAGCGCCACCATCGTGGCGAGCATCGCGAACGGTAGAGGCCACATACCAGTTACCCCGCTTTCGGCTGGGACGCCGAACTCAGAACCATTCGGGGCGGATGAGCGCCACGAAGAGGTAGACGAACAAGAAGCCGGAGACTGCTGCCGTCAGGTAGATCATCGACGAGCTCCTCAGATTCTCTCGCAGGCCTCGATGAACGCGATGCAGACACCCATGGTGGCGAGCCCGAGGAAGAGCATGGCAGGGAGCCAGATGACGAGGTTCATGAAGAATTCTCCTTTTGCGAGGTCCACTACTCGGCACCATGATTCGCATGAACCATGCCACGGCGCTGACCACGTGATTCCGACATTTCCGGCGGCATCCCGGACTTCGCCTGTGCAGAGTGAACGATGATGACGTGCAATCGGTAGCGCGTTGCACGGCGTCGCGCTGACGACGCGTCGGCACCGGTGCCGATCCAGCGTCTGGGGCAACGCAGCGAAGACGTCGCTCAGCCCACGCGCGAAGGCGTCGCTCGCGACCGCGATGCCGGCCGGTGACGCTCGAGCTCCGGACGCGCTACCGTCGTCGGGCGAGCGGATCCGACGACGCCGCCGTCAGCCGAGCGCTCGACCGACGTTCGACCCGGCTCGCCGGGTGTTCCCGAGCCGGCCGGCGCCCGACGACGCTGTCTTCGTCCGGCAGGCCGGCGATCCCGCGCTCGAGCCGGGAATGAGCCGCAACGGCGCAGTCTCTGATGGTCGCTCGGCGAGCTCGGTGGGATGAGGCCTGCGCGACATTCGGCCGAGTTGCCATACCGTCCACGCGTAGCCGCCCCCCACTCCGAGCCAGACGAGGCCCACCACGATGGCGTCGCTTTGCATTGCCCGCTCTCGCCCGGTGGAAGTGCATCCGCTGTGCCAGAAATGTTTGCCCGTCAATACAAGGCTCCTTCACACTTAGGCTCACGTAGTCGGCATGATGCAGCAAGCGACCCATGCAGGTTGCAATTGAAGCGGTGCGGGGCCGGAGAGTCATCGCCCTGGGTGGAAGCCGCTCACGGACCCCGAACCGAAGAAACCGCCTCGACCGGCGATCCGCGTCTCGGGGCCGCTGTACTGCGTTTTGCAATGGCAATTCGTGTGGTCTGCATCCTCGTCTGCCCGCCGATCCAGGCCAGCACACGCAATTTCGTCCGACGTCGCGTGGCATGTTTTGTGCCGCACTCGAGCCGTGCCGAGGTTTCCGCGGCCGGGAGGCGCCGATCCATGAAGAAGGTCGAGGCCGTCATCAAGCCGTTCAAGCTCGACGAGGTGAAGGAAGCCCTCGCAGCGGTTGGTATCCGGGGCATCACGGTGAGCGAGGTGAAGGGTGTCGGACGGCAGAAGGGGTACCCGGCGCTCTACCGGGGCACGGAGTACTCCGTCGAGTTCCTTCCCAAGACGAAGCTCGAGATCATCGTCGGGGACGATCAGGTGGCCGACGTCGTGCGGGCGATCTCGGATGGCGCGAGAACGGGCACGATCGGGGACGGGAAGATCTTCATCCTGCCGATCGGCGAGGTGCTCCGTATTCGCACCGGCGGGCGCGGCGGGGACGCGATCTGAATCAGCCACGGCCGAAACGTTCGTCGCAGAGGTGACGCGCCGTGGCCAGGAAACGTTTCGCGCCGGCGCGCCGGCCGTCTCCCGAGGCGCTCCTCGAGCGGGCGGCGCGGGAGGAGCGATGCCGGCTCAAGGTCTTCGTCGGCATGGCGCCTGGAGTCGGCAAGACGTACGCGATGCTCCAGGCGGCGCGCGAGCAGCTCGGGCAGGGCACGGACGTCGTCGTCGCCGTCGTCGAGACGCATGGACGAGCGGAAACGCGTGCGCTCCTTGACGGCCTCGACGTCATCCCGCGTTGCCGTCTCGAGTATCACGAGCAGACGCTCGAGGAGATGGATCTGGACGCCGTCCTCGCACGGCGCCCCGCGCTCGTCATCGTGGACGAGCTGGCGCACACGAATGCCCCGGGGACGCGCCACCCGAAACGCTTCCAGGACGTCGAGGAGCTCCTCGACGCCGGCATCGAGGTTTACACCACGGTGAACATCCAGCACCTCGAGAGCCTGAACGACGTGGTGGCGCAGATCACAGGCGTGCGGGTGCGGGAGACCATTCCCGACGGCATTCTCGACCGCGCCGACGAGATCAAGCTGATCGACCTCTCGCCCGAAGAGCTGCTCACGCGCTTGCGAGAAGGGAAGGTCTACGTCCCCGAGCAGGCCGAACGCGCCATCCAGAATTACTTCCGACCCGGGAACCTGACGGCGCTGCGCGAGCTGGCGCTCCGCGAAGCGGCCGAGCACGTCGACGATCAGATGCAGGTCTACCTGCGGGCGCAGGCCGCCGGGGGGCATTGGGCCGTCGCCGAGCGCGTGATGGTGGCGGTGAGCGGTGGACCGCTCGGCGAGCGCCTCGTGCGCGCCGCGCGTCGCATCGCGGAACGGCGCAATGCCCCCTGGCTCGCGGTCTTCGTCCAGCCGCCCCGCTTCCAGCACCGGCCCCAGGCGGAGCGCGAGCGCGTCGCGCGGACGCTCCGGCTTGCGGAGCTGCTCGGGGGCGAGGTGGTCGTGATCCCAGGCCAGCACGTCGCCGATGAGCTCGCGCGCTACGCGCGAGAGCGTGCCGTGAGCGAGATCGTGGTCGGCGATCCTCCGTCCTCGCGGTGGCACGCGCCATGGCGCCGCTCGGTCGTCGAGCGTCTCATCGAGCACCGCGGTCCAATCGACGTCCGAGTGCTCGCCGCCGACACGCTCGAGCGCGACCGGGCCGACCGCATCGTCGCCGCGCGCCGGAGACCTTGGACGCTGTCGTTCCGCGGATACGCGGTCGCCGCGGCGCTCGTCGCCGCGGCGGGCTTCGCGGCGGCGGGCGTGATGACCGTCCTGCCGCTTCGGGATCCCGGCATGTTCTTCCTCGCGGCCGTGCTCGTGAGCGCGGTGACGAGCGGTCTCGAGTCATCCGTCTTCGCGTCCGTGCTGAGCGTCGTCGTCTACGACTACTTCTTCACGGCGCCGTTCTACTCGCTGCGGATGACCGATCCGCAGGACTACCTTTCGCTCGGTGCCTTCCTCGTGGTCGCCGTGCTGACGAGTCATCTGACGGCACGCGTCCGCGACCAGGCCGACGCCGCGCGCCGCCGGGAGAGCCGTGCCGCCGCCCTGTATGCGTTCGGCCGCGCGATCACCGGTGCGGCCACGATCGACGAGCTGTGCCAGGCCATCACCGTCCACGTCGCGCAGGCCCTCGGTATGCCGGCCGCGGTGCTTCTCCCGGACGCGGGACGCCTCATGGTGCGTGCGGTGTCCCCCGCCGACGTGGAGCTTGCGGCGCCGGAGCGTGCGACCGCGACGTGGGCCTGGGAGCACGACCAGCCGGCGGGCCGCGGCACCGAGACGCTGTCGGAAAGCGGGTGGGTGCACGTCCCTCTCAGCACGGTCCGCGGCGCCGTCGGGGTGCTCGCCGTCCAGGGGGCACGGCTCTCCCTCGAGCACCGACAGCTCCTCGAGGCGTTCGCCGGTCAGGCGGCGCTCGCGGTCGAACGCAGCCGGGTCGATGTCGTCGAGGCGGTCATCGAGAGCATCGAGGACGGTCTCGTCGTGCTGAACCGCGACGGCATCATCGTCCACGTGAACGACGTCGCCTGCGCGATCCTCGGCTGCGAGCGGACCGATGCGCTCGGCCGGCCCTTCGACGCGCTCGGCACGAACCATCCGCACTACGTCCGTCTCCGGGTCGCCGTCCGCGACTTCCTCTCGCACCCGGAGCGCGAAGGCGAGAGCGTGGAAGTCGCGCTGTTTCACCGGGGTCGCGACCACTTTTACGTGCTCCGGCCCACCCCGTTCCGCGACCGGACCGGGGCGCATGCCGGGCACATCCTCGTCTTGCAGGACGTGACGCACCTTCGCGACCAGGACGCGCGTCGCGAGCAGCTCATGGCCACACTCTCGCACGAGCTCCGGACGCCACTCACGTCGCTCCGCATGGGGGTGGAACGGCTCGAGCAGCGCCCGGAGCGCAGCGAACTCGTCGCGATGGTCCGGCGCGACGTCGATCGCCTCGAGGACGTGGCGCACCGGCTGCTCGAGGTCTCCCGCTGGCGCGCGATGGCGATCGCGCTCGAGCGGCAACGCGTCGATCTCCGGATCGTGCTCGGGCGCATCGCGGAGGTGTTCGCGCTTCAGGCGGCGGACCGCGGCGTCTCCCTCGCGATCGCCAGCCCCGACCGCGAGGCGACGATCACGGGGGATGCCACGAAACTCACCTGGGCGCTCTCGAACCTGGTGACGAACGCGCTCCGCTACACGCCCCGCGGCGGGCGCGTCAGCGTCGAGGCGATTCCGGATAACGGTATGGTCCGCCTGGTCGTGTCCGATACCGGACCGGGCATCGCTCCCGACCAACGCGAGCGGATCTTCGAGCGCTTCGCACAAGGGACCGACGGGACCACGGGCGCGGCCGGCCTCGGTCTCGCGATCGTCCGCGACATCGTGCAGGCGCACGGGGGCCGCGTCCATCTCGACAGCGACCTCGGGCGCGGCAGCCGCTTTACCCTGGAGCTGCCGCGCGGCTGAGGGATCTCGATGGCGAGCGTCCTCATCGTCGACGACGACCCGGGAATCCGCACTCATCTCGCGTCGTATCTCCAGGACCTCGGGCACGACACCGCGGCCGCTTCGGATGCGGCCGCTGCCCTCGGGGCGATGACGCAGCGGCCGTTCGACGCGGTTCTATCCGACGTGCGCATGGCGGGGATCGACGGCTTCGAGCTGCTCCACGAGCTTCGTCGCCGCCATCCCGAGACCGGCGTCGTCCTCATGACCGCATACGCCACGATTGCGGACGCGGTCGAGGCGATCCGCGGCGGCGCGTACGACTACCTCGTGAAGCCGTTCTCGCTCGAACAGGCCGGGCTGACGCTCGCCCGCCTGTTCGAGGTGCAGAGCCTGCGTCATGAGAATCTCACCTTGCGCCAGGCGGTCGAGCCACCCGCGCTCCTCGAGTCCCGCAACGCGGGCATGGAGCGGGTCGTCGCGACCGCCCGCCGCACGGCCGCGTCCGATGCGACCGTCCTCATCACCGGGGAGAGCGGTGTCGGGAAGAACGTCCTCGCCGCGGCGATCCATCGCTGGAGCCCGCGGGCTTCCAAGCCCTTCGTCACCATCGCGTGCACGACACTCTCGGAGCACCTCCTCGAGAGCGAGCTCTTCGGACACGTCCGGGGCGCGTTCACGGGGGCGTGGCGAGACAAGCTCGGTCGTCTGGAGGCGGCCGAGGGCGGCACCGCGTTCCTCGACGAGGTCGGCGATCTGCCGCTCGAGCTCCAGGCGAAGCTGCTGCGCTTCCTCGAGGAGCGCCGCTTCGAGCGCGTCGGCAGCACCGACACCATCACCGTCGGGACGCGAATCATCGCCGCGACGAGCCGCGATCTCGCGAGCGAGATCCGCGGAAGCCGCTTCCGCGAGGACCTCTTCTATCGACTGAACGTGATCCCGCTCCAGCTGCCCCCGCTGCGCGAGCGGCGCGAAGATCTGACGGCGCTGGCCGATCACGTCCTGCGGACGCTGTCGGTCCGTCATCGCCGCCCGGCGCTGACGCTGACGTCCGCGGCGCGCCGCGCGATCGAGCGCTACCCGTGGCCCGGGAATGTCCGCGAGCTGATCAATGCGCTCGAGCGTGCCGTGGTGCTCGTCCGCGAGGACGTGATCGGCGCCGAGGACCTTCCCGACCGGGTGATGGCGCCGACTGCGGAGCTCCCCCCGCCGTCGCTTGCAGAGATGCCGGGATCGCTGGAAGATCTCGAGCGAGCCCACGTACAACGGGTCATGGCCGAGTCGTCGACGCTCGAAGAGGCTGCCCTGCGGCTGGGAATCAACCCGACGACGCTCTGGCGCAAGCGAAAGCGGTGGGGCCTCGATTGAGTCGGGCCCCGGAAGAAGCGAGCCGACCTTCGCCCGATGCCTTGTTGCGCTCCGCGACGGAGGAGGAGCGGAGCCGCCTGAAGATATTCGTCGGCGCCGCACCGGGCGTCGGGAAGACGTACGCCATGCTCCAGGCAGCGCACGAGCGCCGCGGCGAGGGCGTGGACGTCGTCGTCGGCGTGGTCGAGACGCACGGTCGAGCGGAGACGGAGGCGCTCCTCCGCGGGTTCGAGGTGATCCCGCGCAAACGCGTCGAGTATCACGGCACCGTCCTCGAGGAGATGGACCTGGACGCGATCCTCGCCCGGCGCCCGCAGCTCGTCGTCGTCGACGAGCTCGCCCACACGAATGCGCCGGGCAACCGGCATCCGAAGCGGTATTCCGACGTCGAGGAGCTCCTCGATGCGGGCATCGACGTCTACACGACCGTCAATATCCAGCACCTCGAGAGCCTGAACGACGTCGTGCTCCAGATCACCGGCATCCGCGTCCGGGAGACGGTGCCCGACCGCTTCTTCGAGCGCGCCGACGAGCTGAAGCTCGTCGACGTGACGCCCGAGGACCTGCTGCAGCGCATGCGCGAGGGCAAGGTGTACATGCCCGCCGCCGCGACGCGCGCGATCCAGAACTACTTCCGCCCCGGGAATCTGACGGCGCTCCGCGAGCTCGCGCTGCGGCACACGGCGGAGCGCGTCGACGATCAGATGCGCACCTACATGCAGGCGCACGCGATCCCGGGTGTGTGGGCGGTGAGCGAGCGCATCATGGTCTGTCTCAGCGGCGGGGCGCTCTCGGAGCGTCTCGTGCGCGCGGCCCGGCGCATGGCCGACCGCCGGCACGCCGACTGGATCGCCGCGTTCGTCGAGACGGCGGCGTTCCATCGCCTGCCGGAGAGCGAGCGCGCGCGAGTGGCGCACGCCCTCCGTCTCGCGGAGCAGCTCGGCGGGGAGGCGGTCACGATCGCCGGCGAGGACGTCGCGGAGGAGATCATCCGCTACGCCGAGCGGCGGAACGTCACGGAAGTCATCCTCGGGAAACCGCTGCGGTCCCGGTGGCGCGAGATTCGGAAACGGTCACCGGTAAACGAGGTGATCAGCCGGAGCGGGAACATCGACGTGCGGGTCGTCTCGGCGCGCGAGGAGGCCGGCGGGGAGCGGCCCGCGGCCCGCCAGCGCCCGCCAATCAAGCTGAACGAGTACCTCGTCGGACTCGCCTTCGTCGTGCTCGCGGGGCTCGCCGCGAAGGCGTTGCAGTACCTCTTCGAGCTCTCCGATCCGGCTCTGGTGTTCCTCACCGGCGTGCTCTTCACCGCTGTCTTCTCCGGGCTCGGGCCCTCGATCATGGCGGCGGTCGCGAGCCTTCTCGTCTACGATTTCTTCTTCGTCCAGCCCGTCTACACGTTCACGGTGACGAAGCCGCAGGACGTCCTCTCGCTGCTCGTCTTCCTCGTCGTCGCGGTTCTCACCAGTAACCTCATGACCCGGATCCGGAACCAGGCGGACGCGGCGCGCCGCCGGGAGGCGCGCACCGACGCGCTCTATGCCTTCAGCCGCCAGCTCGCGGCCGCGGTCGGGATCGACGACCTGCTCCCGGTGATCGCGCGTCACATCGCCGAGCATTTCCAGGCGGCGGTCGCGCTGAGCCTTCCGGATGCGGGACGGCTCCTCGTGCGGACGACGCATCCCGGCGACACCCAGCTGGGCGACGCCGATCGCGCGGCGGCGGTCTGGGTATGGGAGCACGACGAAGCCGCCGGACGCGGCACGGAGACGTTGCCGGGTGGCGAGTGGTTCCACGTCCCGCTCAGCACCGCGCGCGGCCCCGGCGGCGTGCTGTCGCTCCGCCTGCCGACCGGCGCGGCCGCGCTGCCGCTCGAGCAGCGCCAGCTGCTCGAGGCGATGGCCCGCCAGGCCGCGGTCGCGATCGAGCGCACCCGCGTCGACGTCGTCCTCGAGGAGAAGGCCAAGACCGAGGCCGTAATCGAAGCGAGCGAGGACGGGCTCATAGTGCTCGACCCGGGCGGCGTCGTCGTGCACGTCAACGAGGTGGCGTGCGCGGTCCTGGAGGTGGATCGCGTCCACGCCGTCGGCCGGCGCTTCGAGGAGCTCGGCACGAGCCATCCGCACTACCTGCGGCTCCGCGCCGCGGTACGGGATTTCCTCGCCCATCCGGAGCGGGAGGGTGAGCGGCTCGAGGTGGCCCTCTTCCTCCGCGGCCGGGATCACTACTACGTGCTGCGGCCGACGCCGTTCCGCGCGCGGGACGGGACGCCCGCCGGCCTGATCATCACGCTCCAGGACGTCACCTACATCCGCGACCAGGAGGCCCGACGCGAGCACCTGATCGCCACGCTGTCGCACGAGCTCGGCACGCCGATCACGTCCCTCCGCATGGCGGTCGATCTGCTCCGCAAGCGCGCTGCCAGTCTCGATCCGGAGCAGCGGGAGCTCCTCGAGACGACGCACGAAGATCTCCTGCGCCTCCAGGACGTCGCGCAGCGGCTGCTGGATCTCTCCCGCTCGCGTGCGATGGGGATCGCGCTCGAGCGACGCAACGTCGATCTCCGCGAGATCGTGCCGCGCGTCGTGCGGCTCTTCACCCTCCAGGCGCGCGACCGGGGCATCGTGCTCGAGTCGCGGGTCCCCGAGGTCGGCGTGACGATTGCAGGCGACGAGACCAAACTCACGTGGGCGCTCTCGAACCTGGTCGCCAATGCGATCCGGTATACCCCGACCGGCGGCCACGTGCGCATCGACGCCGCGGCCGAGGATGGTGTCGTCCGCATCTCGGTGAGCGACGACGGCCCCGGCATCCCGCCCGATCAGCGCGAACGCATCTTCGAGCGCTTCGTGCAGGCGCCGGAGTCGGGCGACCTCGGCGCGGCCGGCCTCGGGCTGGCGATCGTGCGCGATATCGTGCAGGCTCACGGCGGCCGCATTCTGCTCGACAGCGACGTGGGGCGCGGCAGCCGTTTCACCCTCCAGCTGCCGCGGGGCTGAGCACGATGGCGAGCATCCTGATCGTCGACGACGAGAAGAACATCCGCAACCACCTGGCGACCTACGTGCGCGGCCTGGGGCACGGCGCAGAAACGGCGGAAAGCGCCACCAAGGCCCTCGACGTGCTCGCCGGCCGGGACGTCGACGTGGTGTTCTCGGACGTGCGAATGGCCGGCATGGACGGGCTCGCGCTGCTCCGCGAGATCCGTGCGCGCCGTCCCGAGGCAGTGGTCGTGCTGATGACCGCGTATGCGACCGTCGCCGAGGCGGTCGAGGCGATGCGCGCCGGCGCCTACGACTACCTGGTGAAGCCGTTTTCGCTGGACGACGTGGGGCATCTCCTGACCCGCGTCCTCGAAGTCCAGCGGCTCCGGCGTGAGAACGTGACGCTGAAGCAGGCGCTCGATCAGCCGGTGCTGCTCGAATCCGCGAGTCCCGTGATGCAGCGTGCGCTCGCGACCGCGCGACAGGCAGCCGCGTCCGACGTGACGGTCCTGCTGACGGGCGAGAGCGGAACGGGCAAGAACGTGCTCGCGGCTGCGATCCACGGATGGAGCCCGCGCCACGGCGGTCCGTTCGTCAAGATCTCGTGCACGACGCTCGCGGACCATCTGCTCGAGAGCGAGCTGTTCGGCCACGTGAAAGGCGCCTTCACCGGCGCGTGGAAGGACAAGCCCGGGCGTCTCGAGGCCGCCGCGCGCGGCACCGTGTTCCTCGACGAGGTGGGGGAGCTACCGCTCGAGCTCCAGGCGAAGCTGCTCCGCTTCCTGGAGGAGCATCGGTTCGAGCGCGTCGGTGGCAGCGAGACGATCACCATCGACGCGCGCGTCATCGCGGCCACCAACCGCGACCTCGAGGGCGAGGTGCGCGCCGGCCGGTTTCGCGAGGACCTCTTCTTCCGGCTGAACGTGATCGGCATCCAGCTACCGTCGCTGCGCGACCGCGCCGGCGATCTGCCGGCGCTCACCGACCACGTCCTCCTCTCGCTGTGCGCGCGCCACGGACGGGCAGGACTCACGCTGTCGCCGGAGGCGCGCCGCGTGCTCCAGGGCTATCGCTGGCCCGGAAACGTGCGCGAGCTCGTGAACGTTCTCGAGCGCACGGTCGTGCTGTCGCCCGGCGAAACCATCCGCGCCGAGGACCTTCCGGATCGCCTCGTCGCCCCCGGTCCGCCGCCGGCGACCGGACCGGCCGACCGGCAGATGTCGCTCGAGGAGCTGGAGCGCCGGCACATCGAGCAGGTGCTCGCCGAGTCGGCGACGCTGGACGAAGCGGCGGCGCGCCTCGGGATCAACCCGACGACGCTCTGGCGGAAACGAAAGCGCTACGGGATCGAGTAGCCCCGTCCCGGAGCCGTCGGACGGTGCCGTGCGCGAGCTCGGTCGTGACCCCGTGGACGACGTGCGCCGCGAGCGCCGACGTGTGCGTCGAGGGCAGGTACTCGGTCGGTGAGTTCGCGAGGCCGAGGAACGGCAGCGCGGCCTCGTCGGCGCCGACGGTCACTCCGGAGTAGGATTCCGACCGCGCGACGCGGGAACGATCTCGCTCGCGACGCCGTACGCGGCGCGGAGCGCTGCCCGAACAAATGGTGGACGAGCGGCGCTGCAATCGCCGTCTCGTCGCGCGTGAGGGACCGTCCGAGCACCTCTTGACCCGACATGCGAGCACGGTGCATGCCGTGGCCCTGCTTCCTCGCCCGGCCGAGCCGCGCGTCCTTCCCGACGACGAGTGCAATCGCGGGCTCGTCGCCGAGCTGCATCCGCCGGGATGGACGAACCCGACGCCCGCGGGGCGCTACAACCTGGTCGTCGTCGGCGGCGGGACGGCGGGTCTCGTGTGCGCGGCGGCAGCGGCGGGCCTCGGCGGGCGCGTGGCGCTCGTCGAGCGCCATCTCCTCGGCGGCGACTGCCTGAACGTCGGGTGCGTTCCGTCGAAGGCGCTGATCGCTGCGGCACGGCACGCCGCGTCCGCGCGGGAGGCGGACGCCTTCGGCGTGCGCACCGGTCCGGTCGACGTCGATTTCCCCGCCGTCATGGCGCGGCTCCGCCGCGTGCGCGCCGGGCTCGCACCGCACGACGGCGCGCCGCGGTTCCGCTCGCTGGGCGTCGACGTCTACTTCGGCGACGCACGCTTCTCGAGCGCGCAGAGCGTCGAGGTCGCAGGGCACCGCCTCGACTTCGCCCGCGCCGTCGTCGCGACGGGCGCGCGCGCCACCGCGCCGCCCATCCCCGGTCTCGAGGACGCGGGGTATCTCACGAACGAGACCGTCTTCGAGCTGACCGAGCTGCCGCGGCGGCTCGTCGTGATCGGCGCGGGCCCGATCGGCTGCGAGCTCGCACAGGCCTTCTGCCGTCTCGGGAGCCGGGTGACCGCGCTCGAGATGCTGCCCCAGGTGCTGGGCCGCGAAGATCCGGATGCGGCCGCGCTCGTCGAGCGCCGGCTCCGCGCGGAAGGGGTCGAGATCGTCCTCGGTGCGAAGATCGTCGCGGCGGCCCGGCGCGACGGCGCGCGCGTGGTCGCGTACGAGGTCGGTGGGGAACGGCGCGAGGTCCTCTGCGACGCGATCCTCGTCGGCGCGGGGCGTGCGCCGAACGTCGAGAACCTCGGCCTCGACGCCGCGGGTATCGAGGCCGGGCGGGAAGGCGTCGTCGTGAACGACTACCTCCAGACGACGAACCCGCACATCTACGCCGCCGGTGACGTCGCGACGCGCTTCCGGTTCACGCACATGGCGGACGCGCTCGCCCGGATCGTCGTCACCAATGCGCTCTTCCTCGGCCGGCGGAAGGCGAGCGCGCTCCACGTCCCGTGGTGTACGTATACGTCGCCCGAGGTCGCTCACGTGGGACTCTACGAGGCCGAAGCGCGCGAGCGCGGTCACGAGGCGGAGACGATCACGATCCCGATGGCCGACGTGGACCGCGCCTTGCTCGACGGCGACGAGGACGGCTTTCTCCGCGTCCACCTCGCGAAGGGCAGCGACCGCATCCTCGGCGCGACGATGGCGTCCGCGCACGCGGGCGAGGCGATCTCCGAGCTGACGGTCGCGATGGCGCGCGGCATCGGGCTCGGTAAGATCGCCAACGTGATCCATCCGTATCCGACCCAGGCGGAAGCGATCCGGAAGGCGGCCGACGCGTACAACCGGACGCGGCTCACGCCGCGCGTCCAGCGCTTGTTCGCGTGGTGGCTCCGCGTCCGGCGATGAGCCTCGTTCCGTATCTCGGCCACGGCGTCGGGCTCCGCCCGAAACATTTTCCGCGGATCCTCGACGGGACGGCGCGCACCGACTGGTTCGAGGTCATCTCCGAGAACTTCATGATCGCCGGCGGCCGGCCGCTCGCCGTCCTCGAGCGCGCCCGGGCGGTCGCACCGATCGTCCTCCACGGCGTGTCGCTCTCCCTCGGCTCGACCGACCCGCTGAACGAGCGTTACCTCGCCGCCCTCCGCGACCTCGCGGCGCGCTTCGACCCGGCGTGGGTCTCCGACCACCTCTGCTGGGGGAGCTTCGGCGGCCACTACGCGCACGACCTTCTCCCGCTCCCGTTCACCGAGGAGGCACTGGCACACGTCGCGGCGCGCGTCGCGACGGTACAGGATCGCCTCGGGCGGCAGATCCTCGTCGAGAACGTGTCGAGCTACCTCGCGTTCTCGCACTCGACGATGCCGGAGTGGGAGTTCCTCGCCGCGCTCGCCGAGCGCGCCGACTGCGGCATCCTCCTCGACGTGAACAACGTCTACGTGAGCGCGAGGAACCACGGCTTCGCGCCGGACGACTACCTCGCCGGGATCCCCGCTCCGCGGGTGGGACAGATCCATCTCGCGGGACACTCCGACAAGGGGACGCATCTCCTCGACACGCACGACGCGCGCGTGATCCCGGAGGTCTGGCGCCTCTACGCGGATGCGGTGCGCCGCTTCGGCCGCGTGTCGACGCTCGTCGAGTGGGACGATCGCATTCCCGAGTTCGACGAACTCGTGGCCGAAGCGGACCGAGCCCGCGCGATCGAGGCCGACGCGCTCGCCTACGCGGCGCGCCCGGCGGTGCGGGCGCCGAGCGCGTCGTCGTAGTAGCCCGCGAGCGTGCTCGCGATCCCGTCCCAGCTGAACCGGCTGACGACGCGGTCGCGCGCCGCGGCGCCGAGCGCGCGGGCGCGTTCGGGGTTCGCGAGGACGTCTTCGAGCGCGGCGGCGAGCGCGTCGGCGTCGCCGGGCGGGACGAGGAGCCCCGTCTTCCCCGGGACGACGGTGTCCGTGAAGCCGCCGATCGTCGTCGCGACGACCGGGAGCCCGGACGCGCCCGCCTCGACGACCGGAATCCCGAACGCCTCGAGCAACGAGGGCGCGGCGAGCACGTCGGCGAGCGCATGGTAGAGCGGCAGCTCGTGGTTCGGGACGGATCCCGCGAGGACGACGCGCGGGCCGTGCGGCGCGGCGAGCGCGCGCAGGCGGCCGACGTAGTCGTCGTCGAGGTGCGCGAAGTCCGATCGCGCCGGCCGGACTTTCCGGATCGGTCCCCAGTCCGGCCCGACGACGATACACGTCGCGTCGGCGTGACGGGCGCGGAGGCGGGTGAAGGCTTCGAGCAGGACGTGGACGCCCTTCTCCGACGAGAGCCGCCCGACGTAGAGGATCGCGGGCGCGCGGACGTCGAGCCGTCGTCGCAACGCGGCCACGTCGTCGGCGCGCTCGACCGCGACGCGCTCGCGTGGCGCGAAGACGGCCGGATCGACGCCGTTGTGGAGGACGCGGCAGCGCCCCGCGATCGCCGGAAACGCCGCCTGGATCTGGCGGACGATGTGCTCGGACACGCCGAGCACGAGATCCGTTGCGGCGAGGCGGGTCGCGATCACGTCGCGGGGCAGCTCGACGAGCCACTCGCAGTGCATCTGGAGGACGAGCCGCCCGTGCGGGAGCGCGCGCCGGAGCGGTCGCAGGAACTGCGTGACGTTGTGGAGGTGGACGAGCTCGACCGGTTGGCGCGCCAGGTGGTGCGCGATCCGGCGGATGTAGCCGGCGAAGTAACCGCGGCTCCCCGCGTACTGCCGTTCGGCGAGGCCGAACCGGCGCCCGAGCCGGTTCCGCCAGCGGAAGTACGACGCCAGGAGCGCGCGGTCCGTGCCGGGAACGAAGCGGACGTGTCGCATCCCGTCGCGCCGCTCGTCGGGTGCATCCGCCGGTTCGCGGCGAGTCGAGTAGACCCTGACGTCGTAGCGGTGCGCGAGGCGGAGACTCAGCTCGTGCACGATGCGCGTGAGTGACCCCATCGTGTCGGGCATCGCCGGCAGGCGGCTGTCCTCCTGGGCGAGGATCGCGACGCGGGGGGGCATCGGGATGGCGGATTGCAACGCCCATGCCGGCGGTTCCGGGCCGGCTCGTGTCGACTTCCCCGACGCCGGGGCGCCGGGGCGGGGCGCGTCAGTACGCGCCGCCGAGCTTCGCGTGGTCCCAGGTCGAGACCCGCTCCGGCCGGATGCGGATCACGACCCGCTTCGCGGCCTGGCCGCGCATCGCATCCCGCAGGCCCTCCGCGGGACCCGGCGTGTCGTATTTGCCGTGCACGCGCTCGAGCACGTCGAGCACGCGCTCGGTGTCCTGCTCGAGGGTCGCGCGGCCGCGGATGAGGAGGCCCTTCAGTTCGGGATAGGTGCGTCCGCTCTCGACGAGGAGCGCGCAGCGCGGGTCGCGGCGGAGGTTCACCGCCTTCTGCGACTTCGCGAACGTCGTCATGACGACGGTGCCGTCGGCGTCGACGACGTACCACATCGCGACGGAGTGCGGGTATCCATGACGATCCAGCGTCGTCAGGATGATCGTGTGGGAGTCTTCGAGGTATCGACGCTGCTCGTCGGGCGTGAGCGCGATCGTCTTTCGCCGCGGCATGCGCGCTCCTTAGTATGGACGCGTTCGGATCGGCAAGGCGCGACCCCTTTGTCTTCGTCGCGGCCAGCCGGTATGGCGAGCGGATGACCCGGGAAATCTACAAGGGGCGGATCGTCAACCTCCGGATCGAGTCCGTCACGCTGCCGAACGGGACGACCGTCGACCTCGAGCTGATGCATCATCAGGGAGCCTCCGCCGTCGTCGCGATCGACGACGAGCGCCGCGTGATCCTGATCCACCAGTACCGCTACGCGGCGGGTGGCTACATCTGGGAGCTGCCCGCCGGCGTCCTCGACGCCGGCGAAGCGCCCGCGGCCTGCGCGGCGCGCGAGCTGCGCGAGGAGACCGGCGTCGACGCGCGCGATATCCAGCACCTGGGCACGATCTTCACGACGCCCGGCTTCTGCGACGAGCGCATCCACCTGTTCCTCGGCCGCGGCCTCACCGACGGCACCCACGGCCACGAATCCGACGAGGTGATCGACGAGATCCGGCGCGTCCCGCTCGACGACGCTCTCGCGATGGTCCGCCGCGGCGAGATCGTCGACGGGAAGACGATCGCCGGCCTCCACCTCGCCGCCGCCGCGCTCGCGTCGCGATGAAGGTCGGGCTCACCGGCTTTCCCGGCGCCGGCAAGACCACCGTCTTCAACGCGCTCACGGGGCTTCACGCCGACACGGGGATGGGCGCTGGCGGTGGAGTGAACGTCGGGGTCATCAAGGTACCGGACAGCCGTGTCGACGCGCTCGCGAAGATCTTCAGCCCGAAGAAGACGACGTACGCCGAGGTGAGCTTCGTCGACTTCCCGCCCGCGCGCACGGCGCCGGAGCGCCGGACGGTCCTCGACGCGGGAACGATCGGCCAGCTCCGCGATGCCGACGCGCTCGTCGAGGTCGTGCGCGGCTTTCCCGACTTGGCCGGCGCGCCGGCGACGCCGGCGGCGGATCTCGAAGCGTTCGGCGCCGAGCTCGTCCTCGCCGACCTCGCGGTCGTCGAGAAGCGGCTCGAGCGCCTCAAGAAGGAGAAGGGCAACGAGCGCGAGCGGGCGCTCCTCGAGCGTCTCCTCCCGATGCTCGAAGCCGGAACGGCGCTGCGGACGGTCGATCTCACGTCCGACGAGCGGACCCTGCTCGCCGGGTTCGCGTTCCTCTCGCTCCGCCCGCTCCTCGTCGTGCTGAACGTCCCGGAGGACGCGGCCGCCGCGCCGCTTCCGGACGACGTCGCCGCGCGCGCGAAAGCGGAGGGCGCGGAAGCCATGGTCCTCTCGGCGAAGCTCGACGCGGAGCTCGCCGAGCTCGATGCCGCCGACCGCGACGCGTTCCTCGCCGACCTCGGCCTCACCGAGACGGCGCGCGCCCGCTTCATCCGCGCGAGCTACGGTCTCCTCGACCTGATCAGCTTCCTCACCTCCGGCGAGGACGAGTGCCGCGCGTGGCCGATCCGGCGCGGGACGCCCGCGCTGAAGGCCGCCGGGAAGGTGCACAGCGACATCGAACGCGGCTTCATCCGTGCCGAGGTGATGGCGTTCGACGACTTCGTGCGCCTCGGGAGCGAGGCGAAGTGTCGCGAGGCCGGGAAGCTCCGGCTCGAGGGGAAGGAGTACATCGTGCAGGACGGAGACATCGTACATTTCAGATTCGCCGTATAAGCGTCCTCCAGCCGTCTAGCGGCGCCAGGCCCGGCTCACATTGCTGCCATTGTAGGGGATCGAGACAAACGGAGTCGCGCGCCTCCCGTCGGTCAACGCACGGGACCCCGAGGGCATGATTCCGCCTCGATGCCGTCGAAGACGCGCCGCATCAGGCCGGTCGGCCGCAACCGGCTTCCCGGCGCGTCACCCCCCTGCCACGACCGGACCGGGGCGGCACCTGAGGACAGCCGCGCTCGGAAATGGTAGGAAGCCCCCGTACGATGTCGGCGACGCCGAACGATCCGCGCCGGTTCCTCGCGGGCGGCGGGGAGATGGGCGAGCACATCCGATCGTACGACTGGACCGCGACGCCGCTCGGCCCGCTGGAGTCGTGGTCGCCCGCGTTGAGGATGATGGTCCGCTTCCTCCTCGCGAACCGCTTCCCGCTGCTGCTCTGGTGGGGCCCGGAGTACGTGTCCATCTACAACGATGCGTACCGGCCCATCCTCGGCACGAAGCACCCGCGGGCCCTCGGCCAACCCGTGCGCGAGTGCTGGAAGGAGATCTGGCACATCCTCCAGCCGCTCATCGACACGCCGTTTCACGGCGGTCCCCCGACCTGGAACGACGACATCCCGCTCGAGATCAACCGCCACGGCTTCGTCGAGGAGACTCACTTCACGATCGCCTACAGTCCGGTGCCGGACGAGACGGTTCCGAGTGGGATCGGGGGGGTGCTCGCCACCGTGCACGAGATCACCGAGAAGGTCATCGGCGAGCGGCGCGTCGTCGCATTGCGCGATCTCGGCGCACAGGTGGGCGAGGCGAAGACGGCCGAGGACGCGTGCGCGATTGCAGCGAGGACGCTCGCGCAGCACGACAAGGACGTTCCGTTCGTCCTGCTCTATCTGATCGACGGCGACGGCACGAGCGCGAGCCTGGCCGGCGCAGCCGGGGTCGAGGTGGACGGCGACCTCAGCCCCCGGACAGTCGATCTCTGCGAGATGCACGATGACGGTTGGCCGTTCACGCTCGCGCGCGAGAGCGGCACGATGCAGCTGGTGGAGTGGTTGAGCGAGCGTTTCGGCGCCGTGCCGCGGGGACCCTGGTCCGACCCGCCCGACACGGCCGTCGTCGTACCGATCCCATCCAACCGGGCGCACGAACCGGCCGGGCTCATGGTCGCGGGCCTGAGCGCTCGATCCTGTTGGGACGAGTCGTATCGCGGCTTCATCGAGCTCCTCACGACCCAGATCGCGACCGCAGTCGCCAATGCCCGGGCCTACGAGGAGGAGAAGAAACGCGCCGAGGCGCTCGCGGAGCTGGACCGGGCGAAGACGACGTTCTTCTCGAACGTGAGCCACGAGTTCCGGACGCCGTTGACGTTGATCCTCGGACCGCTGGAAGACGCGCTCTCGGAGGCGATGGAGCGCTGGCAGCGTGACCGGTTGCTGATGCTCCAGCGGAACGGGCTCCGCCTGCAAAAGCTCGTGAACACACTGCTCGACTTCTCCCGCATCGAGGCCGGCCGCATCCAGGCGAGCTATGCTCCGACCGACCTGGCGCAGCTGACCGCCGAACTCGCGAGCGCCTTCCGCTCGGCAGTGGAGAAGGCCGGCATGCGGCTGACCGTCGACTGTCCCCCGCTCGACGAGTCCATCTACGTCGACCGGGACATGTACGAAAAGGTCGTCCTGAACCTCCTGTCCAACGCGTTCAAGTTCACCCTGGAGGGCGACATCGAGGTGACGCTCCGGGATGCGGGAACCAGCGTCGAGCTTTCGGTCCGGGACACCGGGGGCGGGATCGCCGAGGACCATCTGCCGCACGTCTTCGAACGCTTTCAGCGCATCGAAGGGGCGCGGGCACGGACTCACGAAGGCACGGGCATCGGCCTCGCGCTCGTACAGGAGCTGGTGAAGCTCCACGGCGGTGCCGTGAGCGTGCGGAGCGTGGTCGGGAAAGGAAGCACGTTCACCGTCTCCATCCCGAAGGGAACGGCGCACCTCCCGGCCGACCGGATCGGGACGCACAGCCGGCTCGCGTCGACGGCATTGGCGGCAGGGCACTATGTGGAAGAAGCTCTGCGCTGGCTGCCCGACGCCGCGCGCGTGCCCGGGGCCGCCGACTCGACCCTGATGGCAGACGTGAGCCCGGCGGCGGCCAGGGCAGACGGCCGTCCCCGGATCGTCTGGGCCGACGACAACGCCGACATGCGCGACTATGTCGGCCGCCTGCTCGGTCGACTCCATGACGTCGAGGCGGTGGCCGACGGGGAAGCCGCGCTCGCCGCGGCGCAGCGCCAGCGCCCAGACCTCGTGCTCGCCGACGTGATGATGCCGCAGCTCGACGGCTTCGGCCTGGTGAAGGCGTTGCGGGCCGACGACCGCACGCGCACCATCCCCGTCATCCTCCTCTCCGCCCGCGCCGGCGAGGAGGCGCGGGTCGAGGGGATGCAGGCCGGAGCGGACGACTATCTCGTGAAGCCGTTCGGAGCCCGCGAGCTGCTGGCGCGCGTCCAGGCACACCTGGCGATGGCCCGCGTCCGCCGCGAGGCCGCCGAAGCGCTGCAGCGGAGCGAGGAGGTCACGGCCGCCGACCTCGAGGCGATGCGGCGCCTTCATGACGTCGGCGTCCGTTGCGCGCGGCCCGGGACCGATCATGACGAATGCCTGAAGGACATCGTCGATACGGCCATCGCGATTACGGGCGCGGACCAAGGCAATATCCAGCTCCTCGACGCGCGATCCGGGCTGCTTCGGATCGTCGCGCACCGGGGGTTCGAGCGGCCTTTCCTGGACCATTTCGCCGCCGTTGGCGGCGAGCATGCCGCGGCGTGCGGCGCGAGCATGCGATCCGGTGAGCGGGTCGTGGTCGAAGACGTGTGTCGGAGCGAGCTCTTCGCCGGGCAATCGTCGCAGGCCGTGATGCTCGAGGCGGGCGTGCGTGCCGTACAATCCACGCCGCTCCTGAGCAGCGCCGGAAACGTGCTCGGCATGATCTCCACGCACTTCCGCGAACCCCACCGGCCGGAGGAGCGCGAGCTCAGGCTGATGGATCTCCTCGCGCGGCACGTGGCGGACTACCTCGAGCGTCGGCAGGCGGACGTCGTCCTGCGCGAGAGCGAGCAGCGCTTCCGCACGCTCTTCGAGGCGATGGAGGAGGGCTACTGTGTCATCGAGATGGTCTTCGACGAGCGAGACGATCCGGTCGATTACCGCTTCCTGGAGGTGAACCCGGCGTTCGAGAAGCAGACCGGCATCAAGGACGCCAAGGGTCGGCTGATGCGCGAGATCGCCCCGGAACACGAGCAGCACTGGTTCGAGATCTACGGCGAGATCGCGCGCTCCGGGGAAACGCGGCGTTTCGAGAACCCCGCCGCCGCTCTGGGTCGCTACTACGACGTGTGCGCGTTCCGCGTGGGTCCGCCCGAGCTCCGGCGCGTCGGCATCGTGTTCAACGACATCACGGAGCGGAAGAAGAGTGAGGAAGCCATCCGGCGGACCAAGGAGGCGCTGCTGGAGGCCGATCGCCGGAAAGACGAGTTTCTGGCGACCCTGGCGCACGAGTTGCGCAACCCGCTGGCGCCGATCCGGAACTGCCTGCACCTCCTGGGAATGACCGACGGCGCTGCCGCCGCGCGCGTCCACGAGATGATGGAGCGGCAGGTCAACCACTTGGTGCGACTGGTGGACGACCTGATGGAGGTGTCGCGCATCACTCGTGGCAAGGTCGCCCTGCGCAAGGAGCCGAGCGAGCTCGCCGCCATCGTCCGCAGCGCGCTGGAAACGAGCGCACCTCTGATCGATGCCGCCCGGCACCAACTCGTCGTGGACCTTCCAGCCGACCCGCTGGTCCTGAACGCCGATCCGGTACGTCTCTCTCAGGTCATTACCAACTTGCTCAACAACGCCGCGAAGTACACCGAGCCGGGGGGCCACATCTGGCTCACGGCCCGGTGCGACGGCGCGGATGCCGTCCTGTCCGTGCGGGACGACGGCATGGGCATCCCGGCCGACATGCTGCCCAAGGTGTTCGACCTGTTCACCCAGGGGGACCGCACCTACAGCCGGGCTCAGGGAGGGCTCGGCATCGGGCTCACCCTGGTACGCAGCCTGGTCGAAATGCACGGCGGTACCGTCGAGGCGCGTAGCGACGGCAACGGAAGCGAATTCCTTGTTCGCCTGCCGCTCTCGGGCGCATTGCCCGTCGCGACGGACCACAAGCCGGGCATTGGCCGGGCGAACGGCAGCGTCTCGGGTCGCATCCTCGTGGTGGACGACAACCGGGATGCGGCGGAGAGCCTCGGGATTCTCTTGTCGTCGCTCGGCGCGGACGTATCGGTCGTCCACGACGGTTCGGCGGCGCTCGAGGCCCTCCGGACCTGCCGACCGTCGGTACTCCTGCTCGACATCGGCATGCCGGGTATGGACGGCTACGAGGTCGCCCGCCGCGTCCGCCAGGAACCCGACGGACGCGACGTCACCCTGATCGCGCTGAGCGGCTGGGGTCAGGAGGAGGACCGCCGCCGCTCCCGGGAGGCCGGCATCGACCTCCACCTGGTCAAGCCGGTCGATTTCCGTGTTCTGGAACGGCTGGTGGCGGGCCTCGGCGCGGACTGGCAACGGCAGCCGACGGAAGGGTGAGAGCAGGCGCTTCAGCCGGTCGTCCACTCCTTCGTCTCCTGCCCAGTCGACGTGCTGCGCCCGCCGCGCCCGCTCTGCGACCGCCTGGCGCTACGGATCGCAGCCGAGACGGGGGAGGCCCCGGTGTCGCCGCCGCGACGCCCGGTGGACGAGGAATGGGAAGACGCGCTCGGCATCTCCGTCACGCTGCTCGCGACCGGCGCGGAGACCGGCGGCGTCAGCATGCTCGTGCGGCTGGCAACCGGAACGGACTATCCGCCCCACGTCCACGCGGGAGTCGAGGAGCTGCGTGCTGCACGGTGAGCTCGTGATCGACGACAGGAAGCTTCATCCCGGCGACTACGACCGCGCAGAGCCGGGAAGCGTCGATCGTCGAATCTGGAGGGAGACCGGCTGCACCTGCGTGCTCGTGACGTCGGCGAAAGACGTTCTTCGCTGACGCGCGGCAGCGCCGGACAGGCGGCCGGAGTCGGCGTTCCCGACACCGCCTGAACTGTTTGACCTGATCAATGCGTGTAGGTACGGCATGTCTTCGGCGCATCAAGTCGGGGCCGCGCCAGAGCACAGCCGAGAGGCGACGCTTCCCTGCGCTCCGCTCGCCGAGGATCGGGGGGGTCGCCGAGGACCGCAAGTTGCGCGAGCACCTGGACGGCTACGCGGCGTACGCCCGGAAGGTGCGCCACCGCCTCGTGCCGGGCGTCTGGTAGACGCTCCTAGGGACCTTCCGCGGCCGCGACCTGGCCGTAGTTGAGCAGGGCGACGATCCCCACGCCGCCGACGATGTTGCCGACGATCGCGGGCCCGAGGAATGCGCCGAGCATGTCGGCCACGACGCGCCGCCCGTCGCGGCACGCTAGAAGGCCTCTGCCGCGCCCGCGACCGAGTGCCGGAACCCGAACGCAACGATCGGCGCCGTCGGGAGCCACACGAGCAGGATCTGCGTGCCGGTCGCACGCTCGACGATCCGAGCCAGGCCATCACGGAGACCAGCCAGCCAGCGAACACCACCTGGTAGGCGACAAGACCGGATCCGCCCGCGGTCGCCTGCTCGGCAATCTCGCCGAACGCCGGGTGGAGCGTGTGCGGAAGGGCCGGGTACGCGATCGTGAGCGCGAATACGAGGACGATCGCCCGCAGCGGGCGACCTGCCAGAGCGTCTCGCGTTCACACCAGTTGGGAGCGGGATGATCGGCTCGAGCGTGTTCTCGGTAAAGAGCGGCTTTGCGCGAGCACGATGAAGATGAACGGAGCGGGTAGCCCGCGGCGATGGCCGCGGGGCGCACGTCTCGCGGACCATCCCCCGGCCGCCGGCCCGACGAGTGTTTCCTGCAAACGGCGGAGGCCGCTCAGAATGAGTCCGGACGAATGACCCGCTACCGGCGATAAAGTCCGTCGCCCACGACCGCCCAGCCGCGCGGCACATCCCATCGACTCCGACCTTCGCGCCGCGAATGGGCCCAGCTGACCTTCATCGGCCGACCTTTCAGATCCGTGCCATCCAGCGCCCGAAGCGCTGCAGTCGCGTGCGCCTGCCGCGACTCTCTCGACGACACCAAAGCCCCGCGGGTCGCCGTTCGAGCTGTCTGTGTCTGCCGAAGTCACCTGGCCGTACGCTGCGAACGCAGCGCGCAGTTCAACCGCCGTTACCTCGGACGATAAATTCCCGACGAACAATTTGGTCATACTGGCTCCAGCGCGAGCGGTGGCACGCCGACCTCCTTGCCGTCGATGAGGAAGAGCCAGGTGAGACCGGTCTGGCGAATCGTCTGCGCGTCGGCAAACTCGACGCATTCGCCGTGCTCGGGACGTTCCAGGAGGACGCCTCGCTGGCTCGGAGGACGCGGCGCCGGCGCCGGAGTGCGCTACTCGCTGGGACGAGCGTGGGAGCGGCAGGCGGACATCACAGCTAACGCGGTGAAGCTTCGCCGTTCCACACCTGCGGGCAAGGCGCATTCGGAACGCCTCCGCGCGGCAGCTACGGGGTGGGGGCGGGTGGCAGCGCGGCTAGGGTACGCTGCCACCCGCGTGGAGACCTTCTTCGGTGGGCCGTCCGAGCGGGAGGTGGAAGACGCGCGAGTGCGGTTCAAGCATCCGTGGCTGCTGCGCCCGCCATTGCCGAAGACCGGAGCGTACGGAAGCGGCGTCGAGCCCCAGCACGTCGCAGATCGGGACAAACGCGAAGGGCCACTCGAGCTCGTCAGAGGCGAACCATTCCTCCGTCTCGACGAGAAGTCTGCGGCCCCGCTGGTCGTCCGCGGTGGTGTAGCGCTGAAACATCCGGACGGCGTTCTCGAGTACCGCGAGCACGAGGCGCTCTGCGGGTCGCGGCGAGCGATCTAGCCTGCCCGGGTGCCACAGCAGGGAGGGCGGGGGCTCGGGGCGATCGGGCATGCCCGATCCGTAGCAGCGGATTCCGTCGTCGGAAATCCGAAATTCTGCGTGCGTTGGCTCACGCACGCAAATCTACGTACACCATCAAGAGGAGCGAGCCCTTCGTGAACACTGCGGACAATCAGTCGCTCCGTCGGCCAGGCCACCCTCTCGATGAGGGCATCCGCCGCGAAACGTGGGGCCTCGTCGGCAACACGCGAGGGTAGTGTCCCGTCAAGTGGTGGAAATTCAGGACGCACATCGTCCCTGAGTGCGGCTACGAGATTGCGGCCAGTAATTCCTCCTGCGACGTCGTCACCAGCGGCTGCGTGAGTTGCTTCATCGATTCGGCGCTGAAGTAACGGCGATCGGCCACGGCCCACTCATCGTCCTGCTCCGCGAGGATCGCGCCGACGAGCCGAAGCAACGCACCCCGGTTCGGGAAGATCCCGACGACCATCGAGCGACGTTTGATCTCCTTGTGCAGGCGCTCGAGCGGGTTGGTCGAATGGAGCCGCGCCCGGTGCTCGACCGGGAAGTGCCGGTGGGCGAGGACATCCTCGGCCGCCTCTTCGAGCAGCGCGGCCGCCTGCGGGAAGCGGGCGCGCAGACCGTCCGCGACTTTCTGGAGCTGCGCGAGCGCGCTGCGATGATCAGGCTGCGCAAAGATTGTCCGGACGAGGGCCGCCACGGGCTCGCGGGCGCCGTGCGGCACCGTCGCGAGGAGATTCCGCATGAAGTGGACGCGGCACCGCTGCCAGCTGGCGCCGCCGAGCACGGTCGCGAGCGCCTTCTTGAGCCCCTCGTGCGCGTCGGAGATCACCAGTCGGATGCCGCGCAGCCCGCGTTTCACGAGACTGCGCAGGAAGGCCGTCCAGAAGGCCGCGTCTTCGGACGGCCCCGCATCCACGCCGAGGACCTGGCGCTCGCCGTCCGCCGTCACGCCGATCGCCACGACCGTCGCCATGCTCTGCACGCGGCCGTCCTGCCGGACCTTGTGGTAGGTCGCGTCGATCCAGAGATATGGGTGCTCGCCCGTGATCGGGCGGCTCCGAAACGCCTCGACGTCGGCGTCGAGCTCGGTACAGATGCGCGAGACCTCGGACTTCGACATGCCGTCGAGCCCGAGCGCCTTCAGCAGGTCGTCCACCTTCCGCGTCGAGACGCCGTGGACGTACGCCTCCTGCACCACGGCCAAGAGCGCCCGCTCGGCCCGCCGCCGGGGCTCGAGCAGCGACGGGAAGTAGCTCCCCGGCCGAATCTTCGGGATGGCGAGCTCGATCGTCCCGACCCGCGTGTCCCAGGTCCGCATGCGGTAGCCGTTGCGATACCCAGCTCGCTCACTGGTGCGCTCATGGCGCTCCGCCCCGATCAGCCCGGCGACCTCGCTCTCCATGAGCGCCTGGGCCAGCACCCGAATCCCTTCCCGCAGTACGTCGCCGTCCTGCTCCGCGAGCAGCTTGCCGACGAACTCGTTAAGGTCCATCCTCCCCTTGGCCATCGCCCCTCCTCCGTGTCTTTGCTTGGCGGTGAAGCACGCGGGGAGGATGTGCGATGGCCGTTTCCTTTTCTAGCGGCGGCCTCCTACCGAATTTCCACCACGTCCGGGGACACTACCCACGCGAGGAGCGACGGCCGCAGGACTCCTGGATCCCGGACTGCCACACCTCCGGATCATGCTGCCTACGACCGGGCGACGATTACGTCCGGTTGCGCTTGCGACCGAGATCGTTCTCTTCGGCGAACCAACCCGGGACAACCAGCATCCCGGTGTCTCCCGGATGGTTGATCGTGGTCCCGGGAAGCATCGCGTGAGCCGGCAATGTGAAACGCCGACCCGCATGTTCACAGATCAAGCCCAATCCGTTGCTGACGACCCGGACGTTGGCGAGTACTACGAGCGTTTCGAATTCCGAACCCCCCATGGCGTCCCCCCTGTCAAAAACCGTGACCGGCCGCTTATGCGGAATGAGGTCCCCCCGGGGGGGCGCCCGTTACCGGTCCGTTTGGCCGCAGAGGTACGGTACGCCGGGCGTTCTCGCAGGCGCAATGCGCAATCATACGCAGCGTGATTCTACGTACCTCGCATCACGTAGCTCTACGTATCCGAACTGCGATGTTACCGAGGGGCAGCGATCAAAGGAGCGGACGAAATCGGCGCGAAAGGAGGCACCGTCCGAATGTAACTTCGGTGCGACACGTCCCGCGCCACCATCGCGACGGTGATTTCACCGCGGTGATTTCAGCGCGCCTCCGCGTCGCCCCCAGATACCGCGTCCTCTACGGGGGACTGCTTGCGGAGCGTCATCACGAGCCCGCCGTCGGCGTCGTAGTCTGCGCTCGCCTCCTCCTCGATCACCTCCTCGGGGAGGCGAAGAGATTGTGAGCGGATCGAGCGACCCGCCGCGTCGCGCGCCAGCACCACCGTCTTGCGGCGCGCGAATCGAACCTCGATCGACCCGGGCTCGACATCTCCGGACGCCTGGATGTGCAGAAGAACGGTAGCCGGTGTCTCGCTGACGGAGACCGCGAGGGCGCCGGATGCCGGGGTCGTGGCGCGGTCGTCGAGAGCGGTGCCGGGACCGCTGGCGGTTCCGCCCCTCGACCTCATGAGCAGAAGCAGCAAGAGCGCGCCGGCCACCCGAGACATGGGAGCTCCCTTCGCACGGCGTCGATCCAGTCGATAGTCCCGCCGTTCACCTGACCTCGCCTTCTCGCTTGCGTTCATCGCGCGAGTGTTCGTAGCGAGAGACTCGCCCACTGAGTCATTGCGTGCTCCCGTGCGGGACATCCCCTTGTGGCAGGTCGCAAGGGCCCAAGGGATCGGGAAATCTACGTGCGCTGGTCTGCGTACGTAGTTCTCCCGGGCGCCATGCCGCCGAGCCTCCAGGTGCTCGCGTCGAACATCAGCCTCGTGCGAGTCTCCGCGAGCCTTCTCGGACCGTGGCCTTCATGGCCGCGGTCGGAGTCTGTCGGGTCGATAATCCCCGGGGGGGACATTCGCCGCCCGCTCCAGGTGCTCCGTCAGCGCCCTCGCGACGAAGTCGGCGATGCTATCGCCAGACTCAAAGCAGTAGAGCTTGAGCGCGCGGCTGAGCCGCTCCGGGATAAGGATGAACAGATGAACTAACGCGTGCAATTGGTGTCCTCATTCCGAGGCTCGAGGGGAGAGGCAGGCGCGCATCGTGCGCCGTTCCGGGGCGCGCTCGTGAGAGCCGTGCGCGGGCGTACCGGGGAGACTAAGGCCCTACACCCTCGGTCGCGTTGGCGCCAGCATCCTGCGGCGCTTGCCGAGCCCGCTCCTCTGGCGTTCCAGCGGGCGTCGCGGGCGCGTGCTAGGGTGCGGACCGTGAAGCTCATGGGAGGCATCGTGTTCGTCGCCGTCCTCTTGGGCTGCCTGTTCGCCTGGCGGCGCTCGCGTCGCCGGCCGCTGCCCGGCGCGCACGTGGTGTTCCGGCGTCCGCTGGCCGGCTGGAACGCGATAGCCTTCGTGTCCCTGGCCGCGTTGCTGCTCTCGTCACTCGGTATCGTGGTCTGGATAGTCGGTCGGGTTTTGGGGCGTTGACGGATGTGACCTGGGCGGACGCGTCTTCAGCGCGGCTCGAAAAACTGCTTGACGATCCCAAGTTCATGCTTAAGTTCTCTTCCAGAAGGTTACGCCCGCGAACTTCAAGGGCGGAAAGGTGAATTGTAAAATGGACGTGTTGATTGATGAGCGGTTGGCGAATGGTGGATGGCTCTTCGAGCGGGTAAACGGCCTCTTCAACGGGTTGGCGAGCGAGTCCGAGCGGATTTCTCCGCCGGTCGATGTGGTCGAAGACCATGACGGGTATCGCTTCAGCATCGAGCTGCCCGGTTTGAAGAGCGACTCACTCGAAGTGAAGGTCGAAGACGAGTCCTTGGTGATCAACGCCGAGCGCAAGGAGCCCGCGTGGGCCAAGGGGACCCAGGTTCATCGCGCAGAGCGTCATTACGGCCGAATCCATCGGGCCTTCAGGCTGCCGGGCGACGTAGGGAATGATGCGATCAAGGCCGCATACAAGGACGGCGTGCTCGAAGTTACGATCGCGAAAGTTCCCCAAGCCAAGGCGGTTCGGGTCGAGGTCGCGTACAACAGCTAGGACCAAAGGACCGCAACCGAGCGGTTCCCGTCATCTCCGCGCCGTGCCCGAGGCCAGCATGGTTGAAGGACGCGAGACACGGCGGCGGAGTCGGACGGTGGCGGCACTATCGAGGGGCCCCCGCCGATCCTCGTGCAGCCGGGTAGCACCGGCCAGGCCTCGCCTAGCTTCTCGCGGCGCCGGTTCGACGCGAACGACGTCCCCGCGGTATCCGGAAAGGGCCGACCTCTCCGTTAGCCAGAGGCCGGCGACCGAACTACGACGTCGCCCATCGATCGCTTCCGCCGGGATTGACATGCGTAGTTCTACCCATATCCACAAATGCCTCGTGCAATGGCACCTCGGCGTGATAAATCCTCGACGGCACACCACGCGGCTCGTGCGCTGATGAAACGATCCCGGCGGGGACGCAAACGCGCCAAGAAGATCGAACGGCCGACGCGCGGTGCGCGATCCTCCGCCCGGAAAGGGCGCGCGGCTGCCGGTGACCCGTCCGTGGCACCGAAGTCGGGGACCGCCGTCGCGGTCGTCGGGATCGGGGCGTCGGCCGGTGGCTTCGACGCGTTCCCGAGGTTCTTCAGTACCGCGTCCCCGGACAGCGGCGTGGCGTTCGTCCTCGTCCAGCACCTGGACCCCACCCACGAGAGCCTCGCCGCGGAAGTGATCGGCCGCTACACGCGCATGCGCGTGGTTCAGGTGGAAGGCGACACGCCCGTGAAGGCGAATCACGTCTACGTGATCCCGCCGGGAAAGTACCTGAGCATCGCCGGTGGAGTCCTGCGGCTGATCGCGCCGGTCGAGCCCGGCGGCATTCGCATGCCGATCGACCTCTTCCTGCACTCCCTGGCCGCAGACGTCCAGGAGCGGGCAATCGGGATCGTGCTGGCCGGCACCGGAAGCGACGGCACGCTCGGCCTGAAGGCCATCAAAGCGGCAGGCGGGATGTCGATCGCGCAGGACCCGAGCACCGCGCAGCACGACGGTATGCCGCGGAGCGCGATCGCCGCCGGGGCAGTCGATCAAGTCCTGCCGCCCGAGCGCATGCCCGAGGCGGTCCTCCGGTTCCTCGGCCACTCGTACGCGAGGACCAGTCCGCAAGGTTCCCCAGCGGCGGAGCGACCGCGCGACCACTTGGACGACATCCTAGCTATCCTCCGCAAGCAGACGCGGTTCGACTTCCAGAGCTACAAGAAGAGCACGGTCGAACGTCGCATCCACCGGCGCATGGGCCTCCGGCACGTCGAGAGGATCGCCGACTATGTCCGCCTGCTGACGGGCGAGCCCGCCGAGGCGAACGCCCTCTTCGAGGACCTGCTGATCGGGGTGACGAGATTCTTCCGCGAACCGGACGCCTGGCAGTCCCTCGAGCAGCACGTGCTCCGACCCCTGATGGAGCGAAAGGCCGCGCACGCCGGGTTTCGCGCCTGGGTCCCCGGCTGCGCGACGGGGGAGGAAGCGTACTCGCTCGCGATGCTGTCGCTCGAGACGGCGCAGGCGGCGCGGAAGAGCGGCACGATCCAGATTTTCGCGTCGGACGTCGACCGGGGTGCGCTGGAGCTCGCGCGTGCCGGGCTCTATCCGGAGACGATCGCCGCCGACGTCGACGCGGCGCGGCTCCGCCGCTTCTTCGTCCTGGATGGGCACACGTATCGCGTCGGCAACGAGCTCCGCACCGCGGTGACGTTCGCACCGCAGAATCTGCTCACCGATCCACCGTTCTCCAGGCTCGACGTCATCGCTTGCCGTAACGTCCTCATGTACCTCGAGCCGGACGCCCAGCGGCGGATCATCTCGCTGCTCCACTTCGCCCTTGCCGAGGGTGGATACCTCTTTCTCGGCAGCGCCGATGCGATCGGTCACGACGACGGTGGGTTCGAGGTCGTCTCGAAGAAGTGGCGGATATATCGCCGCGTCGGTCCGACACGGCACCATCAGGTGTCGTTTCCCGCTACTCCGGCTTGGGCGCCCGGCCGCGGGCCGGAGCCGCCCCCAGCGCGGCCGAATCTCGGCAACCTCGGCGGGACGATCCAGCGCCTGCTCCTCCAGCGCCACGCGCCCGCGTGCGTCGTGATCAACCGGAAGTACGAGATCCTGTACTTCTCGGGCCCCACACAGGACTACCTCGTACAACCGGTGGGCCCACCGACGCAAAACTTGATGGCGCTGGCGCGCGACGGGGTGCGGGCGAAGCTCCGCACCGCCATCCGCCGGGCGATCGCGGAGGAGGCGCGCGTCAGCGTCAGCGGTACGCACGTTCACCGACGCGACGGGTATCAGCGGGTGCAGCTCAGCATCGAGCCGCTCAGGGGCTCGCGCGACACCGAGGGTCTGCTGTTGGTGTCCTTTGCGGACGAAGCTCCCGGGAAGCATGACGTGCCGGCCGTCGCCGGCCCCCGCGAAGGCGAGGACCCGCTGGTTCTCCAGCTCGAGCAGGAGCTGACCACGACGAGGG
>Ga0070741_10004261_pt1 | contig 33651 bp, 36 predicted proteins | sample Coa_R1_4_FD_66440 | JGI IMG/M metagenome (GOLD analysis project Ga0070741, IMG submission 66440) | Surface soil microbial communities from Centralia Pennsylvania, which are recovering from an underground coalmine fire - Coalmine... | ecosystem: Environmental > Terrestrial > Soil > Unclassified ... | reverse complement strand
CCGAAGATGCCGGCCTCGACGCCGGGCTTCTTGAGGAAGTTGCCGAGCGCGTCGCCCACGATCTGGAACAGGCCGATACCGGTGGATGCCGACCAGTCCGACAGCGTGCCCGGGATGCCGTCGCGCAGGATGGCGATGGCCGGCGGCAGCAGAGCCACGAAGATCGCGCCGAACACCGCGCCGTGCAGCGAGCCCAGGCCGCCCACGATGACCAGCAGCAGGAACTGGATCGACAGCAGGATGGTGAAGATGTCGGGTGCGAGATAGGCGATCTTGTGCGCGAACAGCGCGCCGGCGAGGCCCATCAGCCCTGCCGAATAGGCGAAGGCCATCGACTTGTAGATCGCGAGGTTCACGCCCATCGACTGCGCGGCGATCTCGCTGTCGCGGATCGCGATCCAGGCGCGGCCGGTCGGGGCGCGCAGCAGGTTGCGCGTCAGCCACAGCGCGACCAGCAGGAAGAACAGGCAGAGGAAATAGAATTCGCGCTCGTCGGCGAAGGAGACGCCGAGGATCACCGGCGGCGCGACCGGCATGCCGGCGAAGCCGTGCGTCACCGACTCCCAGCGGTTGAAGATTTCCTGGATGATGATCGAGAAGGCCAGCGTGGCGATCGCGAGGTAGATGCCGGTCATGCGCAGCGCCGGCAGGCCGACGATCAAGCCGCACGCCGTGGTGATCAGGATCGCCAGCACGACCGACGGAATCCACGGCAGGCCCTGCTGCAGGAAATAGGCGTGGGCATAGGCGCCGATGCCGAGGAATGCCGCATGCCCCAGCGAGACCAGCCCGGTATAGCCGACCAGCACCATCAGCGAGACACCACACAGGCCGTAGATGAACACCCAGGCGATCTCGCCGGCGTAGTATGTCGACACGACGAACGGCAGCGCGACGACGAGAATCGCCAGCAGCGCGTACCAGCCCATGTCGACCTTGTCGCGAAACAGCCGGATGTCCTGGTCGTACGAGGTCTTGAAGACGAAACGCATCGGCCGCGCCTACACTTTCTTGCGGCCGGGCGTGCCGAACAGGCCCTGCGGCCGCACCGCCAGCATGATCAGCAGCACGATGTACGGCATGGTGTCCTTGAAACCCTCCGGCAGGGTGGCGCCCGAGTAGAGCTCGATCAGGCCGATGATGATGCCGCCCACCAGCGCGCCCGGGATCGAGCCGAAGCCGCCCAGGACGGCCGCGGCGAAGGCCTTCAGTGCGACGGCGAGGCCCATGTTGATGTCGATCAGGGTGACCGGCGCCAGCAACACGCCGGCCGCGGTGGCGACGCCGGCCGAGATCGCCCAGATCAGCGAGAAGATCAGCTTCACCGGGATGCCCATGTAATAGGCGGCCAGCTGGTTCTGCGACGTCGCCTGCATGGCGACGCCGATGCGCGTGAAGTTGAAGAATGCGTAGAGCGCCCCGCACAGCACGAAGGTGCCGACGATGATCGAGAGATACTGGTGGCTGAGCGTGATGCCGCCGAGCCGCCACACGCCGCCGAACGGCGTCGGCAGTGTATAGATCTCCGAGCCCCAGGTGACGCTGGCGAAGGTGCGGAACATCGAGCCAAGGCCGATCGTCAGCATGACGACGGCGAACTGCGGCTGCCCGATGACGCGGCGCAGGATGGTGACGTCGAGCAGGGCGCCGAAGGCGGCGATCACGACGATGGCGATGGCGAAGGCGAGCCAGTAGTTGAGGCCCCACCAGACGACCGCCATGTAGCAGACGAAGGCGCCGAGGGTGAGCAGGTCGCCCTGCGCGAAGTTGACGAGTTCGGTCGCCTTGTAGATGAGTACGAAACCCAGCGCGACCAGGCCGTAGATGCAGCCGACCGCCAACCCGTTCAACGTCAATTGCAGGAAGTCGTTCAGCTTCCGCCCCCGCTCGTTTCCATCCCGTAAACGACAGGCGGTCTTGAGCCGCCTTTTCGCTCCGCAAATATGAATGGCTGTTCAGGTCTGTCAACGCGATACCGGAGACAATTCAATGGCAACCGCCGGACCCGCTCGCTCCCTGTTCGACCTGCCGTCGCCGCCCAGCCCGTTCTATACCGCCGAGCATGACGCGTTCCGGCAGACGGTACGGCGCTTTGTCGAGCGCGAGATCATGCCGTTCGTCGACCAGTGGGACGAAGCCGAGGAATTCCCGCGCGAGCTCTACAAGAAGGCCGCTGCAGCCGGACTGCTGCAACTCGGCTTCCCCGAGGAGTATGGCGGCGTCCCGACCGATCCCTTCTTCGGCATCATCAAGGCGGAGGAGCTGGCGCGCCACGGCAGCGGAGGCGTCAACGCCAGCCTGAACAGCCACACCATCGGCGCGCCGCCGATCGCAGCGCTCGGGCCGGAATGGATGAAGCGCAAGCTGCTGCCCGAGATCCTGGCCGGCGAGAAGATCAGCGCGCTCGCCATCACCGAGCCGTCCGGCGGTTCCGACGTCGCCAATCTCAAGACGACGGCGCGGCGCCAGGGCGACCAATATGTCGTCAACGGCTCCAAGATGTTCATCACGTCGGGCGTGCGCGCCGACTATTTCACCGTCGCCGTGCGCACCGGCGGGCAGGGCGCCGGCGGCGTGTCGCTGCTGCTGATCGAGCGCGACCGCCCGGGCTTCCAGCGCACCAAGCTCAGGAAGATGGGATGGTGGGCGTCCGATACGGCGCAGCTCTTCTTCGATGACGTGAAGGTGCCGGTCGACAACCTGATCGGCCAGGAGAACAAGGGCTTCATCGGCATCATGCTGAACTTCAACCAGGAGCGGCTCGGCATGTCGGCCGCCGCCTGCGGCTATGCCAAGGTTTGCCTCGACGAGGCGATCGCCTACGCCCGTGAGCGCCACACTTTCGGCAAGCCCTTGATCGCTAACCAGGTGGTGCGGCACCGGCTGGTCGACATGGCGATGCGCATCAACGCCGTGAAGTCGACGCTGGAGCTGCTGGCGTGGCGCGTCGGCCAGGGCGAGAAGCCGGTCGCCGAGATCTGCATGCTGAAGAACCTCGCGACCTCGACCATGGAATATTGCGCCAACGAGGCGATGCAGATCTTCGGCGGCGCGGGCTATCTGCGCGGCGCCAAGGTCGAGCGCATCTATCGCGAGACCAAGGTGATGTCGATCGGCGGCGGCTCGGTCGAGATCATGAAGGACCTCGCGGCCCGGCAGATGGGGCTGTAGAACGCGCCATGGCCAAGCCGCTCACCACGCCGCAGGAACGCGTCGCGCTCTTCCAGAAGCTGTTCTCCGACACCATCCCGCACAACAAGGCGCTGGGCCTGAAGGTGCTGGCGGTGGCGCGCGGCCTCGCCTCCATGCAGCTCGACTGGCGGCAGGAGCTGGTGGGCGATCCGCGCACGCGCGTGCTGGCCGGCGGGCCGCTGACCACGATGCTCGACTCGTGCTGCGGCATGGCGGTCGCCACCATGCTGCGCGAGCCCAAGCCGTTCGCCACGCTCGACCTGCGCATCGACTACGCGCGGCCGGCGACGCCCGGCCAGCCGGTGATCGCCGAGGCCGAATGCTACCGCATCACCCGCTCGGTGGCCTTCACGCGCGCCTTCGCCCATCAGGGCGATCCCAAGGACCCGGTCGCCGCCGCGGCCGGCACCTTCATGCTCGGCACCAAGGGCAAGCTGACGCGCGCGCAATCGGTCACGGAGCATCTCAAGTGAGCGGCGAGCTGATGAAGCGTCTGGCCGCCGCCCGCAAATCGGGCGACGTCAGCCGCCTCGCCGAGGCCATTCCCTATGCGCGCTGGATGAACATCGCGCCGGAAAACAGCACCGGCGAGCTGCTGACCCGCATGCGCTACCGCGAGACGCTGATCGGCAACACTTTCTTGCCGGCGATCCATGGCGGCACCCTGGGCGCATTGCTCGAGATGACGGCGATCTTCCATCTTCTGTGGGAGAGCGAGGCCGAGACGGTGCCCAAGATCGTCAACATCACCGTCGACTATCTGCGCTCGGCCGGGCCGCGCGACGTCGTGGCCGCCGCCAAGGTGACCAAGCAGGGAAGGCGCATGGTCAACGTCTTCGCCGAGGCCTGGCAGGACGACCGCGGCAAGCCGGTCGCTTCGGCGTCGGCGCACTTCCTGGTAAAATCTTCCGAAGAATCCGAGCCGTCGCTCTAACGCGCCGCGGAGGGGTACTTGTCGGCGGCGGTCGACGGACCGAGTGCTGCCGGGAAGCGCGAATTGAGGACCATCACGCCGAGGCCGATCAGCGCGCCGACGAGATTGACGTTGGTGAGCGTCGTCGCCATCGCTTCGGTCAGCGAGGCGATCTCGGCCGAGGCCATATGCTGGCGCAGCGCGGGCTCCATCAGGCGGGCCGCGACTTCGCCGGCGTCGGGGGCGTGGCGCGCGATCCCGGCATTGACCAGGGCGCCGAACAGCGCGGCGGCCGTCGACTGACCGACCAGCCGCATGAACATGTTCGAGGCGGTGGCGGCGCCACGTTCGCGCGGCACGGCGGCGGCCTGCACCGACACCAGATAGGTGGTGTTGCACGAGCCCATGCCCAGGCCGACCAGCATCGCTCCGAACGCCGCCCACACCGGACCGCTGGCGGGCGACATGAAATAGAGAACGACGCTGCCCACGGCGAGCAGCAGGCCGCCCAGCATGGCGCTGGTGCGATAGCTGGTGTGGATCATCAGCCGGCCCGAACCGATGCTCGCCATCGCCCAGCTGATCGACATCGCGCCCAGCACCACGCCGCTCGCAACCGCGGTGAGCCCCATCACGCCCTGGACGTAGATCGGCAGGAAGCCGGTGACGCTCATCATCACCATGCCGATGCCGAAGCTGCCGAAATTGTCGAGGGCGATCACCCTGTTCGTCCAGAAGCGCAGCGGCAGCATCGGCGCGGGCGCCTGCCGCTCGTGCCGCACCAGCGCCGTCATCGCAGCAAGCCCGACCGCGACGCAGGCCGCGAGCTGCCAGGTCTCCAGCCGTGCCGCCTGGGTCATCGCCGTCATTAGGGCGCCGGCGCCGACGGCCAGAAGGAACGAGGCCAGATAGTCGATGCGCGCGGCCTGCTCGTGCGGCCGCTCGCGCAGGAACGCCGCCAGCATGATCATCGCCAGTGCGCCGATCGGCAGGTTGATCCAGAACACCACCGCCCAGCTCACGTGCTGCACCAGGTAGGCGCCGAGCGTCGGGCCGACGATGGCGGAGAAGCCGAACACGCTCGACAGAAAGCCCTGCACCTTGGCGCGCTCGGTCGGCGTGTAGATGTCGCCGACGATCGCGTAGGCGACGGGCTGCACGGCGCCGGCGCCCATGCCCTGCAGGGCGCGGAACACGATCAATCCCAGCATGCCCTTGGAAAAGCCGCACAGCGTCGAGCCGACGAGGAACAGCCCGGCGCCGGCGAAGAACACGCGCTTGCGGCCGAACAGGTCGGACAGCCGTCCGTAGATCGGGATGCTGACGGCCTGGAAGAGCAGGTAGGCCGCGAACACCCAGCTGAACAGATGGAAGTCGCCGAGCTCGGCCACGATGGTCGGCATCGCCGTGGCGACGATGGTGCTTTCCACTGCCGCCATGAAGGTCGCCATCATGCAGGCCGCCAGGATCAGGCCGCGGTGCCCCATGACGCCGCCGCCTGCTGGAGTTGCGCCGGCCTTGCCCGTTTGTGGCGACATGGGCTGCGTTCTACGACGGCCGTCCGGGCAGGTCGACGCCGTAGCGTTCCGCATTGCGCTTCATGTACACGCCGCGGTCGTCGACTTTGCCGCCCGCGAGCTCCGCTTCGACCATGTCGAGATAGGTGTGCCAGCCGACGGCATTCAGCTTCACGAATTGCTCGAGCACGGGCAGGTGGGTGAGGACCAGCCGGCCCTTGCCGAGCTCGAGCGTGAGATACGACTCCGGATAGTCCGACACGGACTGGCCGGGCATGAGGACATTCCAGGTGTAGGCGAGCCGGCGCGGCGGCAGCCATTGGGTGACCACGCCCTTGATATGACCGGCCATCAACTCGACCTTGCCGCCGACGCGTGGCTCGATCGTCCCTTCGCCGTACCAGCCCGGCAGCCGCCTGGTGTCGGTGAGCGTCTGCCACACGCGCGCCGGGTCGGCGGTCAATTCGCGTTCGAAGCGCACCATATGCGCATTGGTGAATTGCGCGCTCTGGCTCATGGACTTTGTCGCTCCTTGCAGTAAACAACGCCCGACATGGATTACGACAGCCTGAGGACGTCCCGGGACGATATCGTACGCGATGACGCGGCGTTCCAGTCCTATCTTGCGCCGGCCGCGCTGATCGACTCCGATCACCCTTCCATCGTAGCTTATGCCAGGCGCATCGCGGGCGATGGCAGCGATCGCGAGCGCGCCCAGCGGCTCTACTACGCCGTGCGCGACGATCTGCGCTACGACCCCTACAACACGCCGATGAAGCGCGAAGCCTATCGCGCCAGCACCACGCTCGCGGCCGGTCATGGCTACTGCGTCAACAAGGCGGGCCTGATGGCGGCGGTCTGTCGGGCCGTCGGCATTGCTGCGCGCGTGGGTTACGCGGACGTGCGCAACCACATGACGACCCGGCGGCTCAGCGAGCTGATGGGCAGCGACACCTTTTATTATCACGGCTACACCGAGGTCTGGCTCGACGGACGGTGGGTGAAGGCGACGCCCGCCTTCAACAAGGAGCTGACGACCAGGTTCGGGCTGAAGCCGCTGGATTGGGACGCAAAGTCGGATTCGATCTACCACCCGTTCGACCTCGCCGGTCGCCGGCACATGGAATACCTCGCCTATCGCGGCGTGTTCGCCGACATCCCGTTCGACGAGATCCGCGACGCCTTCCGGCACTACTACCCGCGCATGACGCGACTGCAGGAAGAAATGCCGCTTGGCGGTTCGCTGGGCGGCGACTTCGGCGACGAGGGCGCGGCTGAGGCTTCCCGCCGGGCGCCGAGCTAGGTACATCCATTGGAGATTCACGAAGAGGGGAACACCCATGACGGACAAGCTCAAAGGCAAGGTCGTGCTGGTGACCGGCGCCGGCGGCGGCATCGGCCGCGAGATGGCGCTGCTGGCGGCCAGGGAAGGCGCCGCGGTCGTGGTCAACGATCTGGGAGGAGCAGTCGACGGCGAGGGCGGGGGCAGCACCACGCCGGCGCAGAAGGTCGTCGACGAGATCAAGGCGGCGGGCGGCAAGGCGGTGGCCAACGGCGACAGCGTCGCCGATCCGGCCGGCGCCGAGCGCATGGTCAAGGCCGCGGTGGAGAATTTCGGCAAGATCGACGGCGTGATCAACAATGCGGGCATCCTGCGCGACCGCATCTTCCATCGCATGAGCCACATGGACTGGAAGATGGTGATCGACGTGCATCTCAACGGCTCGTTCAACGTGAGCCGCGCCGCCGCCAACTACTTCAAGGAACAGAAATCCGGCGCCTTCGTGCACTTCACCTCGACCTCGGGCCTGGTCGGCAATTTCGGCCAAGCCAACTACTCGGCGGCCAAGATGGGCATCATCGGCCTGTCGCGCTCGATCGCGTTGGACATGGCGGCGTTCAACGTCCGCTCCAACTGCATCTCGCCGTTCGCCTGGACGCGCATGATCGGCACCATTCCGGCCGACACCGAGGCGCAGAAGGCGCGGCTCGAACGCTCCAAGCGCATGACGCCGGCCAAGGTCGCGCCGATGGCGGTGTTCCTATTGTCGGATGCCGCGCACGAGGCCGGCATCACCTCTCAGATCTTCGGCGTGCGCATGAACGAGATCATGCTGTTCAACGCCAATCGGCCGGTGCGCTCGGTGCACAATTCCGAGGGCTGGACGCTCGAAGCCATTGCCGAGCATGCGGTGCCGTCGATGAAGCCCTTCTTCACCGACCTCAAGCGCTCGCCGGAATATTTCACCTGGGATCCGATTTGATCTGACCGAAGCCCACGACAGAAAATAAACCCCACCCTTCGAGACGCTCACTTCGTTCGCTCCTCAGCGTGAGGGGTTCTTTGGAGTACGCATTGATGGCCGAGCCGCGCAAGAACGAACCGAAGATCGATGCCGACGAGGTGCTTTCGGGCATCATCGAATGGGTGTCGATCGAAAGCCCCAGCCATGATGCCAAGTCGGTCAACAAGGTCGTCGATCACGTCGAGAAGCAGTTCACCGACCTCGGCCTGAAGCTCGACCGCGCGCCGGGCCGCGACGGCTTCGGCGACATCCTGGAGTGCAGGACTCCGGAGAGCTGGAGCGAGAGCCAGGGCAAGGGCATCCTCGTGCTCGCCCATCTCGACACCGTCCATCCGATCGGCATGATCGAGCGGGACCTCAAGGTGCGCCGCGAGGGCGACAGCATCTTCGGGCCCGGCATCTACGACATGAAGGCGGGCGGCTACATCGCCTACTACGCGCTGCGTCACCTGGTGCGCCAGGGCAAGAAGACCAAACTGCCCGTCACCTTCCTGTTCATCCCGGAAGAAGAAGTCGGCAGCCCGACCTCGCGCGCCCGCATTGAGCAAGCCGCCCGCGGCCACAAATATGCGCTGGTCATGGAGCCCGGCCGCGACGGCGACAAGGTCGTGACCTCGCGCAAGGGCGTCGGCCGCTTCACGCTGACGGTTAAGGGCGCGGCAAGCCACGCCGGCGTGCGCCACGAGGACGGCCGCAGCGCCATCCACGAGATGGCGAAGCAGATCATGCGCATCGAGGCCAAGACCGACTATGCGCGCGGCATCACCTGCAATGTCGGCCTGATCCAGGGCGGCACCGGCGTCAACGTCGTCCCGGCGGAGTGCAAGATCGAGGTCGATTTGCGCGTGCCGAGCCAGCAGCTCGCCGAGGAGATGACGCACTGGTTCCTGAACCTGGAGCCGATCGGCAAGGACGTGACGCTCGAAGTCACCGGCGAGATGAACCGGCCGCCCTACCAGAAGGACGCGGGCATCACTGATTTGCTCGGCAAGGCGCAGGCGATCTATCGCGAGATCGGCAAGGAGCTGAAGGACGTGCCGCTGACCGGCGGCGGGTCGGACGGAAATTTCACCGCCGCGCTGGGCATCCCGACGCTCGACGGGCTGGGCGCCGACGGCAAGGGCGCACATGCCGCCTACGAGCAGATCTATTACTCGTCGTTGGTGCCGCGGACCTACCTCTGCACGCGGCTCCTGGAGACGTTGGAGTAGCCGAACTATTTGCAGTTTAGGCGTCTCAGCCGTCTCACGTGTCTCAGGCGTCTCACGCTGTCTCACCAGGGGGGTGGGAGTGTTCCGTGAGACTCGAGACAGAAAGCCTTATGCCATCGGCATCGGAGCTGTCTCAGACGCCTGAGATTCGGGGCCAAAATGTCTCAAATCCGCCGAAACGGCCCTAGCTCCGGTCGACCGGGCCGCCGCTGTCGGCCCAGTCCTTGAAGGCACCGAGGTTGTAGACCTTGTCGTAGCCCAGGTCCTTGAGCGTCTTGCCGCCGAGCGCCGAGCGGCCGCCGGAGGCGCAGTAGACGATCACGGTCTTGTCCTTGGTGAAGTTCTTGTCGTGCGAGGGCAGGTCAGGGTCGGCGCGGAACTCGAGCATGCCGCGCGAGACGTGGACGGCGCCCGCGACCTTGCCGCTTTGTGCCACCTCGGCGCCGTCACGCACATCGACCACCAGCGTGTTGCCCTTGGCGATCATGTCCTTGGCCTGGGCGGGCGTGATGCGCGGCACCGCGGCGTTCGCCGCTTCGAGCAGTTGCTTGACGCTTGTCGCCATGTCGTCCTCCTAGGGTTTGGTGGTTTTCATCAGGTCGCGCATCGCGGCGATCGTTTCGGCCGGCGCCTCCTGCGGCACGTTGTGGCCGACCTTGGCGATCATGCGCCGCTCGTAGCCGCCGGTGAATTGCCGGGCGTTGCCGTCGCGTTCGGAGGCGGGGCCGACGCCGTCGGCATCGCCGTGCAGGTTGATGGTCGGCACGCCGATCGTCGGCTGGCGTGCCAGCTTGGCCTCGATGTGGGCGACCGCAGGATCGCCGGGCGCGTAGCCGTAGCGGTGGCGATAGGACTGGATCACGACGTCGACGAAATCCGGATTGTCGAACGAGCTCGCGCTCGCCTCGAACGTCGCTTCGCTGAAGTTCCAATGCGGGGACCACAGCCTCCACAGCAGCCGGCAGATGTCCCGCCGGTTCTGCGTGAGCCCGGCGCGGCCGCGCTCGGTGTGGAAATAGTATTGGTACCAGTAGCGATGCTCCTGGACCGCGGGCGCGGGCTTCACCGACGCGGCGATGTTCTGGATGTTGTAGCCGGTGCAGCTCACCAGGCCGCGCACGCGCTCGGGCCAAAGTGCTGCAACGATGCAGGCGGCGCGGCCGCCCCAGTCGTAGCCCATCAGCAGCGCCTTCGGGATCTCGAGCGCATCCATGAACTGCAGCAGGTCGTTGCCCAGCGCCGCCTGCTCGCCGGAACGCGGGGTCGTGGCGTCGAGGAAGCGCGTCGGCCCGTAGCCGCGCAAGTAGGGCACCAGCACGCGGTTGCCGTCCGAGGTAAGCGGGCCGGTCATCTCGTCGAAACAGCGCGGGTCGTAGGGAAATCCGTGCAGCAGAATGACCGGCGCGCCGTCGGCGGGCCCGTGCTCCTCGTAGGCGATCTCGAGGAATTCGGTGCGGACTAATTTCATGCTGCGAGCTTAACGCCTTGCGTTGACAGAGTCGCGAGCCGCGCCCACGCTTTTGCCAAACAGGAGGAAACGATGGCGCGCTACGATCGCGTGATACGCGGCGGCATGATCGTCGACGGCAGCCGGGCGCCGCGCTACCGGGCCGACATCGGCATCAAGGACGGCTTGATCGCCGAGATCGGCCATATCTCGCCGAGCGATGCCGACGAGGTGATCGATGCCGGCGGCCTGATCGTGGCACCCGGCTTCATCGACCTGCACACGCACTACGACGCGCAGCTCTTCTGGGATCCCTACTGCTCGCTGTCGTCGTGGCACGGCATCACGTCCGTGGTGATCGGCAATTGCGGCTTCGGCTTCGCGCCGGTGCGGCCGGCCGAGCGTGAGCGCGCCATGCTGACGATGACCAGGGTCGAGGCGATTCCCATGGCGTCGATGAAGCAGGGCATGCCGTGGAACTGGGTGACGTTTCCCGAGTTCCTCGACAGCGTCGAGGCGGCGCCCAAGGCGATCAACATCCTGCCCTATGTGCCGGTCTCGCCGTTGCTGATCTGGGTGATGGGGTTCGAGGCCGCCAAGGCCGGCAAGCTGCCGACGCCCGAGCAGCACGCCGAGTTGCGCCGCCTGCTTCACGAAGCGATGAATGCCGGCGCCTGCGGCTGGTCGGCGCAGCGCATGCTGCCGACCGGGCCGGCGGCGGTGCAGCGCGACTACGACGGCTCGCCGATGCCGACCGACATCATGCACGACGACACCTGCCGCGAGTTCGCCAAGGTGTTGGCCGAGCGCAACGACGGCTTCATGCAGATGCTGCTGGTGTCGGGCGACAATGCGCGCGACCGCGCCTTCTACGAGGAGGTGGCGACGATCAGCGGCCGCCCGGTGATCATGAACGTGGTGCAGGCGTTCGACGATCGCCCGCACATCCACCGCCACGTGCTGGCTTGGCTCAAGGAGTGCCGCGAGAAGGGCATCCGCGTCGTCGGGCAGGGGCTCACCACCGATGCGGGCTTCACCTTCACCTTCGAGGACTGGAACCTGTTCGACGATCAGCAGGTCTGGTGCGACGCCACGACCGGCAGCCGCGAGGAGCGGCTGGCCAAGCTCGCCGATCCGGCGCGGCGGCCGGCGTTGCGCGCCAATCTTCCCGTCACTGCGACCGGGCCGCTGCCCGACATCGCGATCGTCGGGCCCAAGCTCGAGAAGAACAAGAAGTGGCTCGACCACACGCTCTCCCACGCCGGCCGCAAGATGGGCAAGCATCCGGTCGACGTCATGCTCGACATGGCGGTCGAGGAGGACCTCAAGACCGAGTTCTTTGCGGCACCGCCCAACGGCAAGATCGAGTACCTGAAGGAGATCGTCGACGATCCCTACATCCTGTTCGGCGTGTCCGACGGCGGCGCCCACACCAAGTTCCTGACCGCGGGCCGCTATCCCACCGAGACGCTGTGCAAGGTCGTGCGCCAGCACCGGATGCTGAGCCTGGAGGACGTGCATTGGCGGCTGTCGGCGCTGCCGGCCGAGGTCGCGGGCTTCCGCGGCCGGGGCGTGCTGAAGAAGGGGGCGCCGGCGGATATCGTGATCTACGACTTCGACGGATTGAAAGTGCTGCCGGACGAGATCGCGCACGACCTCCCGGGCGGCGAATGGCGTCGCGTGCAGCGCGCCGAGGGCTACAAGTACGTGCTGGTCAACGGCCGGGTCACTATCCGCAACGACCGCCAGACCAACACGCACTCGGGACGGCTCCTGCGCCACGGCCTTTGATATTCGAAATCGCAGGTTGTATAATCGGAGAGGCACACGCAACAGTAGCGGCTATGGCCCCAGCAGCGGTCGTCAGGACGAGCGACTATCTCAGCGCCGAGCAGGTGAGCGTACTGCGCGGCAAATCCGATCTGATGGGCGCGCTTCTGGTGCTCCATGCCTGGGCGCTGATCGCCGGCGGCATGGCGCTGTTCGTGTGCTGGCCCAATCCCGTCACCTTCCTTGTCGCCGTCATGGTGATCGGCTGCCGCCAGCTTGGCCTCGCGATCCTGATGCATGATGCCGCGCACGGCCTGCTGTTCGCCAATCGCCGGGTCAACGACTGGGTGGGAACTTGGCTCTGCGCCTATCCGATCTTCGCGAGCCTGCCGCTCTATCGGCCCTATCACCTCGCGCACCACCGCTTTACCCAGCAAGCCCAGGATCCTGATCTCGGCCTCTCCAAGCCGTTCCCGATCTCGCGCAAGAGCCTGTGGCGGAAGGTGGTGCGCGACTTGACGGGCCAGACCGCTTTCCAGCGGCGCCGCGAGCAGGTCAAGCGCGGCATCGCGCTGCGCGAAGGCCTGGCGGTCAATGCGGTGCTGTGGGCGGGGCTCGCGCTGCTCGGTTACTGGTGGCTCTACCCGCTGCTCTGGCTGGCGCCGTTGGCGAGCTGGTACCAGCTCATCACCCGCATCCGGAACATCGCCGAACATGCCGTCGTGCCCGACGACGACGACCCGCTGCGCAATACCCGCACGACCTACGCCGGCCCGCTGATGCGCCTGCTCGTGGCGCCCTATTGGGTCAATTATCACCTCGAGCATCACCTGTTCATGTTCGTGCCCTGCTGGCGGCTTCCCGCCGCGCATCGGGCGATGCTGGCCAACGGCAGGCGTGGCCAGATGGAGGTCCAGCCGAGCTATGCCGCGGTGCTGCGGCTGGCGGCGTCACTCAAAGTTGATGACGGCGGACGCGGCGCCGGACCGCGGGCTCTCCAGCACATCTGAGCGACAGTTGCGCTAGCGAACGAGCGTCAATCATTGGTAATATTCAGGCACTTGAGGCTTCGTTCGGGGGAAATAACCAATGATCAAGAAATTGCTGGCTGTCGTCGCGGTCGCGTTTCTGTTGGGCGCCTGCGAGGAGGCGCCGCCGCCAGCGCCTACGCCCGCGCCGCCCACGCCGCGCAACTTCCTGGTCTTCTTCGACTTCGACAAATCGTCCCTGACGCCGCGCGCGATGGATATCATCAAGGAAGCGGCGAACGTGGCGAAGGCCGGCCAGAACGCGCGCGTGACCTGCACGGGTCACACCGATACGGCGGGTCCGGCCAACTACAACATGGCGCTGTCTTTGCGCCGCGCCAACACCGTGAAGGATGCGCTCGTCCGCCAGGGCGTGGCGGAGACGATGATCACCGTCATCGGCAAGGGCGAAATGGCGCTGCTGGTTCAGACCAAGGACGGCGTGCGCGAGCCGCAGAACCGGCGCGTGGAGATCGTCATCCAGTAATGGCGGCCGCGCGCCGCCGAAAAAGAAGGCGGTCCGTACGGACCGCCTTTTTCTTTCCCGCGAGCCTCAGGGCGTCGAGCAGGGATGGATGTTCATCTCGGGCCCGAGGTCGTAGGGCGGCGGCACCTGCGAGAGCGACGCGACCTTCGGATCGAGCGCCCACTCGAGGGCGCGCTGGCTGCGGTTGCAGAACTCGCGGTCGACCGGGGCGCGCTGCGCCATGCGGTTGGCGAACTCGGTGACGATGATGTCGACGTTGAAGCGCTTGCGGCCCGCCAGTTGCTGCAGGCTGCGCGCGTTGGAGGCGAGTTCGTCGCGGAACTTGGAGGTCACGAACGTCGTGTACTCGGCATCGAGGGCGCGCCGGCCGTCGGCCGTCTGGCACTGCAGGGTCGCGACCGCCATTTCCTGCTGCAGCATGCGGGCGCGCATGATGGCGAGATCATTGTCGTTGTAGCAGATCGCCTTCAGGTTGGGGGGCTTGGGCGTGGGCACCAGCGCCTGCTGATAGTCCGGCGCCGGCGGCTTCTTGGCCGGTGCCGCCGTCTTGGCCTGCTCGAGCGGGCATCCGCCCAGAGCCAGGCCGGCCGCCACCAGGACCGCCGCCTGCATAAGCATTCTGATCATCCACGAACTCCCAACTCGCTGGCCGGAAAGACGCCAGCCGGTACAACAGATGAACGTCGGTTTCAAACGTAAATACATCACAGTCAGCGGCGGCGCCAAGCCGGCCGCGCGCTCAATTCAGTGATGCGGCCAATGCCTTGTCGAAAATCTCCACGCCGAGGTCGATTTCGGCTTCCTCGATGGTGAGCGGCGGCGCGATGCGGAATATGCCGAATCCACCGCGAACCATCGAGGTCATCATGCCGAGCCGCAGGCATTCGCGCGCCACGTTCATGGCCAATTCCGGATCGGGCGCCTTGCTGCGCCGATCCTTGACCAGGTCGAGGCCGAGCAGCAAGCCGCGGCCCCGCACGTCGCCAATGCACTCGTAGCGCTGCTGCAGGGTTTGCAGCCCGGCCTTCAGCCGGGCGCCGAGGCGCGCCGCGCGCTCGCTCATCCGATCGCGCAGGATCACGTCGATCACCTTGAGGCCGACGGCGGCCGGCAGCGGATCGGATGCGTGGGTCGTGTAGAAGAGGAAGCCGCGCGCCGCCGCTTGCTCCTCGATCTCGGGCGTCGTCAGCATGGCGGCAAGCGGAAGGCCGGCGCCGAGCGTCTTGGAGAGCGTGAGGTACTGCGGTACGACGCCGTCGCGCTGGCAGGCGAAGAGCGTGCCGGTCCGGCCGAGGCCGGTCTGCGCCTCGTCGAAGATAAGCTGCAAGCCGCGCGCGGCGCACATCGCGGCAAGGGCGGGGATGTAGCCCTCGGGCGGCTCGAGCACGCCGCCAGAACTCAGGATCGGCTCGACGATGCAGGCGGCCAGCGCGCCGCTCGACTGCCGGTCGATCAGCTCGAAGCCGAACTCGAGTTCGCTCTTCCAGTCATAGACGCCGCGGTCGTCGATGAAGCGGGATCGATAGGGATCGGGAGCGGGCAGCACGAGCGCGCCGGGCAAAGCCGGCCCGTAGCCGCGCCGGCTCGAGGAATAGGTGGCCGAGGCCGCGCCGCCGGTGACGCCGTGCCATGACCGGCTCATGGCGACGATCTCGTGCTTGCCCGTGACGAGCTTCGCCATGCGCAGCGCCGCTTCGTTCGATTCGCCGCCGGTCGAGACCAGCAGCACGCGATCGAGCTTGCCCGGCGCAATTCTCGCCAACAGCGCGGCGAGCTCCACCACCGGGCGCGACAGGATGCTGGAGTAAAGATGATCGAGTTCACCCACATAACGCCGGGCGACGGCGACGATCTCGGGGTGGGAATGGCCGAGGATCGCGCTCATCTGGCCCGACGTGAAATCGAGGATCTGGCGGCCGTCGGCATCGGTGAAATAGTTGCCGGCGGCGCGCTCGGCGATCAGCGGTGCGAACGGCCCGCCGTAGCGCACGAGGTGGGCATTGGCCTTGGCCCAGAAGTCGGGATCGTCGTTCTTGCTCACGCTTGCTCCAGGGCCGCCTTGACGAGCGGCAGACGATCGTTGCCGAAGAACATCGAGGCGCCGACGAACATGGTCGGGCTGCCGAAACCGCCGCGCGCGATCAATTCGTCGGTGTTGGCGCGCAAGCGCTTCTTGCAGCCCTCCGTCTCGATGCCGGCGAAGAAGCGCTGGCGCTCGATGCCGGCTTTCGCCGCGATGTCGGCCAACACGGCCTCCTGCGAGATGTCGAGATCGTCGCCCCAATAGGCCTCGAAGGCCGCGGTCGCGTACGGCACCAGCTTGCCGTCGTCGAGCGCCACGAAGGCGCCGCGCATGCACTTCACGCTGTTCACCGGGAAGACCTTGGGCGGAAAGACGATGCGCAGATCGTAGAGCCGTGCCCAGTCGGCAAGGTCCTTCAGCATGTAGCCGGCCTTTCGCGGATTGGGATTGGCCCTGCTCTCGTACACGGTCTGGTTCACCGCGTTGAACACGCCGCCGACCAGGATCGGCTTCCAGGCGATCTCCGCGCCGAGCTCGGCCGCGAGCGGCTGCACGGCGTGGAAGGCGAGATAGGTCCACGGGCTGGAACAATCGAAATAGAAGTCGAGCTGACGCGCCATTTCGTCCCCTTGCCGCTTCGCCGCCTTGTCGTTGCCATAACCCGAAGGTATCTTGCAAATCCATGACGGTAACGGCTGAAAAGCCCAAGAAAGTAGCAATCGTCGTCCATCAGGAGCATTCCCGGCCCGGCAGGGTCGGCGCCCTCCTCGAGAAGCGTGGATACGAGCTCCACCGTCTGTGCCCCAATCTCGGCTGCGAACTGCCCCGTGACATGTCGGACTACGCCGGCGTGGTGGTGTTCGGCGGGCCGATGTCGGCCAACGATTGCGGCACCTTGGCCGGCATCAAGAACGAGCTCGAGTGGATTCCGAGCGTCGTCGATGCGGGCGTTCCCTATCTCGGCCTGTGCCTGGGCGCACAGCTCCTGACGCGAGCCGCGGGCGGCTCGGTGTCGGCACATCCCGACGGCAAGGTCGAGGTGGGCTACGTCGATATCGAGCCGACCGAAGCCGGCCGGGCCTGGCTCGACGGGCCGATGAAGGTCTACCAGTGGCACCGCGAAGGCATGCAGATCGCCCGGTGCTGCGAGCTGCTCGCCACCAACGACACCTATCCCGTGCAGGGCTTTCGCTGCGGGCCGAGCGCGTTCGGGTTCCAGTTTCATCCCGAGGTGACGTTGGAGATGAAGGAGATCTGGACGCTGAGCGCCGCGGAGCGGCTGAAGCAGGCCGGCGCCCAGCAGCGCGGCGTGCATCTTTCCATGCATGCCTTGTACGATCCGCCGCTCGGCCGCTGGATCGACCGCTTCCTCGATCGCTGGTTGGCGACCGACACCCGCCGCCATTGAAGCCGCGGTGAGCGCGCTCCGATCGGGCGTGCTAGGCTGGCCGCGGCTCAGGGAGGGCAGGCAATGAGCGGAGCTCTGATCTTTTTTGTCGTGCTGGTCGTGGTCGCCGTCGTCCTGATATTCGCCGGCGTGAAGACGGTGCCCCAGGGCACCAACTGGACGGTCGAGCGGTTCGGCCGATACACGCGCACCTTAACGCCGGGGCTGCACCTCATCGTGCCGTTCGTCGACACGATCGGCCGCCGCATGAACATGCAGGAGAACGTCCTCGACATCCCGGCGCAGAAAGTCATCACCAAGGACAACGCCACCGTGCAGGTCGATGCCGTGGCCTTCTACCAGGTGATCGATGCGGCGCGCGCGGCGTACGAAGTGCAGAACCTCCACCTCGCCATCACCAACCTCGCGCTCACCAACATCCGCTCGGTGATGGGCAACATGGCGCTGGACGAGAACCTCTCCAAGCGCAACGAGATCAACGACACGCTGCTCGCGGTCATCGACCAGGCGACCAATCCGTGGGGCGTCAAGGTGCTGCGTGTCGAGCTGAAGGACATCGCGCCGCCCGAGGATCTCGTGGTGGCGATGGGGCGGCAGATGAAGGCCGAGCGCGAGAAGCGCGCGACCATCCTGGAGGCCGAGGGCATCCGCGAATCGAGCATCCAGCGCGCGCAGGGCGAGAAGCAGTCGGCGATCCTGATCGCCGAGGGCCAGCGCGAGGCGGCGTTCCGCGCGGCCGAGGCGCGCGAACGCTCGGCCGAGGCCGAGGCGAAGGCGACGCAAGTCGTGGCCCAGGCGATCGCCGGCAACGGCACGCAGGCGATCAACTACTTCCTCGGCACCAAATATGTCGAGGCGCTGGCGGCGATGGGCGCCTCGAACAACGCCAAGATGTTCTTCCTGCCCGTCGAGGCGTCGGGCGTCATGGCCTCGATCGCGGGCATCGGCGAGCTCGCCAAGGAAGCGCAGGCGCGCGCGGCCGAAGCCACCGCCCGCTCGCGCGGCTCGGTTCCGAGCTCGGGCTAGGAGCGGGCGATGAGCTTCGAGATCGTCTTCTGGTACTGGTGGATCGCCGGCGCGCTGTTGCTCGTCTTCGAGATGACGCTGCCGGGCGTGGTGTTCCTGTTCCTGGCGATCGGCGCCTTCGCGTCGGGCGTCCTGCTCCTGCTGTCGCAGCACGCCTCGCTCGAGGCGCAGCTTGCCGTATTTGCCGTCTTCGCGGTCGGCTCGGCGATCTTGCTGCGGCCGATGCTGAAGCGATGGCAGAACAGGGGAGGCGAGGCGACGCTTAATGCGCGCGGCGACGCCCTGGTCGGCAAGACCTTCGTCCTCGACGCACCGATCCTGGGCGGACGAGGGCGGGTGAAACTGGGCGATGGAAGCTGGACCGTGACCGGCCCGGATATGGTGGCCGGCGCGAAGGTGCGCGTCGCCGCCGTCAACGGAACGGAGCTCTCGGTCGAGCCGGCGCCCTGAGGCGCCGGCTCGCTCAAGATCGTTCTACGGATCAATCGGGCACGTACACGGTCGTTGGCGGCGGCGGATCCGGTGTCACCACGACCGCCGCCGTCGACGGCGCGGCGGGCCTTTCGACAACAGTGCGTTCGGAGCGCACAGCGCAGCCCGCCGTGAGGCCGCACAGAAGCACTGCCGCAATCGCGACATATTTCATCTCGGTTCTCCCTGGTTGGGTCGACTCAACGGGCTCGTCGGGCCGGGGTTGCCGCGTCCAGGTCCCCGGCAAAGAAGGTCTTGCGTATACTTAACTGATGGGTTAAGTGTTATCGCGAACAGCGTTCGGAGGCATTGCGCCATGAAGGTCTTTTACGGCTGGATCGTCGTCGCGGCAGGCGCGCTGATGGGCTGCGTCGCCATGGGCAGCACGTTTTCGCTGGCGGTCTTCCTGCAGCCGATGTCGGAGGCAACCGACTGGTCGCGCACCGGCATCTCGATGGCGATGACGCTGGTGTTCCTGACGATGGGCGTCGGCGGCTTCGCCTGGGGAGCGCTGACCGATCGCTTCGGCCCACGCATCGTCGTCCTGGCGGGGGCGCTGCTGCTGGGCGCGGGCCTTGCGCTCGCGAGCCGCGCCAGGACGCTGCTCGAGTTCCAGCTCGTCTACGGCCTGCTGGTCGGCGGCTCGGCCGGCTCGATCTTCGCGCCGATGATGGCCACCGTTACGGCGTGGTTCGACAAGCATCGCAGCATCGCGGTCTCGCTGGTCTCGGCCGGCATGGGCATCGCGCCAATGACGATCTCGCCGTTCGCGCGCTGGCTGCTGTCACACTACGACTGGCGCACGTCGCAGCTCGTCATCGCCTGCGTGGCGTGGGCATTGCTGGTGCCGACCGCGTTCCTCGTTCGCCGCGCGCCCGCGCCGGCCGCTCGCAGCGCGGCGATGGCCAGCGACAACGGCATGACCGTGAGCCAGGCGTTGCGGTCCCCGCAATTCATCGTGCTGGCGGCGACCTTCTTCGCCTGCTGCGCCATGCATTCCGGCCCGATCTTCCACACCATCAGCTACGCCATCGCCTGCGGCCTGGCGCCGGCCGTCGCCGTCACGATCTACAGCATGGAAGGCCTGGCGGGCCTCTTCGGCCGGCTGGTCTTCGGGCTCGCCGGCGACCGCTTCGGCGCCAAGCCCACCCTGGTGGTCGGCCTGATGATCCAGGCCCTGGCCGCGGGCGCCTATTTCTTCGCCCGTCAGCTCGGCGAGTTCTACGGCGTCGCCATCGTGTTCGGCATGACGTACGCCGGCGTGATGCCGCTCTACGCCGTGATCGCGCGCGAATACTTCCCGATGCGCATCATGGGCACAGTGTTCGGCGCCGCCGCCATGATCTCGAGCCTCGGCATGTCGCTCGGGCCGGCGCTGGGCGGCTGGGTGTTCGATCATTTCGGCACCTACGGCTGGCTCTATGTCGGCTCGTTCGCGGTCGGGTTGGGTGCCGCGGGCATCGCGCTGCTTTTCCCGCCGTTCCCGTCGCAGGCGGCGAAGCCGCAGCCCGCATAGGGGTTGACTGCAAATTCGCGATCGACAGACTGCCCCCTGAGCAAAAGGGGGCAGTACTCATGAACAAGAAGTCGTTGGCCGCCGCGGCGCTGGCCGTCACCGTGTCGTCTGCGTCGGCATTGGCCGCCGATCCCGCCGTCGAGCGCGGCAAGTACCTGGTGACGATCGCCGGCTGCAACGATTGCCACACGCCGGGATATTTTCTCGGCAAGCCCGACATGGCGCGCTTCCTCGGCGGATCGGACGTCGGCTTCGAGATTCCGGGCCTCGGCGTCTTCCATGGCCCGAACCTCACGCCCGACAAGGAGACTGGCCTCGGCGGCTGGACCGATGCCCAGATCATCGCGGCGCTGCAGACCGGCACGCGCCCGGACGGAAGGGTGCTGGCCCCGATCATGCCGTGGCACGCCTTCGCCAACCTCACGCCGCAGGATGCCAAGGCGATCGTCGCCTTCCTGCGCACCGTGCCGGCCGTGAAGAACAAGGTGCTGGGTCCGTTTGGTCCGACGGAAAAGCCGGTCGGCCTGGTGATGAAGATCGTGCCGGCCGAAGCGAAGTAGGATCGTCTATTTCGCCCCGATCACCCGGACCCTGCTGACCAGGGCATCGAGCGAGTTCGTCTCTGCAGTCGTCGCGCCGACGGCCGCCAGTCGGGCCGTGGTCGCGGCATGCCTCGCGTCGAGCTTCACCCAGACGATCTTGTAGGTCAGCTGCACGCCGCTGGAATTGACAGCGGAGCCATAGAAGGCCTGCCCTTGGTGTCCGCCGATCGCTGCCGGCTCGGTGCGCGTGTAGAGCGCGAAATGCGCCGCGTTCAGCATGTTCTTCGCCAGTTCCTGAAGCGACGTCGCCTCGATTCCGTCGTCGACGATCATGGCGATGCGCATTTGCGCATGATGGCTGGGATGAGTGATGTCGACGTTGCCGTTCTCGTCCACCCTGGATGTCCAACCGGGCGGCAGGTCGACGGTCAAAGCCGGACTGCCTTGCGGAGGCACCCGAATCGACTGCGCGTAGGCCGCCGCCGCCAATACCACGAAGGTCGCAACGAGGACCCCGAGCAAAGACTTGCCGTTCATGTGATTCCCCCCGTCGCGACGGTCAGCCGCCGATCAGCTTCTTGGCGATCATGCAGTGGATGCCCTTGTTGCCGTCCACTGTCTGGGTGACGTGAAGGTCGGCCTGCAGGCTGCACAGCATGTAGGCGTCGGCCGAGGAAATGCCGGTCTTGGCGACGATCAACCGGATCATGTCGCGCAGGGCCTCCTTCGCGGCATCGTCGAGATCGGAATCGAAGCCGTGCGTGATCCAGTGCGTGGCGGTCTCGCAGCGCGGATTGTTGAGCTTCATGTCCTTGCGCACGGTGAAGCGGAACGTGCCCGACAACGCCGTCTCGAGCGCGGTAAGGTTGACTTCGCCGTCGCCCTGCACGCCATGGCCGTCACCGGTCGAGAACAGGCCGCCGTCGGCGAACACCGGCAAATAGACCGTGCTGCCGACCTGGAAGTGCTTGTTGTCGATGTTGCCGCCGAAGGCGCGCGGCTCGATCGAGCTGCAGGCGCCCCATTCCGGCGGCGGCGCCACGCCCATGATGCCGAAGAACGGCCGCAGCTCGATCTCGGTGCCCCACGGCAGGGTGGCCATGCCGCGGTTGGAATCGATCGGGATGTGCGTCAGGCGATAGAAGGGGAAATCCTCGGGCAAGGTGCCGGCGAGCGGCCGCTGGGCGTTCCAGCCCCAGTTGGTGCGGAACTTGATGTCGAGCACCTCGACCGCCAGCGCGTCGCCGCGCTCGGCGCCCTCGACATACACCGGCCCGGTCAGGATGTGGCGGCCGAGATAGGGCGTGAGCTTGCTCACCACCTCCAGATGCTCGGGCAGGATGTTCATCGGCGGCTTGTCCGGCAGGATGTCCTTGCCGCCCGACAGGCAATGGATGGTGGCGATGTCGCCCGACTTGATGCGCAGGGCGGGCTTCAGCTTGCTGTCGAAATAGCCCCAGTGGCAGGTCTCAGGCGAGGAATGAAGCTCGTGCGTGGCCAACGTGATCTCCCATTTTTCGAGAAGGTTTGAAGCACGATCCATGCCCCGGGTAAACTCGCGCGCATGAATGGGAGCGGGGCAATTCTTGGTCTCTTGGGCCTGCTCATGGGCGCGGCTGCGTCGGCGCAGAGCCTTCGGTCGCCGGAAGAGATCGTGATTCACATCCACAAGGACTTCAAAAACACCGACTTTGTCGAAGGGCTGATGTGCGAGCTCGGGCGCGTGTTGCGGTCACCGGTCCGATCGACCGAAAGCACGCTGCCGCTCACTCGCATGGATCTCATGACGCAGACGCAGCTTGATGCCGTCAGAGTCCGGTCTCGTTTCGTGCAGACAATCCAGGACGATCGCAAAGCCTTCCACTATCTGATCGTGCCTTACGATCTGAAGGTCGCCTTCTTGAACTACGTCTTCGCCGATACCGAACTCGACGGCGAGCCGGCGGCGATCATGTCGACCATTCGCTTGATGCCGCAGGAACCGGGCTTGTCGCGCAAACGGGTGGCCGACGTGACGGGTGATCGCCTCTACAAGCTCATGTTGAAATCGATCGCCTTGCTGGCCGGATTGCGCAGCCAAGGATGCATCATGATGTTCCCGCGCAGCCTGCCGGAACTCGACGCCAAGCCGGATCGGTTTTGCCCGGACGATCACGAGCGCCTGGTCGCCGCCGGCATCCTGAAGGAGCGGCAAACGGGCGCCTGCAACGAGGTCGCGGCGGCGCCCCGATGAACTATCGCCACGGCTTTCATGCCGGCAATTTCGCCGACGTGATCAAGCACTCGGTGCTCTGCGAGTTGCTGCGGCTGCTGGCGGCCAAGGACAAGAAGCTGTTCGTGCTCGACACGCATGCCGGCACCGGCGGCTACGATCTCGGCGGTCCGTTGGCGGCACGCACGCAGGAGGCCGAGGCGGGCATTCACCGGCTGATGGCCGCTCCGCGGTCCGGCATGCCGGCGGCGGTGTCGCGCTACCTCGCGGCGGTGGCGGCCTATGACCGGAAGTTCGGCGCTTCCGGCGGCACCATTCGCCACTACCCGGGCTCGCCGCGCCTGATCCGTGCCGGCCTGCGACCGGGCGACCGTCTTGCCGCCTGCGAATTGCATCCGCAGGAAATGCTCGCCCTCAAGCGCGAATTCGCCGGCGACCGTACCGTCGACGTCCGCGAGGAGGACGGCTATCACGCCATCAAGGCGCTACTGCCGCCGCCCGAGCGACGCGGCCTGATCATGATCGATCCGCCGTTCGAGGCGGCCAACGAGTTCGAGCTGCTCGGGCGGGCGCTGCGCCACGGCCTGCGCCGCTTCGCGACCGGATGCTACGCGGTCTGGTACCCGATCAAGGACGAGCCCGCGGTGGCGGCTTTCGTGCAGGCGTTCTCCACGCTGAAGAGCCTGCATCTCGAACTGCGCATGCCGGCGACGGAGCCGGCCAGGCTCTCGGCCTGCGGCATGCTGGTGATCAACCCGCCGTGGAAATTCGACGAAGCGATGCGAGAGGCGCTGCCGTGGATCGCCCAGGCCCTGGGCGCCGACCGCTATTTCTTGTCACCCGGTTTCCAGCCCCACAGCTTGTAGGCGGCTTCGGCGATTTGCGGGTCGAGATCGTTGTCGGTGAGCTTCACCCCGCGTCCCAGGATGTCGGCCACGACCTTGAGGCCGATCAGCCGGGCATGCTTCTTGTTGTCGCTGGCGATGACGTGCCAGGGGGCGTGTTCGGTGTCGGTCTTGTCGAGCATTTCGTCGTAGGCCTCGAGGTACTGCTTGCGCTTGGCGATGTTGCGGAAGTCTTCCAGGCCGACCTTGTGCCGTTTGTGCGGCTTTTCCAGCCGCTCGATCATGCGCTTCTTCTGTTCCTTGGCGCTGACATGGACCAGGAGCTTGACGATGCGCACGCCGTCATCGGTGAGCTGGCGCTCGAATTCGTTGATCTCGCGATAGGCGCGTTTCCATTCGTCCTTGGTGCAGAACCCTTCGATGCGCTCGACCAGCACCCTTCCGTACCAGGTGCGGTCGAAGATCGCCCAGTTGCGCGGCGCCGGCAGGCGCTGCCAGAAGCGCCAGAGGTAGTGATGGCCCTGTTCGTCGGCCGTCGGCGGACCGATGCGCCACACATGGGTCGACCGCGGTTCCAGGCCGTAGATCAGCCGCTGGATGAGGCCGCCTTTGCCGGCGGCATCCCAACCGTCGATGCCGATCACCACCCGCCCGCCCGTCCGCTGATGGTACACCTGCAAGTCGAGCAGCCGGTGCTGCAGCTTCTTCAGCTTGTGCTCGTATTCGTCGTCGTCGATCGGGTCGTCGACCATCTCGATCTTGTCGAGCGGCGGCCATTTGCCCATTGCTTCCTCCGAGTTCGATCGTGCCAGCCGCCGATGGGTCGGGCAATGTGTGGCGATTGACAGGATGGATGGCCCGACGCCTATTCTTCGCGATGGCTCAGGCGCTTCCCACCTATCGCTTCGCTGATCGCAACGGGGCGACAGTGCTCGAGGTTGCCGGCGCCTGGACGGTGTTCAGCGTGCGCGAGCTGGCGAAGAAGCTGCAACAGCGCAAGACCACCGAAGCCCGGCAGGCCGCCATCGTCGACACCACGCGGGTAACCCAGCTCGACACGGCGGGCATCCTGGAAATCCTGCGGCTTTCAGGCGCCGCCGCGACCGCCGAAGTGCAGGCGGCCGACAAGGCGCACGCCGATCTGTTCCGGGTCGTGCAGTCGAACATGCGCGAGACGCCGCCCGAGCATCACGTCAACTGGCTGGGACGCTGGCTCGAGGAAGTCGGCTTGAGCCTCATCCATTTCTCCCAACAGCTCATCAGCCTGTGCGCGTTCTTCGGCGAGATCGTGGTGATCTTCGCCGAAGCCTGCGTGCAACCCAAGCGCTTCAGGCCGAACGCGATCGTGCGGCAGATGTACGAGGTCTGGGTCAAGGCGCTGGCGATCGTGGGCGTGCTCTGCTTCCTGATCGGCGTGGTCATCGCCTACCAGGGCGTGCAGCAGCTCCGGCAGTTCGGCGCCGAGACCTTCACCGTCGAGGCCGTCGGCATCGGCATGTTCCGCGAGCTCGGTGTGCTCCTGACCGCGATCATCGTCGCCGGCCGGTCGGGCAGCGCCTTCACCGCCCAGATCGGCACGATGCAGGTCAACCAGGAGATCGACGCCATGGCCACGATCGGCCTCAATCCGATCGAATGGCTGGTCTTGCCGCGCATCCTGGCGCTGGTGCTGTCGATGCCGCTGCTGGCGTTCTGGGGCGACATGGCCGGACTGCTGGGCGGTGCATTCGCCTGCACGATCTATCTCGACTTCACCTTCGCGCAGTTCTTCGAGCGGTTGCGTGACACTGTCGGCCCCTGGCATTTCTACACCGGCATGATCAAGTCGCCGATCTTCGGCATGGTGATCGCCGCGATCGGCTGCTTCGAGGGCCTTCAGGTGCGCGGCAGCGCCGAGAGCGTCGGCCAGCTCACGACGCGGTCGGTGGTCGAGTCGATCTTCTGCGTCATCGTGCTCGACGCGATCTTCTCGATCGTCTTCCTCCTGGCGGGCGTGTGATGGCCGAAGGCGGGCAACTCGTCGATCATCGCGACGGCCGCCCGGTCGTTCTGCGCCTGCGCGGCGTGCGCACGCAGTTCGACGACAACGTCGTCCACGACAAGCTCGACTTCGACATGTTCAAGGGCGAGATCGTCGGCCTCGTCGGCGGCTCCGGCACCGGCAAGTCGGTGCTGTTGCGGACCATCATCGGCCTCAACCCGGCGCGGCGCGGCAAGATCGAGATCCTGGGCATCAACCGGCGCGGGCTTCGCGGCCGCAAGGAGCACGAGCTGCAGGCGCGCACCGGGGTGCAGTTTCAGGACGGCGCGCTGTTCTCTTCTCTCACAGTGGCGGAAAATATCATCATCCCGATCCGCGAGCATGCCGGTCTCGACGAGGAGACCATGCGCGGGATCGCCGCGCTCAAGATCGCGCTCGTCGGACTTCCACCCGACACCGGCGAGAAGAAGCCTTCGGAGCTCTCCGGTGGCATGCGCAAGCGCGCCAGCCTGGCCCGCGCCCTGGCACTCGACCCGGAGCTGCTCTTTCTCGACGAGCCAACCGCCGGGCTCGACCCGATCGGAGCGGCGCACTATGACGAACTCGTCAAAGGCCTGCAGAAGACGCTCGGCCTGAGCATCTTGATGGTCACCCACGACCTCGACAGTCTCTACGCCGCATGCGATCGCGTCGCCGTGCTGCTCGACAAGCGCGTGGTGGCGGGTACCATGGAGGAGATGCTGGCATACGATCATCCCTGGGTGCGGGAATACTTTCACGGACCGCGCGGGCGCGCCGCCGCGAAGCAGGGCTAGCAGCTCCGGATGGAAAACAAGTCGCCCTACGTCCTGATCGGCGCCGCGGTCCTGCTGTTCGTCGCAGCCCTTGCGGGCTTCATGGTCTGGAAGCTGCGCGCCGGCGACCGCACGGCCTACGCCTATTACGTCATCTTCTTTTCCGGCGACGTGCAGGGGCTGTCGGTCGATTCGCCGGTGTTCTATCGCGGCATCCGCGTCGGACGCGTGCACGACATCGAGCTTTCGCAGCGCAAGGACGTCCAGCGCAGCACCGGCCGCGAACGGCTCACGGAAAAGATCGAAGTGACCGTGGCGGTCAATTATTCGATCGACATTCGCGAACGTTCCTACGCGGTTTTCGAGAAGCCGTTCATCGCCGGCGCCTCCTATGTCCAGATCGTGGGCCGCGTCGACGTCGACCAGATCAAGCCCAAGAAGAAGCTCGGCGAGAAGCCCTACCCGGAAATTCGCGAGGGCGCCTCGTTCCTGCAGGCGACCTCGACGTCGGCCCAGGAACTGCTGACCAAGGCCAGCACGACCGTCGATCGCCTGAACGAACTCTTGAGCTCGGAGAACATCGCTGCCGTCAGCGACACGCTGCGCAATCTTTCGACGGTGTCGGGCTCCTTCGCCAAGCAGGACGTGGCGCTGCAGAAGACGCTGGCCGACCTGCCGGGAGCCGTCGCGGAGTTCCGCAAGACCTTCGACAAGCTGAACGGCGTGGTCGATTCGCTTAACCTGATGGCGATGGAGCTCGGGCCTCAGGACGCCAATACAAGGAAGGCGCTGGCCGGCAAGCAGCCGGGCGAGCTGGCCCAGGCGGTGAGCGAGGCGAGGCGGGCAATGGCGCAGATCGACGGCGCGGCCGGCCAGCTCAACCGGCTGATTGCCGACAGCAGGGGGCCGGTCCAGCAATTTTCCGACAGCGGGCTCGTCGAGTTGTCGCTCGCCATCCGCGAGCTGCGGCAGCTCACCGCCAATCTCAACATCATCACCACCAAGCTCGAGCGTGACCCGGCCGGCTTCGTGTTCAGCGGCAAGCAAGGATACACGCCGAAATGATCGTTCGCTGGATCGCCTGCGCAGCGCTTGGCCTGGCGCTCTCCGGTTGCGAGCTGATCAAGGCGGCCGAGGAACCGACCGACCTCTACACGGTTACGCCCAAGAGCACGTTCGACCTCGCCAACGTACCCGACGTCTTCTGGCAGCTCGCGGTCGAAGTGCCGGCGGCGGCGGCGAACCTCAATACCGGCCGGATCGCCATCGCGTTGACGCCCACATCCTCCGACTACTACGCCAAGGCGGCCTGGACGGACCGCGCGCCGCTGATGATCCAGACCCGCATCGTCGATTCGTTCGAGAACAGCCACAAGATCGTGGCCGTGGCGCGCGAATCGATCGGGCTGCGCGCGAACTACGTCCTGCAGCCCGACCTGCGCAACTTCGAGGCGATGTACTTCTATGGCGGCACGCCCATCGTGCATGTCCGCATCGTCGCCAAGCTGGTGCGCATGCCGGACCGCCAGATCATCGGCGTCGGTTCGTTCGAGCGCTGCGTGCGCGCGCGCGCCGACAAGGTGCCCAAGGTCGTCGAGGCGTTCGATCAGGCGCTGGGCAGCGTCGTGAAGCGGCTCGTGCCGTGGACGTTGCGCACGCCGCCATCGCGGCTGCCCAACGATTCGGCGGCGCCCTATGACATCGCCAAGTACCGCAACCCGGCGAACGAGTTCAGCGACAGCGAGAATTGCCCCAAGGGCAACGACGCCTCGATGGTGCCGCTGGCTGACGAATAGGGATTGTCCCGAGTTCTATACGACAGAATCGGGTTCCTTCTAGCACCGGCCCTATGATGGCGCGCCAATGACCGCCATCCCACTGCTCGCCGCTATCCGCATTGACGCGCAAGATTCGTGCGCGGGGACGCACGATAGTCAACAAACGCGCCACAACCGTCTCGTTAGATTCCCATTATTAAATTCGAAGCAGGGCCAACCCATACCATTAGTGGCGGGTCAGGAAATTACCGTCATTGGCGGCACCACCCCCGGTTCAGGCGCGCTTCTCGACCATCGACCAACCCAGCTCGGCCAGCACGCGCGCGCGGTCGCCGTAGTTCTTCGCCGTTTCCGACGACGCGTTGCCGTCGAGGCCGCGCTTGTAGACGCCCTGCACGATGGCGGCGAGCCGGAACAGCGAGAATGCCAGGTAAAAGTCCCAGTGCTCGATGCCGGCGCGTCCAGTGCGCCGGGCATAGGCTGCGAGATATTCCTGCTCCGTCGGAATGCCGAACGACTTGAGGTCGGTGTCGGCGTAGCCGCCCGACGCGCCGAAGCCTTCGCCGAAATGATACATCATGCAGTTGTAGCCGAGGTCGGCCAGCGGATGGCCGAGCGTGGAGAGCTCCCAGTCGAGCACGGCGACGATGCGCGGCTCGGTCGGGTGGACGATGGTGTTGCCGAGCCGGTAGTCGCCGTGATTGATGCGCGTTTCGTCGCCCGGCGGGATGTTCTGCGGCAGCCACTGTTTGAGGCTCTCCATCGCCGGCAGGTCGTGCGTGCGCGACAGGTCGTACTGGCTCGACCAGCGCGAGATCTGACGCTGGATGTACTGGCCTTCCCGGCCGTAGTCGCCGAGGCCGATCTTGCGGTAGTCGACATTGTGCAGCCGCGCCAGCACGTCGTTCATCGAGTCGAATATCCTGCCGCGTTCGGCGGCAGAGGTGCCGGGCATCCTGGGGTCGGCGAAGATGCGGCCGGGCAGGAACTCCATGATGTAGAAGGCGGTGCCGATTACGCTGTCGTCCTGGCAGAGCGCGTAGGGGCGCGGCACCGGCACGTCGGTGTGGTCCGCCAGCGCCTTGATCACCCGGTATTCGCGGTCGACCTGATGGGCCGACGGCAGCAGCTTGCCTGGCGGCTTCTTGCGCAGAACGTACATGCGGCCTGCGCCATCCGTGACGTGGAAAGTCGGGTTGCTCTGTCCGCCTTCGAACTGAAGCACGCGAATGGGCGCTCGAAATCCGTCGACATTGGCCTGCATGTAGTCGGACAGGCGCTGCTCGTCGAAGACGTGCGCTTTGCGGACGGGTGTCAGGTTCGAGGGCAATTCGGACATTGGCGTGGCGCGGTTGTGGCGATTCGAAGATCGAACCGTTCTAGCCGTGTCACAGAATTTTTTCGAGGGATGATTGGGGATGGACCGGCGTAGCGACTCTTAAGGCGGCCAATACGCCGTCGATAAACGCCCAGAGGAGTTATGCCCAAACTTCGTCTCATCCCTTACGCCGTGCTGACGGCGGGCGGCCTAGTGGCCGCAAGCGGCGGCGCCAACGCGCAGTCGATGTACGACATCAACCAGGAACAGCGGTGGCAGCAGGAGCGCATCAACCGCGGCATCAACGATGGTCAGATCACCCGTGGCGAGCAGTATCGCCTCGAGCAGGGTGAGCGGAACATCAACCGGGCACAGGCCCGCGCCGAGGCCGATGGCCATGTCTCGCCGCAGGAGCGCGCGCACATCGACCAGATGGTCAACCGCGAGAACCGCGAGATCTATCGCGACAGCCACAACGATCGCCAGGCATGGGATCGCGGCCAGAGCTGGGGCCGCGACGGCCATGACGGCTGGGGCCGCGACCGCGATGGTTGGCGCGACCACGATCACGACGCCTGGCGCGATCGCGACCGTGATGGTTGGCGCGATCGGCGCGAGGATCGTCGCGAAGCTTGGGATCGCCGCGAAGATCGTCGCGAAGGCTGGCGTGACGCCGATCGCCGCGACTGGGGACGCGACCATAACAACGGCAGCTGGAACCAGGGCCGCGACCACAATGGCTGGAGCCAGAACCAGGGCCATGATCAGAACGGCTGGAACCATGGCGGCACCACCACCGCCTCCAACGGCTGGAACCATGGTCAGAACGGCTGGACCGGCGGCAACACCGGTGGCACCACCGGCGGCACGCACGCCTGGAACGGCGGCAGCTGGAATCATGGCACCGGCACGCCGGGCACGGGCACCAGCACCAACACCGCAGGCAACACCAGCACCCACAGCTGGGGCGGCTGGAACCATGGCGGGACGACGGGCGGCACGACGCCCACGACCACGACGCCCACCACCACCGGCACGCACAGCTGGGGCGGCCAGACCCGCACGGCGTCGTACAGCAACTACGGCTCGGCCAACTATGGCGGCCGCAGCTACGGCGGCTTCAGCGGCGGTGGTCGCCACCGCTAAGCCGATCTGAGATGAAGGACCGGCGGCTCTCACGGGGCCGCCGGTTTTCGCTCGACGTCAGTTGACCTGGCGTTCCTTGCCGGCCCAATAGGCCTTGCGCAGCTCGCGCTTCAGGATCTTGCCGGTCGGGTTGCGCGGCAGGGTTTCGGTGAAGTCGACCGACTTCGGCAGCTTGTAGCCCGCGATCCGCTCGCGCGCCCAGCTGATCAGCTCGCCCGGCGTCACCTCGGCACCGGGCTTCTTCACCACGACGGCCTTCACCGCTTCGCCCCAGCGCTCGTCGGGCACGCCGATCACGGCGACGTCGGCCACCGCGGGATGGCCGAACAGCGCGCTCTCGACTTCGGCCGGATAGATGTTCTCGCCGCCCGACACGATCATGTCCTTCACGCGGTCGTAGATGTAGAGGTAGCCCTGCTCGTCGAGGTAGCCCGCGTCGCCGGTGAAGAACCATTCGCCCTGGATGGCGCGCTGGGTGGCCTCGGGCAGGCGCCAATAGCCGCCCATCACCTGGGGCGAGCACACGGCGATCTCGCCGACCTGGCCCGCCGGCAGGTCCTTGCCATCGTCGCCCACGATGCGCAGCTTCGTGCCCTTGTTGGCGTAGCCGCACGACAAGAGCTTCTGCGCGTCGGCGGGATCGTGGTCCTCGGGCGGCAGCAAGGTGATCGCCCCAGTGGTCTCGGTGAGTCCGTAGACCTGCTGGAAGCCGCATTTGAAGATCGCCATGGCCTGCTTCAGCAGTTCGGCCGGAATGGGCGCCGCGCCATAGACGATGAGGCGCACGCTCGACAGGTCGGTCTCGCGAATCTGCGGCGCCTGCACCAGGAACAGGATCATCGCCGGCACCAGCAGCAGCACCTGCAGGCGCTCGCGCTCGACCAGCTGCAGGATCTGCGCCGGCACGAACTCGCGCACGACATGGTTGACGGCGCCGGAGAACAGGCCCGCGATGCCCCAGCCGGCGCCGCCGATATGGAACATCGGCAGGCAGACGAGATTGGGCACGCCCGGCGCGAGCAGCCAGCTCTCGGTCCAAAGCGGCAGCATCCAGCCGAAATTGGCATTGGTGAGTTCAGCGCCCTTGGGCAGCCCGGTGGTGCCGGAGGTGTAGAACTGGACGGCCGTGTCGGTCGGCTTCGTGGGCAGCTGCGGGTCGGAGTCCGGTGCGCGATCGCGCCATACGGTGAAATCGTCCCAGCCCGGATGGCGTCCGCTCAACGTGACGATCTTGCGGACCTTCTTGAGCTCGGGCCGGATCTTCTCGACGACCGGGAAATATTCCTCGCCGACGAACAGAATCTCGGCTTCGGCATCGTTGACGATATGCAGGACTTCCGGTGGCGCCAGCCGCCAGTTGACCGACACCATCACGGCATTGGCCTTGGCGACACCGAACAGCAGCTCGAAGAAGACGTCGCTCGACTTGTCGAGATGGGCGACGCGCGCCTGCGGCCTGACGCCGTCGGCGATCAGAGCGTTGGCGACCCGGCTCGCGGCGCCATCGAGCGCGCCATACGTGGTCGTGCGGCCTTCATAGACGATGGCGGCGGCATGCGGCCGCGCGGCGCCGTGGATGCGCACGATGTCTGCAAGGCTTGCGATTCGGATCGTCATGGGGCCTAGTGTCGGACGGCAAACGGGGAGCGTTCAAGGGCCTCATGGGCAAGCGCATATTGGTCACCGGCGGCGCCGGATTTCTCGGATCGCATCTCTGCGAACGGCTGCTCGCCAACGGCCACGACGTGCTCTGCGTCGACAACTACTTCACCGGCACCAAGGACAACATCGTGAAGTGCCTCGCTAACCCGCACTTCGAGCTGATGCGTCACGACGTGACGTTTCCGCTCTATGTCGAGGTCGACGAGATCTACAACCTCGCCTGTCCCGCATCGCCGATCCACTACCAGCACGACCCGGTGCAGACGACCAAGACGAGCGTGCACGGCGCCATCAACATGCTTGGCCTGGCGAAAAGAGTGCGCGCCAAGATCTTCCAGGCCTCGACCAGCGAGGTCTACGGCGACCCGACCGTGCATCCGCAGGTCGAGAGCTATCGCGGCAACGTCAATCCGCTCGGGCCGCGCGCCTGCTACGACGAGGGGAAGCGCTGCGCCGAGACGCTGTTCTTCGACTACTGGCGCCAGCACAAGCTGCGCATCAAGGTGGCGCGCATCTTCAACACCTACGGCCCGCGCATGCATCCCAACGACGGCCGTGTGGTGTCGAACTTCATCGTCCAGGCGCTGAAGGGCGAGGACATCACGCTCTACGGCGACGGCATGCAGACCCGCGCCTTCTGCTACGTCGACGATCTCATCGAGGGCTGGCTGCGGCTGATGGACCATACGCCGGACGAATTCACCGGTCCGGTCAATCTCGGCAATCCGGTCGAGATGCCGGTCAAGGAGCTGGCCGAGCGCGTGGTCAAGATCGTCAACAACGGCAAGTCCAAGATCGTGCACAGCCGGCCGCTGCCGATCGACGATCCGCTGCAGCGCTGCCCGGACATCGCGCTGGCGCGCAAGGAACTGAAATGGGAGCCGAAGGTGAGCCTCGACGAGGGGCTCACCAAGACGATCGCCTATTTCGACCAGCTGCTGAAGAGCAACAAGGAAGTCAGCAGGGTCGGCCGTTAGCGCCTACTGTGCGGCGAGCTGTTTTGGGAGTGCGTTGACGACGGAGTTGCGGCCCGAGGTCATCTCGTCGTGGATCCACCT
>Ga0070741_10004260_pt1 | contig 33654 bp, 13 predicted proteins | sample Coa_R1_4_FD_66440 | JGI IMG/M metagenome (GOLD analysis project Ga0070741, IMG submission 66440) | Surface soil microbial communities from Centralia Pennsylvania, which are recovering from an underground coalmine fire - Coalmine... | ecosystem: Environmental > Terrestrial > Soil > Unclassified ... | reverse complement strand
GGTGAAGTCGCCGCGCGAGTCGGTGGTGGCGTAGTAGTAGGGGCCGCTGGTGCGGTAGCCGCTGCCCACCTGGGTGAAGTGGCTGCCGAGGCGGAGCTGCAGGCGGGCGACCGGCGTGCTCCCGCGCACCACGGTGCCGGTCACCGACTGCGGGGCGCGCAGCAGGACGCGCGCCTGCCGCGCCTGGGCGGTGCTGCCGAAGTCCGACACCAGGCGCTGGAGGTCGGTGAGCGCCGTCGACTGGTCGTGCGCGTCGAGGGCCTGCTGCCCGGCTGCGAGCAATGCACGGGGAAGCAATCCTTGCGCCTGCGACGCCTCGGGTGCGCTGCCCGCCTGGCGGATCAGGGTGTCGAGCGCGGCCACCGCCTGGATGGCCTGCCCCTCGTCGAGCAGCTGCTGTGCCGCGTTCAACGTATAGGTGGGACGGAGCTGGTCTGCCTGCGCGGCGAGGTCGGCGGGCGGGGAGCCGGCGCCGAGCTGGTCGAGGCGCTGCAGCGCGACGGCCCAATGGCCCGCCGCCGCCTCGGCCCTGGCGCTGCGCAGGGCGATGCCGGCGTGCTCGCGCGCGGCGTCGGGCTCGGGGAGGGCGACGCCGGGGAGAGCGGGCGCGTTCTCCAGCAGCGACAGGGCCTGGTCGGCGTGGCCGCTCCTGTCGAGCGACGTCGCCCAGTCGAGAATGGTCTGCCCCGCGTCGGCCGGCGCGGAGTCCACGGCGCCGCGCGCCAGCAGCAGCACCGCGCCGCCCTGTTCGCCGATGACGCGGTACACGGCGACCGCCTGGTCGTAGTGTCCTTGGTTGCGCAGGTCCTGCGCCTGCGACTGCGCGCGTCCGACCGCCAGCAGGCCGCCGAGCTCCAGCCCCGCGAAGCCGATCACCGGCACCAGGATCGAGGCCGCCACCACGGCCCGGCGATGTGAGGGCCGCCCCGGCGGTGGCGGAGCGGACACGACGACGCGCGAGGAGACGACCCCCGGTTGCCCCATGTGCACGGCGGAGATTGTGTCAGCCGCCGCGTCTCGGCGGGCTGGGCGAGCCGTCGCTGCGGTTCTCGAGCTGCGCCTCCAGCTGGAGGGTGCGTTCGAAGGCGGCCCACACGGCGTCGCTGACGACGGTGCGCAGCTTGCCACGCTCCAGCTCGTACATCGCAGCAGCGGTGGTGCCGCCGGGCGAGGTCACCATGTCGCGCAGCTCGGCGATGTGGAGGCCGCTCTGCAGGGCGAAGGCCGCCGATCCCTGCATGGTGTCGAGGACCAGCTCGCGCGCCAGGTGCCGCGGGAAGCCGAGGTGCACGGCGGCGTCGACCAGCGACTCGATGAACAGGAAGATGTAGCTGGGACCGGTGCCGCTCACCGCCGTGGCCATGGCCACCTGGCGCTCGTGGTGCACCTCGAACTCGCGTCCCAGCGCGGAGAGCATGCCGCGGGCGCGCGCCTTGCCCTCCTCGGTGACCGATTCCGTGGCGTACCAGACGGTGACGCCCTGGCCGATCTGCGCCGGCGTGTTGGGCATCGCCCGGACGATGGCGGGATGCTCCAGCGCAGTCCCCAGCGCCGCCGTCGAGGCGCCGGCGACGACGCTGACCACCAGCTGCTGCGGCGCCAGCACCGGGCGCAGCTCGGGGAAGACCTCGTCGAGCACCTGCGGCTTGACGGCGAGGAGCACCACGTCGGCGCCGCGCGCCGCCTCGGCATTGCTCTCCGTGGCCTGCACGCCGTGCGCCTCCTCCAGGGCGCGGCGGCGCTCCGCGCGGGGATGGCTGCAGACGACGTTGCCGGGCTCGACCAGGCCCTGGCGGAGCAACCCGGCCAGCATGCTCTCGGCCATCACCCCCGTGCCGACCACGCCCACCCGGGCACCGTGCAGCGGGTTCACGGGGCGGCTAGACGCCGAACAGTCCGCCCCCGCTGGGCAGGCCCGGTGCGTTGGGGTCGACGGTCGGCTTGGTGATCTGGACGTTCTCGCCGTAGTTGCTGAGCTGCACGGTGAGCGACTCGCCGAGCACCATCGCCCCGCTGACGTTGCCAAGCCCGCCGGCGCCGCCCGGGACCTGCCCGCCGAACGCCTGCGAGAGCACCGAGAAGAGCTTCTTCATGTCGAAGGCGATGCTGGCGTTGGTGACCTCGGAGTCGAGCTTGCCGTCGGCCTTGCGGACATAGGCGTCGACGCTGCCGCTGCGCAGGGTCATCACCTGGGAGAAGAGGGTGGCGAACTGCTGCATCTGCGGATTGCCGCCCAGCTTCGACAGCACCTTGCTGATGTAGTCGGGACCGAGGGTGGCGTGGAGGTGCTCGACGCTCTGGCCGTCGCGCGTGGTGCTCCCCTCGTCCTGCACGGTGGCCAGATCCTTGAGCAGCGCCACCTGGTCGGAGGGCGACACCGGCAGGCCGTTGAAGCTGAAGCTGCCCGCGTCGGCGAAGGTCTTGCCGCCGTCCTGCGAGAGGAACTCGCTGCCGTCGTAGAACACGACCTCGACGGCCTTGTCGAGGATCGGCTTCATGGTCATCGAGAAGCGCATCCGCTGCGAGCTCTGCACGTCGCCGCTGCCGCTCATGGTGAGGTTGCCGAGCATCGAGCCGAGCTGGTCCATCACCCCCGAGGGCAGCCCCGAGACGCCGCTGGTGTCGACGGACATCCTGCCGTCCAGGGACATGTGGTACGCGCCGCTGCTGACCGAGGTGCTGGCCAGGGTGATGATCTGCTGCGGGCTCTTGCCCTGCAGCACGTCGGCCGTGCCACCGCAGGCGCTGACGGCGAGACCGGCGACCAGGCCGGTGGCGGCGAGCCGGGGCAGATGGCGCATGGAGGCTGCGGAGCTCCTTGGTGCTCGTGCGTATCCGACGGGCTGAACGATACTCCGGGCTGGTGGCGCGGCGGGTACGCTCCGCAGCGATGGTGACCCTCGACGGCTCGGCGCTGTCCCTGGCCGACGTGGTGGCGGTGGCCCGCGACGGCGTCCCGGTCGCGGTGTCGGAGGTGGCCAGGGAGCGGATGCGGCCGGCGCGGGAGCTGGTCGAGCGCATCGACGCCGCCGGCGACGTGGTGTACGGCGTCACCACCGGGTTCGGCGCGCTGGCGGACCGCGCCATCGCCGCGGGCGACCGATCCTCGCTCCAGACCGCCGTCGTGCGGTCGCACGCGGCCGGGATGGGGCCCCCGCTGCCGGCCGAGGTGGTGCGGGGGATGATGCTGCTGCGGGCGCGGACGCTCTGCGCGGGGTATTCCGGGGTGCGGCCGGCGCTGGTCGACGGCATGGTGGGGTTGCTCAACGCGAGCGTGGTGCCCTGGGTGCCGGCGATGGGGTCGCTGGGGGCGTCCGGGGACCTGGCGCCGCTGGCGCACTGCGCGCTGCTGCTGCTGGGCGAGGGCTTCGCCGTCGGAGCCTCCGGGGAGCGGGTCGACGGTGGCTCGGCGCTGGCGGCGTCGGGGTTGTCGCCGCTGGCGGTGGGGCCGAAGGAGGGGCTGGCGCTGATCAACGGCACCGACGCCATGTGCGCGGCGCTCGCGCTGTGCGTGTGGGACCTCGCAGCGCTGCTGGTGGCGGCGGACGCCGTGTGTGCCATGAGTGTGGAAGCGCTGCTGGGCACCGCGCGGGCCTTCGACGCGGACATCGTGGCGCTGCGGCCTTCCGCGGGGGTCGCGGCGGCGGCGGCGAACCTGCGGGCGCTGCTGGCGGACTCGCCGCTGGTGGCCTCGCACGTGGCGTCGCATCACGCGGTGCAGGATGCGTACTCGCTGCGCTGCGCCCCGCAGGTGCACGGCGCGGCGCGCGACGTGCTGGCGTTCGCGCGGGGAGTGGTCGAGACGGAATTGGACAGCGTTGTCGACAACCCGCTGGTCATGGTGGGACGCGGCGAGGTGGTGTCGAGCGGCAACTTCCACGGCGCGGCGCTGGCCTACGCAGCCGACATGTGCGCGTCGCTCTGCGCCGACGTCGCCGCCATCAGCGAGCGGCGGGTGGACCGGCTCCTCGACCCGGCGCGGTCGCGCGGGCTGCCCGCGTTCCTGACCCGCGAGCCGGGGGTGAACAGCGGGCTGATGATCGCGCAGTACACCGCGGCGTCCTGCGTCACCGCGCTGCGGTCGGCGGCCGTGCCGGTGGCGGCGCAGAGCGTGCCGGTGAGCGCTGGACAGGAGGACCACGTGTCGATGGGGTGGAACGCCTGCCTGCGCACGCGCGCGTCGGTCGAGGATCTGCGGCGGGTGCTGTCGGTGGAGGCGGTGTGCGCGGCGCAGGCGCTCGACCTGCGCGCACCGCTGCGGCCCGGCCCCGGGACGGGGGCGCTGCTGGCGTCGTTGCGGGCGCGGGTGCCAGCGCTGGAGGCGGATCGGGAGCTGGCCTCGGACCTCGAGGCGGCGTGCTCGTGGCTGTCGTCGGGGGCATGGCGGATGGCGCTGGACGCGGCGTCGGTGGCGCTGTCGTGACCGCCGGCGCGCGCGAGGTGCGGGCCCCCCGCGGGACGGCGCTGTCCTGCGGGTCGTGGCAGACCGAGGCGCCGCTGCGGTGCCTGATGAACAACCTCGATCCCGACGTCGCCGAGCGGCCGTCGGATCTCGTCGTGTACGGCGGGACGGGGCGGGCGGCACGGTCGTGGGAGTGCTTCGACGCCATCGTGGCGACCCTGCGCTCGCTGCGCGACGACGAGACGCTGCTGGTGCAGTCGGGCAAGCCGGTCGGCGTGGCGCGGACGCACGAGATGGCGCCGCGGGTGCTCATCGCCAACTCGCTGCTGGTGCCGCAGTGGGCGACCTGGGAGGACTTCTGGCGGCTGGAGGCGATGGGGCTGACGATGTACGGCCAGATGACGGCGGGGTCGTGGATCTACATCGGGACGCAGGGCATCCTCCAGGGAACGTACGAGACCTTCGCGGCGGTGGCGACGGCGCGTTTCGGCGGCTCGCTGCAGGGGAGGTTGGTGGTGACCTCGGGGCTCGGCGGGATGGGCGGGGCCCAGCCGCTGGCGGTGACCATGAACGGCGGCGTCGCGCTCTGCATCGAGGTCGACCCGTCGCGCGTGCGGCGGCGCGTGGAGACCGGCTATCTCGACGAGGAGGCGCCGTCGCTGGAGGAGGCAGTGCGGCGCTGCGACCTGGCCCGGGAGCGGGGGGAGGCGGTTTCCGTCGGGGTTGTCGCCAACGCCGCCGTGGCGCTGCCGGCGCTGCTGGAGATGGGACTTGCGGCCGACGTGGTCACCGACCAGACGTCCGCGCACGACCCGCTGAACGGGTACGTGCCCGCCGGGATGTCGCTGGACGAGGCCGCGGCGCTGCGGGTCGCCGACCCGCAGGGCTACGTGCAGCGCGCGAGGGAGTCGATGGTGGTGCACTGCGCCGCCATGGTCGACTACCGGCGGCGCGGCGCGGAGGTGTTCGACTACGGCAACTCGCTGCGCGAGGAGGCGCGGCGGGGCGGGTTCGCGGACGCGTTCACCTATCCGGGCTTCGTGGCCGCGTACATCCGGCCGCTGTTCTGCGAGGGCGTCGGGCCGTTCCGCTGGGTGGCGCTGAGCGGCGACCCGGCGGACATCGCGGCCACCGACCGGGCGGTGTCGGCGCTGTTCCCCGAGGACGGCCATCTGCAGCGGTGGCTGCAGCTGGCCTCGTCGCGTGTGCACTTCCAGGGGCTGCCGGCGCGGATCTGCTGGCTCGGGGCGGGCGAGCGCCACGTGGCGGGGTTACGCTTCAACGAGATGGTGGCGTCGGGCGAGGTGTCGGCGCCGATCGTGATCGGGCGCGACCATCTCGACAGCGGGTCGGTCGCGTCGCCGCTTCGCGAGACCGAGGCGATGCGGGACGGGTCCGACGCCATCGCGGACTGGCCCGTGTTGAACGCGCTGCTCAACGTCGCCAGCGGGGCCACGTGGGTGGCGGTGCATCACGGCGGTGGCGTCGGCATCGGGCGCTCGATCCATGCGGGCGCGCAGGTGTGCGTCGACGGGTCGGCGCTCTCCGCGCGGCGCGCCGAGCTGGTGCTGACCAACGACCCCGCCACCGGCGTGATGCGGCATGCCGACGCCGGCTACGACGCGGCCTGGGATGCGGCGGCCGCACGTGGCGTGCGGATTCCCATGCCGCGGTCGGAGGCGGTCGATTGAACGCGGCGGAGTGGCTGGCGTCGGGCGCGGGACTGGCGTCGTGGGACGTCGGCGTCGTCGGGGCGCCGATCTCGCGCGCGTCGATCAGCCCGTCGTCCGCGCACCTGACGCCGGCGGCGTTCCGCGAGGGTCTGGCGCGCTTCGCCACGTTCGACGGCGACCACGGGATCGACCTGGCCGACCTGCGGGTGCGCGACCTGGGCGACGCCGAGGGTGATGCGGACGGGGACGCCACCGCCGCGCACGCGCGCATCGAGCACCTCTGCACCGCGGCCGCGGGTGGCGGCGTCGTTGTGGTCGTCGGTGGCGACAACTCACTGACCGTGCCGGCGATGCGCGGCTGTGCCGGTGGCGGCCTGGGCGAGGGCTGGGGGCTGCTCACCTTCGACGCCCATCACGACGTGCGGGATGCCGCGCTGTACGGCGGGCCGCGCAACGGGACACCGGTGCGCGACCTGATCGCGGCAGGGCTCCCGGGCGTGCGGGTGGCGCAGATCGGGGTGCACGGGTTCGCCAATGCGCGCGAGCATCACGAGTGGGCGCTGGCGCATGGCGTCCACGTGCGGCGCGCGGCGCAGGTGCGCGCCGGGGGGATCACCTCGACGCTGGACAGCGCGCTGGCCGCGCTCGAACGCCACGACGCCGGGCGCATCTACGTCGACGTCGACCTCGACGTGCTCGACCGCTCCTTCGCACCGGCGTGTCCCGCGTCGATGCCGGGTGGGCTGCGACCGGTCGACCTGCAGGAGGCCGCGTACGTCCTGGGCACTGATCCGCGGGTGATGGCGATGGACCTCACCGAGGTGGACGCCGCGGCCGACGTGGCGGGGATCACGGTGCGGACGATGTGCTCCGTGTTCCTCTCCTTCTGCGCGGGCGTCTGCCACCGTCGGCGTCTGCAGCGAGCGGAGCTGGCCTAGCGGTGGCGGGGGCCACGCTGGTGGTGCACGGCGTCGGCGAGCTGGCCACGTGCGATCCGCTGCGGGGAGAGGCGCCCGGCGTGATTCGCGATGCGGCGGTGTGTGCCACGGGCGAGGTCATCACCTACGTCGGGCCCTCGTCGGGGCTGCGGTCGGTTGCGGTGGCTCGCGACGCCGTGGAGATCGACGCGGGCGGCAATGCCGTGGTGCCGGGGTTCGTCGACTGCCACACGCATCTCGTCTGGCTCGGGGATCGCGGTGACGAGTACGCGCGGCGGGCTGCGGGCGAGACGTACGAGTCGATCGCGGCGTCGGGGGGCGGGATCATGTCCACCGTGCGGGCGACCGTGGCGGGGTCGGTGGCGGAGCTCGTTGCGGCCGCTCGTGAGCGGGCTGCGCGGATGCTTCGTCTCGGCACGACGACCGTCGAGGTGAAGAGCGGCTACGGGCTCGCGCTGGACGCGGAGGTCCGGCAGCTCGAAGCGGCGCGGGTGCTGGCGGCGGATCCGGCGTTGCCGTCGGTCGTTGCGACGTACCTGCCGTTGCACGCTGCGCCGCCGGAGCCGCGGGCGGAGTTCATCGAGGCTGCGTGCGGCGAAGGGCTGCGTCGCGCGGCGCCGCTTGCGCGGTTCGTCGACGCGTTCTGCGAGCGCGGGGCGTACAGCGTGGAGGAGTGTGAGCGGCTGTTCGTTGCGGCGCGGGCGGCGGGGCTGGGGGTCAAGATCCATGCGGAGCAGCTCAGCCATTCGGGTGGTGCGCGACTGGCGGCGCGGATGGGCGCCGTGAGTGCGGACCACCTGGAGCATGCGGGCGAGTCCGACCTCGGCGCGCTCGCCGGCGCGGGTGTGGTGGGGGTCCTCCTGCCGGGGGCTTCGTTGGTGCTGGGCGGGCCGCCGCCCCCGGGTCGGCGGTTGCTGGAGGCGGGGGCGCAGGTCGCCATTGCCACGGACTGCAATCCCGGCACCTGCTACAGCGAGTCGATGCCCTTGATGATGTCGCTGGCGGTGGCGCTGGCCGGGCTGACCCCGGGTCAGGCGCTGGTCGCTGCGACGGGGGGCGGCGCCGCTGCGCTGGCGCTGTCCGACCGCGGCGCGATTCGCGAGGGGGCGCGGGCGGATCTCTGCATTCTCGACACGCCGCATTGGGTCGATCTCGCATACCACCTCGGGGGGGCACAGGTCGGTCGCGTGGTACTTGCGGGGGCTGTCGCGGCGGCGTAGTTGCGGTGCCCTTGGGAACGGGTGTTCTGCTACAATTGTGTGGTGGTAGCGCTTGCAGTCTACTCGGTTCCCGCGTCGCCGTTGCCGGCGTTGCAGTGCGCCGTTGACGCCGTGGCGCGCGAGGACGTCGACGGTCTGTCCGGCAGCGCACTGGGCGAGGACCTCGTTGCGATGCGGCGCGAGATCGACCGGCTGGAGCTCGAGTTCAGCAGGCGTGTCCGCGCCTTCGCAGCGCGCGACGGTCATCGCGAAGCGCAGCTGTCGCTCAGCGGCTGGCTGCGCCGGAACTGCCGCCTCAGCATCGGCGCGGCCGCACAGGTCGTCGACGTCGCGCGCCACCTTCCCGAGCTGCCGCTCACCGAGCGCAGCGCCGCGGCGGGCTCGATCGGGTTCCACCACTGCACGGTGATCGCGCGCTGCGCGACGCAGATCGGGAGCGATGCCGTCCGCAACGTCGAGGACACCCTGATCGAAGCGGCGGAGCGCCTCGACCCACATGACCTCACCTACGTCACCCGCCGCCTGCGCTACTGCGTCGACCCCGACGGCAGCGCCGAGGACGCCGACGCCCAGCATGCGCGGCGCCACCTCAGCATCAGCCAGACGTGGGACGGCGTGTTCCACGTCAGCGGACTGCTCGACGCGGAGGGCGGGGCTCTGGTGCGCACTGCCATCGACGCGCTGGATGCGCCGGTTCCGGGCGACGCGCGCGCAGTGTGGCAGCGTCGTGCGGACGCCCTGGTGGAGCTGGCGAAGCGGCAGCTGCAGTCCGGCGGGCTCCCGTCGGTTGCCGGCGAGCGGCCGCATGTGACGGTCACGACTACTGAGGCGACGCTGCGCGGAGAGCGCGGGTGCCCCGCGGGCGAGATGCGCTGGGCCGGGCCGGTGATCGCCGAGACGGCGCGCCGGGTGGCGTGCGATGCGTCGGTGACGCGGGTGGTGGTCGGTGCCGGCGGTGAGCCGCTGTCCGTCGGCCGTGCCTCGCGGGTCATCCCTGCGGCGATGCGGCGCGCCCTCGTCGTCCGCGACGGGGGCTGCCGGTTCCCGGGATGCGACCGCCCGTCCGAGTGGACCGACGCTCACCACGTGGTGCACTGGGCCGACGGCGGTGAGACGAAGCTCGACAACCTTGTCCTGCTCTGCCGGGTGCACCATCGTGCGGTCCACGAAGGTCGCTGGCAGGTGGCGGTCGGCCGCGCGGGCGAGGTCACGGCTCAGCCACCGTAGGACGCCTCCGCCCTGATCGGCGGCCTGTCCCCCGGCGCCGCCCGGTGGCAGCCTCGGTCATGCCGCTCGCCCGGGCGGTGCGCTCGGCCACTCACAGGCCGTCATTTGTGACAGATTGTCGCCGGACCGGCTGAATATTGCCTCGGCGTGGTGTACCCTTGCGCCCGATCTCCGCCCTGCCGCCGTTTTCGAGGTGGCCGGGGGGATACCGGCCACAACAGGGAAACGGGTAGGGGTGATGAGGAAGAGGGGTTGGCAGGCGGCGGGCAGCGCTCCGGCACGAGCGTGCGCCACCCGCCGCAACGTCGTTGCTCGCGGCACTGTCTTCCGAGGCGTGCCGGTGAGAGGGGAGTTCCGTTTCGGGTCGGGGGCCGCCGTGAGCGCCCGGCGCCATCCTTTGGCCGCGCGGCGCCGCCGCAGGGCCGAGCCCACCAGGAGCGTGGCATGAGTCGCAGATCCGTCCTCGCCGTGCTGTCCGCCGGCCTTGTCGTGGCCGGCGGGGCCTCCACGCTCGGCCCACTGCGGGCAACCGCCACAGGGACAGTCACCGACTACCAGTTCCCGGGAAGCAGCAACGGGCAGTTCGCCACCCGCGGATCGCTGGGCCTCGGCTCGAGCGTCAACGTCCAGGTGAAGGCGGTCAACGGCTCGGCCGCGGTGCCCGGGGCGACCGTGTACCTCACCTACGCGGGCGCGAGCGGGTCCTCGGCGACCGTCTCCATCGCACAGTGCGCCTCGGGTTCGCTGGGCACCACCCCGACCGCGTGCACCGCCGACACCTCCGGCCTGGTCACGGTCACCTTCCATGCGCCCGCAGTCGTCGGCGGCACCCTGCCCACCGGCGGCGCTGCCACGATCACCGCGCAGGACGCCTCCAGCAGTCCGAGCATCTCAGAGAGCGTCCAGTACTTCTGGGGGCTGGCCACCAAGTACGTCTGGAGCGCTGAACCCTGGGCGGCTCCAGGCATGGCGGCGACCATGGGTGGCTCCACCAACTTCACGGTGACCGCCGAGAAGGCCGACAGCTCGACCGTGACCGGCACCGCGATCTACCTGTCCCTGTCCACCACGGCATCGGCCCCCGGGGTCGCTGTCGCCATCGACTCGGGCAGCACGTGCGGCATGCTCGGTACCGTCACGTTGAGCACGACGCCACAGAAGGTGTCAGCCGCCAGTGGCACGGTGACGATCTGCTACACGGCGCCGCCCACCCCTGAGCCCGGCATCGACACGATCACCGCGCAGGATGACGGCACGTTCCAGACCTTCAGCACCGCCAACCACTACAACCAGAACAACCAGACGCTGGCATCCCTGGTGTGGTCGCCCAACCCGATCGCCTCTGCGGGCACCCTGGGGAGCAGCGCTGCTGCGAGCCCCAAGGTCACCGCGATGGACAACCCCCTCGGCGGCTCGCCCTCGCCCATCCCCTACCTGACCATCTACGTCGGCTTCACCCCGGCGAGTGATGCCACGGCGTCGGCCACCCCGTGGACCTCGCCGGCGTCGGTGCCACTGTCGAGCAGCGTGCAGGCGTTCAGCACCGACGGCAACGGTGTCCTCCAGCTCGCGTACACCACCGGGACCAACACGACGGGGACGGATCGCCTGGTGGCGCAGGACAAGGCCAGCACGCCGACCATCACATCGAGCGATCTCTACACCTACGCCCTCGCCACCCACTACGTCTTCTCGGCGCCCTGGACGCCGAGCGCGCCGTTCATGGCGGCGCAGGGTGGGACCGCGCCCAGCACGGTCACGCTGACCGCCGAGGACGTCGCCAACAACCCGGTTCCCAACACCGTGGTCTGGCTCACCTTCACGCCCACCGGGCCGCAGACGACCTCACCCGCCTCGGCGAAGGTGGGCGGAAGCTCGGGCACGCCACTCACCACCACGCCGCAGATGTTCGTCACCGATTCCACGACGGGGACGATCACCGTCACCTACACGAAGGACACCGGGACCTCGCCACCGACCGGCGGCCAGGACGTCATCGGCGCGCAGAACACCCAGACGTCGCCGACGATCACGGCGACGGATTCGTACCTCTACGGGACGGCGGTCGACTATGTCGTCTCGCCGAAGCCCATCGCGCCCGCCGGGACGCTGAATCCAGGTGACATCACCACTGCGACGTACACGGTGTACCAGCACGGCACGACGACGCCCGATCCAAGCGCCACGGTGTACCTCTCGTTCGTCCCGGCGACCGGAGGAGGCAGCGCCACGGTGTCGCAGTGCGGCGCGAACACGACGCTCACCGCGACGCCTGTTCCCTGCACTCCGGACAACAACGGCGACATCGTCGTCACCTACTCGGCGCCGTCGCCTCTGCCCGCCGGCGGGACCGACACCGTGACCGCCGCGGACGCACCCAAGAGCCCCTTCGTCACCCAGTCCGACGCCTACCGCTTCGTCGGCGGGTACACATTCACACCGAACCCGTTCGCCCCCGGCGGCACGCTGACCACGACCGCTCCCAGGACCGGGACGCTCACCGTCACCGACGGGACGACCCCCCTGGCGGGCGCCGCCGTCTGGCTCTCGTTCGTCCCGGCGAGCGGCAGCACCGCGACGCTCACCGCCGGTGGCACGACGGTCACCTCGACGCCGGCGCAGTTCACGACCGACGGCTCCGGCCACATCGCGCTGAGCTACACCCGATCGGCACAGCTTCCCGGCGGCGGCGCAGACACGCTCACCGCCGGGAACGCGAGCAGCTCGCCGACGCTCTCCGCCACCGACGGGTATTCGTACGTCGGGCAGTTCGCCTTCTCTCCCGCCGGCCCGAAGATCGCCCCGGACGGCAGCCTGGCGCACAACACCCTGCGCGTCGTGACGATCACCGCCGAGGACAGCAACGGCACACCGTTGCCGGGCGCCAAGTTCGACCTGAAATTCGTGCCCGCTGCGGGCGGTGGCTCCGCCCAGGCCAGCGGTCAGTCCCTGGGCGCCAGCCCGATCCTGGTGACGGCTGACGGCAACGGCAACGTCCCGGTCGACTACACGACGCCGAGCACGCTGCCTGCCGGCGGCACCGACGTGGTGACCGTCCTCAACCAGCAGGCTTCCCCGACCATCAGCGCGACGGACAGCTACAGCTTCCAGGTGCCGCCGCCGCCGCCGCCGTCTCACGGCTACTACATGGTGGCCAGCGACGGGGGCCTGTTCCCATTCGGGTCGGCGCTGCAGCACTCCTACGGCTCCGAGGGCGGCAACCATCTCAACCAGCCGATCGTCGGCATGGCGATGACGCCGGATGGCAACGGCTACTACATGGTGGCCGCGGACGGCGGGATCTTCCCCTTCGGCGATGCGGTGCAACATTCCTACGGCTCGACCGGCGGCATGCATCTCAACAGGCCGATCGTGGGGATGGCGGTGCGGCCCGACTTCAACGGCTACTACCTGGTGGCCAGCGACGGGGGCATCTTCCCCTTCGGCCCGAGCGCGACCGCGCACTCCTACGGCTCCACCGGCAACATGCACCTCAATGCGCCGATCGTCGGCATGGCGATGACCAATGACGGCGGCGGCTACTGGCTGGTGGCCTCTGACGGCGGCATCTTCCCGTTCGGTGACGCCCTGCAGCACTCCTACGGCTCCGAGGGTGGCAGTCACCTCAACCAGCCGATCGTCGGCATGGCGGCGACGGCCGACGGCAACGGCTACTACCTGGTGGCCAGCGACGGCGGCCTGTTCCCCTTCGGCGACGCGCTGCAGCACTCCTACGGCTCGGAGGGTGGCACCCATCTCAACCAGCCGATCGTCGGCATGGCGCTGGCCACCGACGGCAACGGGTACTACATGGTCGCGTCGGACGGCGGCCTGTTCCCGTTCGGGTCGGCACTCAACGCGTCGTACGGCTCGGAGGGCGGCAGCCACCTCAACCAGCCGATCGTGGGCATGGCGGCGATCTGACCACCGCCCAGAGGCGCTGATCGAAGAGCCCCGCCGGAGAGCCAACTCCGCGGGGCTCTTTCCATTCCTGACAGCGACGCACCCACATTCCCGCCGATTGCTCGGTGGCTTGCAGTGACACCTTGTCAATCAAGGTATTCGCGTGATGTCGCGACCTTTTGAAATTCCGCGCCGCTGACGCCGATTGGCCCTTATCATCCCCATCCGCGTGCCCGGAGAGCGGGATCACGCACGGAGAAGGTATCTCTGGGAGACGACGGGTGTCTTCGCTGTGCGTTGCGCAGCAGGCGCGCCCGGAGGAACGACACGTGGGCCGATTCAGCAGGGGCGAAAGCATGACCGGTGGTGCTCCGCGCACACGCGTACGCACGACACTCGCCAGGATCGGACGCGCCGCCGGCGTGTCCGCGCTCGGCCTGCTCGCGGTCACCTTCGCCTCCCGAGGGACGAGTCTGCCCACCGCGTCCCTGCCCAGCATCGACGCCAGGCCCGCCGCCGCGGCGATGCCGCAGGGCTACTGGCTGGTCGCCAGCGACGGCGGCAACTTCCCCTTCGGCGCCTCGCACGGCTTCGGCTCGACCGGCGGTGAGCACCTCAACGCGCCGATCGTCGGCATGGCCTCGACTCCCAGTGGCCAGGGCTACTGGCTGGTCGCCAGCGACGGCGGCATCTTCCCCTTCGGTGATGCAGGCGGCTTCGGTTCCACCGGCGGCATGCATCTCAACGCGCCGATCGTCGGCATGGCGTCGACCCCCAGCGGCCAGGGCTACTGGCTGGTCGCCAGCGACGGCGGCATCTTCCCCTTCGGCGACGCGCAGGGCCTCGGCTCCGAGGGCGGCACCCACCTCAACAAGCCGATCGTCGGCATGGCGGCGACGCCCAGCGGCAACGGCTACTGGCTGGTCGCCAGCGACGGCGGCATCTTCCCCTTCGGTGACGCGCAGGGCCTCGGGTCCGAGGGCGGCACCCACCTCAACAAGCCGATCGTCGGCATGGCGGCGACGCCGGACGGCGGCGGGTACTGGCTGGTCGCCAGCGACGGCGGCATCTTCCCCTTCGGCGACGCCGGCGGCTTCGGCTCCACCGGCAACATGACGCTGAACCAGCCGATCGTCGGCATGGCCGCGTCGCCCACCGGCCTGGGCTACTGGCTGGTCGCCAGCGACGGCGGCATCTTCCCGTTCGGTGACGCGCAGGGCCTCGGGTCCGAGGGCGGCACCCATCTCAACCAGCCCGTCGTCGGCATGGCGGCGTATCCCGCGCTGCCGCCGGTGAGCGTCACCGCCACCCCGGCGTCGACCACCGCGCTGCCCGCCGACCAGGGCGCGTCCGGCCTGCCCGTCACCTTCCATGTCACCGACCGCTTCGGCCACGCCTCGCCCGGCGCCTCGCTGCTGCTCACCCGCAACGGCCTCACCCACGGCAGCCTGGCCCTCACCGCGCTCACCGCCAACTCCAACGGCGACGCCGCGACCACCTTCTTCGACACCCACGCCGGTGACACGGGCACCATCACCGGCACCGTCAGCGGCAGCAGCGTCCAGGGCACCTCGGGGACCGTCAACGTCGTTCCCGGCCCGGCCACCCAGCTCGTCTTCACCACCCAGCCGAATGGCGCCACGGGTGGCACCGCGTTCACCTCGCAGCCGTCGGTGTCCGTCGAGGACGCCTACGGCAACGTCGTGACCGGCAACACGAACCCGGTGACGCTGGCGATCACGAGCGGCACCGGCACCGCCGGCGCGTCGCTGGCCTGCACCGCCAACCCGAAGAACGCCGTCGCCGGCGTGGCCACCTTCACCGGCTGCCGTATCGACAAGGCCGGCTCGGGCTACACGCTGACCGCGACGCAGGGCGTCCTGCACGGCGCCAGCACGCCCTTCACCGTCAACGTGGGTCCCGCCACCAAGCTCGCCTTCACCCAGCAGCCGACCAGCTCGACGGGCGGTGTCGCCTTCCCGTCCCAGCCGGCCGTCGCCGTCGAGGACGCCGGCGGCAACACCGTCACCTCGGACACGAGCCAGGTGACCCTCTCCATCACCGGCGGCACCGGCACCGCCGGTGCGTCCCTGAGCTGCACCGGCAACCCGCAGAGTGTGAGCTCCGGCGTCGCCGGCTTCGCTGGCTGCAGCATCGACAAGGCGGGAGCCGACTACACGCTGACCGCCGCCGACGGCTCCCTGACGAGCGCGTTGAGCAGTGCGCTCAACGTCACCGTGGGTCCGGCGGCGAAGCTCGCCTTCACCACCGAGCCGGGCAACGGCACCGGCGGCAGCGCCCTCGGCACCCAGCCGGCGGTCACCGTGCAGGACGCCGGCGGCAACACCGTCACCACGGACGGCAGCGCCGTCACCCTCAGCATCCGCGGAGGCACCGGCACGACCGGCGCGGCGCTGACCTGCACCAGCAACCCGCTCGGCGCCAGCTCCGGTGTGGCTGGCTTCAGCGGCTGCGCAATCGACAAGGCGGGCACCGGCTACCAGCTGCACGCCAGTGACGGCGTGCTGTCGCAGGCCGACAGCACCACCTTCAACGTCACCGTCGGTCCGGCGGCGAAGCTCGCCTTCACCACCGAGCCGAGCAGCGGCACGGGCGGCACCGCCCTCGGCACCCAGCCGGTGGTCACCGTGCAGGACGCCGGCGGCAACACCGTCACCACGGACACCAGCAACGTCACCCTCTCGATCACCAGCGGCACCGGCACCCCCGGCGCTGCGCTGAGCTGCACCACCAACCCGCTCGCCGCCAGCTCGGGTGTGGCCGGCTTCAGCGGCTGCTCCGTCGACAAGGCGGGCACCAGCTACAAGCTGCATGCCAGCGACGGCTCGCTCACCCTCGCCGACAGCACGCCCTTCGACATCAGCGTCGGCGCCGCGGCCAAGCTGGGCTTCGTCCAGCAGCCGAGCAACTCCACCGGCGGCACCGCCTTCCCCGTCCAGCCTTCGGTTGCGGTCGAGGACGCCGGTGGCAACACCGTCAGCGGTGACACCAGCACGGTGACGCTCTCGATCACCGCGGGCACGCCGGCCACCGGCGGTCCTGGCACGCTGACCTGCACACCGACCACCTCGCAGCCGGCCAGCGCCGGCGTGGCGGCCTTCAGCGGCTGCGCAATCGACACGAGCGGCACCGGCTACACGCTCCACGCCGTCGACGGCTCGCTCACCCCCGCCAACAGCACCACCTTCACCATCGGGGCCGGCGCTCCGGCCAAGCTCGCCTTCACCCAGGAGCCGACCAGCTCCACCGGCGGCAGCGCGTTCCCCCAGCAGCCCAAGGTGTCCGTCGAGGATGCCGGCGGCAACCTGGTCAGCGGTGACACCAGCCAGGTGACCCTCTCGATCACCGCAGGCACGCCCACCTCCGGCGGTCCCGGCACGCTGACCTGCACCACCAATCCGCTGAACGCCAGCGGCGGCGTCGCCAGCTTCGCCGGCTGCGCAATCGACAAGGTGGGCACGGGCTACCAGCTCCACGCCGTCGACACCGGCCTCGCGCCGGCTGACAGCAGCGCCTTCGACGTCACCGTCGGCGCCGCGGCGAAGCTCGCCTTCACCCAGCAGCCGAGCAGCTCGTCGGCCAGCCAGACCGCCTTCGCCCAGCAGCCCAAGGTGTCCGTCGAGGACGCCGGCGGCAACCTGGTGAGCACCGACGGCAGCAGCGTGACGCTGTCGATCACGGCGGGCACGCCGGCCACCGGCGGCCCGGGCACGCTCGGCTGCACGCCCAGCAACACGGCCGCGGCCAGCGGCGGCGTGGCAACCTTCGCCGGCTGCCAGGTCGACGTCGTCGGCACCGGCTACCGCCTGCATGCGGCCGACGGCAGCCTGACGGCGACCGACAGCAGCACCTTCGCCATCACCCCCGGCACCGCGACGAAGCTCGTCTTCTCGCAGCAGCCGAGCAGCAGCGCCACCGGCGGCACCGCCTTCGCACAGCAGCCCAAGGTGACCGTCGAGGACGGCGCCGGCAACACCGTGACCTCTGACACCAGCGCCGTCACCCTGAGCATCACCGCCGGCACGCCGGCGCTGGGTGGCCCCGGCACGCTGGCCTGCACCACCAACCCGGTGAACGCCATCTCCGGCGTGGCCGCCTTCGCCGGCTGCAACGTCGACAAGGTCGGCACCGGCTACAAGCTGCACGCGGCTGACGGCTCGCTCGCCACCGCGGACAGCAGCACGTTCAACATCACCGTCGGTCCCGCGGCGCAGCTCGTCTTCACCCAGTCGCCGACCAGCTCGACCGGCGGCGTCGCCTTCCCGCAGCAGCCGAAGGTGACCGTCGAGGATGCGGGCGGCAACACCGTCGCCACCGACAGCAGCACGGTGACCCTGGCCATCGCCGCGGGCACGCCCACCTCGGGTGGCCCAGGCGCGCTCTCCGGCTGCTCGCCGGTCGAGGCCGCGGGCGTCGTCACCTTCTCCGGCTGCAAGATCAACACCGCCGGGACCGGGTACAGGCTGACCGCCACCGACGCGACCGACTCGCTGACGACGCCGTCGTCGCCGAGCGCCGCCTTCAACATCACCGTGGGCCCCGCCACCCAGGTGGGCTTCTCGGTGCAGCCGTCCGACGCCGTGTCGCAGACCGCGATCAGCCCGGCCATCCAGGTGCAGATCCAGGACGCCGGCGGCAACCTGGTGAGCAGCGCCACCAACGGCGTCGGCCTGGTCCTCACCACCCCCAACGGCGCGACCCTCTCCGGCACCACGGCCAAGGTCGCCTCCGGTGGCGTGGCCTCCTTCAATGACATCTCCGTCGACAAGGCGGGGTCGTACACCCTGACCGCGTCGTCGACCGGGCTCAACAGCGCGGTGAGCAACGGGTTCGCCATCACGCACGGCCTGGCGTCGAAGCTGTTCTTCTCGCAGAGCCCCAGCAACTCCACGGGCGGCACGCCCTTCGCCACCCAGCCGATCGTGGTGGTGCAGGACCCGGCGGGCAACACCGTGACCAACGACACCAGCCAGGTGACGCTGACCGTCACCAGCGGCACGGGCACCCCCGGCGCCCAGGTGACCTGCACCACCGACCCGCTGGGCGCGACCAGCGGCGTGGCCCAGTTCCTCGGCTGTGCCGTGGACAAGGCCGGCAGCGCCTACACGCTGCACGCCACCGACGGGTCGCTGACCCCGGCGAACAGCGGCACCTTCAACATCACCGTCGGCGCCGCCGCGAAGCTCGCATTCACGCAGCAGCCGAGCGCGTCGTCGCAGAGCCAGACCGCCTTCGCCCAGCAGCCTGTGGTGAAGGTGGAGGACGCCGGCGGCAACGTGGTGACCGGTGACAGCAGCGGCGTGACGCTGTCGATCACCCCCGGCACCGGCACCGGCGGAGCCCTGCTGCACTGCACCACCAACCCGGTCACCGCCAGCTCCGGCGTGGCCACCTTCGCCGGCTGCAACGTCGACCTGGTGGGCAGCGGCTACACCCTGCACGCGGCCGACTCGGGCGCCGGCGTCAGCGCGGCGGACAGCTCGCCGTTCGCGATCACCCCGGGCAACGCCAGCAAGCTCGCCTTCACCCAGCAGCCGACCAGCTCCACCGGCGGCGTCGCCTTCCCGCAGCAGCCGCAGGTCTCCGTCGAGGACGGCGCGGGCAACGTGGTCACCGGTGACAGCAGCGTCGTGACGCTGTCGATCACCCCGGCCACAGGTGCCGCCGGCGCGGCACTGACCTGCAACCCGCCGGCCAACACGGCGACGGCCAGCTCCGGCGTGGCCGCCTTCACCGGCTGCGCCATCGACAAGGCGTCGGCCAGCAACTACCAGCTGCACGCGGTCGACGGAGCGCTGACGCCGGCCGACAGCGCACCCTTCGCCATCACCGTCGGGCCCGCGGTGCAGCTGGGCTTCGTCCAGCAGCCCAACGACTCGACGGGCGGCACCGCCTTCCCGCAGCAGCCCACGGTCGCCATCCAGGACGCGGGCGGCAACACCGTGACCGGCAACGCCAGCACGGTGACGCTGTCGATCACCGGCGGCACGCCCACCTCGGGCGGCCCGGGCGCGCTCTCCTGCACCGGCGGTCTCTCCAAGGTGGCCTCGGCGGGCGTGGCGACCTTCAGCGGCTGTGCAATCGACAAGGCGGGCAGCGGCTACAAGCTGCACGCCGTCGACAGCCCGCTCACGACCACTGACAGCAGCGCGTTCAACATCACCGTCGGCACGGCGTCGCAGCTGGTCTTCACCACCGAGCCGAGCAGCTCGTCGGCGAGCCAGGCGCCGTTCGCCCAGCAGCCCGCCGTGTCCGTCGAGGACGCGGGCGGCAACGTGGTCACCACCGACAGCAGCACCGTGACCCTCGCCATCAAGGCGGGAACGCCCGCCACGGGCGGCCCGGGCACGCTCGCCGGCTGCTCGCCGGCCGAGACCCTGGGCGTGGTGACCTTCAGCGGCTGCAACATCGACAAGGTCGGCACGGGCTACGTGCTGCACGCCACCGACTCCGCCGGCGGCGTGGCCGCGGCTGACAGCACGGCGTTCGCCATCACGCCGGGCACCGCGTCGAAGCTCGCCTTCACCACCGAGCCGAACAACTCCACCGGCGGGACCGCGTTCTCGCACCAGCCCGTCGTGTCCGTCGAGGACAACGCCGGCAACACGGTGACCGGCGACACGAGCGCGGTCACGCTCAGCATCACCGCGGGAACGCCGGCGACCGGCGGTCCTGGTGCGCTCACCTGCACCACCAACCCGCTCGGCGCGACGGCGGGCGTGGCCAGCTTCGCCGGCTGCAAGATCAACACGGAGGGCGCCGGCTACCAGCTGCACGCCGTCGACGGATCGCTGACCCCCGCTGACAGCACGGCGTTCACCATCACCGTGGGCACGGCGACGCAGGTGGTGTTCACCACCGAGCCCAACGACTCGACGGGCGGCGTCGCCTTCCCGACCCAGCCGGTCGTCACCATCGAGGACGCCGGCGGCAACACCGTCACCACCAACACCTCCTCGGTGACCCTGGCGATCACGACCAGCACCGGCGCACCGGGTGCGACGCTGAGCTGCTCCGGCGGCAACACCCTCGCGGCCAGCTCCGGCGTGGCCAGCTTCAGCGGCTGCAGCATCGACAAGGCGGCCACCAACTACAAGCTGCACGCCAGTGACGGCTCGCTGGCCACCGCGGACAGCACCACGTTCAACATCACCGTCGGTTCGCCCGCCAAGCTCGCCTTCACCACCCAGCCGAGCAGCTCGACGGGTGGCGTCGCCTTCCCGACGCAGCCCGCCGTCGCCGTCGAGGACGCGGGCGGCAACACGGTGACGACCGACACCAGCACCGTGGGACTCAACATCCTCTCCACGGCCAACCCCGGCCCCGGAACGCTGACCTGCAATCCCAGCAACGACACCCAGACCGCGGTCAGCGGCGTGGCCACCTTCACCGGCTGCAGCATCGACGTGGCGGGCAACGGCTACAGGCTGCATGCCACCGACGGATCGCTGACCTTCGCCGACAGCAACACGTTCAACATCACGGTGGGATCGGCGGCGAAGCTCGCCTTCACCCAGCAGCCGAGCGCCACGTCGAACGGCGGCGCCGTGTTCGCCCAGCAGCCCAAGGTCACCGTCGAGGACGCGGGCGGCAACACGGTGTCCGCTGACACCAGCAACGTCAGCCTCACCCTGACCAACGGCACGGCGGGCGCCAACCTGACCTGCACCAACAACCCGCAGGCGGCCGCGTCCGGCGTCGCCAGCTTCGCCGGCTGCAAGGTCGACAAGGCGGGCAGCAACTACGGGCTGCACGCCACCGACGGCACGCTGGCTCCCGCTGACAGCGCCACCTTCACCATCAACGTCGGCACCGCGTCGCAGCTCGCCTTCACCGGGCAGCCCGGCGGCGGCGCCACGGGTGGCGTGGCCTTCCCGGCGCAGCCGGCCGTGACCGTCCAGGACGCGGGCGGCAACACCATCACCACCGACAACACCAGCACGGTGACCCTGTCGATCACGCCGTCGACGCCCACCGCGGGCGGACCCGGCACGCTGACCTGCTCCGGCGGTGACACCATGACGGTCACCAGCGGCGTGGCCAGCTTCGGTGGCTGCAAGATCGACACGGCCGGCACGGGCTACGAGCTCCGCGCCACGGACTCCGGCTTCGTCGCCACCACCGACAGCAGCGCATTCGACGTCGCCGTGGGTCCGGCGACGCACCTCGCCTTCACGCGGCAGCCCAACGGCTCGACCGGCGGTGTCGACTTCAGCAGCCAGCCCAAGGTCTCCGTCGAGGACGCGGGCAACAACGTCGTGACCACGGACACGAGCAACGTGACCCTGGCCATCACCGCGGGCACGCCGACCTCGGGCGGTCCGGGGACGCTGACCTGCGCCGGCACCACCCAGGCGGCCGTGGCCGGCGTGGCGACCTTCCAGGGCTGCAACATCGACAAGATCGGCACGGGCTACGAGCTGCACGCCAGCGACGGCACCCTCGGCACGGCGGACAGCAGCGCCTTCAACATCACCCTCGGACCTGCGTCGCAGCTCGTCTTCACCACCCAGCCGGGTGGCGGAGCGACCGGCGGTGTCGCCTTCCCGACGCAGCCGGTGGTGACCATCGAGGACGCCGGTGGCAACACCGAGACCGGTGACACCAGCACGGTGACGCTCTCGATCACCGCGGCCACGCCGACCTCCGGCGGGCCCGGCACGCTGAGCTGCACCGGCGGCAACGCCAAGGCGGCGAGCGCGGGAGTGGCGACCTTCGCCGGCTGCAAGATCGACGCGGCAGGCACCGGGTACAAGCTCCACGCCACCGATCCCGGAGTCTTCAGCGCCGGCGACAGCAACCCGTTCAGCGTCGCCGTCGGGCCGGCGACGAAGCTGGCCTTCACCCAGCAGCCGAACACCTCGACGGGTGGCACGGCGTTCACCAGCCAGCCCAAGGTGTCCGTCGAGGACGCCGGCGGCAACGTGGTGACCACCGACACCAGCAGCGTGACGCTGTCGATCACCGCGGGCACGCCGGCGACCGGTGGTCCCGGCACGCTGACCTGCACCGGCGGCGACACCAAGGCGGCGACGGCCGGCGTGGCGGCGTTCGCCGGCTGCTTCATCGACACGTCGGGCACCGGCTACAGGCTGCATGCCGTCGACGGCTCGCTGGCCACCGCGGACAGCACCACGTTCGACATCACGGCCGGTGCCGCCACCAAGCTGGTGTTCACCCAGCAGCCCAGCGACTCCACCGGCGGCACCGCGTTCGGCACCCAGCCGAAGGTGGTCGTCGAGGACGCCGGCGGCAACGTGGTGACGACCGACACCAGCAACGTGCTGCTGTCGATCACCCCGGCCACGGGCGCTGCGGGTGCGGCGCTCAACTGCACGACCAACCCGGTGGCGGCGACGTCCGGCGTGGCCGCCTTCGCCGGCTGCAACGTCGACAAGGCGTCGGCGGTGCCGTACCAGCTGCACGCAGCCGACGGCAGCCTCAGTCCGGCGGACAGCGCGACGTTCACCATCAGCGTCGGCCCGCCGGCGAAGCTCGCCTTCACCCAGCAGCCGAGCAGCTCGACCGGCGGCACCGCCTTCGGCACCCAGCCGAAGGTCGCCGTCGAGGACCTGGGCGGCAACCCGGTCACCACCGACACCACCCAGGTGGCGCTGGTGATCAAGACCGGCACGGGCACGACCGGCGCGACGCTCGACTGCAGCAGCGGCAGCGGCAACCCGGTGAACGCCACCGCGGGGACGGGCGTGGCCGCCTTCTCCGGCTGCACCATCGACAAGGCGGGAACCGGCTACCAGCTGCACGCCACCGACGGCTCGCTCACCGCGGCCGACAGCGCCGCGTTCGACGTCACCGTCGGCACTCCCTTCCAGCTGGTCTTCAGCCAGCAGCCCACCGACACCGGCGTCGGAGCGGCGATCACGCCGGCTCCGGCCGTGACCATCGAGGACAAGGGCGGCAACGTCGTGACCACGGCGACCAACCAGGTCGGCATGGCGATCGGCACCAACGCCGGTGTCCCGAGCCCCGGCACGCTGAGCGGGACGGTGACCCACAACGCGGTCAGCGGCGTGGCCACCTTCTCCGGCCTCTCCATCGACCAGCCGGGCACGAACTACACCCTGAGCGCAACCTCCGCCGGTCTCACCACCGCGACCAGCACCGCGTTCAAGGAGCTCGGCACGGCCACGCAGCTCGCCTGGGTGACCGAGCCCGCGGCCACCACCACCGCCGGCCAGACCATGGCGTCGTTCCAGGTCGCCGTCGAGGATGCGGCGGGCAACATCCTGCCCCACGCCACCAACAACGTCGCCATCACCAGCAACCCGTTGACGCCGGTGAACGGCACGACCCCGCAGCCGGCGGTCAACGGTGTCGCCACCTTCAACGACATCTCGATCAACAAGGCGGGGACCTACACGTTCACCGCCAACTCGACGGCTCTCACCAACGCCAACAGCACGAGCTTCACCATCAACCCGGCCGCGGCGACACAGGCCGTCTGCACCCTGACCGTGGGAGGGGCGGCATGCCCGGCAACCTTCCATCCGACGGCGAACCAGACGACCGGCTTCACCCTCACCCTCGAGGACCAGTTCAACAACCCGCTCGACAGCACCAACACCACCACGTACAACGTCACCGTGACCCTCACCAAGGGGTCGACGCCTGACGGTGGTTCGCTGAGCTCGACCGCGTCGGGCACGCAGGGTCCCGACCTCGTCAATCCGGCGACGGTGACCGTGACCATCGGGTCGGGGAGCGGGTCCGGGACGTTCAGCTACATCGCACCGGTCACCCTGCCTCCGGGTGGTACGGGGACGGTCACATTCGCCAACGGCGCATCCACGACCCTGACCACCCTGCCCGCTTCCATGGCCGTCGCCGACTAGCGATTGGCCGGCAGCCACTGACACCAGGAGGGAGCCTTCGGGCTCCCTCTTCCGTTTCTACGACAGGTAGGGCGCCACTCCGGCGGTGACCTGCGCGGAGTCCATCACCAGCTCGCTCACCGTGGGGTGGGCGTGGACGATGTCGCCGAGCTCCTCGGCGCTGAGCCCGTCGCTGATGGCGACGCCGATCTCGTGGATGATCTCCACCGCGTGCGCGCCCATGATGCAGGCGCCGAGGATGAGCCCCGTCCTGGCGTCGGAGAACAGCTGGGCCACGCCGTCGGCCTCGCCCTCGCCGAGCGCCTTGCCGTTGCCCAGGTAGCGCGCCTGGCCCACCTTCACCTCGTGGCCGGCGGCCTTGCCGGTCTCCGAGTTCAGGCCGACCATGGCAATTTCCGGATGGGTGTAGATGCAGGACGGCACCACGGTGCGGTCGATGGCGCGGGGGTGATGGCCGAGGGCGTTCTCCACCGCCCGCTCCGCCTCCTTGGAGGCGAGGTGGGCGAGCTGCAGGCCGCCGATGCAGTCGCCTGCCGCCCACACCTTGGGATTGGCGGTGCGCAGGTGGTCGTCGACCTGCACGTACCCGCGCTCGTCGATGTCCACACCGAGCGACTCCAGCCCGATGCCGCGGGTCTCCGGCTTGCGGCCGATGCTGATGAGCATGAGGTCGGCGTCGACCTGGGTGCCGTCGTCCAGCTTGGCGGTGAGCTCGTCGGCGCGGTACTCGACGACGGAGTCGAGCTTGCGTCCGGTGAGGAAGGTGATGCCCTGCTGCTCCATCAGCTTGCGGAACTGGGTGACGATGCGCGGCTCGACGCCGGTGAGGATCTGCGGCAGCATCTCGACGACAGTGATCCTGGTGCCCAGCGGCGCGAAGAACGAGGCGAACTCGCAGCCGATGACGCCGCCGCCGATGATCAGCAGGCGCTCCGGCACCCGCTCCAGGCGAAGGATGCCGTTCGAGGTCACCACGCTGGGGTGGTCCATGTCGATCCCGGGCAACCCGAATGCCTCGGTGCCGACGCAGACGACGAGATGGTCGTACTCGAAGCGCTGCCCGTCGACGACGACGGCGTCACCCTCGACCACGCCCTGCCCGCGCACGACGTTCACCTTCTTCCGCTTGCAGGCCGCCTCCACGCCGCGGCGCATGGTGAGGACGACCTCCTCCTTGCGCTCCATCATGCGGGCGAAGTTGACGCGCACGTCGCCGACCTCGATGCCGAACTCCTCGGCGCGGCGGATCTTGCGCAGCAGGTCGGCGGTGGCCAGCAGCGACTTGGTGGGGATGCACCCCCAGTTGAGGCAGGTGCCGCCCAGCTCGGCGCGCTCGATGAGGGTCACCTCGGCGCCGAGCTGGGCGCCGCGCAGCGCGGCCACGTCGCCGGCGGGACCGCCGCCGAGGACGACGACGCGAGGGCTCACGCTTCGCTGCTGGGCGGCGACATCACGATCTCCGCGGGTCGCTCGTACGGATGCTCAGCGCTGCGGAGCGCGGTGGTGAGGATGCGCTCCTGCTCGATCTGGTGCGCGCCGGTGAACCCCTCGCTCGGGGAGGCGCGGCGCGGCCGCCCGATGTAGTCCCAGCGGATGTCGTAGGGGCGGCGCTTGCCGATGCGTCGCGCCAGGTGGTACCAGGCGCCCATGTTCATCGGCTCCTCCTGCACCCAGAAGATCTGCGCCAGCGAGGGATACGACCTGATCAGCGCCATCACCTCGTCGATCGGGAAGGGGTCGAGCAGCTCGATGCGCGCGATGGCGGTGCTGCTCGCCTCCTTGCGCAGCGGGTGCATCACCAGCTCCCAGTAGATCTTGCCGCTGCAGAGCAGCAGGGTGGTGATCTCCTTGCGGCGCCGGCCGCCGGCGGCGGGGTCGTCGATGACGCGCTGGAAGCGTCCCTTGACCAGCTCCTCCAGCGTCGACGTCGCCTCGTGGACGCGCAGCATCCACTTCGGCGTCATCACCGCCATCGGCCGCGGCTTGGGCGCCATCGCCTGCTGCCGCAGCAGGTGGAAGTACTGCGCCGCGGTGCTGGGCACCACCACCCGGATGCTGCCGTTGGCGCTGAGCTGCAGGAAGCGCTCCAGCCGCGCGCTGGAGTGCTCGGGTCCGGCGCCCTCGTAGCCGTGTGGCAAGAGCAGGGTGAGGCGCGACTGCTGCCCCCACTTCGCCTGCCCGCTGGCGATGAACTGGTCGACGGTCACCTGCGCGCTGTTGACGAAGTCGCCGAACTGCGCCTCCCAGAGCACCAGCGTGTCCGGCGTCGAGGCGCTGTAGCCGTACTCGAAGCCGAGCGCGCCGCCCTCGCTGAGCGGCGAGTTGTGCAGCTCGAAGGTGGCGGTGGCGCCGACCAGATGCTGCATCGGCGTCCACACCGAGCCGGTCTCCGCGTCGTGGAAGGTGAGGTGGCGCTGCGAGAAGGTGCCGCGCTCGGTGTCCTGCCCGCTGAGCCGGATGGGATGTCCCTGCAGCAGCAGCGACGCGAAGGCCAGCGACTCCCCGGCCGCCCAGTCGATCTCGCCGGACCTGACCAATTCCTTGCGCCGCTCCACCTGGCGGGCCAGCTTGGGGTTGAGGTGGAACCCGTCGGGGACGCTGAGCAGCTGCTCGTTGAGCGTCACCAGGGTGTCGGCGGGGACGCCGGTGGACGCCTCCATGTCGCGCGCGTCGGCGGTGGAGTGGTCGGCGGGATCGGCGGACGGCGCGGCGGCCATGCTCGCCTTCACCTTCTGGTGGGCGGCGGCGACGCGCTGGAACGCCTCCTCGGCGTGGGCGGCGGCGTTCTCCTGGGTGATCAGGCCCTCGTGGATCAGCCGCTGGGCGAAGAGCTCGCGCACCGGCGGGTGGTCCTTGATGGCGCGGTACATCACCGGCTGCGTGTAGCTGGGCTCGTCGGCCTCGTTGTGCCCGAAGCGGCGGTAGCCGACCAGGTCGATGACCACGTCGCGGTGGTAGGTGCGGCGGTAGTCGTAGGCGAGCCGCATGGCGTCGAGGCAGGCCTCGACGTCGTCGGCGTTGACGTGGATCACCGGGATGTCGAAGCCCTTGGCCAGGTCCGACGCGTAGCGCGTGCTGCGCGCGTCGATGGGATCGGTGGTGAAGCCGACCTGGTTGTTGGCGATGACGTGCACCGTGCCGCCCGTGCTGTAGCCCTGCAGCGCCTGCAGGTTGAGCACCTCGGCGACGATGCCCTGCCCCGGGAAGGCGGCGTCGCCGTGGATCAGCACCGGCATGGCCGCCTTGGGGTCGACGTGCAGCTCGGCGGAGTGGCGCTTGGTCTGCTCCGCGCGCGTCCATCCCTCGACCACGGGGTCGACGTACTCGAGGTGGCTGGGGTTGGGGAGAAGCCTGACCGAAACCGCCTTGCCGGATTCCGTGATGTAGGTGCCGGTGGCGCCGAGGTGGTACTTGACGTCGCCGGTCGGGTCGCTGGCGTCGCTGCCGACGGGACGCTTCTGGTCGCCCTGCTCGAAGCTGACCAGCACCGCCTCGTAGGGGCGGTTGACCACGTGCGCCGTCACGGCCAGGCGGCCGCGGTGCGCCATGCCCAGGATGACCGCGTCGATGCCGTCGTCGCTCACCATGGTGAGCAGCTCCTCCAGCATCGGCACCATGGCGTCGAGGCCCTCGATGCTGAAGGTCTTGTGGCCCAGGAAGTTGCGCCGCAGGTAGCGCTCCATGGCGTCGACCTTGGTGAGCCGCTGCAGCAGCTGCATCTTTCGCTCCGGCGACAGGGGGGCGCGATGCTTGCCCAGCTCGATGTGCTCGCGCAGCCAGACGCGCTGCTCGTGCGAGCTGATGTGCTCGATCTCGTAGGCGATGGTGCCGCAGTAGGTCTCGCGCAATCGCGGCAGCACCTCGGCGAGGTTGCCGCCGGGGACGTAGACGCGGAGCACGTCGGCGGGGACCGCCTGCATCAGCGCCGGCGTGAGCCCGACGGTGCTCGGCTCCATGGCGGGGTCGCCGACCGGCTGCTGCAGGCCGAGCGGGTCGAGATAGGCGCCGAGGTGGCCGTGGGTGCGATGCGCCTTGACCAGCGACATGCCCGCGGCGACCGCGGCGAGCAGGTCGTGCGACGCACCCTGGCCGGTGCGCACCTCGACCGCGGCCTGCTCGGTGAGCTTCGGCACCGGCGGCTCCGCAGCCGGCGCTGGCAGTCCCAGGCTGCGGAAGACCTCCCCGTAGAACGAGGCCTCGCCGCGCAGCAGCTGCTCGACGCGGCGCAGGAACTCGCCGGACTCCGCGCCCTGGATGACGCGGTGGTCGTACGTCGAGGTCATCGTCATCACCTTGCTGACCCCGAGGTCGCGCAGGCGCGCCTCGCCGATGCTGGCCATGCCGGGGGGCCACTCGATGGCGCCGGTGGCGACGATGGTGCCGTTGCCCGGCATCAGCCGCGGCACGCTGGCCACGGTGCCGATGCCACCCGGGTTGGTCAGGGTGATCGACGAGCCCTGCAGGTCGTCGGCGGTCAGCGAGCTGCTGCGCGCCTTGGCGACGAGGCGCTCGTACTCGTCGCGGAACTCGGTGAAGCTGCGCCGGGCCGCGTCGCGGATCACCGGGACGACCAGGAAGCGGCTGCCGTCCTTGCGCGTGGTGTCGACGGCGAGGCCGAGGTGGATGCCGGGGTTCACCTTGAAAGGCTTGCCCTCGGCGTCGCGCTGGAAGTGCGCGGTCATGCTGGGCACGTCGAGCGCCGCCCTGGCGATGGCGTAGCCGATGAGGTGGGTGAAGCTCACCTTCTCGGGCCGTCCCGCCGCCCTGATGTGGTCGTTGATCTCGCGGCGGCGCGCGTCGAGGACGTCGACGGCGATGCTGCGGAAGCTGGTCGCGGTGGGGATCTCGCGGCTCTGCTCCATCGCCCCCGCCAGCGCCGCCGCCGGGCCGCGCAGGGGCTGGGCGCCGTCGGGGACCGGCGCAGCGGGAGCTGCGGGCGGCTGCGCGGGCTGGGCGGCGGCCGCGGTCACGTCGCCCCTGCGGACGATGCCGCCGGGGCCGCTGCCGCGCACCTGGGCGAGGTCGACGCCGCCGATGGCCGCGGCGCGGCGGGCGAGCGGGGAGGCGTCGACCGCCGGGCGCTCGGGGGCCGCGGCGCTGTCCGCCTGGACGGGCTGTGCGGCCGGTGCCGCGGGGGCGGGGGGTGCCCCGTTCGCGGACGGGGCTGCGCCCTGATCCGCAGGTGCCTCGTCCACCGCAGCGGCCGGTCCGTCCTCCGCCGCGGACGGTGCCACCTCGGCGGTGGACCGTGCCGTCTCTGCCGAGGACGCCGCTGTCGCGGACGGTGCACCGCCGGAATCCGCTCCGCCCGAAGGACCGGCCCCGTTCTCCCGCGGCGCCGCAGCCCCCTCCGCCTCGATGGTCGCCAGCACCGCCCCGACGGCGACCGTCTCGCCCTCCTTCGCCCGCACCTCGCCGAGCCTCCCCGCGGCCGGGGCCGGCACCTCGACGTCCACCTTGTCGGTGGTCACCTCGACGACCGTCTCCCCCTCGCTGACCGCGTCGCCCGGCTGCTTCACCCACCGCGCCACGGTCCCCTCGGTGACCGATTCCCCCATCGCCGGGAGGGTGACCTCGACCGCCGCTGACGACGCTCGTGGGGCGGCGGGCCGCGGCGTCTCCGCCTGCGCGGCCGCGGGCCTGGGCGCCTCCGCCTGCGCGACCGGCGCCGCCGCTCCGTTGCCGTCCTCGGGGCGCGCCGCCCCGTCAGCCCCGCCGCCCACGGCCAGCTCCGCCAGCACCGCCCCCACCTCGGCCGTCCCCCCGGCCGGCACCACGATGCGCCGCAGCGTCCCCGCCGCCGGGCTGGGGATCTCCACGTCCACCTTGTCGGTGGTGACGTCGGCGATGGTCTCGCCCTCGGCGACCGGGTCCCCCTCCTGCTTGCGCCACTCGACCACCGTCCCCTCGGTGACCGATTCCCCCATCTGCGGCAGGGTGACCGCGACGGTCTCAGGCACGGGATGACCTCATGGATGTCACTCTGGCGTCCAGACGCGCTGGCCGGCGGGCTCTCCGAACCGCCGTCCTCTTCCCCAATATCCTCGCACTTCGAGCCGGCGGCCCATCCTGGCCGGGGGGCGAGTCATGCTTGGGGGGCGATGAAGGCACCCGTGCTCTGCCTGGACTGCCACGAGCAGTACATGGACCTCGACCTCACCAAGGACCACCAGCACCTGGTCTGCCCGGGATGCGAGCAGGTCTGGTGCGCGGTCTGCATCGCCCGGGTCGAGGTGAAGATCAGCGAGGAGTGGCTGAAGCGGGCCCGGGTGGCCCACCTCAACTGACGCCGGCCGCTCCGGGGGCGTGCCGCCCGGCCCTCCCGGCGTGGCGCGCCGCCGGGCAGTTCGTGGCTCTGGTGGCTTTCCGGCAGATTCGCCGCCTCGGCGCATTCGTTGGGAAGTTGACACGCGTTCCGGCGTGCCCGAGCATTCGACGCCACATGATGGTTCATGGATCGATGGCACAGCAGCTGCTGCAACGGTGGCCACGGGACGCCGTGGCGCGGTGACGACCGACCCGTCAGCAGCGGCAGGGGCTGCCGGCCGCCATCCGCAGCGGGAATCGCGGAGGCGGACCAGAGGGGCAGCGGGCACATCGGCGGGAGCGCTGCTCTCGCTCATCCGGCAGACGCATCGTGGCGGGAGGAAGGGGAGAGAGATCAACAGGAAGGATTCGGAGAGACAGAGCCATGTTCCGTGCAAAGCTTGCAGTCGTCGCGGCCGGCGCCGCGGCGGCACTCGCCCTGCCGCTGACCGCGTTCGCGGCGGACAGCTTCACCTTCAGCGTCAGCCCCGCCACCACCGGCTCGTGGTCGACGACCACCAGCGTGCTGACGGTGGCCAAGATCCTCAGCTCGCAGGAGACCGTGCTCCCCGCCGGTGAGTCGATCTGCCACGACGGGGCCTCCTGCGCACCGGCGCACGGCACCAAGATCGGCACCACCAGCGTCCAGGGCAACTGGGTCTTCCTCTTCTGCGGCAGCTCGACGCAGAACTTCGACGCCGAGTGGGTGGCCAACGACGGCAGCTACACGCCGCAGAGCGGCTGGAGCATCGTGGCCCAGGTCAACAACGTCAACTCCCTGGCCACCGTCAAGTCGTGGGTCGTCGAGAACAGCAGCGGCAGCTACAAGATCGAGATCCCGAGCATCCCGACGCTGACCTGCAGCGGCCACACCACGAAGCTCACCTCGACGCTGGGCACCTACAACGGCACCAGCTACGACATCAACCAGAACCCCGGCACCGCCGGCACCTACACGGTGACCACCAACCTCACCTTCACCGACAACAGCAACGAGCAGCTGACCGCGAGCTACACGATCAGCTAGCCACACGCGACCTCGGGCGCCGGCTGCCGACGCGCGGCCGGCGCCCTTCTCGCCGCACGCCGGGGCCCGCCGCCCGCGCCGATGCCGTTACGCGACTGTGACATGCCGCCGCGCTCCGCGAGCCCGCCGGACGGCCTTGACGTCCCGCCCCCTCAGACCCAACATATAGGGGCTCCCCGGCTTGGCCACCCCTAGATGTGGGTAGACTGGGGAAGAACCTGTGGGTTACCTGGGGGAAACCCTCCCCCTGATCGGACCGATGATCTTCCATCCAGCGAGGGCCCGTCGTGGATAGTCCTGTCCCTTCCTCCGTTCCAGCACCGGACGACTCCCAGCCCGCTCGCGCCACCCGACGCCGCAGCCGCACCGCCTCGCCCGCCAGGGGCGACGTGCAGCTCGGTCGCGGGCTCACCGTCGAGCGCCGCTTCACCACCCCGGGGGTGCACCCCTTCGACGAGGTGCAGTGGGAGAAGCGCGCGGCGGTGATCTCCAACGAGAAGGGCGAGGTGGTCTTCGAGCAGAAGGACTGCGAGGTGCCCGTCGCCTGGTCGCAGATGGCCACCAACGTGGTGGTCTCCAAGTACTACCGCGGCCAGCTCGGCACGCCACGGCGCGAGACCTCGGTGAGGCAGGTGATCTCGCGCGTCTGCGACACCATCGCGCAGTGGGGCCGTGAGGGCGGGTACTTCGCCTCGGAGGCGGACGCGCAGGCCTTCCAGGACGAGCTCACCCACCTGGTGCTGCACCAGAAGATGAGCTTCAACTCCCCGGTGTGGTTCAACGTCGGCGTGCCCGGGACGCGGCCGCAGGCGTCGGCCTGCTTCATCAACTCGGTCGAGGACACGATGGAGTCGATCCTCACCCTGGCCAAGACCGAGGGCATGCTCTTCAAGTACGGCAGCGGCACGGGCACCAACCTCTCGCCGATCCGCTCCTCGAACGAGGCGCTGGCCGGCGGCGGGACCGCCTCCGGCCCGGTGTCGTTCATGCGCGGGTTCGACGCCTTCGCCGGCGTGATCAAGAGCGGCGGCACCACCCGGCGCGCGGCCAAGATGGTCATCCTCAACGCCGACCACCCCGACGTCGAGGAGTTCATCACCTGCAAGGTCACCGAGGAGCGCAAGGCCTGGGCGCTCATCGACGCCGGCTACGACGGCGCCTTCACCGGTGAGGCCTACAGCTCGATCTTCTTCCAGAACTCCAACAACTCGGTCCGCGTCACCGACGACTTCATGCGCGCGGTGATCGAGGACAAGGACTGGCACCTGCGCGCGGTGGTCGATCCCGAGCGCATCGTCAAGACGATCAAGGCCCGTGAGCTGATGCGCTCGATGGCCGAGTCGGCCTGGCAGTGCGGCGACCCGGGCATCCAGTACGACACCACGGTGAACGACTGGCACACCTCGGCGAACAGCGGACGCATCAACGCCTCGAACCCGTGCTCCGAGTACATGTACCTCGACGACTCGGCGTGCAACCTGGCCTCGCTGAACCTCATGAAGTTCCTCGCCGAGGACGGCTCGTTCGACGTCGACGGCTACCGCCACGCGGTGCACATGACCATCACCGCCCAGGAGATCCTGGTCGGCAACGCCGCCTACCCGACGCCGAGGATCGCCGAGAACAGCGAGAAGTTCCGGCCGCTTGGGCTCGGCTACGCCAACCTCGGCGCCCTGCTGATGGCGCACGGCGCGCCCTACGACTCGCCGCTTGGCCGTGACATCGCCGCCTCGCTGACCGCGATCATGACCGGCGAGGCGTACGCGCAGTCGGCGCGCATCGCGCGCGAGGTCGGCCCCTTCGAGGGCTACGCGGTGAACCGCCAGCCGATGCTGCGCGTCATCGGCAAGCACCGCGAGGCCGCCTACCGCATCCCCACCGACAACGTCGGCACCGAGATGATCGGCGCGGCGCGCCGCGCCTGGGACGAGGCGCACGAGCTGGGTGCGATGCACGGCTACCGCAACGGCCAGGCCACCGTGCTGGCGCCCACCGGCACGATCGGCTTCATGATGGACTGCGACACCACCGGCGTCGAGCCGGACATCGCGCTGGTCAAGTACAAGAAGCTGGTCGGCGGCGGG
>Ga0070741_10004259_pt1 | contig 33656 bp, 26 predicted proteins | sample Coa_R1_4_FD_66440 | JGI IMG/M metagenome (GOLD analysis project Ga0070741, IMG submission 66440) | Surface soil microbial communities from Centralia Pennsylvania, which are recovering from an underground coalmine fire - Coalmine... | ecosystem: Environmental > Terrestrial > Soil > Unclassified ... | reverse complement strand
GCTACGCGGCGGGGCGCGAGCGCGAGCTTGCGGCGCTGACGGCGCCGCAGGCGCTGGCCGCCGTGCGCTCGCGGGGCATCGTCCTTACTACCTACCGGGACGCTGCGGCTACACCTGGCGCCAGCGGGCTAGTCGCACCTCCAGCAGGCGCACGAGCTGCGTCGCCACCACGCCAAACAGGACGATGACCAGCATCGGCACAAGCACGTCGGTGGTGCGCAGGCGGGCGCCGTAGAAGGTCATGCGGAAGCCCAGGCCTGCGTTGGCGCTGAACATCTCCCCAAGCACGACGCCGATCAGGGCGCGGCCGATACCGATGCGCAGCCCCGCCAGCACGAGAGGCAGCGACGCGGGGAGCAGTACTTTCGTGACCACGTCGCGGGTGGTGCCGCCGAACGAGCGCACGGCCCGCACCAGGAGAGGGTCCACCGAGCGGATGCCGGCGAGCGTGTTCACCGTGATCGGGATCGCTGTCAGGAACACGGTGATCGCCACGACGGTCCAGAAGCCGAAGCCGAGCCAGACGATGATCAGCGGGTAGAACGCCACGAGGGGCGCCGCGTAGAGAAACCAGATGAAGGGGTCGAGGGCGAACTCGGCATCCTGGTAGAGGCCCATCACGATCCCGACCGCCACGCCGATCGCGACGGCGATGCCGAACCCGACCAGAAACTCGACCGTCGTCACCTGGAGGTCGCGCAGCAGCTCGCCGGAGCGCACCTGGCGCAGCAGCGCGTCGCCCACCCGGCTGGGGCTGCTGAGGACCACCGGATTGATCCAGCCGAGCCGGCCCGCCAGCTCCCACAGCGCCGCGAAGCCCACGAGGCCGATCATGCCGAGGGTCGCCGCCTCGTGACGCAGGTACGCGCGGCGCAGGCGCAAGCCCGGCGCGGCCGCTAGACTTCCAACTCGCGCCGCCATGGCGCTATCCTCTCCTCGAGCAGGCGGAGCCCGGTGATGCAGGCGAAGCCGAACGCGGCGATGATCACGACGAGCACAACCAGCTCGGCCGCGCGGCCGGCGCCGCTATACACCTGCACGAGCCGGCCCACGCCGGCCACCGCTACGTACATCTCGCCGACGATCACGCCAATAATCGCGCGCCCGAGACCCAGCCGCACGCCGGCCATCACGGCCGGCACCGCGCCGGGCAGAACGACCTTGGTGACGACCTGCCATTCGCCCGCGCCAAACGACCGCACGGCGCGGACCCACAGCGGGTCGATCTGCTCCACGCCGGCCAGCGTGTTGACCATCACCGGGAAGATGGCGCCTAGGAACACCACCGCGACCTTCGATTCCATGCCGACGCCGAACCAGATGACCAGCAGAGGGATGAGCGCGATGCGGGGCGCCGTGTAAAAGGCCATGACCAGCGGATCGAGCAGGTAGCGCACGCGCCGGAAGCGGCCCATCGCCAGGCCGAGCGCGATGCCCAGCACGACCGCGGGCACGAAGCCGTACACGAACTCTTGCAGGCTCACGAGGGCGTTGCGGCCCAGCTCGCCGGATGCGGTCATCTGCGCGCCCGTGGCGACCACCTGGGTGGGATAGGAGATCAGGTCGGCCGTGGTCGCGTCGCGCGAGCCGACGACTTGCCAGGCGACCAGGAACGCCGCCACCGAGGCGGTGCCCAGCACGCCGCGGCGGTGGCGCTGGAGCGCCAGCGACAGGCGCGCGCTGGCAGGACGGGCGGGCGCCTGGACACTGGCCGAGGCGCCGCCCACGGCGTCGCTACTCACTGGCCGCCTCGCTGAACTGCCAGGCGAGCGACTTGCGCACTTCCTGCTCCAGTCGCTCCCAGATGCGACGGCGGTACTCGACGAACTCCGGGCTGTTGCGCGCTTCGAAATCGCGCGGGCGCGGCAGCGTGATCGGCATCACTTCCAGCACGCGGCCGGGATTCGCGCTCATTACGACTACCCGGTCCGCCAGGTAGATCGACTCGTCGATGTCGTGCGTGACGAACAGGATCGTCTTGCGATCGCGCTCCCAGATGCGCAGCAGCTCCGCGCCCATGATCTGCCGCGTCTGGGCGTCGAGCGCCCCGAACGGCTCGTCCATCAGCAGCACCTCAGGACCGACGGCGAGCGCCCGCGCGATCCCGACTCGCTGGCGCATGCCGCCCGAAAGCTGATGGGGATAATACCGCTCGAACGCGCTCAGCCCTACCAGCCGCAGGTTGTCGCGGGCGATCGCGCGGCGGGCGGCGGCCGATTGGCCCGTCACCTCCAGACCCAGCTCCACATTGTGTAGCACCGTGCGCCAGGGCAGCAGCGCGAACTCCTGAAACACCAGCGCGCGATCGGGGCCAGGGCTGCTCACCGGGCGGCCATTCAGCAGGATGCGGCCGCTGGAGGGACGCAGCAGCCCGTTGATGAGCAGCAGCAGCGTGCTCTTGCCGCAGCCGCTGGGGCCAACGATGGCAACAAACTCGCCCTGCTCGACCGCCAGGCTGACTCCCTCCAGGGCGAGAAATTCGGTCTCGTCCAGCGGCCGCCGGTACGTGAGCCGCACGTCGTCGAGTACTAGCTGCTCCATCTCACCTGCCCGCGCGCCTGTGATTATACGCGCTGCCCTCAACGGGCGCAGGCCCCAGGGTGCACGCTGGCAGGCGGGCCTGGGGATCAGGCGGCTGTCCGCGCTGCTCGAGATGTGGTGGCTGGCGGGGCGGGCCGCTTGAGGAAGTCGAGCACCAGGCGATTGAAGGCGTCAGGACGGTCCCACATCGGGTTGTGGCCCGCGCCGGGGAGCACCACCAGCTCCGCGCGCGGCAGGGCGCTCGCCAGGCGCTCGCCCAGCTCGACCGGGACGAGGGCGTCGCCCTCGCCCCAGACGAGCAGGGTGGGGACCACGACGCGCGCGAGCTTGCCCTGGATGTCGGCGCGCAGCAGCTCTTGCGCCGCGCGCAAGATGGTGACCGGCCCGGCGCGGTGGGCGTCCGTGAACAGGACGGGCAGGAAGCTGACCGGTAACCGCCAGAGACCCTGGAGGAGGCCGCGCGCCTGCTGCCAGCGGCCGCGGGGTAGCGGCAGCGCCGCGGCGTCCACCAGCACGAGCCGCTCGACTCGCTGGGGCGCCTGAGCGGCGAGGTCGGCGGCGATGAAGCCGCCCATCGAGTGGCCAACTAGGCTTGCGCGCTCGATCCCCAGGTAGTCCATCCAACAGGTGAGGTGGCTCGCCGCCTCGTGGAGCGCGAAGCGGCTAGCGGCGCGGCTGGCGCCGAAGCCAATCAGATCAATGAGGTAGACGCGGAAGTGGCGCGCGAGCGCTGGCACATTGCGCGCCCACCAGCGCGTCGAGCCCGAGAGGCCGTGTAGCAGCACCACGGGCGCGCCCTGCCCCGCGACCTGGTAGTGTAACTGCGCGTCGCCTATCTGCAGATACCGCGACTCCACGCGCGGCGGGATCCGACCTTCCAATCCCCACCCCCACGCCCGCGAGGTAGCGGGCCTGGACTCATTCGGCTTAACGTGCAACATCCGTACCTCGTGTCGCTGCTGTGAGGCGCAGGACCGGGCAGGTCTTTAACGCCCACGGTTTGCCGCGCGTCCCGGCCCGTTTTCGACGGCCCGCGGTCATTAGAGCGGCCCGCTCGTCGCGTCACTAATCACGTCCTGGCCGAGGACGAATGGCAGGATGGCGCCGAGCAGTCGCCGCGGCGAGTTGTAGTTCAGGGTGTGGGCGGCGCCCGGAATCACGACGAGCCGGGCGCGCGGCAGGAGCCGCGTCGCCTCCTCCGCCCAGCGCTGCGGCACCGAGGTGTCCCGGCCGCCGCGCACGATCAGCGTCGGCGCGCGCATGCGCGGAAGCTTCTCGGCGATCGGGTCGCGCAGCATGTGGCGAAACGTCGCCAGCGCGCGTGGCGCGCCCATGTCCCAGATGTCGCGGGCGACGATCAGGGCTAGCGGCGGCGGCTCGCCGGGCAGGTTGAGCAGCCAGTGCGCGATCTGCTGGTGCGCGGTCCGCGCGTGCGGATCGGTGGTTGGGCCGACCAGCACGGCGCGCTCCACGCGCTCGGGGTGGCGCGCCGCCAGGTCCACCACGATCTGGCAGCCGAACGAGTTGCCAAGCAAGACCGCGCGTTGCAGGCCCGTTGCCTGCATCCACCCCGCCAGCGCGTCCGCGAGCCCAGGCACGTCGAGCGTTCGCGGCGGCTTGGCGCTGTGGCCGTAGCCGGGCAGGTCCGGGATGTAGACGCGGCAATAGCGCGCCAGGCGCCGGGCCGTCGGCAGCATGTAGCGACTGGAGACGATCAGGCCGTGGACCATCACGACGGGGGGCGCCGCGGCGGGCGCGGGCGGCGGCGAGACGCGCGCGAACAGCGGCAGCCCGCCCACCACGGTCCATTCATGGCGAAAGCCGTCGTCGGCCACTTCGCCGCCGCTCACAGGCGCGACGTGCCGAGCACGTCGCGCTGCCGCGGCCGGCTGGCCCCATGGTGCGCGGTCAGGGTGCCACCGGAACCGCGCGCGCCGCGGCCGCTCACGCTCCTACGGCGCCCACTGGTCGAACGTGTCAACGAAGCGGCGATCGAGCAGCTTCGACTCGGGCCACGGCTCGGTTACGTCGCCCGCGGCGACCGCGATCTCCCAGAACACCGGCATCCACTTGGTCGGCAGGTTGCCGCGCTCGTCGAAATCGTTGGCCACCTCGCTCAGCGCCCGCTCGGCGTCGGCGTGGTTGTACTTCAGCCACTTCTCGAACGAGGCCACGGCCGCCGCCGGCTCGGACTTGGCCAGCCGCAGCGCCCGCACGTGCGCGCGCAGCACCGCCCGCACCGTGTTTGGGTTCTCGTCGAGGAAGCGCTCCTTCGCCATAAAGATATGCTTCGGCCATTGCTCGCCGATCTCGGTCGCCTGCGTACCGAGCGTAGTGAAGCCCTCGTCGGCGAGGTTCCACTTGAACGGCGGCGACAGGATGGCAGCGTCGAGCCGCCCGGCCTTCAAGGTCTGCGATGCCTGGGGCGACCCGCCCGCCTGCACGATCTGCACGTCGCGCTCGGGCTCCAGCCCGTGCTTGCGGAGCGCGTAGCGGGTCAGGAAGTCCGTCAGCGCGCCGTAAGTCGAGATGCCGACGCCCTTGCCACGCATGTCCGCCCAGCTCTTCACCTCCGGCCGGGCGACCCAGGCGAAGTCAGCGGGGAAGAAGCCCGCGTAGAAGCCACGCACCGGCTGTCCGGCGTTCATCATATTGATGAGGCCGTTCAGCGAGGCGACGTTGATGTCCACCGAGTCAGCGGCTAGCGCCTGGGCGACTTCCGCGTCGCCGCGGAAGCTCAGCAGCTCGACGCTGAGGCCTTCCTGCTGGTAAGTCTGGTCGGCGGCGAGGTAGACGGGCATGAAACTCGTCGCCGCGACGGGCAGGCCGATCTTCAGGCTCGTCTTCTCGGGCTTCGCTCCTGCCTGGCCGATCGGGCCGCGGTTCGCCTGCGCGGGCGCGCCGCCGGGGCTGCTCGCGGCGCCGCTTGCCGGACTGCTGCCACCCGTCGGCGCGCCGCCGCTCGGCGCCCCGGTCGCGGCCGGCCCTGCGGATGGGCCACAGGCCCCGACCGCTAATATCACAGCCAGCACTAATACACCGGCCAGGACGTGCCGAGGCACCGCCCGCCGGGCGCGTTGAAGGGTGCTCATTCGGTTGCTCCCAAGGTTCCCGTGGTCGCTCGTGCCGTTATGGCTTCGGCTGCGCGTCGCCGACGTAGGACTGGCGATACTGGCCGAGCGTCTTCCCGCGGAGCTGGTACAGGTACTCGATGATCTGCTCGTTGGTCATGTACTTCGACATATCGTAGTGGTCGTAGTGGACGATGTCCTTCACGTCGCGGCGTACCCCGCGCATCGGCTCGACGGCCGGGTAGCCGAGCGGAATGATGAGGTAGAGCATGAGCAGGTCGGGCACGCCGAGAATGCGCTTGAACGGCTCCTGGATGTGGATCGTCACCCACTGGGTACCCAGGCCGAGCGAGGCCGCGGCCAGGTGCATCAGCGTGCAGGTGTTCGCCAGGCCGTCCGTCAGGTGCGACTGCTCGCGGCCAAACGTGTGGGCGCCCTGCACCGTGCCCCACTGGCGGCGGCCGTCGCCCAGCACCACGATCAGCGCCGGCGCCTCCGACCAGCCGGCGGAGGTGCGCTGGCGCTGGACGATCTCGTCGGCCGTCATCTGGTAGGAGGGGTGGCGCAGCTCGAAGACGCGCTGCTGCTCCATCCAGTAGATGAAATCGGCGTTGATCTTGGAGTACGCCTCAAACAGGTCCTTCTTGACCTGGGGGTCCTTGACGACGATGTACTCCCAGGGCTGGGAGTTGGCGCCGGACATCGCCCAGTGCCCCGCCTCCAGCACCAGGTTGATGTACTCGTCCGGGATCGGGTCGGGCTTCAGCTTGCGGATGCTCGCCCGCCGCGTGATGAGGTCCAGCAGCAGGTCGTAGTCCTTGGTGCCGCTCGCCGGCTCCACCGCGCTCATCGTGTTCTCCTCGCCTCGTCGTCCCGCCCGTCTGCCACGTAGCCGTAGTCCCGCGCGGCTGCCTCGGGCGTCACGTAGCCGCGCTGCACATCCTCGCGCACCCGCGCCGGGTCGCGCGCGGCCGGGTCGCCCCAGCCGCCGCCGCCAGCCGTCAGCATCGTCATCACGTCGCCGGCCGCCAGCGGATAGCGGTTCAGCCCTTTGGCGATCTCCTCACGCGCGCCGTCCGCCCGCTCGATCACGTTCAGCGGCGGCGCGCCGTCCTTGCCGCCGCGCAGGCCCCACGGCGGGCACTCCACGCGCTCCATGCTGCGGTTGGCGAACATGTCTTGCAGCGTCCGCACGCGCAGCTCCAGCCCCAGGCCGCCGCGGTGCTTGCCGGCGCCGCCGCTGTCGGCGCGCAGCTCCATGCGCTCCACGAGGATCGGGTAGTAGGCCTCCTGCAACTCTAGCGGCACGTTGCGCACGTCGCCCTGGCAGATGGAGACGGCCGCGCTCACGCCGTCCTCGTGGGGACGCCCGCCCCAGCCGCCGCCGAAGATGCTCATGCCGATGAAGCGGCGCCCGCGCTCGCGGTCGAGGCCGTGGAAGGTGTAACCGCCCATGTCGCCCTTGTGGCCCGCGGGGATCAGGTCGGGCAGCGCGTCGGCCAAGGCGCGCAGGATCGTGTCCACCACGGTCGGTAGCGCAAGGCTCCAGTTGCCCACGGCGGCGGGCGGCTGCGCGCTCAGCATCTTGCCCGGCGGCAGGATGACCTTCAGCGGCCGGAAGGCGCCCTCGTTCACGGGCAGATGGGGCAGCGTGATCGCCTTGAACGCCACGCGCGCCGCGGCCACGCCGCCCGACTCGCCCGAGTTCAGCGAGCAGTCGAGCTGCTCGGTGAAGTCCGAGTAGTCCACGGTCAGCTCGTCGCCCTGGACTTCGACGCGCACCTTGATCGGGATCGGGCGTGGCGGGTTCAGCATGTGGCCGTCGATGAAGCTCTCCGCCTCGTACACGCCGTCGGGGATGCGCGCGACGGCCTGGCGGGTAAGCTGCTCCGACTGGTCCCAGATCTCGCGCACGCACGCGCGCACAGTGTCTTTGCCGTAGCGCGAGTAGACCTCTTGCAAGCGGCGCTCGCCCACCCGGCAGGCGGCGATCTGCGCCCGCAGGTCGCCCAGCGCGGCGTGCGACAGCCGCACGTTGTCGCGGATGATCCGCTCGATGCTGTCGTTCAGCTTGCCCGCCTCGTACAGCTTCACCGAGCGGAACTGCAGCCCCTCCTGGTAGATCTCAGTCGTGCCGCCCGGCCCGAAGCCGACGCTGGAGCTGCCGATGTCTACCCAGTGGGCGCGCACGGCCGGGAAGGCCAGCAGCTCGCCCTCGAAGAAGAACGGCGTGTAGACAACGACGTTGTTAAGGTGCTGGCCGCAGATGTACGGATAGTTCATCAGGATGACATCGCCCGGGGCGAAGCCATCCGCACCGAAGGTCTCCATGCCGTCCACGATGGCGACGCCGAGGTCGGCCAGGAAGATCGGCAGGCCGCCGGTGTTCTGGGCGACGATCTGCCCCTCGGTGTCGATGAGGCCCACGCAGTAATCGTGTACCTCGTAGATCATCATGTTGTAGGCCGTGCGGCTGAGCACCGTGGACATCTCGTCGGCGTAGGCCACGAGCGCGCTGCGCACCACTTCGAGCGTAACCGGGTCCACGCGGGACGAATGCTGCGTGCTGGGTGCGGAATGCTGAGTCGGGCGCGTCTCGACGCTCATGCTCGGCTCCTGGCTAGCGCGCTCATTGGACCGCCACGGCAACCACGAGGTGGCCGTGCGGGCTGACCTCGGCCACGTCGCCGGTATAGAGGAGCGTGGCGGAGCCATACTCCTGGATCACCGCGGGGCCGGTGATGCGCGCGCCGACGGGCAGCCGCTCGCGCGCGTACACCGGACAGTCTACCGCGCCGGCGTGCTGATCGAAGACGATCGGGCGCGTGGTCAGCGGCGCAACACCGCTGCCCGGCGCCGCGGTCGCCGATCTCTCATCCCGTGGACCCTGGTCCCAGGACCCGGAGCCGGCCTGGGCGCGGAGGCGGAGATTCACCACCTGCACCGGCTCACGTGGCGCGTTGTGGCCGTAGCGCTCGGCGTGCAGCACGTCGAAGCGCTCGCGCACCGCCTGCGCGGCGCCGGCGGCCAGCCGGCCCTCCACGGGCACGGACAGGGTATGCTCCTGCCCCACGTAGCGCAGGTCTACCAGGCGCGTGAACTCCATCGCCTCGGCGGGCGCGCCCTCGCTGGCGAGCGTCCGCGCGGCCTCGGCCTGCAGCCCGTCGAGGCTCGCGTCGAGCGCCGCCAGGTCCAGCCGCTCCATGTCGCCGAGGGCGGTCTGCACGTAGTCGTGGCGCAGCGGCGCGCTGAGTAGGCCCACCGCGGAGAAGACCGACGAGCGCTCGGGCACGATGACCACGGGGATGCCCAGGTCGCGGGCGATGCCGACGCCGTGGAGCGGCCCGCCGCCGCCGCTCACCACCAGCGCGAAGTCGCGCGGGTCGCGGCCGCGCTCCACCGAGACGGCGCGCACGGCGAACGACATGCTGGCGTCGGCGATCGTCACGATGCCGAGCGCCGTCTCCGTGAGGCTCATCCCCAGCGGCCCGGCGACGGTGCTGAGCGCGGCTTCGGCCCGCTCGCGGTCGATGCGCAGCTCGCCGCCGAGGAAGTCGCCGGGGTCGATACGCCCCAGGACGACGTTCGCGTCGGTGACGGTTGGCTCGGTGCCGCCGCGGCCGAAGCAGGCCGGGCCAGGCATCGCGCCGGCGCTGCGCGGCCCGACCTTCAGCGCGCCGACCGGGTCGAGCCAGGCGATGCTGCCGCCGCCCGCGCCCACCTCCACGATGTCCACCACCGGCAGCATCATCGGGTGGCCCGTGGCGTAGCCGCCGATGTAGTAGGTGGTCGTGACCTCCAGCTCGCCGTTGCGGACGAGGCTAGTCTTCGCCGTCGTGCCGCCCATGTCGAAGGAGATGACGTTCGGGTAGCCGAGCGCCTGCCCGACCGCGGCGGCGCCCATCACGCCCGCAACCGGGCCGGATTCCATCATCGCGACGGGCACCTGGCGCGCCGTGGCGACCGACATGACGCCGCCGTTCGACTGCATGATGAGCGGCAGCCCGCGGAAGCCGGACGACGCCAGCAGCTCCTCCAGGCTGGCGAGGTAGCGCCCGACGACCGGCGCGATGTAGGCGTTCAGCACGGTCGTCGAGGTGCGCTCGTACTCGCGGATCTCGCGCACGATTTGGTGCGACAGCGACACCGACCACTCGGGGTGCCGCTCGGCCAGGTAGCGGCCGATTTCCTGCTCGTGCGCGGGATTAGCATAGGCGTGGAGCAGGCAGACGGCGACCGACTCGATGCCAGCGGCTTCCAGCGCGGCGACGGCGCGCGCCAGGGACGCTTCGTCCAGCGGCGTGAGGACCTCGCCGCGCGCGTTCACCCGCTCGCGCACCTCCAGCCGCAGGTCGCGGGGCACGAGGGGATCAGGCTTGTGAAAGTGGACGTTGTAGGCGTCGGGCCGGTTGCCGCGCGCGATCTCGTAGACATCGCGGAAGCCCTCGGTGGTGATCAGGCCCGTGCGGGCGCCCTTGCGCTCGACCACGGTGTTGATGGCGATGGTCGAGCCATGGACGAAGAGGTCCACGCCCGCCAGGTCGACGCTCAGCTTCTCCAGGCAGTCGTGGATGCCGCGCACGTGGTTGTCGGGCGTGGTGAGCGCCTTGGTGGTGCGCGTCTCACCCGCGTCGTCGATTGCGACCAGGTCGGTAAAGGTGCCGCCGATGTCGACCGCGATGCGCAAGACCTAACCCCCCGGCCCCCTTCCCTATCAGGGAAGGGGGTGTGCTGGCGCTGGACCTGGCTCTCTTCGGCGCTAGCCGCGCTCGACTAGCGTGGGCAGTGGCGGATCCAGGAGCGGGCGGGCGCCGTCGTCGCCCACCACGATGGTCTGCTCGGCGAGCGCGCCGTGGCCGTCGCGGCCGTGCAGCACGACGTGGAGCGCCAGCGCGTTGCCCGCGCCGAGCGGCGCCGTCTCGCCCACGCGCGCGAACGGTGGCTCCTCGACGTCCAGGCCCAGACCGTGAGCCAGGCCGTAGGAGGTGCTGAGCGTTGCGTGCTGAGGGCTGAGTAAGGATTCCACGTCGGTCAGGGCTGCGAGGGCGGCGTCCGCGAGGGCGCCAGCGGGAACGCCGGGGCGCGCGGCGCTCGCCATCGCGTCCGCGGCGCGCTGGGCGGCCTCGGCTAGCGCCCGCGTGTCGGCGTCGGTCTGGCCGAGCACGAACGTCTGGCCGGCCTCCGCCCAGTAGCGCTGGTACTCGGCCGCGAGGTGCAGCAGCAGCACGTCGCCAGCCTCCAGCGCGCGGTCCTCGGGCGGGCGCAGGCTCACGCTGGCGCGCGGGCCGCTGGCGACGAGGCAGCGCGCGTCCTCCGCGCGGCCGCGCCGCATCTCGCGGTCCACCACCGCCAGTAGCTCGCGCTCCGTCATCCCCGGCCGCAGCGCCTGCTCGGCCGCCTTGAGCGCGTCGCGGACGATGGCGGCCGCCTGGCGCATCACGTCTAGCTCAATCTGGTCCTTGGCTACGCGGAGCTGCCCGATTGCATCGCCGGCGGGCTCCCAGCGGGCGTCGGGCAGGCTCGCGCGGATCTGCTCCCAGTCCCCGACCGCCACCAGCTCCTCGACGCCCACCAGGCCGAGCCGCTTGTCCGCCAAGCCGCGCTCGCGGATGAGCTTCACCGCCTCGCCGGGCAGGCGGGTGTACGGCCGCACGTCCTCGACGCAGGTGAGCGTCTTGGCCGCGGGGATGTCGCGCGAGCCGACCGCGACGAGCAAGGTCGGGTCGCCGGCGCGCGGCACCAGCAGCAGGACGCCCCGCACGCGCGGTAGGAAGTGCGTCAGGTAGGCCACGTCGCCGTAGCGGTAGGCGTCGCCGTAGACGAGCCAGGCGTCGTGGCCGGCGGCCGCGATGGCCTGCTGCACGCGCGCCTGGCGCGGTGGGAAGATGCTCGGCGGCACGTCCTCCTGCACCCACACCAGGCCGCCGCGCTTCAGGACCGTGTGCAGCGTCTGCATGCGCTAGGCGTCCTTCCAGAACAGCCGCACGGGTGTCTGGGTCAGCGACTCGGGGCCGTCGGCGCGGATGACGACTGTGTCGCCGAGCATCAGGTAGCCCGTCTCGGGGAGGTACTGGTTCGGGTGGATGATGAACGTCATGCCCTCGACGAGGATCGGGCTGGAGTCGTCGGTGAGATCGTACGGCACCACGGCCCCCAGGCCGAGGCTGTGGCCGCGCGTGCGCATGTACGGCGGGCGGCAGTACTCGGCGTAGCCCGCGGCCCCGATCACCTCGTTGATAGCGCGGGCGATGTCGCCGCTCGGCCGCCCAGGCAGGGCGGCGGCGCGGCCGGCCTCGTAGGCGCGCAGCAGGAGGTCGTACTTCTCGCGCTGGAGCGGCGTCGGCTCGCCGAGGATGAGCGTGCGGCAGAGCTGGGCCAGGTAGCCCTGGTAGCAGGGGGTGATCTCGCCGATGATGACGTCGCCGCGCTCCAGCGCGCGATGCTGCGGCGCGCGGATGGCGATGTTGTGCGCGCCGCCGCCCATCAGCCCGAAGTTGTCCTCCGCGCCGGCGCGGATCATCGCCGCCTCGACCTCGGCGGCCAGCTCGTGCTCGCGCAGCCCGACCGCCGCCGCCTCGCAGAGGGCAGTGAAGCCCTGGTCCGCGATGGCCGCCGCGCGCCGGATGCGGTCCAGCTCGACGGGTGTGCGCGCGGCCGCGAGATCCGGCACGAGATCGTCCACATCCACTAGCTCGCGGCCGATGGCGGTCCCCAGCGCGTGGGCGAACGCCGCGGGCAGGCCCTTCTGGCCGCCCAGGCCGAGGGGGCTCTTGAGGTCGCTGGCGTGCAGGGCGACGCGCGCGGGCAGCTCGTCCGGCTCGACGGCCTCCACTTGCTCCAGCCAGGTCAACTCGCGCACGCGGGCGTAGTCCCAGCGGGGCGTGACGAGCAGCGTCGGCTCGCCACGGGGCGGCACGACCAGCACGCCGTGTGGCCCCAGCACTCGCACGTCGGCGAGATACATGATCTGGTCCATGCGGAGCATGGTGTGCTGGCCGCTGGCGTAGAGCAGCAGGCCGCCAAGGCTCCGCTCGGTCATGGCGGCTTGCACGCGGCCGAGCCGCGCGCGGAGGTCGGCGACCACGTCAAGTGCGGCAACCATCGCGGGCACGTCCTCGTCTGCGCCTCAAGGGCGCGGCTTCACCTGGCGGCTAACGGGTCCGGGTCTCGTCACTATAGCGCCGCGCGGCGCTGCCCTGTCAAGTCGGGCGGCAATCCGCTATTTGTGCGTGGCGACGTAAACGCCGTCCCAGGTGGCGGGCGGCGGCGCGGCCAGGTACTCCTGGGTGCGCGCGCGGTAGAGCAGGCTCGGGCCGTCGGCGGGGTTGAGGTCGAGCGCCTCGCCAAAGGCTTCGCTGGCGGCGGCCCAGTCGCGCGCCCGGTACGCCGCGATGCCCCGCGCGTAGGCGGCGAGCACGAGCGCGCGCGCGGGCGGAACCGCGCCCGCGACCGCCAGCAGCTCGTAGATAGCGACCGGCTCGGTCTTGCCCTTCACCGCCACGAGGTCGAGGAAGCGGTACTCGAAGGCCTCGCCGGCGGCCTCGCGCGTGCTCTCGCCGACGATGATGCGGGTGCCGTACTCCTTGTTCAGCCCCTCCAGCCGCGAGCCAAGGTTGACACTGTCGCCGATCACGGTGAAGTCGGTCCGGAGCACGGAGCCCATGTTGCCGAAGACCATCGGCCCGGTGTTCAGGCCGATGCCGATGTCGAGCGGCGGCACGCCGCGCGCCATCCACTCCTGGCGCAGCCGATCCAGCGTGGCGCCCATCTCCAGCGCCGTCTGACAGGCGCGCACGGCATGGTCGGGCTGCTCCTGGGGCGCGTTCCAGAACGCCATGATCGCGTCGCCCATGTATTTGTCCAGCGTGCCGCCGTGCCGGAACAGCACCTCGACCATCGCCGTGAGGTACTCGTTCAGGAGCGCCACCAGCTCGCGCGCAGGCGTGCGCTCGGACAGCGTCGTGAAGCCGCGGATGTCGGAGAACAGCACCGTCATCGTCCGCAGGTCGCCGCCCAGGTTGATCTGGTCGGGCTCCCGCGACACCTCCGCGGCGACCGCTGGCGACAGGTAGCGATTCAGCACGCGCCGCAGCGCCCGCTGCTCGGCCTGCTCGAAGACGAGCTGGTAGCCGTTCAGCACGACGAAGCCCAGCGCCAGGGCGAGCGGCGGGTAGAGCAGGTTCAGCACCGTGCCCTGCTGAAAGGCCACCGATGCCGCGACGAAGTACGCCGCCAGCCCCCCCACGACGGCGATCGCCGCGAAGGCCGGTCGCAGGCGCCAGACCGCGAGCGCGGCGCCGAGCGCCATGAGCGCAATGAGCAGCACGGTGAGCCCGGTCGGCGCGGGGGTGAGGAACGCGCCGCGCAGGATGGTGGAGGCCGCGCTGGCGTGGACCTCCACACCGTACACACGCCCGAGCGGCGTGGCCTTCTCGTCTTGCTCTTGCGGTTGCCACGGTCCGACGAAGACGAGCTTGTCGCGCAGCAGCGCGGGGTCCACGTCGCCGTTGATCACGTCCAGCATGGACACGGTCGGAAAGGCGCTGTCGCCGAGCTGCGTGTAGCTGCCGCTGTAGTTCACCATCATCTGGTACAGGTCGTCCACGGGGAGCTGTCGCCCGGCGAGCGGCACCCGGCCGTCCGCGAGCGGGCCGTCGAGCGCCGCCGGCCGGCGGAGAAAGCGTGCCACGGCAGCCAGCGAGAGCGCGGGCAGCTCGCGGCCATCGGCCTGGATGAGCAGCGGCAGCCGCCGCACCCGCCCATCGGGATCAGGCGTGATGTTGACGTGCGCCTCCGCCGCCGCGGCGCTGACGAGCGGCGACACGGATGCGGCGAGCCGCTCGTAGCTGAGGAGGCCGGGGCGCCCTGCTGGCAGGCGCTCCTCCTCACCAGCGGCGGCCAGCACGACGTTGCCGGCGCGCGCGAAGGCGGCCGCCAGCAGATCATCCCGCGGGTCTTCCAGCTCGAACAGGAGATCCAGCGCGACCGTGCGGGCGCCGAGCGCGCTCAGGCGGTCGACCAGGACGGTAAAGACCTCGCGCGGCCGGGTGCGGACGGGACGATTGCCGACCAGGGCGCGATGCGAGCGCGCGTCGAGCTGGACGATGACGATGGGGGACGCCGCCGCGGCGCCGGCGCCCCGGTAGAGAACGTCGGACGCCGCCGCCTCCCCGGTGGGCCACAGGTGCAAGGCAGCCGCGGCGCTCAGCAAGGCGGCCAGCGCCGCGGCGACGCTCAGCAGGCGGACCAGCCGCCGTCGTTCGCGCGCCGACATCCCCGCTCTCCTCCCGGTGGCGGCAGCACTCTGGCGGGTCTCGCGTGCCGGCCGGGACATGACTGCCGGGCAGGCCCGCAGCAACGCTGCTGGCCGGCGCGCCCGCATTCTAGGCGTCGGTCTGGTAATTGACAAGGGCCGGGCGCCTGCCTACTATCCGGGTAAGGCGGCGCCCGTTCGCGTCCTGCTGCCATTCGCCGCGCCGGTGCGGCGCCGGGCGAGCAGAGCCGAGCGACAATGGGCGGAGAGGGGCAATCTATGTACTTGCGGCTGCTCGCGGTCCTGCTAGCGATCGGCCTGCTCAGCCCTGGGCTGAACGCTGATGCGGCGCCGCTGCCGCAAGCGAGCGGCGCGACGCTCACCGTCCTCGCCGGGCAGGTCCAGGTGCAGTCGCCGGGCAGCAGCAGCTTCGCGCCCGCCGGGGATGGGCAGACGGTCGCGGTGGGAGCACGGGTGCGCACCGGACCAGGCGGCCGCGCCGTGCTCACCTTCTTCGACGGGACCACGGCTACCCTCGATCCCGAGACGGAGGTCTCGCTCGACCGCATCGAGCCGAGCGGCAGCCAGGGCGGGCTGCTGACCGGCATCGGGCTGACGGTGGGCCGCGTGTGGGCGCAGGTCACGTCGCTGGTCGAGCGCGGCTCCAGCTTCGAGGTGCAGGCGGGCAGCGCCACTGCCGTGGGCCGTGAAGGGGTCACGGGCTTTCGCGTGCAGCCCGACGGCACGGTGGTTTGCTGGGACATCGCCGGCGCGCCGATGCGCGTGCGCACGCCGGATGGCGAGATCGAGCTGGTTGCTGGCCAGCAGGCCACCTTGCCGCCGGGCCGGACTACCGTAGCCGCGGTTCCCCGCGACTTTGCCCCCGGTGCGCTGGAGGTCCAGGCCACCGGACCAGTTCTCGCGCGGCTGGTGGATCCCGCGGGCCTGACCGTCGGCTTCCCGCTAAACGATCTGGCGATCAACCAGATACCCGACGCGTCGACCAGCCTGCCGAACGCACAGCCGCGCTCCCTCCGTGTGCCGGGCCCATTGCCCGGGGTGCACCGGCTACTTCTGGCGGCCGATGGCAGCGGACCGTACAGCGTGCGCGTCACCTTCTCGCTCGACGGCGCGCCGGTCTTCGAGCGTCAGTGGACGGCCACGGCGACGCCGGGCGAGACGCTGCTCGCCGACCTGACTATCGAGGGCGAGGCCGGTGCGCCGACCGGCGCGCGCCTTGACGATCCGCGTCCCCTGAGCGGCGACCCGCCCGGCCGATTTGTCTCGCCCTGATCGGCGCCTCCCCACCGTCGTGCGCTCGACGGGCGGCGCCGCCACCGCGGGACGCGACCGCGAGCGGCCCGACCTTGAACGCAGTTGCCGCTTGCTGGTCGGTCCCCATCCGCGCCGCGCTAATAGCCCGCGCCCTTGTCCACCTGGTTGCGGAGCGGCTCGCCACGCACGTAGCGGCCGAGGTTGTCGAGGAACTGGTTGAGCGCCTCCGCGCTGAAGTTCGGGTGGCGCACGCCGCCGTTGTGGGGCGTGATGAGCACGTTGGGAAGCTGCCACAGTGGGCTGTCCGCTGGCAACGGCTCGTGGGGGAACACGTCGAGCGCGGCGCCGGCGATCCAGTTCTCGCGCAGCGCGCGCAGGAGCGGCTCCTCCTGGATCACCTCGCCGCGCGCCACGTTGATCAGCCAGGCGTCGGGCTTCATGCGACGGAGCTGCGCTTCGCCGATCAGGCCCCGCGTCTCGGACGTGAGCGGTGTCAGGATGACCACGTAATCGGACTGCTCCAGCAGCCGCTCGAGCTCGCTCGGCGGGTAGACGGCGTCCAGCTCGGCCGCCGGCTGCGGATGGCGCCGCGTGCCGACGACGCGGAGGCCGAAGGCGCGGGCGCGCACGGCCAGTGTCTGGCCGATCTCGCCGTAGCCGACGATGCCCATCGTGCGGCCCTGGATCGTAACCGGCACCTCGACCGGGTGCCACTGATGCTCGTGCTGGGCTAGCACCAGCTCCGGCAGCCGCTTGGTGACGGCTAGCAACTGCAGCATCACCCATTCGCTCACGGGCAGGTTGTGAAGGCCGCGCGTGCGGGTGACGACGATGTCGCTAGCCACGACCTGCGGCGTCAGATCGCCGTCCACGCCCGCGCCCATGACGTGGATCCAGCGCAGCTTGGGCATTAGCGGGAGCAAGCGGCGTAGCCCAGGCGGCATCAGCCCGAACCCCCGGTAGACCACCTCCGCGTCGGACACGTCGTCGCGTGGCTCGCCGCTCGTGCTGACGTAGGCGATCCGTACCCGCGGCGATACCGCCGCGACGCGCTCGGCCTCCGGGCCACGCAGGCTCTCAGCTAACGCCACGATGACTGGCCTGTCCATGCTTTTCCCCTCCCACCTGGCGGGCTGACCGCCCCCGTCAGGATAGCAGACGGCCGGGGCGAGCCACCCGGCTGCCACCGCCGAAGGGTCCGCGGGCGCAGTTTTGTTACGCAATGCGAGCCCTCGCACGCTAAACTAGCGTCGGACCGCGACCGGCCGCCGACTCGCGCCGCCCCTTGGGGGAAAGAGCGCCCAAGGCAGCTCGAAGCGCCGCGAGTGGCACTCCCATTCGGAAAGCAGGCACTGGCAAGGATGGACGCGCTCTCCCAGGCGCTAGCTACGTGGTCGGGCGTCCTCGCTGCCCCACAGGAGGAGCGCCGTGTGACCGGCGCCGCCCTCGCTGCGGTCGCCGGCGCGCGTGGGGTAGGTGATCGGCCGCCGGATGAGCGTCCATTCGTGGCCACCGCGTTCGACGGCACGAGCTTGGCCGCAGCCGCGGCGCTCGCCGTGCTCTGGGCGCGCGGGTACGCCCCGGCGCCCCTAGATGTTCGGTTGGGGCCGAACGAGCTGGCCGCGCGGCTTCGCCTGGTCCGTCCCCGGTTGCTGCTGGTCGGTCCGCGGGTGGACGCACTCGTCCGTCCGGCGCTCGCCGTCGCGCGGCTGCCGGCCGTCCGCGTGGTCGAGGTCGACGAGGACCCGATGGGCTGGCGGGAGCTACCACCCGGGCGCGAGTCGGCGTCGACCGACCCCGGCCTGGTCGTCTTCACGTCGGGCACGAGCGGGGCGCCGAAGGGGGTCCTGCTGTCGCGCGCGAATCTCGTCGCGTGCGCCACAGAAGTGGCGGCCGCGCAGCGGCTGACCGCTGCCGACCGGGCGCTGAACGCGCTATCGCTCGCGCACGTGAACGCCCCGGTCGTCGCGCTGCTTGCATCGGTCCTCTCCGGCGGCGATCTGGTACAGATGCGGCGGTTCGATCCGGGCCAGTTCTGGCGGGTGGCACAGGCCCAGGGCGTGACGTGGGCGAATCTCGTCCCGCCGTTGATCGCCACGCTCGTCCGCTATCCCCAGGCCGCGGACGGAATCACGCCCAGCCGCCTGCGCTTTGTGCGGTCGGCCTCGGCGCCCTTGCCGGTCCCGGTGCTCACTGCCTTTGAGCGCGCGTTCGGGGTGGCCGTCGTGGAAAGCTACGGAATCTCTGAGGCGGCGAGCCAGGTAACGATCAACGATCCGCCCCCGGGCGTGCGCGTGCCGGGCAGCGTGGGGACGCCCCGGGGCGTCCGACTGCAGCTCGTCGACGAGCGGGGCGCGCCGGTGCCGCTGGGGGAGCCAGGCGAGGTGCTCGTCCAGGGACCGAGCGTGATGCCGGGCTATCTGGACGATCCGGCGGCGACAGCGCGCGCTCTGGCCGGCGGCTGGCTCCACACCGGCGACGTGGGGGTGTTGGACGAAGCGGGCCGCTTGCGCCTGGTGGGTCGGCGAACGGAGCTGATCAATCGCGGCGGGGAGAAGATCGCGCCCCGGTTCGTCGAAGAAGCGCTGCTGGAGCATCCGGAGATCGTCGACGCGGCGGTGGTGGGCATCCCCGATCCAATCTACGGCGAGGAGATCAAAGCCTTTGTGGTGCTGCGCGACGGCGAGGCGCTGTCCGAGCGCGAGCTACGGCGGATCGCGAGCGCCTGCCTGCCGCTCCATGCGCGGCCGCGCGCCTGGGAGGTCGTCCCGGGTATCCCCCGCAACTCGGCCGGCAAGGTCATGCGCCGCGATCTCGCGCCCGCTGTCGCACCGACGGGCGACGCGCCGTGACGCCGCTGGACATCTACTACTGCGGCGGCTCGCAGGTGGCGGGAATGGGCCTGCCCGTGACACAGGCCATGCCCGTCCAGGTTACGCGGGCGCTCCGTGAGCGATGGGGCCGGAAGCTCGGCCACGCCTACATGCTGGAGTACAGCGGCGACCCGCGCGATCTGGAGCGCGCGCTGCGGGCGCGGCGTATCTCCCGTCCATTCATCCTGGTGATCGTCCCGCGCAACGTGTACGTCTGGGGCGTCCCCCAGGTGGGCGACCTGCGTCAGAACTTCCGCGGCGTGGCGGCGTTCGACGCGGGGGTGATAGACGTGGTGCCGCACGATCGTCCGCCCGGCCCTCTCGGTGCCGCCGCTGCCCCTCCGTTCCCCGCTCTTGGCGCCGCCGTTGGACCTCCGCTCGCCGCGCCGGCGAAGCTCGGGCGACGAGCGTGGCGCACGCCGCCGGCTGAAGTCCGGCGGCGTGCGTGGCTCGCGACGCGGTCGGCGCTGAAAGCGCTCTGGTACGCTGGTTGGCTGCCGACGCTGCCCTGGTGGGTGCTGCGGTACGATCGGGCGCTGCGCTCGCTCCGCCAGCTCGCGCGGCAGGCAGGCTGTCGGCTGCTCGTGGTCGCCACGCCCGTGCCGCTGTGCGTCCCCAGCTTCCAGACGCCGGGCCTGCACTGGTACGTGGCGCTCCTGGCCCGCTACCTGCGTGCCCAGGCGGGTGGCGAGGTCGTGGTGGCCGACCTGTACGCGCGCTTACAGGACCCAAGTCCCGAACCGCTGCACTTCCGACATGACCGCATGGTGCACTTGACGGCCGCGGGCACGCGGCGGGCGGCTGAGGTCGTCGTCGACGCCATCTGCACCGGCCTGCCCTCTGCAGATCGGCAAGCGGTCGCGCGTAGCTAGCCGCTAGCTGCCTCGCACACCTGCTACATACTCGCCTTGACACGTGCTCACAACGGCTGAGTATACTGGGCGCGCTCCCTTTGGCCCCTGTTCCTGTGCGCGTGTGAGGCAGGCAAGTGCCGGTTAGCGGTAGTGCCGTCCGGGCCGTCGTGCTCCTAGGGCTTGCCCTCACTATGAGCGTCGCGCTCGGCGCCGGGCGGCTGGCGGCCGCGGATCAGGAGAGCGACCTGCGCGACGCGGCGGTGCGGCTCATCGCGGCCCGCGCCGGGCTGCCGCCCGCCCGCCTTGCCGTCGTGACGACGGCGGTGGCCGGCTACCCCGCCCTCGGTGTTGTTGGCCAGAGTGTCAAAGTGCTCGACATCGCCAGTGGGACTGTGTACACGCTCACCCTGGATCGCGCTGGCCAGGCCCTCGACTCGGGGCAGCTCGTCCAGCGTGAGCGTGCCGCCCAGCAGGCCCAAGGGCTCGTGCGCGAGCCGTTGCTCGCGGCCCGGGCGGCCGATGCGCTGCCCGACGAGCTGCTCCCCGTCGTGTTCTGGCTGCGTGAGCCCCCCTGGGCTCGGCCCGTGCGGCCGCCGCCAACGCGCGCCGGTGGCCCATCGCCGTCGCGTGACCAGGCGCGCACGCTCGACGCCGCCGTCGTCGCGGCGCGTGCGGCGGTCGTGCGGCCGCTGCTCGCGCCGCTGCTCAGCCGGCTGCGGGCGGCCGGGGCGCCGGCGATGACCGCGGGCAGCGCGCCCGCCGTCTACGCGAGCGTGCCCGCGAGGCTGCTCGCCGAGCTGAGCAGCGGGCCGGAGATCGACCGGGTGTATCTGGCCGGCGTCGCGCGCCCGGACCTGGACGTCGCGCGGCCGACCATCCGTGCCGACATCGTCCAGGCGCGCGGGCTCACGGGGCAGGGGGTGCAGATCGCCCAGATCGAGCCCAACGGCCATGTCTCCGCCGCCAATCCTTTTCTCGCCGGCGTGCTTCAGGATCTCACCTATGTCTGCGCCGCGGAGAGCGACCACGCCACCGCGGTAGCCGGCGTGCTGCGGAGCACGCATCCGGGCCTGCGCGGCATCGCGCCCGATAGCAGCCTCCGGGTAGGTGGCTCGTGCAGCGGCGTCAGTGGCGAGCTAGCCGACCGCGCGTCGGCGGCCGCGGATTGGGGCGCGCGCGTGTTCAGTCTGAGCTACAGCAACGACCTGTTGGGCCGGCCCGGTCCCGACGACCGCTTTTACGACGACCTGGCCTTCAATCGTCACATCGTGGTGGTCAAGTCCGCGGGCAACGGCGGGCTGAGCACGCGCTACGTCACCAGCCCCGGGATGGGATACAACGTGCTCACGGTCGGCAACTTCGACGATCGCAACACGGCGGCCTGGGGCGACGACGCGATGAATCCCACGTCCAGCTACGTCGGCCCCATCTCTGCGCACGGCGACCGCCGCAAGCCCGAGCTGGCGGCGCCGGGGACCAACGTCCACACCCTCTCCCTGGCGGCGCCGTGGGACACTTACACCAGCACCGGCGCGAGCTTTGCCACGCCGATGGTCGCCGGGGCGGCGGCCCTGCTGCTGCAGCGCAATCCGGACCTGGCTCAATGGCCCGAGGCGGTGCGGGCGATACTCATGACGACGGCCGTGAACCCCTTAGCCGGCGATCCATCGCTGGCCGGCCACGGCGGCGTAGGCGGTCTGGTCGCCGATCGCGCCGACGACGTCGCGCAGCGCGCCAACGGCGACTGGGGAGCGCAGGCGTATGGCTGCGATGCCGCCTCCCCGCTCGACGTGGCGACGATCGCCTTGCCTGCGGCCCAACGCGTGCGCGCCGCGCTCGCCTGGAACACGGACCCGAGCTGGCAGGGGTGGCCATCGCAGCCGGGGGCTGACCTGGACCTGGCCGCGGTCGGGCCGGCCGGCGATACCGTCGCGCTGTCTGCCAGCCTCGACAACTCGTATGAGGTCGTAGAGTTCGTTACCACCGCGGCCGGCGAGTATCGCCTGCGGGTCAGCCTCGGACGCTGTGACAGCAGCCCGAACGGCGTGGCCTGGGCGTGGCACAACGTCTCCGTGCAGCCACCGACTGCCACCCCGACGACTACGCCGACACGGCCCCCCGCGACGGCGACGGCTACTCCCATCCCACCCCCTACCGTCACGCCGTCGCCGACCCCGCTCCCCGCGTGCGGTCCCACGCGGCCGCCTGTCACGGTCAGCGTCGCCCGTAACGGCGGCCGGCTCGTCGTGACCGTGGCGGCGCAGACGCTGCCGGGAGGCTCGGTCAACACCATATCGAGCCTGCGCTTTGGGCCGCTGACCAATGCGCTCGTCGAAATTGGGGGCACGAGCGGCCGCTCGGGCAGCTTCGACGTGGTCGTCTCGCCCCCCTCCGCCCAGACGAGCTTCGTGGTCCGCCAGGCTAGCCCCGGGCAGGCCGCCACGGTCCCGTTCACTGTTTTCGATAGCTGCGGCGCGTGGCCGACCTTCGTGGGCGGCGGCCCGTCGGCGTTCGCGAACTAGCCGCCGCCGGCCACTGGCTGTCGGCGCCTCGGAATGCCAGAGCGTACCAGAGCGCTGTGATCTGTAGCCCCGGCTGGAGATGCCACGTCTGGGCGCCGGCGGGGCCCCGGCGGTATCGTTCTTGCGGGGCGTCTCGGGAACAACCGTGGTGGGCGCCCGGCGCCGGTCGCTCCCCGACCGTGCTGGTGGCGCGCGACGTTTGCCCGCCGCAGCATGGGTCCGGTACACTGGGGGCACTTCACGGGGAGCGGACCGCGGTTGCGTTGCCGTTCCCGCGCCGAGCGGGCCCGACACGTCACGCGGTGTTCGCCGCGCCCGCGGAAAGGACCAACCCCCGCTCATGATCAAGGATGCGCAGGTCCCTGTCGTTCACGAGTCGCGGTTGCACGAAACGCTGGTCACCCCGGCGCGCGTGCTGATGGCCCCAGGCCCCACGAACTTGCCGCCAGCGGTGCTGCAAGCGCTCGCCTCCCCGCTCACGGGGCACAAGGACCCCGTGTACCTGCGGGTGATGGACGAGACAGCCGACCTCCTCCGGGAAGTGTTCATTACGAAGAACTCCGTGACGCTGGCACTGCCGGGCACGGGGGGCGCCGGCATGGAGGCGTGCCTCGTCAACCTGCTGGAGCCAGGCGACCGCGTGCTCGTCGGCGTGAACGGCCTCTTCGGCGAGCGCATGGTTGAGATCGCCAGACGCAACGGCGCGGACGTGGTGCCGCTGGAAGCCGAATGGGGCCAGATCATCGATCCCGCCGCGATCCGCCGCGCGCTCGCCGAGAAACCCACCAAGCTGGTGGCGCTGGTGCATGGCGAAACGTCCACGGGCGTGCTCCAGCCGCTCGACGATATCGCCGCCCTCGTCCACGAGCACGATGCGCTGCTTGCCATTGACACCGTTGCGACGCTCGGCGGCATCGAGGTCGCGTGCGACGGCTGGGGCCTGGACCTCTGCTACAGCGGTAGCCAGAAGTGCTTGAGCGCCCCGCCGGGCGCGGCGCCGCTCACGGTCAGCGAGCGTGGGATGGCGGCCATCCGCGGGCGTAAGACGCCCGTCGCGAGCTGGTACATGGACCTGTCCCTGCACGAGAAGTACTGGCTGGGCGAGCGAATCTACCATCACACGGCGCCTGTGCTGACGATGTATGCGCTGCGGGAGGCCTGCCGCCTGGCGCTCGAGGAGGACCTCGAGGCGCGTTGGCGGCGCCACGAGCGACTGGCGCGCGCGCTGGTGGCCGGGCTGGAGGCGCTGGGGTTGGCGCTGTTCGCGCCGGCCGAGTGCCGGCTGCCCACCGTGGCCGCCGTGCGCGTGCCCGAGGGAGTGAACGACGCGCGGGTCCGCGCCATCCTGCTCGATGACTTCAACATCGAGATCGCGGGCGGGCTCGGCGCCTATGCCGGCCGCATGTGGCGCATCGGTATCATGGGCTATTCGGCGAGCGAGGCGAATGTGGTCCTGGTGCTGGCCGCCCTGGAGCACGCGCTGCGGGTGGAGGGCCGTCGCGTCGAAGGCGGCGCGGGCGTAGCCGCGGCCATGGCGGCGCTGAACGGATAGCGTTCCCGAGGGCGCCCCGTGAGGCGCCCCTGGTGGCCTGGCGCCCAGCATCGGCTAGCGGCCTGGCGCGTACGGGTTCCTTGTGGCGCGGACCCGGCCTGCGGCATCCTATTCTCTGGAGAGCCGTAGCTGGGAGTCTGCCCCTTGTCGTTTCTCGCCCTGGGTTGTCGCGTCTACCGCTGGCGCTGGGGCGTCGTGGCGATCTGGGCGCTCCTGCTGCTCGCGGCCCTGCCCCTGGCCCCGCACGCCGGCTCCGTCTTCAAAGTGGGCGGCTTCTCGAACCCGCAGATCGAGTCCGCCCGCGCGCGCGACGCGCTGGAAGCGGCGCTCGGCTTCAAGGCCAGCGTCCTCATCGTCATCTTCCGCCATCCCGAGTGGACCGCGGATGATCCCCGGTTCATCGCCGAGGTGGACCACGCCCTGGCGGACGTCCGCACGATGCCGGGCGTTGCGAAGATCGTGGACCACCTCAGCAACCCCCGCCAGGTGGGCACCGACCACCATACCGCCTATGAGCTAGTGGCGCTCGACCTGTCGCCGGAGCAGTTCCAGCGCATTCTGCCCGACGTGCAGAGTCGCCTGCGCCCGTCCGCGTTGGAGATGACCGTCGCCGGTCCGCCCGCCTTCTACCGCGACATCGAGCAGATCAGTCAGCACGACCTGCGGCGCGCCGAGCTGATCAGCTTTCCGTTCGCGCTCGTCGCCCTGCTGCTGGTTTTCGGCTCGCTGGTGGCAGCCGGCGTGCCAGTCGCCGTGGGCGGCGCGAGCGTGGCGCTCACGCTTGCCCTGCTGTTCGGGCTGGCCCACGCCACCGACCTGTCCATCTTCGTGCTGAACATGGCGACGATGCTGGGACTTGGTCTCGGAATCGACTACTCGCTGTTCATGACCAGCCGCTTCCGCGAGGAGCTGCGCGTGCGGCCGGTGCCCGAGGCGGTGGCCGAGACGGTGGCTACCGCCGGCCGCGCCGTGTTTTTCTCGGGGCTGACTGTGCTGGTGGGCCTGCTGGGCCTCATGACGTTCGACTTCATGATGCTCCGCTCGCTGGGCATCGGGGGGGCGGTCGTCGTCGGCATCTCGGTGCTGGCGGCCGTCACGCTACTGCCCGCGATCCTTGGGATCGTCGGGACGCGGATCGAGGCATTCGCCGTACCCTGGCCGCGCCGGCTCACCCTCGCCGCGCGCGCCACGGGCTTCTGGCGGCGCCTCGCCGCGTGGGTAATGGCGTACCCGGTGGCGGTCTTCGTGCCGGTGCTGGCACTCTTGCTGCTCCTGGGATCGCCGTTTCTGCACGTGCGCTTCAGCTCGCCGGACGCGTCCATTCTCCCAGCCGACGCGCCGTCGCGCCGCGGCTACGACCTGCTCCGCACCGAGTACGGGCAGGGCCAGATGGACCCAATCCTCGTCGCGGTGCGCACGCCAAGCGATGTGCTCGCGCCCGACAGCCTCGACCGGCTGTACGACTTCACGCGCGCCATCGGCGCCGATCCGCGCGTGGCGCGCGTGGACAGCATCGTGAACGTGGATCCGCGGATCACCCGCGCCCAGTACCACGCGCTCTACACCTATCCGGACCGGGCGGGCGATCTTTACGTGACGCTCGCGCTGCCGCAGTTGGCGCGCGGCGATACGACGCTAGTGCAGGTCTACAGCCGCTACTCGCCCATCGGGCCCGAGTCCAAGGGCCTCGTGGCGACGATCCGCGCGATGGCGCCCAGCTATGGCCTCAACGTGCTCGTCGACGGCGGCGCGGCCGAGGTGCTCGACGTCGTCTCGCGGCTGTACGGCGAGTTCCCGCGCGCCGTCCTGCTTATCATGCTCACCACCTACCTGGTCTTGTTCGCGCTTTTCCGCTCGGCCGTGCTCCCGCTCAAGGCGATCGTCATGAACTCGCTCAGCATCCTCGCCAGCTACGGCGCGCTGGTCTTCGTCTTTCAGGAGGGGCACTTCGCGCGGCTGCTCAACTTCACGCCGCTTGGCTTCGTAGAGGCCTCGCTGCCGATCGTGATGTTCTGCATGCTGTTCGGGCTCAGCATGGACTACGAGGTGTTTCTGCTGACCCGCGTGAAGGAGGCCTACGACGAGACAGGCGACAACGCGCGGAGCGTCGCGGAGGGCCTGGAGCGCAGCGGACGGATCATCACTAGCGCGGCGCTGATTATCGTCGTCGTGAGCCTGTCGTTCGTCGCCGCCGATATCGTGCTGATCAAGGCGCTGGGGCTCGGCGTTGCCCTGGCGATCTTCCTCGACGCGACTATCGTGCGCGCGCTGCTCGTGCCGGCGACCATGCGCCTGCTCGGCGACTGGAACTGGTGGGCGCCCGCCTTCGCTCGGCCCGCGCGCGCCGGCGAGCCGGCGGCCCGGCGCGCTGCCCTCTACGCGGCCCGCGCGGCGCGCAACGGCCACGCCCCGCTGCCGCTCGAACGGCCCGGCGGGACGCCGCTCCCGCCCGGCGGTGAGCGGAGGGTCCGCTGATGCTGCCGCGTCTGCTCGGCCTGCTCGCCTGCGCGGCCCTGCTGGCCGGCTGCGCGCGGCCCGCCGCCCCACCGCCGCGCATCGTCGCGCCGGACCCGCCGCCGGCACCCGTCGAGCCCATCACCTTCCCGCGTGACGAGGCGCCGCACGCCGATCTCACCGAGTGGTGGTACTACACGGGGCACCTGTTCGACGACGACGGCGGGCGGTACGGCTTCGAGTTCGTCATCTTCCAGGTGGTGCGCGGCGACTATCCCGTGATCTACGTCGCCCACATGGCGGTGACGGATGGGCCGCGCGGCCGCTACTGGCACGACCAGCGGGTCTCGCGCGGCTCGCAGATCGGCCGCCAGGACGGGTTCGACCTCGATGTGGCGGGCTGGCGCCTGCGCGGCGCGCTCGGCACGGACGCCATCGAGGCCACGGCGGACCCGTACGGGCTGTCGCTCCACCTGACGGCGAGCAAACCCCCGGTCCTGCACGATGGCAGCGGCTATTTCGACTACGGGCCCGTGGGCGGCTCGTATTATTACTCGCGGACGCGTATGGCAGTCGAGGGTACGCTCCGGGACGGCGACGCCGCGCGACCGGTGCAGGGCCAGGCCTGGATGGACCACCAGTGGGGTAACTTTCTGGTGGTGGGGGGCTGGGACTGGTACAGCCTGCAGCTCGACGACCTGACCGACCTCATGCTGTTTTTTACGCGCGCGCCCGACGGGACGCCGGGCCTGACCTTCGGGACAATCGTGGCCCCCAACGGCGCGGCCGAGCCGCTTCAGGAAAGCGACTTCGCGGTTGCTGCCACCGGCACGTGGACGAGCCCGCACACCGGAGCCGTCTATCCGTCCGGCTGGACCGTCACCTTGCCGGGGGACGGGCTCTCCCTCGAGCTGGTCCCGACGCAGCTCGACCAGGAGCTGCAGACGAGCGCGACTGTTGGGATGGCCTACTGGGAGGGGCAGGTGGAAATCCACGGTACGCGCGCAGGCGAGACGGTAAGCGGCCTCGGATACGTGGAGCTTACCGGTTACGCCGACACCCAGGCGCGCACCGCGTCGGCCAGCGCGGCCGCGGCCGCCTCGGCCTCCTCCGCCGTGCCGTAACGCCGAATCTCCTTGCCCGCCGGCGTGTAAGTGTACGATCGGCGCGCCACGAGGTATGCGTCGGCCAGGAACGCCTGCTCCTCTGGCGCGTGCGACAGGGTGATGAGGTGGATGACCCGCTCGCCCGCGTGCGTCTCGTGCCGGCGGAACCGCATCCATGGGTACCCACCACTTTCGCCGGAGCCAGCGTCCTCGAAGCCGGCGGCGAGGAGCGCCGGGCCCACGGCGTTGGCCAGCAGGTCGAGTGTTACCGACGGGTCGGCCATAGCTTGCCTCCGGAGCGGCGCGGGCCGCGGGGCGCCCGACGGCCGCGTGAGGTGGCCGCGGTGCTAGCCGCACGCCGTGCTGCAACCCGCGATCGCGAGAGAACTATAGCGTGTGCCCCAGCCGGTGAGTCTAGGTCATGGCCGCTCGCCTGCGGCAAGCGTGCGGGAAACCTTAGAGTTCTCTTGGAAATTCGCGCCACATGTCGACAGAACTGCGAGCTGGCCGCATACCCGGGCCGGGCCGGATCGGCGGGTCCAGGTACGTCTCGGCCAGGTAGGGACCGCAGATAGGCCGCGCCCGGAGCCCACGGCGGCGAGCTGCCCTGTGCCATACGCCCGGAGCGCGACGCGAGAGGGCCTGGACCTCCTAGAAGGCGGCGTCGTCGGCCTGACTGTGGCCATGTTGACGCCGCCGCCGGGACACCGCCAGCGCACCGGGCATCCCCGCCGCCTGGCCTCGGCTCGATGAGCGCCGATACTTACCGAACGCTGGCGACTTGCTGGCGGTGGCGCGGAACTCGAGCGGCGAGACCACGCGGGCGTGATCGCGCAGCGCCCGCGCCGGGCCCACCAGCACGTCTCGCGGGGACATGCGCCGCGCGTGCTGCGAGCGCGCTGCACGATATCTCGCACGGCCACGCTTTGGGCTGAATCGAGCTCGGCGAGCGCCAACGGGCCGAGGCGCGCGAGCCATTCTGCAAGCGCCTGGAGCCGGCTCTCCCGTTCCAGGGCCCCGGGGACAGGCTCGCGCGGTTGGTCAGACGATCGGCGTGCCACTGGCGTAGCCGGAAGGGACGATGTCACCTTTTACCCCGAAGTCCGTTTATTAGAGGGGGTAGGTCGCGCGGCCGCACGACATAATCGCGCGGCCGCGCGGCTGACCCGCTACAATAATGGCAGGCGCCGGCACGCGCGCTGCGCGCCGGACTCGCGGGGCATCGCCCGTTGGTGTGGGCGAGGAGGACTGACACGGCATGACGAAGGCCCAGGACTTGCGGGCGCCGGCGGTGCCCGAGGCGGTCACCGACCTGGTTGCGGCGCTCGCGAAGCTCCCGGCAGCGGAGCGGCATCGGTTCGACCGTCTATTCCACGTGAGCGAGTCGGAGGGCCTGTTGGTGGCCCCCGCTTCCATGCGTAGCTGGATCGAGGGCTTCTTCGGTTCGGTGGCGGCGGTCGAGCACCAGCGGATCGTCAAGACGACCAATCTCGTGACCTTCGAGGGCACGCTGTTCAACGCGCTGCGCTCGTCGCGGCCGATGCCGGCCGGGTCGCCGAACGAGCTGGACGAGATTGTTAGCAGCAACGAGGGCGATCCCTTCTGCCGCCCGGAGGAGGGCACGCCGGAGGACATCTTCGGTCGTATCCAGGGGAGCCACGCGATCACGGCCAGCAACGTCGCGAAATACGACGCCTTTCACGGCGTCGTGATCTACGAGGACCACAACCCTCTCGCCTTCAGTCGTGACGCCATCGTGGACTACCTCGACGTAGCCTGGCGCTGGGGGCAAGCCGCGCTCGAGGCCGACCCCTCTGCCCGCTACTGGTTTTTCATGTGGAACTGCCTGTGGAAGAGCGGCGCCTCGATTCTCCACGGCCATGCGCAGGTGGCGGCCACGCGCGGCATGCACTACGCCAAGGTCGAGCACCTGCGGCGCGCCGCGCTGAGCTACGAGGCGAGCTACGGCGCCAACTTCTTCGCCGACCTGTACGCGGCGCACGCGGTGCTCGGTCTAACCCTCGAGCGGCCGGGCGTGCGGCTCCTCGCGTCGCTTACGCCCATCAAAGAGAAGGAAGTCTGGCTCTTCGCGGACGCGATCGGCCCCGACCTGGGCGACGGGATCTATCGCGTGCTCAACTGCTACGTGACAGACCTGGGCGTCGCCAGCTTCAACGTGGTGCTCTACATGCCGCCCATCGCGCCCGTGCCTGAGGACTGGAGCGGCTTTCCGATCATCGCGCGCATCGTCGACCGGGGCCCGCTCCTGAACCGGACTGCTGACATGGGCGCGATGGAGCTTTACGCCAGCAGCGTCGTGGCGAGCGACCCCTTCAAGCTCATGGCCTACCTCCGCCCCGCGTTCGCCTGAGCGCCTGACCCGCAAGGGCGGGTGCGAAAGCGTACCCAAACGCACATTCCGTCCCTGGGAAGCTCCTCACGGTGAGCCGGCTGGGGGCGGCAGCTCGACGCGGTATAGCTGCAGTTCGAAGCGGAGCTGCTGCGCGGTGCTGGGCAGCCGATCCAGGGGTCGCTCTAGCTGCGGCGCGTCGAAGGAGAACTGTCCGGCTGGGGCGAAGCGTACGCCCGGCGGCGTCGGGAAGCGCGTGCCCAGCGGCACCACCCAGTAGACCGGCCGTCCCTCCTCCCGCCAGCGGCGCACGACGCCGAGCACTCCTTCGACGGGGCCGTCGGCCGGCAGGACGAACGCCGCGCGGCCGCCCAGGTACTGGAGCGGCAGTGTGAGCCGCGTGCCTGCGACCGAGCGCGGGAACAGCACGATCGCCTCGGGTGGGAAAAGCGCGGCCAGCGCCTCGACCTGGGCCACGGCCCCCGCGTGCTCGCGGTACGCCGCGATCGCCGTCGTCGCGCGCCATTCTCCCGCCGCCACGACGAGGCACAGCCCCCCCGCTACCGCAGCCCCTACCTGTCGCCGGGCGCCCAGGCGCCTGGCCAGCCAGGCGCCGGCGGCCACCGCGCCATACGCTGCGAGCAGCAGCAGCCCGGGCAGCACCACGGGCAGGTAACGCCGCGCCGCCCAGGGCTGGTCGCTGGAGACCAGCGGATTGGGCAGGTAGAAGGCGAGTGACAGCGCGAGCAGCCCCACGAGCGGCGCCGCCCGGCGCCACCGGCCGGTCCAGAGCAGCCGGGCGACGGCGACCGCGGCCAGGAGCAGCCCCAGTGGGGTCACGTACCAGCCCAGGCGCACGAGACTTTCCCGCGCCGCGACGTCCAGCGCCGCACTCTCGCCGCCGGCCGGTGAGGCGGCGAGCGGCCGCACCGTGTAGGTGAAGAGCCCGACGAGGGCCAGCAGCGCGAGGAGGGCGACCAGGCGCACCCGAGCGCCGCGTGCAGCGGCCGGCGACGGCGCGGGCAGCAGCAGCCAGGCGAGCGCGGCGGTCGCCAGCGCCGCCGCGATCCCGCCGGCGGCGACGGCGAGAGTGGCGCCGCTAAAGGTCATCGTCGCGTAGCCCGGCGCGAAGCGCCAGACGTGCAGCGCGAAGTGCGCTCCTCCCAGCCCCAGCACACCGAGGGCCACGAGCGCCGGCCGGCGCTCGGCCGGCTCGCGGGCGCGCCAGGCCAGGTACGCTGCTACGGCCGGCACGAGCAGGACCGAATCCACGCGCGCGAGTAGCGTACCCGACCAGGCCAGCCCGGCGAGCAGTCCGAGCGAAAGGCTTGGGCGCCGGCGAAGCGCCACCAGAGCGTACAGGCCCAGCCACACCAGGAATTGCGTCACGGGCTCGGCCATCGTATAGCGCGCAAACCAGACTTCGGCGAGATCGAGCGCCAACAGCGCCGCTCCCGCCCACGCGACCGGCGAGCCGAAGAGAGCGCGGCCGACGAAATAGACGGCCAGCACGCCAAGTGTCGCGAGCGCGGGGTTGACCCAGAGACCCGCCCGCGCGCCGGCCGTGTCGGCCGCGAAGGCGATGGCGACGGGGTACCAGGGCATGAAGCCCGGCTCGACGACGCCTTCCGCGAGGTCGCGGACGAAGAGCTGGCCGGGAAAGCGAAGCGGCCAGCCATGGACGCTCTGGAACAGCCACCAGTTGATGCTTGTGTCGCCCAGATCCGCGGCCAGCGCGCGCAGCGCCCAGTCGTCCTGGAGCACGCTGCCCTGGGCGGCGATGCCCAGCCCGGTGGCGAAGTAGATGCCCGGGTCGCGGCCGCCCAACACGTCCTCGCCGGGGTGGCCGAAGAGCGCCAGGGTGAGCGCGAGCAGCGTCGCCAGCGCGGCCAGCTCGCGTCGGTCGCCCCAGCGGCCCGGCTGCCACAGGCCACCCCATCCCGCGGACCGGGCGGCGCCGCCCGGTCGCCGCGCGGCCAGCGCGGCGCACAGCAGTGCGAGGACCACCACGAGCGCGAGCGCGCTAAAGCGCCCGAGTTCGGCGAGCGCGATGCCGAGCCATCCGGCCAGGAGCAGGCCGACGGCGAACCGGCGGAACAGCACGAGCGGCGCCCACTCGCCGTCATCCGGCGCGGTGAGCCGCCGCTCGGCGAGAAAGCCGAGCACGTACAGCAGGCAGGGCAGGACAATCAGGAGCACGCGGGCAGTCTAGTGTACCCTTGCCGGGTGCGGCCAGCGGCGCCGCCCAGGCGCCGGGGGAACGCTGCGCCCGCGCCCGGGCCAGGGCTTGGCCAAGGGAGGGGGCGCTGCAACGGCGCTCTCGGGCTACCGGCCAGCCGTCGAGTCCACGCGCTGGAGCACGCGGCAGGCGTCGAGCGCCTGGTCCACGTCGATCGCCTCGCGCGACTGGTGGATCGCCCGTATCACGCCGTCCGCGTCGATGGTGAACGTGGTGCGGATCGCCTGGTGCTTCTCCTCGTCGAAGACGCCGAAGGAGCGCGCTGCCTGGTGCTTGTCGTCGGAGAGCACGGGCAGCGTCGTGCCGACCTTCTCGGCAAAAGCCTTGGCCACGAACGGGTTCTCCTGCACGACGCCCAGGACCTGGGTATTCAGCTCCGCGTAGTCGGACTCACGGTCCGCATAGTTCGTCAACTCTTGCGTTCAGCCGCCGCTGAAGGCCCAGACGTAGAACGCGACCTGCGTGGGCCGCCCACGGAATTGGCTCAAGGTGACGGGATGGCGGTTCTGGTCGAGGAGCGTGAAGTCCGGCGCCTTGTCGCCGACTCGCAGCTCGCGGGGTGTGCCCGCCGCCGCGGCGCCCGCTGGCGGCGCCGCCGCGCTTATCGCCTGGCAACCGGCGAGCAGCAGCACTGCCGCGAGGGGAACCAGGGCCCAACGTCTTTGCATTCCTCACTCCTCTCGGAGCGCGCCCGATCCGTCCAGCGCCCCGCCATGGCGAGGGCGCCAGGCGCTCGCCGGTCCGCTAGCTGCCAAGCAGCTTGTCCAGTTTGGCGACCATTTCGCCACGGCTGATCTGGCCTAGCTTCAAGTCGCGGATCACGCCGTCGCGGCCAACGAAGTAGCTGGTCGGCGCCGCGGTGACGTTGTAGCGCTTCACCTGTTGGCCATCGCTGTCCAGCACGAACGTGAAGCTGTAGTTCCCGCTCGCGATCCAGCGGCGCACGGTGGCGGGGTCCTCCTCCATGTTGACAGCGAGGATCTCCAGGCCCTGCCCATGGTACTGCTCGTACAGCTCCTGCATCGCGGGCATCTCTTCGCGGCACGGCACGCACCACGTGGCCCAGAAGTTGATCCAGACCGGCTTGCCCTTGAGCTTCGCAAGCTGGACTGCCGTGCCGTCTGCCGTCTGCAGTGTGAAGTCGGGCGCCGGGCTGCCGAGGCGCGCGGCCGGCGGTGTCCCACAGGCGACCAACGAGATGACGAGAAGCGCCGTTAGCGCCGCGGCCGGCGAGCGTCGTGGGGCTGCGCCGCGTACCGTTTCGGCTCTCACAGCGCGATGCCCCAGTTGAAGTATTGCGGCAGGCGCAGGAACAGCCCGGTGAGCATGAGGACGCCGACGCCGATCAGGAACAGCCCGCTCACGATCTCGACCGCGCCAAAGTAGCGGTTGAACCGCTTCAGCGTGAGCGCGGCGGAGCCGAGCGCGAAGGCGGTGGCGAGGAACGGCACCCCCAGCCCGAGCGAGTACGAGGCGAGCAGCAGCGCGCCCTGCGCCATGGTGTCGGAAAACGTCGCAAGCCCAATGATGCCGGAGAGGATCGGGCCGATGCACGGCGTCCAGCCG
>Ga0070741_10004258_pt1 | contig 33663 bp, 34 predicted proteins | sample Coa_R1_4_FD_66440 | JGI IMG/M metagenome (GOLD analysis project Ga0070741, IMG submission 66440) | Surface soil microbial communities from Centralia Pennsylvania, which are recovering from an underground coalmine fire - Coalmine... | ecosystem: Environmental > Terrestrial > Soil > Unclassified ... | reverse complement strand
GCCGTTGTTGTACTCGACCGCGAGGTCGCGGACGCGCTGCAGCATCGACTGCACCTCGTTCATCGCCCCGTCGGCGGTCTGCACGAGCGACACCGCGTCCTGGGCGTTCTGCTGCGCCTGCTGGAGGCTCGAGACCTGCGCCGCCAGCTTCTCGCTGATCGCGAGGCCGGCGGCGTCGTCGGCGGCCTTGTTGATCCGGTAGCCGGAGCTCAGCCGCTCCATCGAGGCGGAGAGCTGGGTCGAGGTGTTGACGAGGTGGCGATGGGCGTCCATCGCCTCGATGTTCGTCTGGATGCGAAGAGCCATGGTGGGTCGGAGTCCTTTCCGAGGGTCGGTGCTGGGTCGGGAAGCGCGCTCGGGCGCCCGTCAGGGCGTGCGGCCCGGCGCGGAGGGGAGCTCGTCGACGCCCGCGTCCGCCGCCGCCCGGTTCTCCTGCTTGACGGCCTCCCAGAGCTCGTCCCGGTAGACCGGGATCTCGCTGGGAGCGTCGATGCCGAGCCGGATCGTCGAGCCGACGACCTCGAGCACCGTGACGGTGATGTCGTCGCCGACGCGGATCCGTTCGCCGGGCTTGCGCGTGATCACGAGCATTCAGTCGCCTCCTGTCATCCGGACGCCGCCGTCACGGGGACCGCGGCGCGGGCCGGCTGCACCTCGTCCAGCTCCACCTCGGAGAGGAGCGGATGCCGGACAGAGTAGCCGCCGGCGTCGTTCAGGATCTGCCGGCCGGTGCGGGTGGCGGCGTTGACGACGAGCGGGCCGGCCAGGTTGACGGTGAAGTCGGCGACCTTCTCGGCGGCGCGGACGACGCAGACGATGTAGGCGTCAGCCGGGTCGTCGAGGCCCAGCCTGCGGGCCTCGTCCTCCGGGATGCGCACCTCGTAGTCGCCGAAGAAGAGCCACGGCGAGGTGACGGGCACCGCGACGTCGGGATGGTCGACCGAGTGGAGCCAGTAGAAGGGCGAGTCGTCGCGCGCGGCGACAAGCGCCCATCGCTCCCCGGGCAGGCCGGGGAGCCCGTCGGGGAAGACGAGCACCGCGTCGTCGCGGATCTCGATCGTCCCGAACCTCGTGCTGTCGATCTGCATGCTGTCGGCCTCCTTTGCGGCCTTCTAGGGGGAGAGGAAGTCCATGAGGGTCGGCTGGATCAGGCTCGCGCCGGCGCGGAGCGCCGCCTGGTAGACCGCCGACTGCTGCGAGAACTCGACCATCGCCTGGGCGACGTCGGCGTCCTCGGTCTCGGAGAGCTGCCGGGCCTGCGCCTCCCGGAGCTGCTGCAGGCGCGCCGTCGCCGACGCGACCCGCGCCTCGCGGGCGCCGACGGTCGCCTGCGTCTCGGCGAGCGTGTCGGCCGCGGCGTCGATCGCCCGCAGGTCGACGGTGCCGAGGTTCCCGGGCGTCCCGCCCGTGCGCAGGTCGGTCGCGGCCTGCCTGATCGCGGCCAGGATCGGCGAGACGACCGTGTCGCCGGTGACGTTCACGGTGAGGGTGACGCCGTCGCCGATCTCGCGGGCGATCGCCCCGCCGTCGCCGGCGTAGGCGTCGGAGCCGCCGACGGCGAACGGCGCCGTGTCCGTCTTCGTGCCGGCGAGCACGTAGCTGCCGGCGTAGCGGGCGTTCGCCGCCGACTTGACCGACTCGGCGAGCTGGTCGAGCTCGGCGGCGATCGCGTCGCGGTCGGTCTGCGAGAGCGAGCCGTTCGCGCCCTGGACGACGAGCTCGCGCACCCGGCGGAGGTCGTCGGAGAGCGAGGAGAGGGCGGCGTCGGTGGTCTCGAGCCACGCGCCCGCCTCTCCGGCGTTCGCCTGGAACTGGTCGTTCGCCGCGAGCGCCGAGCGGTAGAGGAGCGCGCGGCTCGTCCCGAAGGGGTCGTCCGACGGCTTCTCGATCCGCTTGCCGCTCGAGAGCTCCTCCTGGCTCGCCGCGAGCCGGCCGTAGACGCGCTCGACGTCGGCGAGCACGGTGCGCGAGGTCATGGAGCCGGTGACGCGGTCCACTACAGGCCCACCCTTCCGGTGCGCGTGATCAGCAGCTCGATCACGTCGTCCATCGCGCTCAGCGCGCGCGCCGACGCCTGGTAGCCGTGCTGGAACCGGACGAGGTTCGTCATCTCCTCGTCCAGCGACACGCTCGAGACGGAGTCGCGCCGGTTCGAGAGCGAGTCGACGAGGACGGCCGCGTTCTCGCTCGCCCGCCGCGACGCCTGCGCGTCGGTGCCGATCGTCGTCACGAGCTGCGCGTACGCGCCGCCGACCGTCGCGTTCCCGAGCGACGCGACCGGGAGGTTCCGGACGCCCGCGAGCGCGAGCGCGTTCGCGTTGTCGCCGGGGGCGCCGGGCGGCGCGGCCGCGGCCACCTGCGCCGGCGTTACGGCGACCGCGATCGTGGCCGCGTCCGTGCCCGCGAAGAACGGGTTCCCGGTGGAGCCGTCGAGGCCGACGCCGCCGGCGTGCAGCGCGTTCGTCTGCTGGATCAGGGCGGCGGCGATCGCGTCGAGGCTCGCGCGGTACGACGGGATCGTGACGTCCCGGAGCGCGAGCAGGGCGCCGAGCTTCCCCGTCGTCGCCGACGGGGCCGCAGTCTCCGGGACGGGCTTCGAGTTCGAGATCGTCCCGCCGCTCTCCGAGAGCGTGTAGCCGACCTTGCCGGCCGTGAGCGTGACGCCGTCGAAGGTGACGGTGAGGGTGCCGTCTCCGTTGTCGGTCACGGCGATGCTGCCGAGCCGCGCGAGGTCGTCGAGCACCTGGTCGCGCCGGTCGAGCAGGTCGTTCGGCGTCTCGCCCACGGCGTGGGCGTCGAAGATCGCGGCGTTGAGGCTCTGGAGCGTCGCGCCGTCGTCGTTGGCCTGCTGCAGCGTCAGCTGGGCCGCCTGCGCCGTCTGCGACTGGATCGTCTGGAGCTGGGAGGCGGCGCCGCGGAAGCCGTCGGCGAGGCTCGAGGCGGCCTCGACGAGCGCCTGCCGCGTCGCCGGGTCCTGCGGCGCGTTCGCGACGTCCTGCCAGGCGCCCCAGTAGGCGTCGAGCAGCGAGCCGAGACCCGTGTCCGAGGGCTCCGCGATCACGCCCTCGACCTGCGAGAGGCCGTCGCGCGTCGCCTCGGCGGCGCCCTGCAGCATCGTCTGCGCGCGGAGCTGGACGTCGAGGAACGTGTCCCGGACGCGCTCGTAGCCGGTGACCGTGACGCCGGTGCCGAGCAGGACGCCGGGCGCCGTCCGGAGGCCGGGGGTGGCGGCGAGCGAGACCGTCTCGCGCGTGTAGCCGGGGGTGCTCGCGTTCGCGACGTTCTCGCCGGTGACGTCGAGCGCCTGCTGGTGCGCCATCAGGCCGCGCAGGGCGGTCTCGAGGCCGGTGAAGGTCGAGATCGACACCGTTCAGGCCCTCGCGTCGACGGCGCCGGCGGCGAGCGGCGGCACGGCCGTCCAGCCGGACGGCGAGTAGCCGGCCCTGGGGGTGCCGGAGAGCGCGCGCATCAGGTGGTCGAGGAAGGCGAGCTCCTGCCGCACGAGCACGCGGTTCTGGGCGTGCACGCGCTCGACCTCGGTGACGAGGCCGAGGAGCTCGGCCGAGCGCTCGCGCGCGCGCGCGGCCTCGTCGGCGGCCGTCCCGGCGAGGAGCGCCTCCAGGTCGAGCGTCTCGGGGGCGGCGCCGCGCTCGGCGGCCGCGGCGAGGAGGAGCTCCTCGCGCTCGGCCTCGAGGCGCGCGCGGTAGGCCATCTCCGCCTGCACCTCGCCGAGGCTCCCGAGCAGTCTCCAGACGTCCTGGTCGCGGATCGCGGCGTTCTGGTCGAGCACGAGCTCGAGCAGCCGCCGCGACGACTCGACCTGGCGCTCGAGGTGGTCGAGCAGGCGGCTCACCTGGGCCGCTCCGCGGTCTGCCCGGCGGCGGGCCCGGAGAGCGTCCGGTAGAGCTCGGGCGCGAGCCCGAGGCCCCCGGCGGCGACGAGGCTCTGCGCGACCGCCTGCGGCAGCAGCTCGGAAAGGAGCGAGCCCGCCGAGCCGGCGTCGCCGCCGTCCGGCGGCCGGAGCGTCGCGACGAGCGACCGGGCGAGCTGCTCGTCGAGCACCCCCTCGAACGAGAGGGCCGCCTGGTAGAGCGCGACGGCGTGCGGGCCGGCGGCGCGCACCTCGGCCGGCAGCCGCGCGGCGTCGACGGGAGGGAGGCCGCCGCCGGTCACCGGCGCAGCTCGTTGGCGATCGCGAGCAGCTCGTCCTGGGTCGTCACGACCTTGCCCGCGAGGGAGTACGACTGCTGCGCGTCGAGCAGGTCGACGAGCGCCCGCGCGACGTCGACGTCGGACTGCTCGAGCTGCCCCTGCTCGATGCGCGCGCCCTTCGCCGGCGCCGCCGCGCCGCTCGCGGCGCTCGGGGCGAGCTGGCTCGAGCCGAGCGAGACGAGCCCGGCGGGCGCCGGCACGTCCACGAGCTCGATCCGGCCGAGGCGCTTGCCGTGCGCGGTCACCGTCCCGTCGGGCGCGACGGTCACGTCCTCGGGGCTCGTCCCGGCGGGGACGCGGACGGGCGGCTCGACGCGCTCGCCGGTCGAGGTCACGAGCGTCCGGCTCGCGTCGAGCTGGAAGTCGCCGTCCCGCGTGAGCGCCAAGCGCCCGTCGGCGCGGCGCACCTGGAAGTACCCGGGGCCGACGATCGCGAGGGCGAGCGGGTCGTCGGAGGGGGCGAGCGGCCCCTGCCGCTCGGAGCGGCCCGCGTCGACCGCGGCCGCGCCGGCCCCCGCCGTCCCGCCGTCGCCGCCGTAGACGAGGTCGCGGAAGCCGATCCGCCGGCTGCGGTAGCCGGGGGTGTCGGCGTTCGCGAGGTCGTTCGCGAGCGCGTCGATCCGCTCCTGCTGGGCCGCCAGCCCGGCGGCCGCCGCGTAGATGCCGTTCGCCATGGAAGCCGTTCCTCGCTTGGTCTCTAGGGAGGGTCTGGGAGTCCGGCGTCGGCGGCCTCCCGGGGCTCCTGCGAAGCAGTCCGGCCTTCGAACCCTCCTGCTGACGCCCCGGTGATCGGCCGGCGGGCTCCCGCCTTTAGCTAGATCCCGCCGGCCGCGATCCCCTTCTCGAGCGTCTCGTCGATCGCCTGGATCGCCTGCTGGTCGGACTGGTAGGCCCGCAGCGACTGGAGCATCCCGACCAGCGCCGTCGTCGCGTCGACGCCGGAGCCCTCGAGGTAGCCCTGGCGCACGGCGGTCGCGGCCGGCCGCGGCCCGGGCAGGCCGGCGAAGAGCGTGTCGCCCTGCTTGACCGGCTCGCGCAGGGAGACGACCCCGAGCCGGCCGACCGCCCTGCCGCCGCTGCGCACGGTGCCGTCGGCGGCGATCTCGAGGCCGCTCGCCGAGCCGGCGCGGATCGGCCGCCCGTCGTCGCCGAGGACGAGGTAGCCGGTGGCGGTCCGCAGGCGGCCCTCGGCGTCGAGGGTGAGCTGGCCGTCGCGCGTGTAGCGGCGGCCCGCGGGCGTCTCGACCGCGAGGAAGCCGTCGCCGTCGAGCGCGACGTCGAGCGGCTCGCCGGTCTGCTCGAGCGCGCGCGGGGAGAGGTCGGTCACGGTGCGCGAGATCCGCGCGCCGAGGCCGAGCGTGCCGACCGCGGCGCCGTCGGCGGTGTTCTGCAGCAGCAGCTCGCCGAACGACTGCTGGGCCGAGCGGTCGGGCTTGTAGCCGGGCGTGGAGGCGTTCGCGAGGTCGTTCGCGACCTGGTCCTGCCGGGTGAGCTCCGCCACCATGCCGGACGCCGCGATGTAGAGGCCGCGGTCCATCTCAGGCCGCCCGTTCCCGCAGCCGCTCGAGCAGGATCCGCGCGGGCTCGTGGCCGGGGTCGAGGTCGAGGGCGTGCCCGGCGAACACGGCGGCGTCGTCGGGGAGCGAGTGCGCGTACGCGACCTGCGCGAGCCCGACGAGCGCGCGGGCGCTCGGGCGCTCGCGCACCGACGCCAGCCACTCGTCGGCGGCCGAGTCGAGGAACCCGCGCCGGAGGTAGATCCGGGCGAGCAGGTCGCGCCGGTCGTCGGCGGGCACCGGGATCGCCTCCAGGACCGCGGCGAGCCGCTCGAACGCGACGAACTCGCGCACCCGCAGCAGCGCCTCGAGCGCGGTCGCCGCCGCGGGGAGCGCGGCGGGCGGGACCGGCGCGGGCGCGGCGCCGGCGAGCACGTCGGCCCAGGCCGCGTAGAGCGCGCGCTCCGGCGCGGCGAGCCCGCGCGCCTCGGCGTCCGCGAGCGCGGCGCGCAGGGCGGGCTCGTCGCCGGCGGCGGCGCGCGCGAAGAGGAGCTCGCGCGCGGCCTCGGCCGCGAGCGGGGAGGCCGGCGGGACGGCCGCGGCCGCGGCCGCGGCCTCCTCCCACGACCGCGAGGCGAGGAACGCCTCGGCGAGGCCGATGCGGGCGGCGTCGTTGCCGGGGCGGCGCTCGAGCGTCTCCCGGAAGAGCGCGACCGCGTCGTCGAGCCGGCCGGCCTCGAGGCAGGCGGTCGCGGCGAGCAGCGTCGCGCCGGGCCGCTCGAGCGGCAGCGCCTCGCGCAGCTCGCCGAGCGGCGCGCCGCGCGCGAGCAGGAGCGCGGCCGCCGGCAGCACCGGGGCGACGTACGACGGGTGCTCGGCGAGCGAGCGGCGGTAGAGGCGCTCGGCCTCGTCGGGGCGGCCGCCGCGCTCGGCCAGCTCGCCGAGCAGGCAGAGCGCCAGGTACGTGCCCGTGCCGACCACCGACGCGTAGCGCGCCGGCGCGTCGCCGAGCTCGAGGCAGCGGCGGGCGAGCCGCTCGGCCTCGGCGAGGTCGCCGTCGGCGGCGGCGCAGAGCGCGAGCTCGAAGTGGAGGTCGGTGTGGTCGGGCATCGCGGCCAGCCCCGCCTCGAGCGCGGCGCGCGCGTCCGCGAGCCGGCCCGCCTGGCGGCGGGCGGCGGCGATCCTGCTCGCGAGGATCGGCGCGTAGCCGACCGAGGTCCAGTCGCCCGCCGCGTGCAGCTCCTCCCAGGCGCGGTCGAAGTGCTCCGCGGCGCGGGCGGCGTCGCCGAGCATCAGGTGCTCGGAGCCGAGGTTGAACCAGGTGAAGGGGCCGGGCGCCTCGCGCGCCTCCCGCTCGAGCAGCTCGACGTTCCGCCGCGACTTCTCCTTCGCCCCGATCCGGCTCGCCAGGTAGCCGTAGTGACGCAGCCGGATCGTCGTCGCCTCGAACCGCTCCGGCAGGTAGGTCGGCATGCGCCCCGTCTTCTGCTCGTGGATGCGGCCCTCGAAGCGGTACTCGGGCCGGTTGCGGAAGAGGCGGAGCGCGAGGTGCGTGACCGCGGTGCCCGCGTCCTCGCCGCCGGTGTAGTTCGTCTCGACGAGGTGGAAGCCCTCGCGCCACGTGCGGCCGAGCAGCCCGCGGAGCTTCGGCGCGTCCTCGGGCACGAGGTGCTCGTCGGCGTCGAGGTAGAGCACCCAGTCGCCGGTGGCGGCGTCGAGGCTCGCGTTGCGCGCGTCGGCGAAGGAGCCGTTCCAGGGGAAGCGCAGCACCCGTGCGCCGAAGCGCTCGGCGATCTCGACCGTCCGGTCGGTCGAGCCGGTGTCGACGACGACGATCTCGTCGACGACCCCGGCGACCGGCTCGAGGCAGCCGGGCAGCATCTCCTCCTCGTCCCTCACGATCATGCAGAGCGAGAGCGTGAGGCCCTCCGCGGGACGGGCCGCGCGGGCGACCCGGCGGGCGCGCGCGCCGAGGGCGGCGAGCGCGGGGCCGCCCGGGGGGCGACCCCCGCCGCTCCGGGCCCGCGCGCGCACGGCGTCGAGGTTGGCGGCGACGTGCGGCAGCGCCGGGTCGAGGCGCCGCGCCGCCTCGAAGAGCGCGCGGGCGCCGCGCAGCTCGCCGAGCTCGTAGCAGAAGACGCCGGCGCAGTTCAGGAGGACGGGCTCCGACGGGGCCTCCTCGAGCGCGTCGAGGAGCGCCCGCGCGGCGGCGGCGTAGACGGGGCGCCACGAGAGCCCCGGCAGGCGCGCGCCCTCGGCGAGCACCGCCTCGGTGGCGAGCCGCCGGGCCTGGAAGGCGCGGTGGGGGTCGTCGAAGCCGCCGGCCTCGGCGTAGGCGCGTGCGAGCGCCCCGGGGTCGCGGGCCCGCACGGCCTCGGCCGCGGCGGCGGCGGCGCGCGCGACGGCGCGCTGCCACTCGCGCGCCGTCCGCGGCGGGGCGGTGCGGGGCTGCGTCTCGAGCGTCGCGATGCGGAGGGCCATGTCGGAGCTCCTTCCTAGGAGTGGACGAGGGATCGGAGGGCGTCCCGCTCGGGCGGGCAGAGGCGGCGGGCGCGGGCCGGGCGCTCGCCGGCCCCGCAGATGAACGCGTCGGCCACGAGCTCGAGCGCCTCCGGGCTGAGCGCCGCCGCGTCGGCGACGACGACGTCGGGGAGGGCGTCGAGGTCGAGCGCCGCCCGCTCGAGGTGGGCTGCGACCGCCGCCGACGCGGCGGCGCCGTCCTCGGCCGGCAGCACCAGGGTGGTGTCGTCGGCCGGCCCGAACGCGGCCGCGTAGGCCTCGAGCGCAGGCACCCAGGTGGCGGGCTCGCGCCAGTCGGCGGCCGCCGCGAAGACGGTGCCCCGCGCTCCGGGGACGACCGCCGCGGGGACGGTGCGGATCGGCGTCGTCCCGGAGAGCGCCTCGAGCCGCCGCGCCGCCGCCCCGGCGGCCGCGTCCCAGCCGAACCGCTCGGCGTGCTCGCGCGCCGCGGCGGCGCGGCGCGCGCGGAGGGACGGGTCGGCGGCCTCGCGCAGGCACTCGGCGAGCGCGTCGAGGTCGGGCTCGAGCAGGAAGCCCTCGCCGGCCGGGCGCAGGTCCTCGGGGAGCCGGCCGGGCTCGAACCCCACGCGCCGCGAGGGCACGCGCCAGGCGCACGCGTCGGAGGCGAACTCGTCGGTCGGCCCGCCCGCGGTGACGACGAGCGGCTTCCCGCAGGCGAGCGCCTCGAGCGCCGGCAGGCAGAAGCCCTCGCCGCGGTACGGCTGCACGACGCAGTCGGCGGCGCGGTAGAGCGCGGGCAGCTCGTCGTAGCGGAGGGTGCCGTCGAGGGAGACGAGCGCGGGCGCCCCCGGCCGGGCCGCGAGCTCGGCGAGCAGGGGCTCGGCCGTCTGGCCGCGGTAGTAGGTGTCGGAGCCGAAGCCCTTGACCACGAGCACCACGTCGTCGTCGGCGTCGAAGGCGCGGCCGTAGGCGGCGAGCAGCAGGTCGATCCCCTTGCGGTGGGTGGTGCCGCCGACGAAGAGGAGCACCGTGCCGCGCCGGACGGGCAGCGGCCGGGCCGGGCCCTCGGGGCGGAAGCGCTCGAGGTCGACACCGTTCGGGACGACGTGGACGAGCTGCGGCGCGACGCCCGCCCGGAGGTAGGCCTCGCGCGCGTAGGCCGAGGGCGTCCAGACCTCGTCGACGAGCTCGCGGATCCGCTCCGCCCAGAGCGCGGGCGCCTCGCCGAACTCCCACGGCTGGTAGAGCACGAAGGGCCCGTCGCTCGGGGCCTCGAAGCGCGGCGGCCAGTGGGAGGCGACGCCCGGCGCCGGCGAGCCGGCCGGCGCGGCGGCCACGGGCATGTGCTCGACCGCGACGCCGCGGCGGGCGAGCGCGGCGCAGAGGCCGTCGCCGACGATCGCGAGCGAGTGCCCCGAGCCCTCGTCGCCGCGCCAGACGCAGCTCGCCATCGGCTACCCGGCGGCGGGGACGGGCTCGCGCCGGGCGCGCCGCGCGAGGCGGGCGAGCGCGGCGCCGTCCGTCCCCGGCCGGAGGACGGCGTCGACGCGCTCGGCGAGCCGCTCGGAGGGAGGGGTGTCGACGAGGGCGAGCATGTCCGGCGCGTCCTCTCCGTCGAGGCCGGCCGCGGCGAGCGCGCGCTCGAGCGCGGGCAGCGACGCCGACGAGGCGTCGATCACGAGCGTCGCGTCGTCGGCGGGCGTGAACGCGCGCGCGTAGGCGCGCAGCAGCTCGCCGTGGGCGACGAGGTCGTCGGCGGACGCGAGCACCGCGACCCGCCGCGTCCCGGGGACGCGGCGCGCCCGCGCCGCGCGCTCCGACCGGGCCGCCTCGTAGTGGGCGAGGAGGTCGTCGAGGTAGGCGTCGAACCCGCGCGGCGGGCCGATCGCGGCCTGCAGGCGCTCGAGCAGGCCGGGCTCGCAGGCGAGCGCGCGCAGCGCGGCCGCGAGCGCGGCCGGGTCGCCGGGCGGCACGAGCAGGCCGGTCTCGCCGTGGGCGACGAAGTCGGGGATGCCGCCGATGCGGCTCGCGACGACCGGCACCCGCGCGGCGAGCGCCTCCGCGACGACGAGCGGCGCGCAGTCCTCCCACACCGAGGGGACGCAGACGCAGTCCACGAGCGCGAGCAGCTGCGGCAGCCGGGAGGGGTCGTACCCGCCGTGGAGGCGCACGGCGCCCGCCCGGTCGAGCTCCCGCAGCCGCCCGGCGTAGGTCGGCGAGCCGCCGCCGAAGAGGTGCGCCTCCGCCGTCCCCGGGGGGAGCTCCTGCAGCGCCGCGACGAGGACGTGCGCGCCCTTGTGCGGGTAGAGGCTGCCGATGAACCCGACCCGCAGCGGCCGGCCCTCCGCCTGCGCGGGCGTCCGCCGCGAGCCGACGGCGCGCCAGATCGCGTCGACGGTCTCCGGCTGCTGGTGGAGCACGTGGACGCGCGCGGGGTCGTGGCCGGCGCGGAGGTAGAGCTCGCGCACCCTGGCCGAGACGGCGAGGTGCCGGTCGACGCGGCGCGAGAGCAGCTCGCGGCCGGCCTCGCGCCGCTCGGCGTAGGCGCGCTCGGCGCCCGGCCGGCCGAGGCAGGGGGCGCAGTTGCCGGCGTCGGTGGGGCCGTCGCAGAGCGAGAGGTCGTCGCGGAAGAGGTACATCCGGGGGCAGAGCGGCCAGTAGTTGTGCGAGGTGAAGACCGTCGGCACACCGGCCTCGTCCAGGGCCCGCGCGGCCGCCATCGAGAAGCCGAGCAGGCTGTGCAGGTGGGCGACGTCGGGGCGGAGCTCGGCGACGAGGCGCTCGACGACCCGCTCGGCCGCGGGGTCCTCGACCTCGCGGTCGGGCCGGTGCGGGTCGTTGAACCGCGCCGGCCGGTTGAAGAGCGCGAGGAGATGCACGCCGTCCTCGACCGAGGCCTCGAGGTGGTAGGGGGGAAGGCCGGGCCGCTCCTCGACCGGGGCGTAGAGGACGGTGACGCGGTGGCCGCGGCGCACGAGCGCCTTCGCGATCTGGCGCGGCAGGATCGTGCCGCCGCCCTCGTCGGCCCAGCCGACCATGGTGAAGAGGACGTGCAGGCCCTCGCCGAAGCCGTCCTCGGCGAGGACGCGCCGCTCGTCGAGCTCGAGCACGCCGCCCCAGCGCTCGAGGAAGCGGCGCCGCCCGCGCGCCTCCGGCGTGTCGGCGCCGGGCGCGTAGTGGAACTGCTCGAGTCCGAGCAGGCGCTTCGTCCGCGACTCGAGGTGGGTGAGCACGGCGTCGGCGCAGTAGAGGACGCGGAAGCCGGCGGCGCGCGCCTTCAGGCAGAGGTCGAGGTCCTCGTGGCCGTTCCAGTAGCCCTCGTCGAAGCCGCCGGCCCGCTCGAAGAGGGAGCGGCGCACGAGCAGGCACGCGCCGGTCACGAGCTGGAGCTCGCGCGAGCGGGTCACGTGGGGGGCGTCGCCGGGGTGGCAGAGGTGGACGTGGCGCGGGCAGGGCTCGCCGCCGCGCTCGCCGACGACGATGCCGGCGTGCTGGATCGTCCCGTCGGGGTAGAGGAGCCGAGCCCCGGCGACGCCGACGTGCGGGTCGGCGTCGGCGGCGGCGACGAGCGCCTCGAGCCAGCCCGGATGGGGGATCGTGTCGTTGTTCAGGAAGCAGACGAGGTCGCCGCGGGCGAGCGCGGCGCCCTGGTTGCAGGCGCGGGCGAAGCCGGCGTTCTCGGCGTTCAGGACGGCGCGCAGCCTCCCGGCCGCCTCCGCCTCCCGCAGGAAGGCGGCGGTGCCGTCGGGCGAGCCGTTGTCGACGACGACGACCTCGTGGCCCACCCCGCCGGCGGTGCGCTCGATCGCCTCGAGGCAGCCGCGCGTGAGCTCGAGGTTCCCGTGGGCAGGGATCACGATCGTGACTCGGAGCGCGGCGCTCCGCTCCCGCCGCTCGAGCAGGTCGAGCCCGGCGAGGTAGCCCTCCTGCAGCCGCCTGAGGTCGGGCCGCCCGGCCGTCAGGTGCTCGTAGCGGGCGAAGATCGCGCGCGCGTTGCGGCGGAAGGCGTCGCGGCCGGCCGTGCTGATCCGCCCGGAGCGGCGCTCGCGCACCTCGACCGTCGCCACCGGCACGTGGACGAAGTCGTGCCGGCGCGACAGGCGCAGCCACAGCTCCCAGTCCTCGAGCGGGGTCGAGAGCTCCTCGTCGAAGAGGCCGACCCCGTCGAGCGCGTCGCGGCGGTGCACGCCGCAGATCACCGGGAAGAGGTTCTCGTACAGGTAGCGGTCGCGCGAGAAGGCGGGCGAGGGCCGGAGCGAGCGGCCGGTCTCGCGCTCGCCGTCGAGCCGGACGACGATCGCGTCCGAGTACGCGACGGCCGCGCCCGTGCGCTCGAGCTCGCCGACGAGCAGCTCGAGGTGGCGCGGCAGGAAGACGTCGTCGTCGTCCAGGTAGGCCACGTAGCGGCCCGTCGCGGAGCGCAGGGCGGTGTTGCGGGCGGCGGCGAGGCCGCGGTTCTCGGCGTGCTCCAGGAGGCTCGCGAACGGGAAGCGGGCGACCACCGCGGAGACGTCCGCGCCGGCGTCGTTGACGACGAGCGCCTCGAGGTCGCCGAGCGTCTGCGCCGCCAGGCTCGCGAGCGCCTCGCGCAGGAGCGCCGGGCGGTCGTGCGTCGGGACGACGACGGAGACGAGCGGCGCGCCGCGGAGCGGGCCGGCGGTCCCGGAACGGGGGGGCGACACGCCGCCGGTAGTCGGCCGGCGGGAGGCCCGATTGAGGCCGGCCCGGGATAAAGCGCCGGCCCCGGATGCCGATAACGGGTGCGAAAGGAGGCTGGGATGGGATCGATGGTGGAAGGGACGCCACCGCTCGGATACGCAGGAGCCGCCGGCTACGCGGCCGCCCGCCGCGCGCAGGCCGCGGAGCGCAGCGCTCCGGGCTTCGACCTGCCCGTGCCGGACGGCGTCCCGGCGACTCCGCCCGCGGAGGTGCTCGCGGCGCTCGACGGCGCCGCGCGCGTCCACGAGGAGCTCCGCGCCCGCGGCCTCGCCGTGACGTTCGACGTCGGGCCCGAAGGCGACGTGGTCGTGCGGGTCGTCGACGACGCCGGCGCCGTCGTGCGCGAGCTGCCGCCCGCGGAGGCGCTCGACGTGCTCCGCTCCGAAGCCGGCGTCGAGGAGCTCTGACGTGAGCGGGGCGTCGAGCGGAGCGCTGCAGTCGGTCAGCGGGCTCGCGTCCGGGCTCGACACCTCCGAGATCGTGAGCGCGCTCATGGACGTGGCCCGCCGGCCCGAGACGGCCCTCCAGAACCGGATCACGGTCGAGCAGGCGCGGCAGAGCGCCTACCGCGACGTCCTCGCCGAGCTCCAGGAGCTCACGAGCGCCTACCAGGACCTCACCGACGTCTCGACCTGGGCCGCGGTCCAGTCGGTCTCCTCGAGCGACCCGGCCGCCGTCGCCGCCTCGGTCACCGGCGGAGCGGCCGCCGGCGCCTACGACGTCGCGGTCACGCAGCTCGCGCGCGCGAACCAGTACGCGACCGCGGGCACCGACCCCGCCGCGGCCGCCGACGTGATCCACATCGCCACCGCCTCCGGCGTCACCGACGTCGCGATCTCGGCCGGCGACAGCCTCGCCACGATCGCGGAGAAGATCACCCACACCGCCGGCTCGCCGGTGTACGCGACGATCCTGAACGGCCGGCTCGTCCTCTCGGGCAAGCAGACGGGCACCGCCGCGGCGATCACGAGCGTGACGACCGACGGCGGCTCCGGGCTCTCCTTCGCCGAGACGCAGACGGCGCAGGACGCCGCCTTCACGGTCGACGGCGTCGCCTACACGAGCGGCTCGAACGTCGTGACGACGGCGCTCGCGGGCGTCACGCTCACCCTCGCCGGGAAGACGGCCTCGACGACGGTCACCGTCGGCGCGCCCGCCCCCGACACGGACGCGATCTCGTCCAGGCTGGACGCGTTCGTCGAGGAGTACAACGCGGTGCTCGCCGACATCCAGGGGCGCCTGGCCGAGCGTCCCGTCGCGAGCCCGGCCGACGACGCCGAGCGCGCCAAGGGCGTGCTCTACGGCGACCAGGGCCTCGAGCGGCTGCTGTCGCAGCTTCGGAACGCCTTCGCCGACACGATCGGCGGCGGGACGTACACCTCGCTCGCGCAGGTCGGCCTCTCGACGGGCGCGGCGGTCGGCACGGGCGCGCTCTCGGCCGACTCGATCGCCGGCAAGCTCACGGTCGACCACGGCAAGCTCGACGCCGCGCTCGCCGCCGACTTCGACGCCGTCAAGGCGCTCTTCACGAACGCGACCGGGAGCTACGCGACCGAGGGGCTCGGGCAGCGGCTCGCCGGCATCCTCGGCCCGTACACCTCGTCGTCGCTGCTCGGGGGCTACCTCGACACGAAGATCGACGGCGAGACGGAGACGGTCGCCGAGCTGCAGCGGCAGGTCGCCGACTGGGACGAGCGGCTCGCGCTCAAGCAGCAGCTCTACGAGCGCCAGTTCACCGCGATGGAGAGCGCGCTCGCGCAGGCGCAGGCGATCTCGGCGCAGCTCGCGGCCCAGATCGTCCAGCTCCAGGGCCCGTAGCCCTCAAGCGGCGCGCTCCCGGGACGACTACCGGGCCGTCCCCTCCCCGACCACGAGGTGCGAGTGAACGCGTACACCGCGGCGCGACAGGCCTACGCCGAGTCCTCGGTCCTGACCGCGCCCCCCGGCAGGCTCGTCGTGATGCTCTACGACGGGGCGATCCGGTCGCTCCGGCAGTCCGCCGCCGCGCTGCGCGCCGGCGACAGGGAGCGCTGCCGCGCGCGCATGCGCTCGGCCGAGGCGATCATCGACGAGCTGAACTCGTCGCTCGACGTGAGCTACGGCGAGCTCCCCGCGGCGCTCCGCTCGATCTACTTCTTCTGCAAGCGGCACCTGATCGCCGCGACCCTGAACGCGGACGCCGACGCGATCGACACGGTCGCGCGCCTGCTCTCCGAGCTCCGCGAGGCCTGGGAGCAGGTCGCGGCGGGCGAGCCCGCCTCCGCGTGAGCGCCTGGGACCGCGTGGCCGCGCTCGCGCGGGCGCAGGCGGAGGCGGCCGCCGACCGCCGGCTCGACGAGCTCGCCGCCGTGCAGGCCGAGCTCGCGGCGCTGCTCCGCCCGCTCCCCGCCCCGCCGGCGGGCGCCGAGGCGGCGCTCCGCGAGGCGCTCGCCCAGGCGCGCGCCGCCGAGCTCGCCCTCGCGGGCGCGCTGGCCGAGCGCAGGGGGCAGCTCGAGCGGCTGCGGGCCGGCCGGCGCGCGGCCGTCGCCTACGCGGGGCCGCGGCGGCGCGGCGGCCTCGAGGCTCGCGCCTGAGCTCAAGTCCGCCGGCGCCCGGCCGACTACCGGGCCGTCCCCACGGAGCGGGGGCGCCGAGAGGCCCACGGACGGGCTCGGTTCCGAGCAAGGAGCGAGAGACGCGACATGGGACTCTTCGACCTCACCGACCTGGCCGTGCAGCGCGGGCTCGAGGGCGCCGCGCTCGAGCAGGAGGTGCTGTCCAACAACCTCGCGAACGCGAACACCGCGGGCTTCAAGCGCGCGGACGTCGACTTCCAGTCGGCGCTCGCGACCGCGCTCGACTCGCCGGACCCGGAGGCGGCGCTCCGGCGGATCGAGTTCTCCCCGCGCGCGGACACGGCCACCGCGATGCAGGCCGACGGCAACAACGTCGACCTCGAGCGCGAGCTCTCGGCCCTCACCCGCAACGCCGTCCAGTACGAGACGCTCTCCGCGATCGAGAAGACGCGGCTCGGGATGCTCGAGAGCGCGATGGGGGCGTCCTGATGGGCGACCTCTTCGGCGCGCTCGGCATCTCCGCCTCGGGCATGGCCGCCGAGCGCCTGCGGATGGACGTGACCGCCGGCAACCTCGCGAACGCCGACTCGACCCGCGGCGCCGACGGCCTTCCCTACCAGCGGCGCGAGGTCGTGCTCGCGGCCGGCGGCCCCGGCTTCGCCGACGCGCTCGGCGCGGCGCAGGCGGGCGTGCACGTCGAGGCGATCGTCGCCGACCCCTCGCCCGGCCGGAAGGTGTACGACCCGGGCCATCCCGACGCCGACGCGGAGGGCTACGTCACCCTCCCGAACGTGAGCACGGTGGTCGAGATGACCGACCTGATCGCCGAGTCGCGCAGCTACGAGGCCGACACGCAGGCCCTCGACACGGCGAAGCAGCTCTACCTGAAGACCCTGGACGTGCTCCGCTGATGCCGGCTCCGGTGGGGCCGGTCGGCCCGCTCCCGCCCGCGCCGCCCGCCGGCGGCTCCGCGCCCGCCGCTCCGGGCGGCGGCTTCGGGCGCGTCCTCGCCGACTCGCTCGGGAAGCTCGAGCAGGCCCAGGCGGAGGCCGACCGGCAGACGCAGGCGCTCGCGACCGGCCGGGCGCAGGACCTCTCGACGGTCGTGCTCGCGGTCGAGAAGGCGAGCCTCGAGGTCCAGCTCGCCGCCCAGGTCCGCAACAAGCTCGTCGACGCCTACGACGAGCTCTTCCGGATGCAGATCTGAGGCGGCGGCGAGATGAGCCTGTCGCGCATCCGCGAGCTCTGGTCCGGCCTCGACACCCGCAGCCAGGTGACGCTGGTGGGGGGCCTGGTGGCGGTGCTCGCGACCTTCTACGTCCTCTACGGGTTCGCCTCGCGGCAGAGCTTCGCGACGCTCGCGAGCGGGCTCGACCCGGCGAAGACCGGGCAGGCCGAGCAGGCGCTCGCGGCCGCAGGCCTCTCCTACCGCGTGGCCGGGGGCGGCACCGAGCTCGACGTCCCGACCGGCCAGCTCGCCCAGGCGCGGGTCGCGCTCGCCGAGAAGGGCGTGCTCGACTCGTCCGGCGACAGCTTCAAGGTGTTCGACAAGGCGAGCTTCGGCGCCACCGACTTCCAGCAGCAGGTGCAGTACCAGCAGGCGCTGCAGCAGCAGGTCGCCGGGACGATCGAGCAGATCCAGGGCGTGAACCGCGCGAGCGTCGAGCTCGTGCTGCCCGAGGACCGGCTGTTCGCGGACTCCTCCGCGAAGGCGACGGCCGCGGTGCTCGTCGACGGCGGCTCGGCGCTCCCGGCGGCGACGATCCAGGGGATCGCCCACCTCGTCGCCTCGAGCGTCAAGGGCCTCCGCGCCGACGACGTGTCGATCGCGGACGAGACCGGTGCCCTCCTCTGGCCCCCCGCGGGGGCGGGGGCGGGCGGCGAGCCGGGCGCCGCGTCGAAGCTGCAGGCCGACCGGCTGTACGCCTCGGAGCTCTCGGCGCAGGTGAACGCCCTGCTCGACTCGACGCTCGGCCCCGGCAAGGCGCTCGCGCGCGTGCACGCCGACCTCGACGCCGACCGCTCGACGATCGACCGGGTCACGTACGCGAAGAAGGGCGTGCCGCTCTCGCAGCAGACCCAGACCGAGACGCTGCAGAGCAAGGGCGGCGGGGCCGTCCTGCCGGCCGGCACGAAGACGAACACGTCGGGCGCGAGCTACGCCGGGACGACCGGGTCGAACGGCTCGTCCCAGTACCGGAACACGACCGAGACCACCACCTACGGCGTCGACAAGACGGTCGAGCACAGCGTCGTCGCCCCGGGCAACGTGCGGAAGCTCGACGTCGCGCTCGTCGTCGACCGCTCGGTGCCGGCCGGGCAGGTCGCCTCGCTCCAGCGCTCGGTCGCGAGCCTCGTCGGCCTCACCCCGAAGCGCGGCGACACGATCGCGGTGTCCCGGATCGACTTCGCGAAGCCGCCCGCGCCCGGCTCCGGGGGAGGGCCGCTCGCGGCGCTCGGAAACCCGCTCTCGCTCGCGAAGGACGGCGTCCTCGCCCTGCTCGCGGTCGGCTTCCTCGTCGCGATGCGGCGGGCGCTCGCACGGCGCGAGCGCGAGGCGTCCGTGCCGTCGCCGACGTGGCTGCGCGAGCTCGAGGGCGGCGTCACCGTCGCCGAGCTCGAGGCCGGGCCGTCCGCCCCGCAGCTCCCGCCGGCGCTCGCCGAGAGCCGCAGCGCCCTCCGCGAGCAGATCGAGGAGATCGCGTCCACCTCGCCCGAGGCGATCGCCGGCCAGGTCGCCCAGTGGATGAAGGAGTGAGCGAGCTCACGCCGCGGCGCAAGGCCGCGATCCTGTGCGTCGCCCTCGGCCCCGAGGGCGCGGCGAAGGTCTTCAAGCACCTCCCCGACGACGTCGTCGAGAAGCTCACCGTCGAGATGGTGCGGACCCACGACATCCCGCCCGAGCAGGCGGAGGAGGTGCAGCGCGAGGCGATCGAGAGCGCGATCGCGCGCGGCTACATCGCCCAGGGCGGCATCCGGTACGCGCGCGAGGTGCTCACGCGCGCGGTGGGCGCGCAGCGGGCGAGCGAGATCCTCGAGCGGCTCGCCACCTACATCGAGGCGACGCCGTTCGAGTTCCTCCGGCTGACGCCGCCCGACCAGATCTACGCGTTCCTGCGCGGCGAGCACCCGCAGACGACGGCGCTCGTGATCGCCAACCTGCCCACGCACGACCTCGCAGCGAAGGTGATGGCGCTGATGCCGCCCGAGGAGCAGGCGGACATCGCCCTCCGCATCGGCCTGATGACGCAGACGCAGCCGGACGTCGTCAAGGAGGTGGCGCGGGTGATGCAGACAAAGCTCGACGTCGTGATGCAGGCGGAGTACTCCGCCGCCGGCGGCGTCGGCTCGCTCGCCGACATCCTCAACAAGAGCGACCGCGCGACCGAGCGCAACATCCTCACGCACCTCGGCGAGTCCCACCCCGACCTCGCCGAGGAGGTGCGCTCGCTGCTCTTCGTGTTCGAGGACCTGCTCAAGCTCGACGACCGCACGATCCAGCTCGTGCTCAAGGAGGTCGACTCGAAGGACCTCGCGCTCGCGCTGCGCGGCGCGAGCGACGACGTGAAGGAGCGGATCCTCGCGAACATGTCCCAGCGCGCCGCCGAGACGCTGCGCGAGGAGATGGAGCTGATGCCGCCGCAGCGCCGGCGGGCGGTCGAGGAGGCGCAGACTCGGGTCGTCGCCGTCGTCCGCCGCCTCGAGGACGACGGCGCCATCTTCATTGCGCGCGGGGCCGAGAGCGCGGACGAGGAGCTCGTGCTCTGAGCGCGCCGTTCGTGTTCGAGCAGCTCGAGGCGGCCGCCGAGCTCGTCTGCTCGAGCAGCACGCCGGCCGGGCGGGCCGCGGAGATCGTCGCCGAGGCCCGGGCGCGGGCGGTCGCGATCGAGGAGGAGGCGCGCCGCGCCGGCCGCGAAGCCGGTTTCGCCGAGGGGCTCGAGCGGGCGGCGGAGGAGGCGCGCGGCCCGCTGGCCGCGCTGGCCGCGGCGGCCGACGCCGTCGCCGCGGCGCGGCTCGACGCCGCCGCCGCGGTCGAGGCGCGCGCGGCCGAGCTGGCGCTCCTCGTCGCGGAGAAGGTCGTCGCGGCCGCGCTCGAGGTCCGTCCCGAGCTCGTGTGCGAGGTCGTCGCGGGCGCGCTCCGGCGCGTCGTCGAGCACGACCGGCTCGTCGTCGAGGTCAACCCCGAGGATGCCGAGCGGGTGCGGGCGTGGGCGGCCGCCGGGGCGGACCGGAGCCTCGACGCGCTCGACGTGCGCGCGGAGCGGCGGGTGCCGCGCGGCGGCTGCGTCGTCCGCACCGCGGAGCTCGAGATCGACGCGCGCGTCGCCGAGCAGCTCGAGCGCGCCGGTGAGGTCGTGCGCGAGGCGCTCGGCTCGGCGCCGTGAGCGGCGGGGCGCTCGCGGCGCCGCTCGAGGCGCTGAGGACGGCCGACCTCCACCGCCGCCGCGGCCGCGTGCGCGGGCTGATCGGCCTCGTGATCGAGGCGGCGGGCCTGCGCGCGAGCCTCGGCGAGCTGTGCGCGATCGAGGCCGGCCGCAACGCTCCCCCGGTCGCGGCCGAGGTCGTCGGCTTCCGCGACGGCGGCACGCTCCTGATGCCGCTCGGGCCGATGGACGGGATCGGCCCCGGCACGCTCGTCTGCGCGACGGGGCGGCCGTTCCGCCTCGGCGTCGGCCCGGAGCTGCTCGGCCGCGTCCTCGACGGGCTCGGGACGCCGATCGACGGGCTGCCGGCGCCCGCGGCCGAGGCCCACCGGGCCGTCGGCGCCGCGCCGCCGCCGCCGCTCCGGCGCGCCCGGATCGGCGAGCGGCTGTCGCTCGGCGTGCGCGCGCTCGACGGGTTCGTCCCGTGCGGCACCGGCCAGCGGCTCGGCATCTTCGCGGGCTCGGGCGTCGGCAAGTCGTCGCTCCTCGGGATGATCGCCCGCTCGACCTCGGCGAGCGTGAACGTGATCTGCCTCGTCGGCGAGCGGGGCCGCGAGGTGCGCGAGTTCGTCGAGCGCGACCTCGGCGAGGCGCTCGAGCGCTCGGTGGTCGTGGTCGCGACCTCCGACCAGCCGGCACTCGTGCGCATCAAGGCGGCGCTCGTCGCGACGACGGTCGCGGAGTGGTTCCGCGACCGCGGCGAGGACGTGCTGCTGATGATGGACTCGCTCACGCGGCTCGCGACCGCGCAGCGCGAGCTCGGGCTCGCGATCGGGGAGCCGCCGGCCGCGCGCGGGTTCACGCCGAGCGTGTTCGCGCTCCTGCCCCGGCTCCTCGAGCGGGCCGGCACCGCCGAGCGCGGCTCGATCACCGGGCTCTACACCGTGCTCGTCGAGGCCGACGACCTGAACGACCCGGTCGCGGACGCCGCGCGCAGCATCCTCGACGGCCACTGCGTGCTCGCGCGCGAGCTGGCCCACCGGGGCCACTACCCGGCGGTGGACGTGCTCCAGTCGGTCTCGCGGCTCGCCGGCGAGGTGACGCCAGCCGAGGTCCGGGAGGCGGCGGCCGAGCTGCGCGAGCTCCTCGCCGTCCACCGGCAGAACGAGGACCTGATCGCGATCGGCGCCTACGCCGCCGGGACCGACGCGCGCATCGACCGGGCGATCGCGCTCGTGCCGGCGCTCGAGGCGTTCCTCCGCCAGCCGGTCGACGAGCACGTTCCGGCCGCCGTCACCGACGGGCTGCTCCTCGAGCTCGCGGCCGCGGCGCGGGAGCCGGCGCAGCTGCCCGCCGCTCAGGCGTAGCAGTCGAGCAGCGACCCGCGCGGGGGCGGCGGGGCGGCTCGGCCGGCGGGCGGTCGCGGCCGGCGGACCTCGAGCTCCCGGTAGGCGGCCACCACCGCGGCGAGGGCGCGCGGGTCGCCGGCGCCGGTGTCGGGGTGGGCCGCCCGCACCCGCCGCGCGTACGCGCGGCGCAGCTCGAGCCGGGAGGCGCCGGCTCCGACCCCGAGCGTCTCGCAGGCGCTGCGCACGTCCACGCTCCGAGCGTAGGCCGCCGCCGCCGGCGCGCGCCCGCCCAAGGGGCGGCTCGAGCCCCGCCCTTCGGCGGGCTCAGGTCCGGGGGCCCGCGGCCGATCACCGGGGTGCCCCCCGTTCCGCCCGACGCGATGCCCGACGCCACGCCCGCGACCGAACCCGCCCGCGACGCGCCGGCGGGCGAGCCGCAGGCCGAGGCGTCCGCCCGGCGCCGGCGGATCCGCGAGGTCGACTTCACCAGGCCGACGAAGTTCAGCCAGGACCAGCAGCGCCGGATCGCGCGCGGCCACGAGGCCTTCTGCCGCGCCGCCCAGACGCAGCTCTCGGCGGAGTTCCGCTCGGACGTCCGCCTCGAGGTGGCGAACGTCGACCAGCAGACGTGGGCCGCCGCCCTCGGCGAGGTGCCGCAGCCGTCGATCTACGCGATCCTCGCCACCGCGGCGGGCGCGCCGCTCCTCCTCGCCGTGCGCCAGGAGGCGGTCGCGACGATGATCGAGCGCCTGCTCGGGAGCTCCGTCGACACCCGGCCCCTCGACCGCGACCTGACCGAGATCGAGGTCGCGCTCGCGCACCGCGTCTTCTCGGCGATCGCCGTCCAGCTCTCGCGCACCTGGCAGGAGCTCCTCCAGACCGAGCTCCGGCTCGACGCGGTCGAGACGCAGCAGGTGAACATCCAGCTCGCGCAGCAGAGCGAGCCGACGCTGACCGTGACGATGGAGCTCGAGCTGCGCGGAGGCGTCTCGGCGATGACGCTGCTCGTCCCGCACCGCTCGATCGAGCCGCTCCTCGAGCGCCTCTCGACCGGGCCGTACGGCGACCGCGCCGGGGGCGATCCGGGCGTGGACGCCGAGCGGATGGTGACGGCGGCGCTGCGCGAGGTCGCCGTCGAGGTGCGGGCGGAGGCGGGCTCGTGCGAGCTGACCGTCGGCGAGGTGCTCGCGCTCCGGCCCGGCGACCTCGTGCGCCTGGGGCCGTCGGCCTCCGGCGGCACCCTCTTCGCCGACGCGGTCCCGATCCACCGGGTCCGCTTCGGCCGGAGCGGCAACCGCCGCGCCGTCGAGGTGCTCGAGCGGATCGAGGCCTCGTGAGCCTCGGCGCGGAAGCCGGGAGCGAGGCGGGGCGGGCGCCGCATGCCGCGGCGGTCCGCGGCGTCGCCCTCCGCATCTGGGCCGAGCTCGGGCGCACCCGCCTGCCGCTCGGGCGCGCGGTCGGGCTCGCGTCCGGGTCGGTGGTCGAGCTCGACCGGACGGTCGACGAGCCCGTCGACCTGTTCGTGAACGGCCGCCGCTTCGCCTCGGGCCGCCTGCTCGTCACCGACGACGGCGAGTGGGCCGTGCGGATCGAGGCCGTCGACGCCCCCGCAGACCGCCTCGCGGCCGCCCGCGCGCGGGACTGACGCAACACCCCGGGGTCGACGCTCGACCCAGGTGAGCGTCGAGCCCGGAGTGTTGGGCACCCGGCGGGCGGGGGATCAGCCGGCCGGAGTCGCGGCCGGCTCCGGGTCGGCACGGACGAGGACCGTGTCGAGGACGCGGATGATCTCGTCGGCGGGGAGGTCGGCGAGCTTCGCGTGCTTGCGGATCGCCTCCGGGCTCGTCGCCTGGTAGACGCAGACGGTGCCGACCGAGCCGGCGCCCTCGTCCAGCACGTAGCTGCGGATCCAGCGCACCTCGTCGGGCATGTCCTTCTCGCCGACCCGCGTGGAGCGCGCCGCGGCGAGCTCCAGGTCGTCGGCGGAGCGCCAGCCGCTGCGCCGGAGGATGACGTACAGGTCCATGCGGCTCCTCTCGTCTCGTTGACGCCTCGACGGTACGCGCCCGTCTCGCGCCGCACATCGGGAGCACTGCCTATCTTCCGAGGATCCCGAGCCGCCCGGCCTCGGCGGCGGCCTCCGTGCGCGTCTTCACCCGGAGCTTGCGGAGGATCGCCGAGACGTGGTGGTCGACCGTCTTGCGCGAGAGCACGAGCCGCTCGGCGATCTGCGCGTTCCGCTGCCCCTCGGCGAGCAGCCGGAGCACCTCGAGCTGGCGTCCCGTCAGCCCCGCGGGGTTGCCGCGCGTCGAGCGGCGCGGCCCGTGGCGGAGGTTGCGCACGCCGCGCGCGCGCAGCGCCCGGGCGGCCCGCTCCGCCGCGGGCCCGGCGCCGAGCCGCTCGAGCTCGGCGAGGCTCTCGCGGAGCGCGGCCTCGTCGTCGCTTCCGAGCAGCGCGAGCGCCGCCTCGTAGGGGCACCCGAGCGCGCGCCACGCGCGCGCCGCCGCCTCGGGCTCGTCCGCGAGCTCGAGCGCGAGCGGCTCGGCCGCCCGCACGGCGCCGGAGGGCGAGCCGCCGGCCCGGGCGAGCCAGAGCTCGAGCTCGCCGGCGACCCAGCCGCCGTCGTGCTCGACCGCCCGCGCGAGCGCGAGCGCCTCCTCGACCTCGCCGGCGACGAGCTCCGGCGTGCCCGCGAGCCAGCGCGCCTCGGCGCGCGCGGCCGCGACCGGCCCGAGGCGCTGCAGCTCGCCCGTCCCGCGGGCGAGCGCGAGCGCCTCGTCGAGCGGCGCCCACGCGTCCGGGTCGCCGCGCCGCGCCCGGAGCCGCCCGAGCGTCACGAGCGGCGTGATCCTGCTCGGCGCCGGCCCGGCGGGCCGGTCGAGGACGGCGTGGGCCGCGGCGGCCGCGTCGTCCCAGCGCCCCTGCTCGAGCTCCGAGCGAGCCCTCCAGCCCGTCATGTACCGGCGCCACGAGTCGAGGTCGCGCTCGGCGCAGTAGGCGACCCCGAGCCCGAGCCAGCGGTCGCCCTCGCCGTACTCGCGCAGGCCGACCAGCGAGGCGCCGAGGTTCGTGTACGCCCGCGCGACGTGCTCCTCGAGCCCATGCGCGAGCGCGAGCTCGAGGCTGCGCTCGAGCTTCCCGGCGCCCGCGCGAATCCCCGCGCCGAGCTCCGCGGAGCCGACGTTGTTGAGGGCGTGGACGGCGAGCTCCTCCTCGCCGAGCCGCTCCGCGAGCTCGAGCGCGCGCCCGCCCCATTCGCGGGCGCCCCGGACGTCGCCGGCGAGCATGCGCAGCTGTGCGACGTTGCTGTAGGCCATCGCGAGCTCGCGTCCGGGGGGCAGCGCCTCGAGCAGCGCGACGGCGCGCGCGGCGGAGGCCTCGGCCGCGGCGTTGTCGCCGGCGAACCAGAAGAGGCGCGAGAGCCAGCGGTGCGCGTCGCCGGCGCCGCGCCGGTCGCCGCGCCGCTCGTGCACGGCCAGCGCCTCGCGCCTCGCCTCGATCGCCTCGCCGACGCACTCGGTCAAGTAGCACTCGTACGAGCGGCGCTCGAGCAGCTGCGCGCGCTCCAGGGAAGGGAGCGCGTCCGCGTGGCGGAGCGCGCGCGCGAGCTGCTTCGCCGCCTCGCGGTGCGCGTGGACGAGGGCGGCGCGCTCGCCCGCCTCGCGTGCGTAGCGGAGGACGGCCTCGGCGTCGCCCGCCCCCTCGGCGTGGTGCGCGAGCCGCGCGGGGTCGGCCCGCCCGGGCGACGACTCGAGCGCGGCCAGGGCGCGCCGGTGGAGCGCGATCCGCCGGTCGGGCGGGAGCGCCTCCTCGACCGCGACGCGCGCGATCTCGTGGCGGAAGGCGACGGCGTCGCGCTCCGCGCGCAGCATCCCGGACGCGAGGCACTCCTCCAGCCGAGAGAGCTCGCCCTCGACGAGCGCCTCGAGCAGCCGCAGCTCCGCGCGCTGCGGCACGACCGCGACGGCGTCGAGCAGCGCCCGCGCGGGGCGCCCGAGCCGCGCCGCGCGCGCGAGCACCGCGTCGCGGACGCTGGCCGGCAGCGCCCCGCCGGCGGCGAGCGCCTCGGTGACGAAGAACGGGTTGCCGGCGGTGCGCGCGTGGAGCTCCCCGGCGTCGACGCCGTACGGCCGCGCGAGGGCGGCGACGGCCTCCGGCGAGAGCGGCGCGAGCGGGAGCCGCGCCACCGCCGCCGGGGGAAGCTCGCCGAGCGCGACGCGGAGCGGGTGGTCGCGCTCGAGCTGGTCGTCGCGGTAGGTGACGACGACGAGGACGGCGACGTCGCCGATCCGGCGCGCGAGCAGGCGCACGACGTCGAGCGTCGCCTCGTCGGCCCAGTGGAGGTCCTCGAGCAGGAGCAGGGTGGGCGGGCGCCGCCGCAGCTCCGCGGCGAGCGCCGCGAGCACGTCGCCCGGCGAGCCGCCGCCGGCGACCCGTTCGGCGAGCTCTCCGCCGACCTCGCCGGCGACGTCGACGAGCGGGCCGAGCGGGCGGGCGGCGCTCAGCGGCTCGCACGCGCCCGCGAGCACGCGGCCGGGCTCGAGCGACGAGCGGAAGGCGCCGACGAGCGCGGTCTTGCCGATCCCGGCCTCCCCCGCGACGAGGACGACCCGGCCGCGTCCCCCCGCCGAGACCTCGGCGAAGGCCGCGCCGAGCGCCTCGAGCTCGCGCTCGCGCTCGAGCAGCCCTCCGCCCGCCCGGTCACCCACTCAGCTGACAACGCGGGGCCGGGGCCGTCTCTTCCGCGCGGGCGCCGGCCCGCCGCGCGCGGCGGCGCGCACCTGCGAGAGCGCGGCGTGGAGCGCGGCCGCCTGCTCCTCCCGCAGCGGCTCGGCGAAGCAGCGCCGGATCTCCTCCGCGTAGACCGGCCACATCCGCCGCAGCAGCGCCGAGCCCTCGCGCGTGATCGTGACGACCGTGCCGCGGCGATCCTCGCTGCTCGGCTCGCGCCGCACCAGGCCGGCCGCCTCGAGCCGGTCGACGAGGCGCGTCAGCCCCGTGCGGCTGATCGTCACGACCTCGCTTGCGAGCGCGCCCATCCGGAGCCGGCGGCCCGGCGCCCGGTGGAGCGGCCAGAGCGCGTCGTACCACGAGAGCGGCGGCAGCCCCGCGGCCGCGAGCTGCTGCTCGATCCGCTCGGTCGCGGCGGCGTGCGCGTCGAGGAACGTGCGCCAGGCGTCGAGGTAGGGCGGCGGGATCTCCGGAGGCGCCATCGAAGCGTGACTCTACACCCTTCTCTAACCAGAGTAGATGCTGATACACTATGTGCATATACACCTATATCGGGAAGGAGGAGCGATGGAGTTCGACGGCAAGGTGGCGGTGATCACGGGCGGGGGCGGCGGGATCGGGAAGGCCGCGGCCCGGCGCTTCCTCGAGGAGGGCGCGAGCGTCGTCCTCGCCGGCCGCCGCGGCGAGGTGCTCGAGGCGGCGCGGGCGGAGCTCGACCCCGCGGGGTCGCGCGTCGCGCTCGCCGCGGGCGACGCGGGCGACCCGGCCGCGGCGGAGCGGATCGTGGCGGCCGCGGTCGAGCGCTTCGGAGGCGTGGACGTGCTCGTGAACAGCACGGGCATCTTCCGGCCGACGCCGTTCCTCGAGCAGACAGAGGAGCACGTCGAGGAGGCGCTCGGCTCGGTCCTGCGGCCGACGTTCTACGTCGCGCAGGCGGCGGCGCGCGCAATGGTGGCGCGGGGCACGCGCGGGGCGATCGTCAGCGTCGGCTCGATGTGGGCGCTCGACGCGATCGCCGCGACCCCGACGAGCGCGTACTCGGCGGCGCAGGCGGCACGGCACGCGCTCACGAAGAACCTCGCGGTCGAGCTCGCGCCGCACGGCATCCGCGTCAACGCCGTCGCGCTCGCGTTCGTCGAGACGCCCGCCTACGTCCGCTTCATGAGCCCCGAGCGGGCGCGAGAGGTGCTCGACTCCGTGAACGGCTTCCACCCCCTCGGGAGGCACGGCCGGCCGGAGGACGTGGTCGAGGCGATCCTCTTCCTGGCGAGCGGTCGCGCGGGCTGGATCACGGGCACGACGCTGCCGGTCGACGGGGGCGTGCTCGCCGGTCGCAACGCTCCGCCCGAGCCCGCGCGGGCCGGGGCGCTCGCCGCCTGAGCGCGGGCGGGGGGCTCGGAAGCGGCCGCGGCGCGCGGCCGGTCACCGGAGCCAGGGCCGCAGGGCCTCCTCGAGCGCGCGCGGCCCGCGCGGCGAGGCGAGGCGCCGGCGGACGCGCCGGTCCTCGATCACGACCACCGTGGGCACCTCGTCGACCTCGAAGCGCTCGGCGAGGTCGGGGCGGCGGTCGACCGAGACCCTGACGAGCTCGAACGTGTCGTGGTTGTGCCGCCGCTGGAGGACCTGCGCGAGGAAGGCCTCCGTGCGGCGGCAGCGGCCCGACGAGGGCGAGTGGAAGAACACGAGGCGTGGCCGGGGCTCGTCCCGGTAGAGCTCCGGCGCGGTCGGGACGCTCGACACGGTCGTTCGATTCCCCGGCGGGCGGCGGTGAAACTCGGCCGCACGCGACGCTCGACCCGCGGCGCGCCGCGGAGGCGCGGGCCCGCGCGAGGGTGCGGTTACCCGCACCTCCGGTCTCGGGGTCGCCGCATTGGCCTCGAGCGGCCGGGCAGGCAGGCTGGGCCCGTGATGAACTCGGAGGAGGAGGAACCGATGGACCTGAACCTTGCCGCCCGGGCCGGGCGCTGGAGCGCCCGCCGCTGGAAGACGGCCGTCCTTGCCTGGACCGGCTTCTGCGTCGTCGCGATCGCGCTCGGCGCGGTCGCCGGGACGAAGATGCTGCGGCAGGCCGACACCGCCGCCGGCGGGACGAAGAAGGCGGAGCAGCTGCTCGACAAGGCGGGCTTCCCGAGCCAGGCGGCCGAGAGCGTGCTCGTGCAGTCGAAGACGGCGACGGTTGCCGACCCGGCGTTCCGCGTCGTCGTGAACGACGTCGCCCGGGCCGTCTCGGCGCTGCCGCAGGTCGAGCGCGTGCGCTCGCCGCTCACGGCGGGCCACGGCGGGCAGGTGTCCGCCGACCGCCGCTCCGCGCTCGTCCAGTTCGAGATCGCCGGCGACCAGGACAAGGCCGACGACAAGGTCGAGCCGATCCTCGCGGCCGTCGACCGCGTGCAGGAGCGGCACCCCGGGTTCACGGTCGCCGAGTTCGGGTTCGCGAGCGCGAACCACGAGCTCTCCGACACGCTCAACAAGGACTTCCAGCGCGCCGAGTACTCGTCGCTGCCGGTGACCCTCGTGATCCTGCTCGTCGCCTTCGGCGCGCTCGTCGCGGCGGGCCTGCCGGTGCTGCTCGCCTTCTCGGGCGTGCTCGCGACGATCGGCCTCTCCTCGCTCGCGAGCCACGTCGTGGCGGCGGGCGACCCGACGAAGTCGGTGATCCTGCTGATCGGGATGGCGGTCGGCGTCGACTACTCCCTCTTCTACCTCCGCCGCGAGCGCGAGGAGCGGCGGCGCGGGCTGCCGCCGCGCGAGGCGCTCTTCGCGGCGGCGCGCACGTCCGGCCACGCGGTGCTCATCTCGGGCCTCACCGTGCTGATCGCGATGGCCGGGATGCTCTTCACCGGCAACGCCGTCTTCACCTCGATCGCGGTCGGCGCGATGCTGATGGTCGCGGTCGCGCTGATCGGGTCGCTCTCGATCCTGCCGGCGCTGCTCGCGAAGCTCGGCCACCGCGTCGACAAGGGCAGGATCCCGCTGCTCGCGCGCCGCAGCGGCGCGGAGTCGCGGGTGTGGGGCTTCGTGCTCGACCGCGTCCTGCGCCGGCCCGTGGTCGCGGCGCTCCTGTCGGGCGGCGCGCTGCTCGCGCTCGCGGTCCCGACGCTCTCGATGCACACGCAGCTCCCGAGCTTCACCGACCTACCGAAGTCGCTGCCGATCGTGAGCACGTACGAGACGATCCAGCGGGCGTTCCCCGGCGCGCAGACGCCGGCGCGCGTCGTGATCGGCGCCGACGACGTGACGTCGCCGCGTGTGCAGGCGGCGGTCGCCGACCTGAAGCGGCGGGCGCTCGCGAGCGGCCAGATGTTCGAGCCGATCTCGACGGAGATCAACCCGGCCGGGACGGTCGAGACGGTGTCGATCTCGCTCCAGGGCGACGGCTCGAACGGCGCGTCCGTGCAGGCGCTGGAGACGCTGCGCGACCGCGTGATCCCGGCCTCGCTCGGGGCCCTCCCGGGCGTCGAGGCGGCCGTCACGGGCGAGACCGCCGGCACGCACGACTTCAACGAGCAGATGAAGAGCCACGCGCCGCTCGTGTTCGCGTTCGTGCTCGCGCTCTGCTTCCTGCTCCTGCTCGTGACGTTCCGGTCGCTCGTGATCCCCGCGAAGGCGGTGCTGCTCAACCTGCTCTCGGTCGGCGCCGCCTACGGCCTGCTCGTGCTCGTCTTCCAGCACAGCTGGGCGGAGGGGATCCTCGGCTTCCACTCGAACGGCGCGATCACCTCGTGGCTGCCGCTCTTCATGTTCGTGATCCTGTTCGGCCTCTCGATGGACTACCACGTGTTCATCCTGAGCCGGGTCAAGGAGCTGTACGACGCGGGCATGTCGACGGAGGACGCGGTCGCGACCGGGATCAAGCGGACCGCCGGAACGGTGACGAGCGCCGCGGTCGTGATGGTGGCCGTGTTCGCGATCTTCGTGACGCTGCGGACGCTCGACATCAAGCAGATGGGCTTCGGCCTCGCGGCGGCGATCCTGATCGACTCGACGGTCGTCCGCGCTGTGCTGCTGCCGGCGGTGATGAAGCTCCTCGGCGACTGGAACTGGTACCTGCCGCGCTGGCTCGAGTGGCTGCCGCGGCTCGAGGTCGAGCCCGGCCGGCGGGGCCGCAGGCCAGTGGACGCGCCGCGCGACGCGACGCCCGCGCTCGACTACGAGTGAGCGTGGGCGCCGGGCGCGGCGAGACGGGGGCGAGGCGGCGGGTGCTGGTGGTGGACGACCACCCCAGCTTCCGCCGCTCCGCCGCCGCGCTCCTCGCCGCCGAGGGCTTCGAGGTCGTGGGCGAGGCGGAGGACGGCGCCTCCGCGCTCGCCCTCGCGGCCGAGCTCGCGCCCGACGTCGTCCTGCTCGACGTCCAGCTCCCCGACATCGACGGCTTCGAGGTCGCGGCGCGCCTGCGGGAGCGCGGCGGCGACGAGGCGATCGTGCTCGTGTCGAGCCGCGAGCGCGAGGCGTACGGCCCGCTCGTCGAGGCGAGCGGCGCGCGCGGCTTCGTCGGCAAGGCCGACCTCTCGAGGGCCGTTCTGGACAGACTGCTCGAGTGAGCAGGGCGCTGGGCGCGACCGCTGCGGCCGTGCTCGCCGCCACGGGCGGCGCCGTGCTCGTCACCGTGACGAGCCGGCACGCGCCCCACCCGGCAAGCCACGCGGCGCTCACCGCGCTCGTGTGCCTCGCCTTCGCGGCCGCGGGCCTGCTCGCGCTGCGCCGGCCGCCGTACGTGCGCTTCGGGCTGCTGCTCGTCGCGGTCGGGCTCTCGTCGCTCCTCGGCTCGCTCCACGACGCCAACGGCGCCGTCCCCTACACGGTCGGCGTGCTCGCCTCGAACCTCGTCTTCGCACTGCTCGCCCACGCGCTGCTCGCGTTCCCCGGCGGCCGACTCGAGACGCGTGCGAACCGGCTGCTCGCCGCCGCCGCCTACGCCGACGTGCTCGGGCTGCAGGCGCTCGCGACGGTGTTCGACCCGCTCACGCGGTGGGACAGCGACCATCCGCGGAACGCCGCCCTCCTCCACGCGAGCGCCGGCCTCGCCACCGCGCTCGAGGAGGTCGAGGCGGGCGTGGCGCTCGCGCTCACGGTCGCGATCTTCGCGGTCCTCTACCGCCGCGCCCGCGCCGCGACGGCGGTCGCCCGCCGCCAGCACCTGCCCGTGGCGCTCGGCGGGAAGCTCGCGCTGCTCTCCTTCTCCGTCGGCCTCGCGCTCGCCCCGCTCTCCTCGGGCGCCGCCGTGATCGGGATCGGGTTCGGGTTCCTGGCCGCGCTCGCGCTCCCGGCGGCCTTCCTCGGCGTGCTGCTCCAGGGCAGGCTGTCGCGGGCCGCGGTCGGCGAGCTGCTCGTCGAGCTGCGCGAGCGCTCCGAGCTCGCCGACCTGCGCGACGCCCTGCGGCGAGCGCTCGGCGACCCCTCGCTCGAGCTCCGGCGCGCCGGCGAGGCGTTCCGGTCCGCACCGGCCGACCACCAGGTCGCCCTGCCCATCCTGCACCGGGGCGAGCCGGTCGGCGACCTCGTCCACGACCGCTCTCTGCGGCTTCGCCCGGAGCTGCTCGACGCCGTCAGCGCCGCGGCCGGCTTCGCGCTCGCGAACGAGCGGGCGCTCGCGACGGCGCAGCGGATGGAGGCGCGCAACCGCGCGCTCCTCGGGGCGATCCCGGACCTGATGTTCCGCGTCGCTCGCGACGGCACGTACCTCGACGTGCGCGCGGAGGACCGGTCGGGTCTGCTGCGCCCGCCGGAGAAGCTGCTCGGACGCAACGTGCGCGAGGTGCTGCCGCCGAGCGTCGCGGACGCGGTGCTGGCGTGCGTGGAGCGCGCCCTCCGCACCGGCGAGATGAGCTCGGTGGAGTACGAGCTCACGATCGGCGGCGTCGCGCGCAGCTTCGAGTCGCGCATGGTGCCGAGCGGCGCCGGCGAGGTCGTGACGATCGTGCGCGACTTCACCGAGAAGCGCCGCGCCGAGGCGGAGCTGCACCGGCTCCTGGCCGAGCAGGCGGCGCTCCGCCGCGTCGCGACGCTCGTCGCGGGCGACGCCGCGCCGGAGCGCGTCTTCCAAGTCGTGACCGACGAGGTGCGCCGGCTGCTCGGGCTCCGCTCGGCGCTGCTCCTGCGCTACGAGGGAGACGGCAGGGCGACGGTCGTCGGCACGTCCGGCGAGCCGGAGGACGAGCTCGAGCTCGGCGCCGTCTTCGAGCGCTCGAACGGGTTCCGCACGAGCGTCGGCGTCCCGATCGCCCTCGCCGGCGCGACCTGGGGCGCGCTCGTCGCCGGGCTTCCGGGCGCCGAGGCGCCGCCGGCCGAGACCGAGCGGCGGCTGGCGGCGTTCGCGGACCTCGTCGCGCTCGCGCTCGGGAGCGCCCACGCCCGGGACGAGCTCGCCGCCTCGCGCCTGCGCATCGTCGAGGCGGGCGACGCCGAGCGGCGGCGGCTCGAGCGCAACCTCCACGACGGCGCCCAGCAGCGGCTGGTCGCGCTCTCCGTCGGGCTCCGGCTCGCGCAGCGGAAGATCCGGAGCGACCCGACCGGGGCGGAGGAGCTGATCGAGGCGGCGGCGGCCGAGCTCGGCGAGGCGCTCGTCGAGCTGCGCGAGCTCGCGCAGGGGCTCCACCCCGCGGTGCTCGCGGAGCGAGGGCTCGCGGCCGCGCTCGAGGTGCTCGCCGCGCGCTCGCCGCTGCCGGTGCAGCTCGAGGTGCAGGTGCCCGAGCGGCTGCCGGAGCCGGTCGAGGTGGCGGCGTACTACGTCGTCTCGGAGGCGCTCGCGAACGTCGTCAAGCACGCGGACGCCCGCTCCGCCGTCGTGCGCGTGACCCGCGCCGACGGCCGCGCGACGGTGCGCGTCTCCGACGACGGCGCCGGGGGCGCCGACCCGCGCGGCGGCTCCGGCCTCTGGGGCCTGCGCGACCGCGTCGAGGCGCTCGACGGCACGCTGGAGGTCGCGAGCTCGCCCGGCCGCGGCACCGTCGTCCGCGCGGAGCTACCGGTCCGGTGACGGAGGCGCTGCGCGCCGTCGTCGCGGACGACTCGACCCTGCTGCGCGAGGGGCTCGCGCGCCTGCTCGAGGAGTCGGGGATCGAGGTCGTCGGCCGGGCGAGGGACGCCGAGGAGCTCCTGCTCGAGGTGCGGAGCCACGCGCCCGACGTCGCGATCGTCGACATCCGCATGCCGCCGACGCAGACCGACGAGGGGATCCGCGCCGCGCGCGAGATCCGCGCGCGGCATCCGCGCACCGGCGTGCTCGTGCTCTCGCACCACGTCGCCCACGCCTACGCGGCCGAGCTGCTCGGCGAGAGCGCCGAGGGGCTCGGCTACCTGCTCAAGGACCGCGTCGCCGACGTGGAGGAGTTCGCCGCGGCCGTGCGGCGTGTGGCCGGCGGCGGCTCGGCGCTCGACCCGCTCGTCGTCGCGGAGCTCGTGGGGCGGAGCCGCGCCGGCGACCCGCTCGCGCGCCTCTCGCCGCGAGAGCGCGAGGTGCTCGAGCTGATGGCGGAGGGCCGCTCGAACCAGGCGATCGTCGAGCGCCTCCGCGTCACGCCGCGCGCGGTCGAGAAGCACGTCACGAGCATCTTCGCGAAGCTCGGGCTCCCGGCCGCGCCCGAGGACCACCGGCGGGTGCTCGCCGTGCTCACGTTCCTGCGCTCGTAGCGCCCGAGTTCGGTTAACCCGAAGTTCCCCGCGATAACGGCGGGTCGAGAGGCCGCGATCTGGCTTTGTTGCTTGGGTCGCGGCCTTTCCTTGGCTGGATTGTGTGGTCAGTAGTTATCCGTCCGGC